>ERZ795059.330-NODE-330-length-63353-cov-11.067080_pt1 | contig 63353 bp, 37 predicted proteins | sample MGYA00375143_ERZ795059 | MGnify/ENA primary metagenome ERZ795059 (study PRJEB30188, sample SAMN05720168) | activated sludge metagenome | isolation source: Anaerobic digester | place: USA | collected 2015-01-07 ... | reverse complement strand
TCACCCTCGATGGGACCTTCTTCACCGCCTTCGACAGCGCCTTCTCCCTCGACTTCACCCTCGATGGGACCTTCTTCACCGCCTTCGCCTTCGACAGCGCCTTCTCCCTCGACTTCGCCTTCAACCGGCCCTTCTTCACCGCCTTCACCTTCAACGGGGGTGATATCGTAGACCGCAACATCATCCACGGCGAATCCGTCGAAATCGTTATTCGCCGCATCAACGGAATTGAATCCGAACCGGACACGAATCACGGAACCTGTATAGGCGGAAAGATCCAGCGCGGCCTGTTTCCACGCCCCACTAGGATCGCATAGGTGCGGCGGGGTTTCCTGCACAAGGCTATTGTCGGTCAGTACTTCAAATGCCCCGCCATCCGCGGAAATTTCCACAGTGGCGTAATCATACCCGGGCGCGCTGAGTTCGGTTTCGAGGAAATACGCGAAGCGCAGTTCAGGCGTAATGGCCGTAGTCAGGTCAATTTCAGGGGAAGTGATCACCCCTTGTTCGGCATCCCCGTAGTCGTAGGAACAGAGGGAGGTTTCGCCGAAATACATCACGAATGACGACGAATGTCCTGGATCGGCGGCAATACAGGTATCTGTTCTGCGCCAAAGGCCCAGGGCTATGCCGAAACTGTTATCGATTTCGAATCCATCCAATCCGTCTTCGAAATCCGCGGAGAACAGGAGAGAGCCAGATGGGGAAGCGGTACTTTCCAGACACACGTCCACTTCTCCCTCTCCTTCGATTTCACCTTCGCCTCCGCCTTCCCCTTCTACCGCGCCTTCGCCAGGCATGGGCAGGATGCATGCGCTCCAACTGGTGATTTCCGCGGAATGTGTATCGGCATTCAGCACATGAAGCGTCCACGTGCCAGCGGCGGATTCACCGTCCAAAGCGGACAACAACGAGGCCGGGCGGAAAGAGCCGGTATAGGGCACGGTTCCATCGTAAATGCTTATCGCGGCCTCATCGTCGAAAGTGGTGCCCGTAAAATTGGCGCCGGCGGAGGCCGCGGTTTCCACCAGCTTCACTTCATTCCCGCCGGGCGATTCGAGGAAGAGCGAGATATCGGTCGCGTCACCGCAGGCAAGGGTAAGGGTTATGTTGATATCCGCGATAGAGATGGTATCGGCCACCTCAATGGAAGAAGCGCCGCCGCCTTCTGCAGGGACGGTCACCGGGGTATCCGCGGCGGTGTATGCCGTGCAGCCTTCTTCACCTTCCCCTTCCCCAGTGGCCTCGGATTGAATGCACAAATGCCAAGCGTTCAACGTTCCTTCACTATTGCTCATACCGGTGATCGTGAGTTGCCAAACACCAGCCATGGATTCGCCGTCAAAAGCGGAGAAGGCTTGTTGCGGAATGTACGATGCATTATAGGGCGGATAGCCATCGTAAATGCTCATGGCGGCTTCATCATCCAACTCCGTCATTTCAAAATTCTCACCGTTATGGTCCAGCTCACTAAAAAGAAGGACCTCGGTTCCTTGCGGGGAGGTAAGACGCAGTTCAAACGCAGAGGTAGATTCACAAGGCATGTCGAAAACCATATTGAGATCCTGGATCACGCCTGTATCAAAGATTTCGATAGAGGAGGTTGTTACGCCGCCACTATCGATCGTGACAGGCGTGTCCACCGCCGGGTATTGGGTACAACCGGATTCGCCCTCGCCTTCACCCCCCTCTGTGGACAGACATAAGGACCAACTGTTCAGCGTCAGATCGTAATCCTCACCGGACAACGCGCTGTCGGCCACATGCAGTTTCCAGGGGCCGTTTGCCGGTTCTCCTATGAATACGGACAACGGCTGAACCGGACGGAAAGTGCCCGCATAAGGTGCGGTTCCATCGTTAATCGATACTGACGCCTCGTCATCAAAGACCGTGTTAATCATGTTATACCCGGTGCAGTTTTGATCAATGAGATAGACGATTGTGCCAGACGGCGATTCCAGACTGAGCGTCGTTTCATTGTTGGCGTATTGGGTAATGTTGACGGTGATATTCACGTCCATCACCGTGCCGCCTTCGGAAACGCTCACACCGGCCACCATCGAAGTGCCGCCGATTTCCGGCGCGGTTTGCGCCCAGGTGTATTCGGTGCAAGGTTCTTCGCCTTCGCCTTCCCCGGAAGTCTCAGACACATAGGTGATCACAAGCCGGGGTTGTTTGTCGGCGTCGGGATGTTCACGGGAGGCAAGGCGTTTAACTCCGGTGATGGTGCTTTCGTCCGATTTCAGCATCCAGCCATTATTGCTATCCGGCTGGTCTAGCCAAGATTGAACATCGGCGATAATCTGGGCGCGCGATCCGCCGGGCAGCGACGCAATCGTCCACGAACCTTCGCCGCCAATCGCTGCTTGGGCCGTAGTTGTACCCTGAACATCGCCGCCGATCATGCTCCACCATTCGCCGCCGCTGAAGCGATGCCGCCAGGTTACGTCATCAGTGAGGGCCGTCGTGCCTGCAGCTTCATCGCCTTCCGCGTCCGAAGCGCCTTCTCCCCAACTCCGCGCTATTTTGGTAATGGTCAGAGAAGCATTGGATTCGCTGTTGAGGTATTCGTGATACAGTTTTAGCTGGGCATCCACAATGTGCGCGTCGGCAGGAAGGATGGACGCCACGTCAAACTGAAGCGCGGCGCGGCGTTTCAGCGGGGATGCGTCGTCCGAAAGCCCGGCAAAAAGATACTGGCCGCTTCCGTTGGCAATAGTGCCATACAGATCAAAATAAAGGGTTGCGTCTTTTACGGCCCCGATGGCGGCCATTTGTTTTGGCAAAAACGAGCCGGGGATGGAATAATCCTGATCCATGGTGAGGAACAACGGATTATCCACCGACGTGATATCGCCAGACCATTCCCCCAAGGCATATCCAGCCGCGGGAAAGGCCACCACAGCCACTGAATCCCCATCATTGAACGAGCCGGTATAGGGCAGGGGACGCGTCACACCATTTACGCGAATGGTCCCGGGCCCTTCGGCATCGATGGAAAGCGTGCGTACTTCACATTCGCGGAAGGCGGCGGATATGGTTTTGTTTTCAGCAAGTGACACCGTAATGGGGTTTTGCGACGAGTCTACATCTCCGGACCAAGAAAGAAATTTCCACCCAAGAATGGTGGGAACCGCTTTTAGTTGCACGGATTCACAGCGGTCAAAGGCAGCACTGTAAGGAAGCGTCACGCCAGCGCCATCCACTTCGATGCCACCCTGCCCGGCCGAGACGTCCAGATCGAGCGAAGCCGTACCAGTAGCCAATTCCCAAACGAGATAAAAATCGGTTTGTTCCACCGTAGCTGCTGCAATGTGGTAGACGGTTCCAGCTTCCACACAACACGTGACTCGCTGGCGCCCATCTAGCAATTGCCGTCCGGGCGCCGTCTCCAATTCGGCCAAAGCCTCCCCCGTGTAAATATCCACAAACACTCTGAACGCGCCATAGGCGGTAGTAACCGAGAACAAGCCGTTGGCGGGCGCCATCCAGGTGTACCATACGCTATGGTTGGCCGAACCAAAATCCGCATGCGTGGGTTCGTCTGTCTCCTTGGTTGCGCCAAGAGTGCTCCCCGGCTTGTCCCCCGAACTTGCAGAACCTAGGTTAAGACTATCCGCAAAATTATCATTCACATTCCACGTCAGAACAATATTTCCCGATGCGGCGTTATAGCCGTCGACCGCGATGGCATAATAAGTGCCCTGCATGGGAAAGGAAACCGTGCTGTATATCACGCCGCTGGCCGCATTGTTATTAGACGCCACCAGGGTGAGGTTGTTTACGCTGGACCCGGTATACACCGCCAACGTCGTGTTAAATGACGAGCCCTTTGTAGTAAAGGTGACGGTGTTTCCGTCACCACCCAGTTCCACTACAGGCGGGTCGAAACGCCACCAGACAGATTTTCCACCCGCGTTCCCGGCATGGTTGGGTTCGCCCGTCTCTTTGCTCGCGCCCACATTACTCGCCTGTGCCACGCCGCCCATGCCGCGGATAGTCTCACGATCCGCGAACATATCCGTGGCGGGCATGGATTCAATCTGCCAATTCAGAAAAATGTTTCCGGTCTCCGTATGGGCCCCGTCCGCAGCCCCATCCACGAGAATATGGAAGGACTGTCCTGCTTCGGCGAGAAACAACACTTCGCTCTGTTCGCCGTCTGTATCGTCATTGAAGGCGATTTCAGTAAGCGCATCAGGGCTGGTTCCCGTGTAAGCGCCGAGAACGGTGTTGAAATCGCTGCCAACGGTATCAAAATATACGCGGCATTTCTTCGGGGCATTCCACACCCACCACACCGAGCGGATTTCCGGACCGTGGGCGGTTTCGCCGGTCTCGCCGGTCGCGGAGAAATTATGCCCCGTCGTGCTGCCCCTTTCGCCGCCGATGGCAACGGCATCGGCAAAATTATCGTTCAATGGCACGGAGAACAATGCGCAATTCATCGTGATATAGCCATTTGCGATTGCGGAGCCATCCACTGCAATGCGATACGTGGTTCCAGCGGCGGCGGTAAAGGTTACCTGGCTGGACGCCTCTTTGTCACCCCCATCGGCGGCCACCAAGGTAAGCGTACCCACCGAGCCGCCGGTATACACGGCCAATTGCGTATTGAAACTGCTGCCGAACGTGTCGAGAAAACACAACCCGCTTTCTGAAGGGGTGTAATGCCACCACAGGGATTTCGCGCACGGTAATCCTGCGTGATTTGGCTCACCCGACTGCACCGTGGCGCAACGGTTGTCACCATACTCGGCGGCCCGGTATGCGCCGGAGGGGTCTTGGTTCATCATGATTTCGCGGGCATCGATGAAATCATCGTTATACGCCGTCTTCGGGGTGAGAGTGGCATCGCCGATCAGCACCATGCCATAGCGCCAATGGGGATCATTCGGCAGGGCGTTGTACCAGCTCACAAAGGCCCTGCCAAAACATGCGCTTAATTGAAGCGAGGTGTAGAAATGAACATCGTCCAGCATGCCGCCGGATTTTGTGCTGCCCACGGCAAGCAAACCGCCGCCTTCGGGATTCAACACGGTTGTGCCGCCCAGGAAATCCGCGGCGGTGTAATCGCATCCCGAACAGACAAACAGTGAGTAAAACCGTGCCTGCGGATCGATGTCCCGGTACGTTGCACAGGTCACATTGCCCCAATCCTCTCCGTCCGCTTCACTGAACCCATGCCCGCCCGGATATCCATGCGACCGGATATGAAGCATTTGCACCGGATTCGCCAGACGCTCCATGTAATCCGTGGCAGTGGTTTCGTTTCGATCATATATAGCGGTTACCAGGCAGGGATCGTAAACCCGCTCGGCATTTGTCTGGTCGCCCGGACCAAACGCTGACCAGTCGTCATCGGGGTACACCAGCATGCCGGTGTACGACTGCCGTTGAAGGCGGTAGCGGTGATTGCGCGTGAAATAGCTGTTCATCAAGTCGACTTCATCGCCCAACTTCGGCATGTTGTGCGTCGGCAGGCGGCACACCCAGATTTCCAGTTCGCGGACATCATCCGTCTCGGTCCAGGTGTCGTAAAAGCCATTACCCGCCACCACTTCGCGATCATTGAGTGTGTCAGACCAAACACCGTCCAGGTCCATGTAATGCAAATCACAGGGGAATGCCTCACGCTCCCAGTTGCCGGCGTTGTTTTTCTGCATCACTTCATATTCAATATAGGAGATGTCCCCCATGAGAACCGCGCCCTCAATCGATTCGGGCTCAGCATAGGCGTCCTGAAGCGTTTCGCGCACAAACCCCGGCGTGCCGCCCCAGACATCAACCACAAAGGTCGAATACCCGGTATCCGCAAGGTCCGCCTGGTATTGGGCGAGGGCATCCCCTATCTCCAAACGGAGATTATGTTCGACCAACAATGCGATGCGCGGCACATACTTGCCCGTTGGGGCCTTGGCCTTGACTTCGGAGCCGGGAACGCGCTCGATCCGGTTCTCGCCCTTCCAGACCGGCGCCACGCGCTCTGGACGAGGCGCGCCCGTCTCATCCCGCCACTCGGTCATTTTCACCTGCCGTTGCGGAGTCCCATTCGACATCTGCGCGACCGCTACGGAACTGCAAAATAAAAAAGCTATTACTGTTACGGTTTTGAAGAGATCCCCGGATGTCCACATAACTACGTACTCCTTACTGTGGCAATTCCCCAGGCGGATTCGTCTCCGGCATCCATTGCGCGCAGGAATCCTCTGCAGCACCTGCCTCTCCGCCCAAGATGACTCTGTCTGGGTTCTAGTATCGCATTTCCAATAACAGAACTTCCATATTTCCACATGCTTGGCAGGATAGCCCCAGCCCTGCCATCGAAATGTCCTGGCGTTGTTTTGATGTTCGTGGAAAAATGAAAACAGACGAGCAAGCAAGTTCAGAATCTTACAGCACCGGTAACGGCTTTTTAGTGTGTTTATGCCGTTCCGGGACAGAAGCCGTCTTCGGTACCCTCGCCGGGGCAGGCGTGATACCCGCCCGAGTTGAAGAACTGAATGATGCGAAGAAGTTCCGACAGACTTATTTGCCAATCCTGGGGATTGTAATCGCTGGCGTGCGGGGCGCAGGCCTGATCGCCGGGGCCAGGCGCAAAACCATCTTCCGTACCCGTTTCGCAATGGAAACCGTTCGAATTGAAGAATTGGATTACACGGAGGAGTTCCGAAAGGCTGATCTGGTGGTCGCCATTTTGGTCTGCTGTGTAAATTACTGTTTCCCCTTCGGTTAATCCTTCACCTTCCTCCGGCGATCCTTCGGAGGGCATACCTTCCCCCTCTCCCTCCGTCTGCCCTTCCGCGATCCCTTCGATTTGTCCCTCGGCATTCCCTTCGCCTTCACCCTCGGTTTGTCCTTCAATGACTCCTTCCTCTTCTCCTTCCGAACCAGGATAACGGCTTGGATTCAATGCCGCCTCGATGTACTGCATTTTACCGGTTTCGTAGTCGTCGCTGGTGACGAAGTACTGATATTCTTCACCATTGGTAAATCCGTCCGCATCGGCATCCCCCGAATACCCGATATGCTCGCCAAGCTGAATGTAATCCGCGGGATTTGGGGTGGTAAGGCCGGGGATAAACTCGCCAAGCTGCTGGTTCAACATGGAAATCAGCAGAATCGGCAGGATGGAGGAAATGGGGTCGCCCAAGGTGATATATCCCGCCAGGATGGTATCGGCGCCCGGAAGGAATCGTATGGGAAGGCCCTCGGTTCCACCCAGGTTTTCCACCATATGTTGATAGTTGTTTTCCCAGGCTTCCGCCACAATGGCATGCGTTACGCCGCCCGTTGCGGAAAGATCCAGTGCAGGGTCGTTCACACACGCCGTGATCAACGCAAATTCATACGCTTCGAGATATCCATTGCCAAGAATGACCACGGGATCTTCACCGAAGTCCACGCCGCCGTTCATATCGCATTCTTCCGGGACAAAGGACAGCCCCGTCACGGACCCTTCGGCATAGCGGTGGTAGGGATAATAGGACTCCTGCAACGCACACATCGCAGCCTCAAAATCCCCCGGCGCGGGGGACAGAAGATCTTGAAAGGGGAACACACCATTGGCGGAAAAATCGCCGTTGCCCGCTCCTGGACCACCCAGGGGATTAAGATCCGCATCGATAATCGTGTCGTCATCCTGCAGCAGCAATACGGGCGAACCGGGTTCCGCGTTCATATTTACCGTCACCGTATAGAGCGCATCTGCTCCCGTCACGGATTCGATAGCCGCCCCGGGTACTGGGCCGTATTCCACGGTGGCGGGCGCGAAATCGGTTGCATCTACACCCGTGACCGCCTCGCTGAATCTGACCTGATACGTATACAGCGGCGCCGCCGCATCGGTCTGGCGGATCTCCAGGGCTTTGGGCCACGAGAGCCAGGTTTGGAAAAACTCACTCACGCAACGGCGCGCGATTTCCATATACCCCTGTTCCGTTAAATGCCCAAAATCATCGATCAACAGGTCCAATGGGCAATTGAGCGCCGGATCGCCGCCAGGATATGGGGTATAGCCGGGATATCCTCCCGGCATGGGCAGCACCCCCGGTGCAATAGGCGGGTCGGCCTCCGGCACGCCATAGAGATGCTGGAGCAACCCGAAATTATGCACAAAGAACACCCGGTCTCGAGTATCCATAATGGATTTAATGGCGCTGTACATGTTCACCCAAGCAGTCTGAAAACGAAGCAGATCAATGCCCATTTCCGCCGCCATGTCCTCGGGAAGATTGCCATACGCCGTGCCGCACAGCGTGATGCGTATGTCTGGGCGCATCGCCAGAATGGCATCCACCAACTCCGTGATATGACCGGCAATTGCGTCGAACAGCCATTGTTCATCCCATTCGGGGTGGTCGAGAAAATCCTCCCAATCCACTTCCCGCCCAAGATCCTCGGGCAGCACATTCACCGTGCCACTCAGGAAATCATTTGGGCCCAATGTGATATTCACAATATCGATGGTGGGATACCGGTCGAGTTCAGCTCTTACATCTGCAATAAAGTCCGCTTGTTTGTATTCACAACTCTTGACCCCCATGATCGCCGTGCGCGAACCCACCTCAAGGAAACGCTCCAGCCCCGGAAACTCAGGCAAGACGGTTTTGAAAGAACGGAATCCCCACAAGAACGCATCATAGCTGTCGCCAACCAGCAAAATCCGCGGCACGGGATCTTCCGTGGCCTGTCCGTTCATTGCCAGACAGAGGAACAACACGCCTCCAAGAACACTGCGTCCTATGATTCCCATCGTTTTTGCACCCATACTTTTTTCCTTTACACCAACCACGCACGGTGGGCCCATCTATGTACTGCACCTTGGCGCGTGAATCCTGCCCCGCGCCCCGGGTTTCCACCCACTTTCCACTGCGTTTGAATAATAATGCAGCGAATTAAATTATACTGCGCCAATACTTTATGATTCGATTAGAACCTAGCACAAAAATTGTGAAGAAACAAGCCGCTTCTCCATTTGGAAAAAGGCATGCTTCTCCATTACATTTGTTTTCTGGTATGTATCTGAAAACGCAAATATTCATAAGGTGATAGCATGCGGAAACGTGGTTTCCTAGTGATTGGATGGATGGTTTGGTCCGCCTTTAACGCTATCGGGGAGAACGCACTCGAACTGCGGGACGTCCAATTCACCGCGGCGGTGGACGAAACCACGCAAGCCTATGTGCTGGGATTGCCGCAAGACTTCGATCCCGCACAGGAGCATGACACCTTGATCGCGCTGCATGGGCATGGCTCCGACCGCTGGCAATTCGCCAAAGACCCAAGGGATGAATGCCGCGCCACGCGGGATTTTGCGATTCAACATGGCATGTTGTTCGTATCGCCGGATTACCGCGCGAAAACCTCCTGGATGGGGCCCAAAGCGGAAGCCGACCTCGTACAGATCATCGGCGATCTCAAGAAGCAGTACCGCATCCGCCACGTATTTCTCTGTGGCGGGTCGATGGGCGGCAGTTCCGCGCTCACTTTCACCGCTTTGCACCCGGATCTTATCCATGGCGTGGCCGCAATGAACGGCACTGCGAACCATCTCGAATATGATCAGTTTCAGGACGCCATCCGGGAATCCTTCGGGAAGACCAAGCAGGAAGCTCCACTCGAATACAAAAATCGCAGCGCCGAATACTGGCCGGAACGGTTCACCATGCCGGTGGCATTCACGGCCGGTGGCAAAGATACCCTGGTGCCGCCGCACAGCGTCTTGCGATTGGCGGCGATCCTTACAAAACTGGGACGTCCCCCCTTGATGCTGTACCGCGCAGAAGGCGGTCATTCCACGACGTACGAGGACGCCAAAGCAGCCCTGGAATTCATTCTCACTCCATCCCCGGCCACCCCTCCGTCTACAACAGCGCCATGATCCGCCCTGTTTAATATGATCCTATTTAATTCCACCAATTGCAGCCGGGCGCATGTTCGGGTAAAATATAAGCATGAATCCTGAACATACCTATGGGTTTCTCCGCCGGATGCAGAATATGCTCCGTTTGACGGTGGCGATGTGCGTCGCCGCACTGATTGTGCTTCCGTTTCATGTGGTTTCTTCAGACAAGACCCTCGATGAAACAGAGAGGGGCGCACAGTTGCACGACACCGCGTGCGAAACCGCCGAGGTGGTCCAGTGGGGAAATGGCTCCCGCGATACGGGATTCCGCTTCACCTTCACCTCATCGGTGAGCAGCCCAGCCTGGGCCAGGATCTGGAATGATTCCTATGCCCGGCTATTGCCGATCGATAGCGCCGCCGCTTCGGCGCCATCACGGCCTTTGCGTCTTCTCCAACACGCTCTCCTTCTATGAGCCGATTCTTTTTTCTGCACGAAACCGGTTAAACTTCCCGCCCAACCAGGGCGTGGCAGCTTCTTCCGTATTCAACCCTCCCCACAAATAACGCTGGAAAAGAATGTTTCGCCGCGCCTCATCCGCAACTTCGGTCAGGCACGGCATCACGAAAGGAAAGATTATGGAGACCCCTCAGAACACCTGTTATTGCACCATTTGCAAGAAAAACGTCCCATTTCACATAAAAAATGTCGATCACAAAAAAGAATTCTTGCGCACCATCTGCACTCTGGGGCTCTGGCTCCCCATGTGGCTCAGCATAGCTTTGGTAAAAATCAAGATTTGTGATTTTTGCGGACAAACCGTGTCCGAAACATGATTCCCGGATATTGTTGGTTGCCGGGCCGCGGGAATCCTCCTGTAGTCCGGCAACCAAAATTTCACAGGGCTCAGTCATTGCCCAAGTGGCGCGCCAAAAAGGCGGAAACATCCACCGGTTGACGCGTGTGCGCGGATTCAATCGCTGCAAAAAGCAGCGCGGCACACTGGAGGTTATCCTCCAGGATGTTGGGCGGCGCATCACCGCCATTCAACCAGTGAACGAACAGTTCCGCAAGCCAGGCATTCTTCCAAACGGGTTGCTCCAGCAAAGACAATTCTTCTGAAGCGGGCGCCTCCCACGCCGGGCCGTGTAACACGTGGAGACGCCGCTGATCCAACTCGAGAGTACCGTCGCGGCATTCGGCGCGGATGTAATCATTTTCCCATCCGTTTAATGTACTGGCGTTGGCTTTGGCGCCTTCGTAAAAACACTTCACCCCATTCTCCATCATAATTGTCACCAAAGCCGTAGAATCCCCGGCGTACTCGCCCCACGGAGGATTCCACGCCACGGCATACACGACCTTGGCATTAGCGTTTGAAATGGCGCGCAAACAATCGAAATGGTGTACGGCACCCTCAATCAACAGCGGATCGGGAATCTGGTGGCGGAAGGCGACCCCCCAGCTTCCAAATTCCCGGCAATTGTGTGTAAACCGGTGCACAATGTAGTTCAACGGCCCGTATTTCCCGCTCTTAACGGACTGTTCAAGAGACTGCTTATCCTGATCAAAACGATGGCTCATGGTCACGGCCATTTTCAGGCCGGCGGCTGTTACCTTCTTATGGATACGAACACAGGCAGCCATGGTGTCGGCAATCGGCTTCTCACTCAAAATATGGCATTTGTGTTCGACAGCGATATCCACCATCGCTTCGTGTTTGGCGGGAGGCACGACGATAATAACGAAATCAGGCCGTGTGGCGGCCACCGCTTCGGCGGCATCCGTATACAATTGATCATCCCACAGACTCAGGTTCTCCTTCGCCGCCCGCAAAACCTCCGGATTGATATCAACCGCGGCAACCGCCTCCGCCAGCCCAAGCGCACGCAAGCGGGGCAACACCTCCGTGTACCAATGCTGACCCCACCCCCCAATGCCAATCTGAACGTAACGAAGCGGTTTGTTTCCCACCTCCAGCGCCTGTTCACTTGTTCGTATAACCGGCATGCCGTGAATCTCCTTTCCATTTCCCAATGTGAAGACATGTTTAGCGTTTTTAAAAATCTGGCTGTCAACTGCCCGGCAACCCGTCTTCCGTACACTTGCGAAGCATAGCAGGCGTAACGCCGAAGTATACCATGCTGCACCGGCAAAAATTGTACGCAGGCGGATTCAGCACACCCCCTTCATACTCGAAGTTTATTGCCTGGACGATCAAACGCACATTGGCTTTGTTTTCATAGAATGTCGCGCTCCCCTGACGCGCGATTCTTTGATCGAGCGTTTGATAGAACGCAATTCTCCTCTTCTGTTGGAAATCCCCTGGGAAAATATATGGGAGAAGCATTAAAGTCCCGGGCAAAAGCCGTCTTCGCTTCCCTCACAGGGGTGATATCCACTGGAATTGAAGAACTGGATCATACGCAGCACCTCCGAAAGATTTATTCGCCAATCCTGCGGATTGTAATCGCTGTGATGGGGGATACAGCTTTGATCACCGGCTCCTGGTGCGTAACCGTCTTCTGTTCCGTCTTGGCAATGGATTCCGTTTGAATTATAAAACTGGATTACACGCAGCAACTCAGACAGACTGATAATACCATCACCATCCGGATCGGCACTGTGGGTGCCTAGAACCACGAGTACGGTGCGCGTGATTTCCTCGGCGGCGTTGCCGCTGGAATCCGCCACGTTGTAGTAGAGGGTGTATTCTCCCGGAAGAGCGGTGTCTATAGGCAATCCTGTAACCACGATTTGATCTGAGATATCGCCATCGTAATTATCTTGTGCCATGGCGCCGGGATCAACGTAAGCCTCCCCGGTATTAACCGTTAAGGGATTATCCCCCAGCAGGGTGAGCACTGGCGGTGTAAGATCCACCACCTGTACCGTTCGCGTTGGAGGTATGGCGTCATTGCCCGCTTCGTCCCGTGCCGTATAGGTCAGTGTATACTCCCCTACCACCAAGGTATTCACCGTGCCCAAGGTGACAACGGTCACGGAAGGATCCAGGTTGTCCGTTACGGAAGCGCCCGGATCACTGAAGGTGTCGAACACCGAAATCGTCATTTCAGCATCGCCGTTCATTGTTACCACGGGGGGTGTGATGTCAATGATTAGTGCGCCGATTCCCGCATACGTTCCTACGTTGCCCGCAATATCCACCGCCTGCACCGGGATATCGTGCACGCCTTGGCCTAATGGATCGAGCAAATCATCCGCCAGCGTCCAGGTTCCATCGCCATTGTTCACAATCGGCGGATCTTGTCCAGCCAGAATCAGATGAATTTCCGACGTAGGCTCGTTGATAGTTCCAGACAATGCCGGGGAGGTGTCGTTCGTAACAAGGCTGCTGATCGTAACCAAGGGCGGTGTGCGGTCTATGTCCAGGGCGGTAACGTTGGTGCTCTCTCCGCTGTTGCCCACCGTATCGGCGCCGGATACCACAATAGTGGCATCGCCTTCGGGATCTGAAGCAACGACGGTGTAAATAAAGGTATAGAGAAGATCGGCGTTGCTGGCGAATTCAGCCAGATGCCCATTTACCATGACCATAGGCGGCTCGCTCAGCAGTTCTGATGCGGTGAAGGAGATATGCACGACACCCCAATCTTTGGCTGAGGGGGGATCAGACACAAATTCGCTGAACACCGGCGGTGTCCGGTCTACGTAAAGTGTATCGTTGTTGATGGTAGTCCCGGTGTTCCCCGCCACATCCGAGGCCATGACACTGATAACGGCCATCCCTTCTTCATCCGAAGATAGTATCGTGTAGTTATAGCGATAGTTGAGGCCGCTATTGTCAATATACGTAGCCGGTTCATCGTTGACCGTCACTACAGGCGTATCGGCCAGGATTTCTGAAGCGGTAAAATAGATTTCGGTAACATCGCCGGTATTGACACGATTGGGATTGGCTGAAAAATCCAGGAAGCTCGGGGGTGTCTTGTCCACGGTGAGCACATCGGAATTGCTTCCGGACCCAAGATTCTCAGCGATATCCGTTCCCGAAACGGTTATTAACGCGTTGCCATCAGCATCCGCGGATGTTACGAGATAATTGTAAGTGAATTGATGTGCATCCGAACTGACAAATGAGGCTGTGTGGCCATTTATATTGACATCAGGATTCTGAAGCAGCGTTTCGGAAGCCGTGAAGGTGATGGTTACGGGGGTATTTTCTTTGGCAAGAGATGGATTAGCCGCAAAAGAGATGAATGTGGGTGGTGTATTGTCAATGGTTAATGCGGTCACATCCGCGTAGGTGCCGGTATTTCCGGCCGAATCCACGCCGATAAAGCTGATGGCTGCCGCCCCTTCAGGGTCGCTGGGCTGAACAAGATAGGAATACCAACAATCCAATCCTGACATGTTTACAAATGTAGCGGGGTGTGCGTTCACCTTCACATCGGGATTCTGGGGAAGCGTTTCAGAAATCTTAAATGACAGAACAACCAAAACACCCTGTTTGGCGCGCGGGGGGATTGCCGCCACCGTGTTGAACGACGGAGGGGTATTGTCCACCGTCAATGTGTCCGTGCTGTCGTACGTTCCTGTATTGCCGGACAAGTCATTGAGGACCACGTGAATCGCCGCCGGGCCGTCCGGGTCGGAACCCGTCACCGTGTAATTATATGTATAGTCTAAGTTACGGCTTTCCGCGATACTCGCCAGGTGGCCGTTCACCGTTACAATGGGGTTTTCAGAAAGTGTTTCAGAAACGATGAACATTATGTTCACGCTGGTCCCGGTCTTCGCCATGGACGGGGCGACGTCAAAACTGGTGATAGCGGGCAGGTCTTTATCGATGTACAAAGCTGAGTCGCTACTTTGTTCCCCAGGGTGCCCGATAAGATCCGTAGCGGCAACCGCGATCAGCGCATAGCCGTTTGGGTCGGTCTCCAATACCGTATAGGTGTAGGTATAGACCATGGCGTTTTCACCAACGAAGAGGGCGGGATTCCCATTAACCGTCACCGCCGCCCCATCCATCAGGAGTTCTGAGGCTGTGAATCTAATCGTTGTGATCCCCCCGGATCCGACCGTGTCCGGGGTCGCAGTAATGGAGGAAATGACCGGAGGTGTGTTGTCCACGTTTAATGCATCATTGTTTTCTGAGGCGCCGTTGTTTCCGAACAAATCAACGCCACTTATGGCAATAAGCGCATACCCTTCTCCATCAGAGGACAGCACAGTATAGGAATAGGTGTAGTTTAGCCCATCGTTGGATTCAAAGACGGCAGGATTTCCATTGACGGTAACCGATGGATTGCCGGTCAAGGATTCTGACGCGGCAAAGGTTATCAGCACGTTGTTGCCTTCTTCAGCAATCGAGGGTACGCATGAAACGGTGATAAATTCCGGAGGCGTAGCATCAATATAGAATGCAGTGTCGTTGTACTGGGGACCAACCATGCCATTTTCCCATTCCCCCAGTAGTTGAATAACCGCTGCACCATCAGGATCTGACTCCTGCACGGTGTAGGAATATGTGTACGTGCTTCCGGAGAGCGATGCATACGTGGCAGCATGGTTATTTACTGTTATGACAGGAACCTCAGTCAATTCCACAGACGTATCAAACGAAATCGATACCGTCGTGCCCGGACCGGCGGCGGACGGGGTAGCGGAGATATTGGTAAATGGATATCCAAGATACCAGACATCGTTCAAAAGACCGGAACCGGTCTCGCCGCCCATGAGCCATAACTGTCCCTCAAACGACATCAGCAGGTGGTTCTTGCGTGGACTCCAGGGCGCCTCCGCGGTGTCTTGCGCCCAGGTAATTCCATCGTTGGAGCGCCAGACATCATTCAAGAGGGCTGCCTCCACCATGCCGCCTGTTAGCCAGAGGCGGTGTCCAAATGATGTGACACGATGATCAAGACGCCCCTGAAGAGCGTTTTCTTTTACTGGGAACAGACCGTCTGTTTGACTCCACACGGCGCCATCCTCTGAGTAGCAGATTGGATCGTCTGTGTTTCCTTCATCGTCTGTGCCACCCAGAACAAAAAGCCGCCCGGCATGACCGGTTGCGGCATGACCCTGCTTGCCAAGCCCAAACGAAGCGCCTGTATTTGTCCAGGAGGTCCCATTGGCGGTATACCATGGCGTATCCATTACGGTGAGAGAATAACCAGACCGGTATCCCCCGCCAAAATCCCAGATCTTATCCATAAAAACAGTATACGTTCGGTCGAACCATTCCCAATTGGACGAGGGCAGGTAGGGTCCGCCCGAGGCGAAAAGCAGTGTAGTTGCAACCTGATTCCAGTTTTCACCGTCCGGCGTGTTCCAGATATCGGAGGCAATGTCTGTTTCATCAGGACCATCCAAACCTCCCACTATCCATAAAAGACTGTTGTGCACGATTGCGGCTGCACTGCGCCGGGGAGTAAACGGCGCGTTCGCCAACACCTGTGTCCAGTGCGCGCCGTCCGTGGAACTCCACACATCGTTTTTTAACGATCCATCATCCCCGCCGACAACCCACATCTTCCCATCATATACAGCGCCACTGGCCCCCGTCCGGGCTGACCATGGGGCGGCAGGCGCAGCTTGCATCCATTGCAGATTCGCAGATTCCGGCGTGCCGAAATGAGCCGTGAGATTCATGTCCTGAGTCATCTCTACTTTAATAGGATCGGATTCGCTTTCCACGCTGCCCGTCCAGTTCAGAAAAGCCTCTCCGGACTCCGGAATGGCACTGAGGTAAAGAGAAGTTCCGTCTGCATACGTATTGGGATGCACTTCAATATTGTCAAAGAAACCATTCACATTCTGGCCCAAGGCCATGGAGAAATACTGTGTCTGTTGAAGATGAATGGCATCGGAGCTCAATACCAATTCCAACGGCTGACCGTGTTCAGCACGCCACACCTCGATATGCGTTCCGAGACATTTGATATAAATATCGTACCACACATTGGGCACGTGAGAAACGCTCATATTGGTTGCCAAGAAGTGCTCTGCGCCATCATAATCTTCTCTTATTCTTATACGGTCTGCATACGCTTGAATCCAGATACGTTGGGCCGGCGAAGCGTCAATATCACGGATTCTACATGTAAGTTCAATATACGAGGCATCGGGAGATTCCGTATACATAAAAGAATAGCGCACTTCAATGTCACCGACTAATTGTGAGCGTCCAAGAGCACCCCCAGAAGATGTTCGTGTTACGGCGCCATTGACGACCGTCCATGTGGATCCTGACCAACAGCTCCAGCCATTAATGTCACCATCAGCAAAATCATCATACAGCCATCCGGCCGAGGTAACCCGACCTGGACCATCCACGGTAGTGGTCAAGGTGTAGTCAGCAAAGACATCACCAGACCACAAGGAAAGTAAGAACCCCATGGTTACCAATGCAACTCGAATGAAAGGCCCCTTGTTGTTCAAAGATCTGCCACACCTTAGAGTCTTCATAGTCCCCTCTCCTTCTTTATGCGGCACACACCTTGGCGGGTGCCAAAAGCCACCATTTATATGAAAACACGTCTTTCTACCACACTGACGTGCTTATACACCCTTATACACTCTCTTCCCTATCATAATTCTTCATACCCCTTTTGTCAATAGCACACGTTCGAATGTTTCAATACCATGTCTATGATATACTTCACCAATCTTGAATCTTAGCAGGCAACGTGTATGTCGTCATCGGGCGTATCGGGTAAAAAGCGGCGTATCGTGCTCCTTGTGGCGGGCGTGTTGGGATTCGTGTTGCTTGTGATGGGACTTCGCGAGTGCGCGCCAGCCCATACCACACACTATATCCGTGACACAGAAGGGCGGATTGTCATTTATCACGGGGTCAATGTGGCCAGTAATGCCAAGCATGCGGAAAATCATCTCCCGTGGCAGACGCGCGATGACTTTGCCCGCTTGAACGCCTGGGGGTTCAATTTGGTCCGCTATCTGGTCTTTTGGGAGGCCATGGAGCCGGAGGATGGCGGCTTCAACGAGGAATACATAGCCCAAACACTGGAACGTATCCGCTGGCTGGATGAACTCGGCATCGACGTCATTCTCGATGTGCATCAGGATCTCTACGCCAAGCGTTTTACGGGCAATGGCTTCCCCGATTGGATGGTGCATGACGGCGGACGAAAATTTACGCCCCGGGAACCCTGGAATCTCAATTATCTGGAACCGGCAGTGATGCATTCGTTTGACACTTTCTGGCGGACCAGTTCCATGAAAGCACGGTATGTGGACATGCTTGAATATCTCCTCCGGCAGGTCGATAAGCAGCGCAACATTGTTGGAATTGAAGTCATGAATGAACCGTGGCCCTGGCTTGGGCTGCGGTTCGAGAAGAAGGCGCTGTCTACATTTTATGAAGATATCCAGGCGATGCACAGGCAAAACGGATTCCGCATTCCGCTCGTATTCGAACCGGCAAACTATACGGCCATCGGGCTGCGGTCCGGTCTTTCATTCGCGCCGTCCTCCGGAAGCATCCTGGCCGTTCACGACTACGATATCTTCCTGCATGTGCGGAAAGTGTATGGCCGTCTGACCCGATGGCTCATGCCGCGCAACATGCGCGTTAAGGTAAACATAGCGGAATCCCTGCATATGCCGCTGCTGATCACGGAATTCGGCGTGGCGCCCGATATGACCGGATTCGATGACTACCTCAACGATACAGTGTATTGGATGAACCGTTATCACATCGGCTGGACCTATTACTCCTACGACAAAAGCTCGGACGTCCGCTTCGGCATTGTGGACGATAATGGGCAGGCCACCCCCATACTCGAACATCTCATCCAAGTATATCCGCAGCGCATCGCCGGTAAAAATCCTGAATATACCGTTGGTGAAAAATGCTTCGATCTCGCCTATGATCCGCTGGATATCGATGCCCCCACTATCATTTTTATTCCCCGCAGCCTCTCCGTGACCCAACTGTTAATCAACGGAAAAGAGCAACCCTTCGACCCCAATTCCCTGTATGTGACACACGCCAACAGCAGCGCCAAAGACCGTCAAACCATCCACATAGAATGGAAGTAGCTCTGGCCGCTACAAGGCTTTCGCATTTGCTGGTATCATTCGCCTTCGCTTTCGACCTCGCCTTCCAGTTCCCCTTCGCTTTCCACCACGCCTTCCGCCGCGCCTTCATCTTGATCACAATTTATCTGGCCCCGGATTTCCCCATTTGGATGGGCCATACTGCTAATTTGGATATAATAAGGATGGCTTGTCAGAAAAATGTACTCCAGAGAAGTGAAGACACAAGTAATTGGGGATAAGGGTGTGCCCAGATTCACTATGGCCGTTCCATTAGTTTCAGCCTCACCGGAATATAGCAAAGCAAGTAATGGCCGGCTGACATTGTGCTGGATGGTTAGCAACATATTGCCCGCTTCATCCATTACCCGGAATTCAGCCGTGCCGGTAGCGGTACTTTGTATCGGAGGGACCATCTGTATACTGTCTAAGGTGAACGTACATAGTGGCGATGTTTCCCCCTCCCCTTCGCCGGACCCTTCTTCTTCACCTTCCCACACGCCCTCCCCTTCGCCGGACCCTTCTTCTTCACCTTCCCACACGCCCTCCCCTTCACCCTCGCCTTCTTCGCCGCCTTCCCACACGCCTTCCCCTTCACCCTCGCCTTCTTCGCCGCCTTCCCACACGCCTTCCTCTTCCCCCTCGCCTTCCCCCTGTCCCTCCAGGGTCAGCATTACGTCATCCACAAAAATCGCCATTAGATCTCCAGGACTCGCTTCATTGTAGTAGTCGAAGCGCAGCAGATACTCCCCGCCATTTGCCCATCCTGAAACATCGAGTTCAACCATCCGATATTCTTGATATAGAGAGGCATCCAATTCCGTAACTTCGAATACTACGCGGTCCTCAAGAGACACGCGAAGACTGCATGGGCCTTCTGCTTTCGGGATTGCCAGGTAAAAATTGAGAAATGCCGCGTCAGACCTCGGCATGGCAACGGTTTGTTCGATGGATGCCGATTCCTGGCCGCCGGAAGGGGTGCTGCTGAAGTACGCCCAATACTGCCCCGAATGCGGCCCAACCCCCTCCAGCATCCCGCACCGGGCCTCATCACACACTACCGTTGCAAAATTCCGGGAGGTTTGACGCCATGCCGTGGTGTTCATACCTTCTTCAAATCCAGGATCTTTGATGAATCCCGGGAATTCGCCTTCGCCTTCGGCCTCGCCTTCTTCCGTTCCCTCCGCTTCCCCTTCAAGGTTGGGAAGGAATATGGCGGTAATAGTCTCATCCTGATAGATGCGCAGCTTCGTGGGCGAACTGCTTGTGTTGAATCCCGTGCCTTGCCAAATGGAAAAATTCCAGCCTTCGATGGGAATGGCTTCGAGCATCACTTCAGTTCCAGCAAGGTAGGCGGACCGGTCTGGTGATACCTGTATCTCTCCGGCGCCTGGAGGAGAGACGTTTAGCGTCAATGTGTGGTAGGCGTTGGGCGGACAGCCCGCCAGCGCCATGCCCAAGCACAAGATAACACTCCAAAGCGTGACATGCTGGATTAATGTTTTCACGAGGGTATCCTCCATGGTTGCCGGGTAATCGCCGGAGTTATTCAATAGCGGCGAGTTATTCCCCGCTCAGATAGTCACCCAAATTGCGCATGAAATCCAGAAAGGCATTTATCAAATCAATCACCCAAAAAAACAGGTCCATGATGTCAAATGCGATGTCAATGTCATTTTTGAAACTTGACGCCTTTGCCGGAATCCGGCCGGCCAATCCGTGTATTCTCATGTTGCTCATCTTGGTCTCCTTGTAAGCCATTCAGGCTTTCTATAACAACGCTGCTGTTTATGCCTGGACCATTTTTTCATGGTGTTCTGTCTGGAAATGCCTCCAATGTCTCGGCCGTGGATGTCCGAAGTTCATGCCATGCCTTGATCAGGTTTACCCGGGCGAACGCGAGGCGCGCCTGGGCTTCGACAAGATCGCGCTGGCCCTGGTTTAGCCTGACCAAGGGGGCTTTCCCGGCTTGATACTCCTTCTCCACAAGATCACGGTTTCTCCGGACATTTTCAGAGGCGGTCCGCTGAAGGATGATTTGTTGTTGGGCGATTCTCAGGCCAAGCAATGCTTTCCGTACATCCGAAATAACCTTTTGTTCGGTTTCGGCGCGCCGGAACTCGGCTTGACGTTTGGCATGCCTGGCCTCCAGGATGCGCGAGACTTTGCGCCCGCCTGTAAATACATCATAAGCGACATCAACACCGACGGTCGTGGAGTCCGTCTTGCGTTCATATTCTCCGCTTTCCATGCGCTGATCGTTCCAGGAGGCAAACAGTGACACGCGCGGTGATAGAGCGCCATAACGTTCCTTGACAGATGCTTGGGCGCGTTTGATGCCGTGCCCTTTCTGCTGGAGATCTGGCCGGTGTTCGAGGGCATACCGGATTGCGGCGGCCTCATCGGGCGGACGCATGGTTTCATCACTTTCTTCTGGCAGAGGAGCCAGATCAAGGCCATCCGGCAGCCGGACATCTGGTTCGCCCATGACAAGGGCCAAGGCGATCCGCGCGGTTTCGTATTCCTTTTCTGTGGCTAGTAAAGCGGCTTCCGCCGCCTGTTGCCGGACTTCAAAGTTGAGCACGTCACTCAGGGAGGCTTTTCCCAGATTGTGCCGGATCGTCACTTCCTTCACGAGACGCGCATTAAATTCTTTGTCGCTCCGGGCGACTTGTATGTTTTCACGCGCAAGCTGGACGCCATAGAAACTTAGCGCCACGGCATCAAGCAGCAGGCGGCGCGCCTCTTGAAGCGCCGCCTTGGTCTCCTCCCTGCCAAAGCGCGCCATCGCCGAAGTCATCCGGCGCGAAAAGCCGTCAAAAAGCAGCAGACCCGCGGTTACGCCGAACGTGTAGTTCTGGGTGTCCTCCTCTGATGAGTAACCTCCCAGCCCGCCGGCCCCTAACAGGTTGTCCAGCGCGCCATCGCTGCCGAATAAAGCACGCAGGGCTTCGGAAATGTCTTCGGTATCAAATCCATCCTGTTCGGAGTCGTCCGGGCCTACATCCCGCGGAACGCGCGTCTCATGGACGCGGTGGGTGCGATGGGTGCGGCGGCCTTCTTCCTCGAAATTAAAAATATCCTCCGTGGAGTCTCCGTCAAATCGGGTCCGCATGGCCCGGTAGGATAAGGAGAGTTGTGGAAAATACAGGGATCGTGCCTGACGGACGTACTCCCGGGCCTGGGCGACTTGTTCCGCTACGGCATGGAGGGAGGGATTCGCCATCAACGCGCGCCGCTGGGCCGTGGCAAGATCCAATGCATCTGCCGCGCCCGCATTCCTGTCTTCCTGCACAAGTGTGATATCAGCATCCGGTCCTGATTGTTGGGAAGAAGCGGCTTGGGGCACAACGTGACTTTCGCCGGTGTCCGGCGCCTTCGGGCAATCCGCTTTCGCCATTTCCCCAAAGGCTTCTGCCTCGATAAAGAACAACACGATACAGCAAACAAGGTAGAGTGGCGGGCGGACCGCCAATCGGTAATATCCAGTGCGTCCGGTCATGTAACCCCCACAGGTTCAACGAACTGGGGCGAAGACTCCTCATCCACTTCCTTGCTCTCTATCCAGGCGGGCTCAACCTCTTCCGGCGTTGGCCAGCGTCCCGTGGCCAGATAGTGCGCCGCACGGCGCATGTCATTAAGAATGCCCAACAGGCAAGGGATGAAGAGCAAAGTGAGCAGGGTGGCGAATATGAGTCCTGCCGAGACCGTTATGGCCATGGGGATGAGGAATTGCGCCTGAATATCTCGTCCGAATATCAGCGTTGACATGCCTCCCACGGTCGTGATGGTGGTCAGGAAGACCGCCATGAAACGGCGCGCACCCGCTTTCCAGAGCGCATCAAAAAATGGTTCCCCGCCGCCTATGAGGGAATTGAGATGATTAATGAGCACTATGGCATCATTTACAACGATTCCCGCCAGCGCCACCATGCCAAAGTAACTCATAATGGAGAGATCGTAACCCATGGCAAGATGACCCAAAAGCGCCCCAATGGTTCCGAACGGAATGATTACCATAATAACGAGCGGTTGGAGGTAGGATCGGAAGGTGGACGCGATAAGGATGAATATGCCCAGAAGGGCCAAGGGATAGCTTACATACAGGCTGTCGAACGATTCCCGCATGTTGCGTTGCTCTCCTTCAAAGGAAACCGAAGTCCCCGGATATTTTTTCTGAAGCGCGGGTATGAACGCCTCTCCCAGATCAGCGATGACCTCGCTACTGTTGGCAACCGTCACATTGACATCCGCCGTCACCTTGACCCGCCGTTCCCCGTCGGTCCGCTTGATAAAAGTCGGGCCAGGGCCGTAGCTTATGTCGGCAACAGATAGCAGAGGGGCCTCGAACCCTAATGGCGTTCGGATGCGGATGCGTTCAAGTTCGCTTACCCGCGTCCGATCTTCGGCGGGATACCGGACGCGGACACGGATGTCGTCCCGGCCGCGTTGAAGGCGCACTGCTTCCTCGCCGAAGTAGCCCCCATAAATCTGGCGGGCAAGATCGGCCTCCGTCAGCCCCAGGGCCCGGGCGTCGGGGCGCAGCCGAAGCTTAATCTCGTTCTTGCTCGGGGAAAAATCATCCTCGATTTGATAGACCCCCGCATACGTTCTCAACTTGTCAATGGTTTCATGAGCGGCTTTCTGGATGGCATCGAGATCTGGTCCATGCAGCCAAATCTCGATGGGGGCGCCGGGCGGCCCCTCTATGCCCCCGCGAAATACCAGCGACTTAATGCCGGGAATGAGACCCACCTCTTTCTCCCACGCCGCCTTTAAATCCTCTGTATGAATTCCCCGTTCCAATGAGGGGAGCATTTCCACGCGAACCGCGCCGCGATGGCTTCCGCGAGCGGACCCTTCCACACTCATGGTGCTCCCCGCCAGAGAGAAGGTGTTCACGATGAGCGGCTTTCCTGACACGGTAGTTGTTTTTTCCTCAACGCGCCGAATGGCTTCTTCAACCTTGGCCACCGCTTCTTTCGTTACGGGCAGGGGGGTGCCTGTGGGAAACTCGATGCGGGCAACCATTTCATTGCCGTCAATCTTCGGGAAAAACTGAAATTTTAGTACTCCGCTCGCCAGGATCCCCCCCGCGCTCAAAAGGACCGCAATCCCCACGGCCAGGCTGACATAGCGCCACCGTATGGCCAAGCGCGCAAAGGGCGCGTAGGCATGATAGATGAACCAGTACACCCCATCATCCACGGCCTTGTGAAACCGGCGGCCAAACCGGGCCATTACATTGCGGCCCAAATCCGGCCGGTTCAAATCAGGAAGGTGGTTCAAATGGGCGGGAATGCACAGAAGGCACTCGATCAGGGAAATGGACAACGCTGAAATAACCACTATTGGAAGTATCACGATCAACCGGCCCATGACCCCGCTGACGAAACATAAGGGGATGAAGGCCACGATAGTGGTCGTAACTGCTGCTAGAACAGGCAGCGCGACCTCCATGACACCATTGATCGCCGCTTGCAAGGGAGGCTCCCCATTCCGCCTGTGTTGATAGATGGCCTCACCCACGACGATGGCGTCATCCACGAGCATTCCGAGCGCCATGATCATTGCGAACAAGGAGATCATGTTCAAGGTGGATCCCATAAACCAGATAAGCGCCATCCCTCCAAACAAGCAGAACGGCATGCCCTGCGCCACCCAGAAACTCAGCCGTATATCAAGGAACAGCCAAAGCATGAGAAACACAAGGCTCAGGCCGAAAAGGCCATTCCGCACAAGCAGGTTAATCCGTGCCTGCAGTTCATCCGCCATTGCCCCCCAGATCTCCGCATGAACGCCTTCCGGCAATTTTTTCTGGGCCACATATGCGCTTACAGCTTCATCAATCGCCAGGGTATCCTCTTCTTCCGTTTTCATGACCATCAGCGTAAGGCATGGTTTGCCGTTATAGCGGGAAATCACATAATCTTCGGTGAAATCATCTTTGATTGTGGCGATGCGGTCGAGCGTAATGACATCGCCGTTCGGGCGCGCATACACAATAATCCTTGCGAATTCATCGGTGGAATACTTCCGGCCAAGCGTCCGCAGGCGGATTTCCTCTCCTTCCGTCCGCATCAGCCCGCCGGAAAGATTCAGGTTGCTGGCGCGGACCGCCAGCGCCACCTGTTCAAAAGTCAATCCATACTCGCGAAGCCGCTCCTCTGAAAGCTCAATGGCAATTTCGTACTCGCGCGCCCCGAGCACTTCCACTTGCGACACCGGCGGCAGCGCCCGGATCTCCTCCATCATCCGCTCCGCCCATTCTTTCAGTTCCCGCTCGCGCAGGCTTTCTCCGAACAAAGCAACAAAGAGGACGTGCGCCTTGAATGTGGGCGCCTCCGTGATGGGGCGTTCAGCATCCTTGGGAAAGGTTGAAATCGCTTCCACGGCATTTCGGACATGGTCCTTTACGGTTGCGAGGTCGTACCGTTCGTTTACTTCAATGTACGCATACCCAAGGTTTTCCTGGGCCACGGTGCTATATTGCTTGATCCCCTGGATGCTCTCTATTGCTTCCTCGATCTTGCGGCAAATCCCCTCCTCAACCTCTTCCGGATCCGCTCCCGGCCATGCCACGCCCACTGTAATAAGATCAACCTCCATCTCGGGCAGGGTCTCCCGGACCATCTTCATCATCGCGAAAAAGCCGGCCAAGTAAATAATCGCAATAAACATGTTGGCGAAGACGCGGTTGCGCGCAAATGCTGCGAGGAGACCCCTCATGAGTTGCCTGCCGCCTCCTTCGTTATCGTGTATTCCAGCAAGGAGTTCGGCAATGGACTGACCACGCGGGTCACAATAACCAGATCTCCCTCCGTCAGTCCTGAAGAGATATACACCTCGTCCTCTTCTGAACGAATGATCCCTACCTTGCGCCGTTCCAGCCGCGACTCCGCATTGGCCACATAGACCTCGGATTCGAAGGTCACCGCCCATCGCGGCAGACGGAATACCTGGCGCAATGTCTTGCCAGGAATCTCAACCGTGCAAAACATGCCGTCCACCAAAGGCATTCCCCCGTCCTTGGACAAGGCATCCTCTCCCGTCACACGAACCGCTACCGTGACCATGCGCGTCATCGGATCAAACCGTTCAACACGCACAAGTGTGCCCTGCCACTGATTGTTCTCCGGATCCTCGGTCCACTTTACCTGGCAACGCACCGGGTCCACATTCCTAAACCATGCTTCGCCATTAGGGGATTGCGGTTCTTCATACTCAAGCCATGTCCCAACATCACGGCTGTCCAGCGGCACGGAGATTTCCAGCGTGGTGTCATTGGCCAGCGTAACGGCGGGCACCCCAGGAGCCACGCATTGGCCCACTTCGATTTGCGCCATTTTTACCCGCCCGGTAAACGGGGCTCGCACTTCGGTTCTTTCCAGCGCGGTTAACGCCTGATCCAATAAGGACTGTGCCGCTCTAAGCCCTGTCTCGGCTTCCTGTATGCGAAGCGGGTACAGGTCAATGGCATTCGTTACCATGGTGAATGTATCATTGGCCTGATTAAAGTTCACTTCCGACATATGCACCATGGCTTCCGTGCCCACTTGGTGCTTATCGAATAATTCCTTGTCCCGGTTGAATTCAATTTCAGCCAAGTCACGCGTCCGCTTGAGTGTGTCAATCCGGGATTGGTCATTTTCATATTGCTTTTTCAGGAGGGCAATTGTGCTCCTCATTTGAGCAATTTTCGCATCTGCTTGGGCCTTGGCAATTTCGTAGTCGCGCGCTTCAATGCGGAAAAGCACCTCCTCCCGCTGGATTACCCCCCCTAGGTCAAGGTTCGGATGCACATCCACCACTTTTCCTGCCACCTGAGGCGTGACAACCACCATATCTAGGGATCGCACCGTCCCATAGCCAGTAATGCTAACAGAAATCTCTTCGGGGTGGATGCGCCACACTTCCACGCTCAACTTTGCTTCCGGAGTCTCCGTTTGCGGCGGGCGCTCCCGCATCCCCGCCAAGACAAGGTACGACCCCACACCCGCCATGAGCACAATGACCGCAAGGGCCGCTTGCATGGCAACGCTACGCTTCCTGTTAGGAACCGTCATGTCCATTTACCATCCCAAGAACCCGAATACCCCCATTTCCTATCCCTCAATATCGGGTTCTACTCTCTCGACACCATTCCATATTTAAGACTCTGCGGAAATGAGAGTGGTTTCCCACCTCAAAAAAAGGGTGCTATGGGCTGTCCATGACGAAGAAGCGTTATCCTCCCGCCGCCAAGGCCTTTTCCGCGAGCTGCGCGCCGGCGGCACGGCATTCCTCCAGAATTTGTGGCGTGGGACGGTATTGCGCTTTGATGGGCGGGCTGATCATGTCCCATTTCATGGCTTCGAGAGCTTCATGCACCACCTCCGGGCCGCCCTTGCTCCAGCCGTACGAACCAAATGCAAGTGCCGCCTTCTTGGACGGTTTTAATCCCTGGAGATATGCCAGCACCGCCCCGGCCATCGGCATCATCCACATGTTCAAGGTAGCGGACCCGAAGGCTACCGCCGCCGCGTCGAAGATCTCCGTGGCGATGCGGGTAAGATTGGTCCGGCGGATATGAATCAAGCGGACATCCACGCCCTCGTGGATCGCGCCTTCATAAACGGCGTTGGCCATCTGCGCCGTGCTCTCCCACATGGAATCATAGAGCACGACCACCTTGCGCTTGGGTGCGCCGGAGGTCCACTCCCGATAGGCATCCAGAATCTTCGGCAAATGCGTGCGCCAGATGATGCCGTGCGACGGCGCGATCATTTCAATTTCCAGTTTCCCCGCCGCCGTCAGGGCTTTCGCCGTCGGAACGCCATAGGGCATAAGAATGTTTGCAAAATAGGTCTTGGCTTCGATCATTGCGGCGTCCAAGCAGGCATCGTCATCGAACCGCTGGGCCGATGCATAGTGTTGTCCGAATGCGTCCATCGAAAAGAGGATTTTTTCCTGCGGAAGATACGTGAACATAGACTCAGGCCAGTGTGCGAGCGGCGTGTTGATAAATTCGAGGGTCCGTTCGCCCAAGGGCAGCGTTTCACCGGGGCTAATGACTTTAATCTTCCATGAAGCAGTATCAAAATACTGCGAAAGCGCCTGCCGGCACTTCTCGTTGCAGACCAATGTTGCGTTGGGCAGCGCGGATAGAATTTTTGGCAATGCTCCGGCGTGATCCGGCTCCGCATGGTTGCATACAACCCACCGAATCGATGCAGGATCCGCCACCTCTGCGATATTCCGCAGCAGATCCTCCCCATGGGGCGCTTTGACGGTATCGATCAATGCATTCTGCTGGTCCAACACCAGATAGGCGTTGTATGTTGTCCCTTGTTCGGTGGTGTAGCTGTGAAAATCACGGATGGTCCAATCCACATACCCTATCCATTCGATCCCATTGCGCAACGGACAATGCATAATAGTCTCCTCGCGTAACCGCCATTAAAATCCGATGTGCCTGAAAATTGTGCGGTATTGTTGCACATTCCCCCCCTTTTTCGGTATTAAGCACTTCTATGCCCCCAATAACAACGGCACCGTGGTGGTGTGCGGCCCAACACGGCGCCGAGGGAATAACCACGTTGCTTGTTTATCCGAGAATGGAATCCACCTCTTGCTGGTCCACGTCCATGATATAGCGTATGCCGGAGATATCAGCCGCTTCATGGGTCAGAGCCGCGATATCATCGCGCGACACGTGCTCCATGGAGAACTTCCGGTTTCCCGCCAAGAGCTGGCGTAGTCCCTGGGCCAGGCGTTCGTAGTACGTATACAGGCCCAAAGCGCCCGTGGGAACCTTCTCGAATTCAATGTCGTTCAGTTTCCTGCGCAATTCCACCGCCGTTACAAAAATCTCATCCTTGGAATTGCCGAAGCGCGAGATGTAGACCGGGACGTTGTTGGTGTCAATGGTGCGACCGATGGTTTTGCCGACCATGGCTGCGGCGATGGGGGCGCGGGCCATGCCGACGAGTTTGACGAAGGGCGCGCCCAGGGCAAGGCCCTTGTAAATGTGATCTTCAAAGGAGAATCCGCCGGCCACGGCCAACGCGGGCAGGTATTCACCACGATCCGCCAGGCGCTTGGCATATTGGTAGAGCAGCGAGTGCAGATGCACCGGCGGCATACCCCATTCATTCATCATGTGCCAGGGGCTCATGCCGGTGCCGCCGCCCGCTCCGTCCACCGTCAACAGGTCCAATTTGTACTTTGATACATAGCGGATCGCGCGGGCTAAATCCGCCGGGCGGTACGCGCCCGTTTTAAGGAAGATGTACTTGGCTCCGGCGCGCCGCAGGCCTTCCACGCGTTCTGCAAACGATTCTTCCTCCACCATGCCCACCCGGGAGTGCCGTTCAAAGGCATTGAAAGCACCGTGCTCAAATGCCCTGATAACATCGGGATCCATGGGATTGGGAAGCACGATATAGCCGCGTTCATACAGCAGTTGGGCTTTCTTGAGGTTGTCTATCTTGACTTCGCCCCCGATGTCTTTGGCGCCTTGTCCCCACTTGAGTTCCACGCACTGAATATTGAGCTTCTCGATGGCGTATTCGAGGGCGCCCAGCCGGCTGTCTTCAACGTTTGCCTGAACAATAATGGCGCCATAACCGTCCCGCTGGTGGTCCTGGTAGAGTTTCACGCGGCGCTTGAGGTCCACCGTGTCCACCACGCGTCCTTTCTTGATGACGGTCTCTTCGTCCATCCCGACGACGTTCTCGCCGATGGTGAGTCCGGTTCCCGCGATGGCGGAGCCAATGGCCAGTCCTTCCCAGTTATTCTTTGCGACATTAGTCGAACCAATGCCCGGGATATGCCACGGGTAGCGATACTTGATGCCGTTGTCGTGCCCGAAGCGGACCTCCAGGTTCACCGCCGGGAATATCGCCTTGTCACTGTCCGCCTCGATTCCGTGCGCGCCCACGGCCGTGCCCATGATATTAAAATGGGAATAGTCCACGGGATAAGTCTTTTCGCCCGCCGTGGTAATCACCCCAAAGGGCTGGGGATAAATGACCTCGTGGCCGCGATAGGCCGACTTGCCGACCTCGCACATGCCAATGCAGCCGTCCACACAGGTCACACACAGGCCTGATGCAGGCACCACGGAACCCACGGTGCGGTTCTTGGTCAGCGTGGCCGCCGAAGCGTTTACTTTTGAAAATGAACTCTCCATCGTCTTCGCATCCTTTCCATCTGTCAATTCTTGGGCTGTTCACAGGCAACACACGGGGTCATGTAACACATCATGTCATCAAAAGGATCTTTTTCAATACACGGCGGCGTGAGATTTTCGCACCCGCCGCAAATGGCTTTCTCAGGCTCGTTGTAGGTGCAGCGGAGCTGGCAGGCCGGGCACACATACATGCACCCGCCGCACAGCCGGCACGTTTCCGAGTGAACGTCAAACGGCGTGCCGATGCTTCGTTTCTCTCCGCGGTTGCGGAAGCCGATCGCCTTCGCCATCATCTGTTCCTCACACATCCGCACGCATAATCCGCACAGGATGCAGTCTTCGTGCTCCTGGCGAAACCGCTGCTGCCGCACCCCATGGGCCGCGGCAAGGTCCTGGATGATTTTGGATTGCGGACAGGAAGCCAGCAGCAGTTCCAGGATCATCTTCCGCGCCCGCAACACCCGGGTGGACGCCGTGCGCACCTTTAGGCCTTCTTCCACGGGATAGGTGCAGGATGTTACCAGCTTCGCGCGCGCCCCTTCGCCAATCTCAACAACACACAGCCGGCACGCGCCATACGGGGACAAGCCCTCCATGTGGCACAACGTCGGAATGGGAAATCCAAGGAACTGGGCGGCCTCGAGGATCGTCATGCCTTTTTCAACCTCCACAATGAGCCCATTAATGGTGACAGTAACTTTTCCCTTCATATTCCTAGGCAGCCTCCACAGCGTCATACTTGCATACACTTCGGCATGTTCCACACTTGATGCATTTGGATGCATCAATAAAGTGCCGTTGCTTCCGCTCTCCATGAATGGCATTTACGGAACAGGCTTTGCCACAGGCCTGGCAGCCTATGCAATTGTTATTGATCGAGTATGAAAGCAGCGGTTTGCACACTTGGGCGGGACAGCGGCTGTTCTGGATATGCGCCAGGTACTCATCGCGAAAATAACGCAAGGTGGAAAGCACCGGATTAGCCGAGGTCTGACCCAGCCCGCACATCGTCGTGTCTTTCACCACATGGGCCAGTTCTTCAAGAAGATCAAGGTGTTCAAGGGTGCCCTTGCCTGTCGTAATGTCGTCCAGAATTTCATACATCCGCTGTGTGCCTTTCCGGCACGTAAAACACTTGCCACAGGATTCCTCTTTGAGGAAGCGCATAAAATATTTGGCAAGATCCACCATGCAGGTGTTCTCATCCATGACGATCATGCCGCCGGAGCCCATAATGGACCCTGCACGCGACAGGCTGTCATAATCAATCTGAAGATCGAACATGCTGGCCGGGATGCACCCGCCTGACGGCCCGCCGGTCTGAACGGCCTTGATCTGCGCCTTGCCCACGGGACCGCCCCCGATGTTATACACAATTTCCTTGATGGTCATTCCCATGGGCACTTCGACCAGGCCTGTGTTCCGGATTTTCCCCACCAGGCTGAATATCTTTGTCCCGGAATTGTTCTTGGTTCCGATTTTCGCGTATTCGTCCGCGCCCCGCACAATAATCACCGGGATGTTGGCCCAGGTTTCCACGTTGTTGATGGCGGTGGGCTTTCCGTTAATTCCCCGCTGTATCGGAAACGGCGGACGCTGCCGCGGCTCTCCCATTTTTCCTTCGATGGATCGGATAAGCGCTGTTTCCTCGCCGCACACAAACGCCCCTGCACCTCGCACGATTTCAATATCGAAGGAAAATCCGCCACCCAGAATATTTCCGCCGAGGAGACCTAGAGTGCGCGCCTGCTGGAGCGCGGCGGTCAAGTGTTTGATGGCGATTGGGTATTCATTGCGCACATACACCACCCCGCTGGTGGCGCCGGTTCCATACGCACCGATAATCATTCCCTCGATAATACTGTGCGGGTTGCCTTCCAGAATGCTGCGATCCATGTACGCGCCTGGGTCGCCTTCGTCGGCATTGCAGACAAGGAATTTGCCCCCATTGCTCCGCTGCTTCGCCAACATCTCCCATTTCAGGCCCGTGGGGAATCCCGCGCCGCCCCGGCCGCGCAGACCCGCTTTCTTCACCTCTTCCACAACCCAGACAGGATCCTGGACAGACAACACCTTTTCTAAACCGCGGTAGCCGCCTTCCGCAATGTAGTCGTGAATCCGGATCGGGTCAATTTTCTGGTTCGCCTCGAGAATCGTCCGTTGCTGGTTTTTGAAAAACGGGATATCCCCGCGGTGGTAGTACTTCTGCCCCGTCGAAGGATCCTTATACAACAACTCTTCAACATATTCGCCCGCAAGCGCCGCATCGATGATCCGGGGCACATCCTCCGCCTTCACCTGGGTATAGAATGCCTGCTGCGGCTCGGTCAAAACAAAGGGCCCCATTTCACAAAACCCGTGGCAGCCCGTGATCCGAAGCGAGAGCCTATCCAGCAGACGGCGTTCGATCAAAGCCCGTTTCGTGGCTCGGATAATCTCATTCGAGCCACTGGCTTGACAGGCTGTGCCCGCGCAGATACAGAGACAGGATTTCCCAGAGGCGTTTTTCTTCGCGAGTACACTTCGCCATTCCGTCAGCTTTTCAATCGACGATAACTTCACTGCGGTGTCTCCTTCACCCTTCATCACCCACCCGTTTGCCTATTTCCTTTTGTTATTGGAGGTCAAGCAGATGTCCCGGGCAGCCCCGCCGCAAACAGACATGCATGGTTCCACCTCCAACAATAGCCATTGGGGCCATCGGGGCTTGACATATAGAACAATCATCTGCCCCGGTAAGTTCCGCCAGACAGTGCGGACACCGGAATATGGCCACTTCACCGGGTGGAATCTCGCACTCGGAAGCAAGGCTGCCGCTGCCATACAGAGAGGAAAGCCTTAGGCAACCCTCCTGGTGATCGATGGAAACCTTCACATGGATGGAAGGATGGTCATCCAAAGGGAAACCCGCATCCATCAGACTGTGGCTGCAAACGGGACAACTCACCGCAATAGCAAAAGCCTCTTTGTCTTCCCCGTTTCCACTCTGTGCATAACCCTTCCGGGCCTTGTCCAAGAGGCCGCGAACCTGGGAGGTTTTTACCTTTGAGACATACTTGCCGTCTACCACCGTGACAGGGCCCAGCGCACATGCGCCCAGGCAATTCACGGTTTCCAGGCTGAACTCGCCGTCTTCCGAAGTCTCCCCTGACTGTATCCCAAGGCGCTGTTCAAACTCCTCCGTGACACTCTGAGCACCCCGAACGTGACAAGCCGTTCCCAAGCAGACACAAACCCGATGCTTGCCCCGCGGCTGCATGCTGAATGACCGATAGAAGGTCGAAACGCCATAAATGTCCACTAATGAGCGGTCCGTAGCCTGCGCTACCTGCCGTAACGCCTGTTCAGGAAGATAACCATATATTGCCTGGATCTCCTCCAGGATAGCGATCAATCCGCCGCAACCCGCTTCATGCTTGGCGACAACCGCCAAAACCTCCCGTTCATCTACCTGCGCTACCACATAACTCCTTCCATCCCGTTTCATCGGTTCCCTATCCGTCTAAACGGTATTCTTCACAATGCCATGTTCCGCCTTCCCGCTGCCGAAAAACACACGTCTCTCGATTCCCGCAATCCCCGCAAAGCCCATTAATCCGGCTCGGATTGATCGATGCGAGTGATGCCGTTCTCTTGCGCGTCAAGCCTTGAAGGCGTTCGAAGGACTCGCACGAGAGGATGGGTTCACCCGACTCGCTCGGGAACGTGCAACCCGCCGCCCACTTGCATTTGGTGCATAGCGTTTCACCGATTGGGGAGTTCATTCGTATCTTTCCCTTTTTTAGTTATATGTTCAGACATGTGAAAGCAATTGGTGTGCCAATGGAACGATGCCCCCTGGAAAGTGTTGCTGGATAAAGAAAAAGAGGTTGTTCTATGGAGATCTGCCACAAACAGCCCGATACAGGTTTCTCTCTACACCGGAGAGTTTTCGGCCACTGGGGAAAATCTCCCCAGTCTCATTCCCCGGAGAAGCCAACCCCTGACAAATGCAAGTGCCCCGCGCTCAATCGCCCAACGAATGCTCCGGAACCATCAGCGATCCGCGAAGTTTCTCCCGCAAAGTCTTGCGGTCAATGCCCAGGATCTCCGCGGCACGGGTCTTGTTGCCGCGTACATTCGCGAGGACATTATTGATATACTCTGCTTCCACTTCTGCCAAGGTGCGATCCAGTCCTGCGTGTTTTAAGGCCGAGAACCGCATAAGCCGGGGCAGATCGGGGGCGTCAATGCGGTCTCCATCCGTCATGAGAACAAGCCGTTGGACCACATTCTCGAGTTCGCGCACATTGCCGGGCCAGTCGTACTTTCTCAGCACGGCCATGGCGCGTTCCGAAAAATGGGGCTGCGGACGGCCCAACTCCGCCGCGAACCGTTGGGCAAAATGGGTAGTTAAGAGCAGGATGTCATTACCCCGTTCCCGCAACGGCGGGAGAGCAATAGTGATGACGTTCAACCGATAAAACAAATCTTTGCGGAAACTGCCCTTCCTTACAAGCCCTAACAGGTCTTTGTTGGTGGCGGCCAGGATCCGCACATCCACTTTCCGGGCCCGATTGGAGCCTACCATGCAAATCTCCTTGCACTCCAAGACCCGCAGCAGCTTAACTTGCATGGAAGTGCTGGTTTCCCCCACTTCGTCGAGAAAAATCGTGCCCCCGTCCGCTGCATGAAACAGCCCCGCACGCGATTCCGTAGCCCCCGTGAACGCCCCTTTGACATGACCGAACAACTCGCTTTCGAGCAACCCGTCGGGGATTCCGCCGCAATTGACCGGTACAAACGGCGCGGAGGATCGCTCACTGCCATAGTGCACGGCGCGCGCAACAAGCTCTTTCCCCGTGCCGCTCTCGCCCGTGATCAGCACGGTTGCAGAAGTCGTGGCCGCCTTCATAATCGCCTGAATTATCTTCCGCATCGCCTCCGATTCTCCCAACAAGCCATGGGGTATCACCGGCAATTGCGTCCCGGATACGCCGCCGCATCGCTGAACATACAGCTTGTCAAGCGCCCGCCGGACCGCGGACGACAGTTCCTCGTCCGTAAACGGTTTCGAGAGATACTCTTCCGCTCCAGTCTTAATCGCTTTGACCGCCCCTTCGATCGAAGGATATCCGGTAATCATCATGACCTCCGTATCCCGGAAATTCTCCCGCACGTGCCGCACCAGGTCCATGCCGCTCACTTTGGGCATCTTGAAGTCCGTAATCACCAAATCCACCTTATTCGCCTCAAGCAATTCAATAGCCATGGCCACGCTGGAAGCGGTCAACACCTGATACCCTTCCGCCGTCAGATTCCGCTGCAAAACCTCAAGTGTTGGCGCGGAATCATCCACCACCAGAATCCGTTCCTTTTCAGACTTCTTGGACATGGTGCGGGTTCTCCTCGACCGTCTCTGTTGACGGCGCCACCGGCAAGCGAATCTCAAACCGGGTTCCTTTCCCTACCTCGCTCCGGATCAGAATAGTTCCCTCGTGCGATGTGACGATGCCATGCACCACCGGCAGGCCAAGCCCTGTGCCTTGCCCCACATCCTTGGTGGTGAAGAACGGCACAAAAACCCGTTGAAGAACGTCCGGACTCATCCCCGGGCCGGTGTCTTCAACATTCAGGCAAATATGATCCTTGCCAGTCTCCGTCTGGATCAATAGCTTCCCGCCTTCCGGCATCGCCTGCAATGCGTTGACCACAAGGTTCACCAGCACTTGATTGATCTGAGAAGCATCGGCGAAAATCAAGGGTAATGCGGAGTCCAGAGCGTATTCGACCTCAATGCCCGCCTTGGCGCAACGCGCTTCGATAAAGTACAGCCCTTCATGTACCACCTGATTGATATCCACCAGAGTTTTCTCCGGTGGCATCTGCCGGGCAAACATCAGCAGCTTCCTGATGACCTCCCGCGCATGCAACGACGCCGTTTCGATTTTCTTCAGATCCTGGTTGGCGGCTTCAGGCAACGCCGGACATTTCCTGGCCAACTGTGCGAACCCCAGGATGTTGCCCAGCGGCTCGTTCAATTCATGGGCCACCCCCGCCGCGAGGAACCCGATTGTGGCAAGCCGATCGGCATGACGAAGCTGGCTCTGCAGTAGCGCACGTTCTTGTTCCGCCTGCTTGCGCTCGGCAATCAACCCCACTTGCTGCGCCACGGCGTTGATCAGGTTTCGCTCCTCCCGCAAAAAAGGACCCTCATCAAGTTCCGGCTTTTTTTTAAGATAGACCACCTCGGCAAACCCCCGCTTCACTCTATGAACCACTATATCCGCCCGCTGAATATACCGCGTCTCCCGGAAACCTGCCGCCGCATAATTCTGGCCGTCCAGAACAATCCGCGCCGTCGTAATCTCAGGATACTGCCACGCAGAGATGAGCAGCGAAACGGTCTGCTGAAGGATGTCCTCCAGGGAAATACCGGGTGTTCCTGCAATCTCCGCCATATGCAAGAGACAACTCAACTCTTTGATGCGCTCCTGCAACGCGGTCGTTTTGGGCATCTGGATTCTTTTCTTTATCATGTCCCAACGCAGGGCGGCAAAAACTGCACACGGGGTGTAGTGCAGCCACGCCCCTTTCCACTAAGTCTCGCATAATCTTTGCCCATACGCAACCTGTTAGGGGAAAACAAGTGCGCCCTTCTTTATCGGCCACACACTTCCTTGAACTACAACCCCATGGTCAGGGTATCATAAAGGTCCGGACAGAAGGTCTATTCCGGTTATTCGGGTGTTTTCACAAGACGCTTTCGTTTCAGAGAGGAAGTCATAATGCTCAAGAAAATCTTGAAAATTGCTGCCGGTGTTGTGTTGATATTGGTGGTCCTGCTTTGGGGATTCAAAGCCTACCGGGACGCACACTATTTCGACAACTACGAACCGAAAGCCCCGCTGAACATTACCGTGTTGGAAAAAACCGAGGTGAACAAGGAAACGCCCGAAGAAGGCTACGTCCTCACCAAGTTTACTTTTGATGCCTACCAGGGAGAAAAAGTGCCCACCCTAATGTCCATACCACTCAAGCGCACGGGCAAAAAACTGCCGGTGGTTTTGTTCCTGCATGGCATCGGCCAGAATAAAAATTTTCTGAAAGAGATTACGCTGCCGTTCAATCAGACCGGTTTTGCTTTTGTGAGCGCCGACCAGTTCATGCAGGGTGAACGCAAGCTTCAATCCAAAGCCTCATTCCTGGAAGAAGCCCGGGCTTTTATGCAGCGTCCGGCTAAAACCATCAATGAGGCGCGCCGCCTGATCGATTATCTGTCGGAGAATCCCGATATTGATCCCCAGCGCATCTACCTCGTCGGCGCAAGCTACGGCGCCATCACCGGCACCACCGTCATGGCCAAGGACAAACGCATCCGCGCCGGCGTGCTTGTGTACGGCGGCGCCGACTTGGGCAAGCTGCTGAACTCCACCGCGGCGCATCTCGGCATCGCCTCCGGGCTTGGCTGGGTTCATGGAAAAATCAACCCTGAGGAACCGCCCCTGCCCAAACTGACCCCCAGACAAGACCGCATCGCAAGCATGATCGTCTCGTGTGTGGTCCCCATTGCCCGGTACTTTCTCGGCGCGGCGGATCCCATCCACTACGCGGACAAGATTGCCCCCACGCCCGTGTATTTTCAGAATGGCAAGTTTGACGTGCTCGTGCCCGCCACCGCCGGCGAAGCCCTGCAACAGGCCGCCAAAGACCCCAAAAAGATCACCTGGTACAACTCGGACCACGTCGGCATCGATTTGCAGAACACCATCCAGGTCCTGAAGGACGGCCTCGGCTGGCTGCTCGAACAGGACAATCCCCTCCGGCCACCGGAAGAACAAGTAAAAGAAGTTCCCGATTTCAACGTTGAGAGAACCTGAACAATACCGCCGCCCGATCCGCAGGGCACGGTGAAAGGGACCCGGCGTGAATGTGGAAGAGGCCTTGGAACAGTCGCGTGAGAACGTGCAGAAGGTAATCGAGATCTGCCGGCGGCCGGGGCGTATGCTGATTCTCATGCAGGACAATCCCGACCCGGACGCGCTGGCATGCGCGGCGGCTCTGCGTGAGTTCGCGTTTCATCATGCTAAAAAACGTGCGGACATTGGTTATGGCGGCGTTTGCGGGCGCGCGGAAAACCGGGCCATGATGGATGTGCTGCATATCCATGCGAAACGCCTCTCTGCCGCGCAGATTTCCCCGTACCGCATTATTGCCTTAGTGGATGCCCAACCCAACACCGGAAACAACCTTCTACTGAAAAAACGCGTACCCAATATTGTCATTGATCACCATTTGATGCCGAAACGCGCGAAATGGACCACGGAGTTCGCTGACGTGCGTCCGGAATACGGCGCGGCGTGCACCATTCTGTATGAATATCTCACGGTCTCTGGCGTAAAGATTAACCGGAATCTTGCGACGGCCTTGTTTTATGGGATGCAGTCGGACACACAGGATCTCGGACGCGAAGCGAGCATTCCCGGCATGCACGCCTATCAGGAATTATTCATCCGAGCCGACAAGAAAAAGCTGGCGCGCATCCGCCGAGCCCCGGTGCCCGCGGCCTATTTCAACATGCTCGCGGTGAGTCTGTCGGAATGCGTGATCGCAGGCAAGACCGTGATCAGCCATATCCCGGAATGCGATAACGCGGAAATGATTGCCGAGGTGGCGGATTTGCTGCTGAGGCTTGAGGGAGTGCGCTCGACGGTGTGCTACGGGCTGTGTGATGGCAAAATTTATATTTCGGCGCGCGCCGTGGATCTGCGGGATAACATGGCGCGGCGTATGAAACAGGCGGTGCGCATGATCGGTACGGGCGGGGGACACCGCGCAATGGCGGGCGGGCAGGTGCTGGTGAATGGCGATGCTGAAAAACGCATGGCGCTTGTGCGCGAACGTCTTCTAAAAGCGTTCGCGCGCGGAAAGGAGGCGCGGCCCCTGCTGCCTCAACCACAACCGGAAGAAGCGGTGCAATAGCCATCCGCCACTTTTTTTATTTCGCGTTGTCCAACACTTCGAGTGCGGTTTTGCACCGTTGCACGTGTTCGTCCTGCGCGGCGGATATGGCGATGAAGTCGCATGCGGGATCTTTAGAGGTTATTTGCGAAGCGCCCTCATTGAATGCCGCGCGGGCTTCCCCGGGGCGGTTAAGCGCCAGCAATGTTTTCCCGATCCAATAGCGCGTTTCCGCATCTACCAATTTGTATTTTGCGCCGACTGCAAGATTCTCCGGATAAGTAATCGATGCCTGGAAATCTTCGAGCGCGCCTTCGTACTGCTTCGCTTCAAAACGCTGCTTGCCCCGCACCGTCAGTGCCTGCACATACACATCATGAGGCAATGTGCCGCCTTCACGGTTTGAGAACCGCACGCGCCGCAAGAGATCGATGCAGTCGTCCAAACGCTTTTCATCCAGATAGGCCTGAGCAAGCCAGGCAGTTGTATCGGCGCGCGGGGTGACTCCCGAAGGGATGGTTTCCACGAGTTTAATGGCATCCGGACGGCGTTCAAGTTTGGTGAGGATCACGGCCAAGTCGCCATACAGCGATTGGTCGGCGGGCTGCGCGGCAATGGCCTTTCGATAATAGGCTTCGGCTTTGACAAGATCGTTCGCGCGTTTCCAGGCATTCATCCCGAGTAAGCGCCATGCAGTATGCAGCGAAGCATCCAATTCTGCCGCTTTTTCCCACAGCGGCAGCGCATCGTCCAGGTGATTTAACCCCGCCGTCACATAGCCGAGGAGCAAGTGCGCGCGCGCATTCTTCGGCTGGGTTTCCACGGCGTATTGAAGCATCGCCTTCTCCTCCACACGCGCAGGAAACACACCGTCCACGGACATCCCCGCCGCTTGATCCAAATAGCGCCCGGCATCTGGATCCGCGCCCGCCAAATGGCTGTAGTACGCGAGATAATAGAACGGCATCGGGCCGCAGTCCAGCAGATTGCCTTGATCCACGCACGCGGCGCTGAGCAACTTCACCACATCTGTGTATAACCCAAGATCCGCCAGAAAACAGGCCGTTTCCAGCAAGGTGAATTCCTTTTCACCGCTATTCTTCTTGAGGTCGTTGATGAATTCCGGCAGGGCCTGTTTGCGCAATGCATTCAACGCTTTAGCCGTGAAGTTCAGAGGATCGGGATCCATCGCCGCATCGAATATATCGGATTGTTGATTTGCATAGAGTGCCGCCAGGTAGTGATTGCGGCACTGTGCGTCTTTCTTCGGACTAATGTAAGCATTTTTGCCGAAGGCTTCCACGGCCCCGGCGATGTCGCCCATGCGCATGCTGGCACGCCCTACAAGGTCATAGCCCAAGAGCGGGTTATCCAGCGTGCGCCCCGTTGCGTATGCATGCTTCAATGCAGAGGTTGCATCGCCCTGCTGCAAGCGCGCCACGCCCAGCAGATACCACGACGCACCGGAGTCGGGATTCCGTTTCACCGCAAGCTGAAGGCGATCCTCCGCCGCGGTATAATCGCCGCACTCGATGTCGAGCGTGGCCAGCGCACACAGCGCATCCACGTGCATGGGATCGATTGCGAGGACGTCTTCATACGCCTTTCGCGCCCCGTTGCGGTTGGATTGACTGTCCAGCAGCCATGCCCCCTTGAATTTTTCTTCAGCGGTGGGCTGACCATCGCTCCGCGCCGGTTTTTCCGCCAAGTCGGGCGCTTCCACCTTCGGAATGTCGAGCGGTGTCTCGTACTCCAGCAATGTTTCATTGTCCGAGGTCCGCAACGTGATCTTTACCTTCTCCTTCGCAGCGGCCGGCAGGGTCACGACAGCGGGTTGCAGTGGCGAGAGGTCCAACGTTTTTTCCAACACCGTCTTTCCCCCTAACGACAACACACACGCCGTATTTGGATACGCCCCTGTAGCGATAATACGGAATTCAAGCATGCCCGCATCGTCCCGGTGCGTTTGCACGGCGGCGTCGCACGTTGCAAACTCGAATCCGTCGCCGAGGCTATGCACCGGATACCAGAATTCTTTCCAAGCCACCTGCTTGTGCGGATGCAGCATCCCGTATTCCGCCTGCGTGCGCAACGGGCCGCTCTGCACCTCGATGTACGGCGCGCCCTCCCGCCCCGCATCGCTCAGTTCCATCTGGCTCACCACTCCAAAGTCATCCGTTCCCCAGGTCCAAGCCTTCTTGCCCGGCAGCACGTAGTGGTTCGCGTACGAGATCAGGCCCTGGTCCAGGTCGACGTCATACGCGCCAAAGAAATCGAACTCGCATTTATATCCGAAAATGGAGGACATCGTGGGATAATTTTTCAGCCATGAAAGGTCGCGGTCCTTGTTGATGGGCCAGGAATAGAAGGTGGATCCGGCATGATCCGTGCCGAGGGTCATCGGGTAGATGAAGCGGGTGCCGGGCCGGTTTGGAAAGGCGGTGCAATTCCAGAAGTAATAGGGATGCGTGCCATCTGTCGGATTAAAAATGCGGATTGATTCATCCAAAAACGCCTTGCCCGGATGCAGGGTTAAGCGAACGGACCACTGCGTCCGGAACATCTTTTCCGTGTTGGACACCAGCAGTGACTGCGAACCATCCGGATTGCTCTCCAGCGTTGCGTCCACCGGAGACACCACCGTCACCGTATGCCCCTGCGGGCCCGGGTTCCATTCAATCCCCCCGCTGATCCAGGCACCGCGCATGGCGATCAACGCGGGCTTGACCTCATCGTTCTTATGGAACATTTCCCGGTTTGTGGTTTTATCCAACACCGAGAAAATGCGCCCGCCCAACTCGGGCAAACAGACCACCTTGAGGTATTCATTCTCCAGGAACAGCGTGCGATAGACACGATCCGTTTTCGTCTTCGCGATCACGTCCTGCTTGGAATACGGGTAATAAATCGCCGATTCCAGCGGCTCGAATACGGGGTTTGGATCGTCATGCCAGGCATACGTGGGCACGGTCATCGTACCTTCCCACGCCTTCACCACATCTTGCGCCCAAACGCCTCCCGCCAATAGCACCAGTACCAGCATCAGACTCTTTCGCATGGCTTGTTCCTTTCGTGACAGAACCCGAACCCAAATCATAGCAGTCTGACTTTACCAAGGGGAAATGTCAATCTTTTGTCTTGTTATGTATTCCCCGGTTGTTTTGGGAGGGCTAGCATTGAAAAACCGGACAACCTCGTCATTTTCTAGGTACGTGATTCCCCCTATCTGATTCCCGTTTGCCAGTTCTGTTCCCTGCGGTTTTATGCTACACTCATCCTTCGCGAGGGAGAAACCATGGAGCCGGAACCGCGGAAAAGGAGTTGGGCCGTTGACGGGGGGCTTGCGATCACCTTGTTTTTAATCGGCGCGTTCGCGGGCGGTCTTTACAACGCCACGTGGGGCGGCGTGCCACAGTTCTGGCAAAACACCACCTTTATGCAGGCCATCATGTATGTCTGCGGGCATGGCTTCGAAAATCCGATGGTTCCGGACGTTCCCGGTCTCGATTCCTTTCTCGAATATAAAACCGACTGTTTTGACTGCGCGGCGATTCCCCCGAATGTCCGGGTGTTGCCGCACGACACCTCAAGCATGTCCTTCGAGGAAATTGACGCGTATCATCCGCAAGAGCAATTCCCCGGATTTCTCGCCTGGCAACGTTACCACCTGTATCTGGTGTGGGCGGTTTTGGGATGCTGGTGGCTCTTCGGCGTGTGCTGGTCCGCGCTCACGCCATTATGCGGGCTGCTCTATGGCACGACCGTCGCCGCGGTGTATGGCTTGTTCCGGCTCGGGATGCGCCGCGGGCTGGCGGTGCTGGGCGCATTATTGATCGCCCTCTCGCCGCTGCACCTCCAAATGATCCCGCACCTCCGCGACTATGCCAAAGCGCCGTTTCTCTTGCTCGTTCTGTTGATTATGGGTTATCTCGTCAAACATTCCCCGCGCTGGTGGAAAGTGCTGGGGATGTCTATCCTTTGCGGCGCGATACTGGGCCTCGGCGTGGGTTTCCGCACCGATCTCGGCATTGCCTTCCCCGCTTTCTTCGTGATCTTGCTGCTCATGCGCGCCCGCTGGATCACCCGCTTCTTCGCGGCGGCCTTTTTCACCCTCGCGTTCATCGGCGCGGGATATCCCATTCTTTTAGAAGTTTTTAAAGAAGCCGGCCACTTCTGCCATGTCGCCCTGCTGGGCTTCCTCGCCTATTGCGATGATCGCCTTGGCGTCGGTTCGGCCCTCTACACGCTCGGGGGACCCTACAGCGATTTCTACATTGCGAACGTGGTTCAGAGTTATATGCAGCGCATACACGGTTCCATGCCGCCTACGCACGTCATGATGCCGGAATACCACGAAGCCACGCAGCTCTATTTTATGGAATATCTGAAGACATTTCCCGGCGATCTGGTCGTGCGCGGTTACACCTCCGTATTGCGCGTGCTCGATGAAATGCATCCCGATCCCAGCCGGCCGTGGCCCATGAATATCACCAATCAATTTCTGTGCCGATTGTATGAATGGCGTTCCATAGCGCTCGATCACATTCCCGGCGGCGGGCGCTATTTTGCACTTGCCGCCCTGATCCTGATCGCGTGCGCCGATTTGCGCTGGGCGTTCGCCGCGCTGTTCCTTTTGCTGTACTTCGCGGGATATCCCGCCATCCAGTTCAACCTCCGCCACGCCTTCCAATTCGAATTCATCAGCCTGTGGACCATCGGTTTTCTCTTGCAACGGGCATGGTCTCTCGTCTCTTCCGTTTCCCCGCACCAATCCGGAGACGATCTGTCAAACTTCTCGATTCCCGCCGCCATGCTGCGCGCGGCGGCATTTGTCGTGATCGCCGCGCTGGGTCTTTCGGGGCTTCTCGCCGCCACTTGCGCGTATCAGCATTTCACCGTGGGCAATCTCATTTCCAAGGTCGAAACGCGGATTGTCCAGCGGCTAGCCTATGAACCTCAACTAGAAACCACGGACACCGTGTTATTGCGCCTGCCCGGCATTCCCGCCCCTGACCCTGCAAAACCTGTTCAATATGAATACCTCATGGTGGAATTGAAGGGCGCGTTCGTCAACATTCCCGTAACTTTCGCATATGAAGCCGAAGATCGCGAACACTTCGACTATACCCGCACCGTGAATGTGCGTCTCGGCCAACACGGCGGCCCGACCCGGCTCTATTTCCCCCTGTACTTCAGCCCGCAGTCACGCTTTACCGGCATTCGCATGCCTCAACGTGATCTCGATCGCCTCGCCGGGATTTTCCGGGTAACCAACGCCGATCCCATTCCCCTATGGCTCACGTTGACTTTGCCCTCCGACTGGAAAGACCAACCCCGACACCAAAGACTCACCCGTTAAAGTCTATAACTAAAAATTGGACATGGAAGAGAAAATTATGTTGATCCATGCACTCTGTCTGACAATCGTTTTGATGACTGTGGACAATCTGGCCGATGCGGATATCCTCCGGGGAAAGGAAATCACGCTTTATAACGTGACTCCGCCGTTGCTTCCGTTGGCGCCGCCGCGTACACTGCCTGTTCCTGTCGAACCTTTCATCGAACACGTGCGCAACTTCGCCATCCTCCCCGCGCCGGAAAATGCCACCGCGATCCATGTTGACAGCGAAGGAAAACTTATTTTTGCCACCGCGCCCAGGCCTTTCCTCAAAAAAGACCTCGTCGTGAACGCCCAGGCACGACAAGGAGATTGCACGTGGTTCGCCACGGATGAAGGGCTCTATGTACAGCGTCCGGGCGATAAAAAACCGGTCCGTCATGAACACTACGGCGTGGACGGTCCATTGGCCACGCGCATTACCGCACTCGCCGTCGATTCAAAAAGTATTCTCTGGGTGGGAACTCCTCTTGGACTGAGCCAGCGCACTTCACAAGGCGCATGGTCGCATCTCCAGGGCCGGGATGGCCTCCCGGTGGAAAACATCACCGCGCTCGCGGTGGACCGAAAGGATCAACTCTGGATCGGCACGGATCATGGAGCGATTCTGTACAACCCCGCCGCACCGGATCGGAAATGGTTCTACCGGGCGGGAAAACGCTATCTCCCGGACGATCACGTGCGATCCATTGCCATTTCTCCCACAGGGGATGCGGTATATTTTCTGACGGATGCCGGGGTGGGGCGCATCGATTTCGTGCAGCGCACCTTGCTTGAAAAGGCGCGCATCATTGAAAACCGCGTCAATGAACGGCACCGCCGCCTCGGTCTGGTGGCGGATTGCGTGCTTGATGATGCGATAGATCCCGCCGCGCATAGTATCCCTGATCAAGACAACGACGGGCTGTGGACCGCGTATCATGTCGCGGCCATGTCGCTGTGTTACGGCGTCACAAAAGACGAAGCGGCCCGCGCTTCCGCGCGAGAGAGCATGCACGCGCTGTACATGCTGCAAAACGCCTCCGGTATTCCCGGCCTTGTGGCGCGCAGCGTGCTTCCCGCCGGGGAGGGCAGTAAAAAAGGCCCGCAATGGCGGCCCACGCCCGACGGCACGATGTATTGGAAGAGCGACACTTCTTCCGACGAAATCGACGGCCATTACCTTGCTTTTTACACCTATTACGAGCACATTGCGCGGTATGATGAGGCGGAGAAAGCATTGTTGATCAAGCAACTTCGCGCGCTGACGGATTACCTTGTTAAAAACAATTACCAGTTGATCGACTGGGACGGGAAACGCACCCGCTGGGGATTCTGGAATCCGGAGGCTCTGAACGAGAATCCCGCAAACTATGTGGAATGCGGGTTGAACAGCCTTCAAATGCTATCGTTTCTCAAAGTGTCCCATTACATTACCGGTGATAAAAAGTACCTGAAACACTACCGAAAATTAATCCTGGACCACGGCTATCTCAACAATGTGTTGCTCACCAAGAAATTATTCCCGGACGAAGTGAATCATTCCGACGATCAATTGGGTTTTGTGGCATGGTATCCCATTTTACAACTGGAAAAAGATCCGCAGATTAGAAAAGCGTTGTGCCAGGGCGTGCGGCGGCATTACGAAGCGGTGCGCCCGGAACATTCCAGTTTCTATACGTTTGTGTACGCCACGGTGGATCCGCATTACGCCGATATCGAGGGCGCGGTTGAAAACCTGCGGCAAATTCTCACCGACCGCCGGCAATGGGGCATGATGAACAGTCATCGGGCGGATGTTGTGTTCTCCGGGAATCCTAATCGCTTCGGCGTCCACCTGCTCACCCGCGTGCTGCCTGTTGATGAGCGCAAATTCGCCAAATGGAACGCCGACCCCTACGTTCCTGACGATCAAGGACAGCCCCGCGTCGAGGATGACGGTGCGGCCTACCTCCTGCCCTATTGGATGGGCCGGTTCCACAGCTTTATCGCAGAAGAAAAATAGATAGGCCGGGAGGGCGAAGCGTTGGGAGGGCGAGGCTCCCGCCGAGCCGTAAAACTAAATTTACCGTATAGAATTCGTGATCCGGCAACTCACCCGATCTTGTTTTTACGGCTCGGCGGGAGCCTCGCCCTCCCGGCACGGGGCGCTTTTTGTGTGCAGGGCTTTTACTCGGCGCAGGCGGTGCTGAAGTGATTGTAGATTCCGCCGAAGGCGCCGTTGCTGAGGATGAGCACAATGTCGCCTTCCCTTGCGGTGCGCACGACTTCTTTCGCAATGTCCTCCGGGCTGTCGCTGAACTGTGCGGAAATCCCACGCTTTGACAGGGCCGCCGTCAATACGGCACGATCCAGCCGAATGTCCTCCGGAATGCGTTCCGCGCGATGAATGGGGCCCAGCCACACTTCATCCGCTTCAACAAAGGCTTCTTCAAGATCCTGCTGAAATTGCTTTGTGACGGTGGTATTGGACCGCGGCTCGAACAACACCCGCAGGCGTTGTCCCGGCCAGCGCATCCGCGCCGCCACGATGGTTTCCCGGATGGCCGTGGGATGATGTGCAAAATCATCTATGAACGTGATGCCGCGCGCCTCCAAGAACACTTCCATACGCCGCCGCACCCCTTTGAAGGTGCGCACGGCCCCGGCGACTTGTTCCGGAGCCGCGCCGTGCCATGCCGCAACGGCAATGGCTGACAGCGCATTTTGCAGATTGTGTTTTCCCGCCATCGGCGATTCGATCACTGCCCACGGCGTGTCGTTATGGAATACCCGCATGCGTTGGAAACCCTTTGCGACACCAAGGATCTCTCCACGCCATTCCACCCCCTCCGCGAATCCATACGTGACCACCGGGGAGAAGGCATGGCCCTTCAAATGCAGCGCGTGGTTATCGGCGCAAAGGATGAGCGCGCCATTCCGGGGAATCTGCCGGAGCATGCGCTGAAAGGCGAGTTCAATTTCCGCGAGGTCTTTATAAATGTCGCCGTGATCGAATTCGATCGACGTGACGATGGCGATATGGGGGATGTAGTGGAAGAATTTCGCCCGCTTGTCGAAAAAGGCCGTGTCATATTCATCGCCCTCGATCACAAACGGCGCACCCTCCGGGCCCAGCCTTGCGGAATGCGTGAAGTTCAGGGGCTGGCCGCCGATCAGGAAACCGGGATTCAATCCACACTGATCGAGCACATGGGCGGTCAATGCCGTCGTGGTGGTTTTGCCATGGGTGCCGCACACCGCCACCGGACGGCGCTTTCGGAGAACATGTTCTTTTAACCATTCCGGAAGGCTTACATATCGCAGCCCGCGCTCTAATACCGCTTCCACCTCAGCATTTCCCCGGCTCAAGGCATTGCCGATCATTACAAGATCCGGATTCCAATCCAGATTCTCCGGCGCATACCCTTGCGCCACAGGAACGCCCAGCGCCTCCACCATCTCCGATGTTGGGGGATACAGGGGATTATCACTCCCACGCACCTCCCAACCTGCTTCAATCGCCAGCCGCGCCCCCGCCACCATCGCTGTCCCCCCAATCCCCGAAACATGTACTTTGGGTCTTGCCTCCCGCATCAACATTCCACTCCTTCCAATTGGTTGATGAGGAGTATAGCAGATGTTTAAATCATCATATGCATTTTATCAATTACGATTGGATCCACTATTTCAGGATATTCTGCACGAAATGCTGGATAGCGCCTGCATCGGATTCTGCAATCAGGGAGAATTTTTCTCCTTTTCTAAGGGCGGATTGGTACATCTCTTCGGCGTCTTTTTTCGGAAGAGGTTTTTTGGCGGCGTCGAGGGGTTGGGCGATAAGCGCGGGCATGGTGAGGGCCGCAGCGAGTTCCGGGAGGTCGTAATGCTTTAAAACGCCCGGCAAAAAATCTTCCGGGGACCAGGAATAGTTCTCTGAGGCAGCCAAGGACTCGAAGGTGGCTAATGGGGACTCCGCGAATACGCCTGCGAGGGTGGAATCGAGGGCGGCGAGGTGCAGCGCAATCACGCCGCCCATGCCGTGTCCGCCCGCAATGATTTTGGCGGGATCGATGTGGGGTTGTGCGCGGAGCCATGCCAGCGCGGATAATCCATCACGGACGCGCATCGCCAGCACGGGATCGCCCATCGCTGCGGACACGTATTCGATCCAGCGCCCGCGTCCGCCCCAGCCCGCGATATCATAGCGGAGATCCGCGGGATGGGAATCGCCCCAACCCCGCACATCCACAGTGAGAATCGCCGGGCCGTTTGTGTTGGCGTCAATGAATCCTGTAAGCCCTGCCAGCGGGCCGCTGGTGCGCAGATCGGTCCAGCGTCCACGATCATCAAAATACAAAACGGCCGCGCCGCGCCACTCCGCTTTCGCCGGATACAATAATGTAGCGGGGAGTTCGATACCGGGTTCCGGTGTGAGCATCAACTCCTGGAGGTAATGAAACCACACGAGGGAGGGCGCCCCCGCGCGGCACTCGGGCGCCGGTTGCATTTCCTTCACGTTGATCACGGCGCGCACGGCTTCCTGAATCGAGGCAAAGCTCCGATGTTCCCGCAGATCCTGCGCCATGGCCTTGTTGATGGTGTACATATTGCAATCCGTTCGGGGATGACACGCGAGGAGATCGTCCGGAACCATTTCCAGGCTGTCTTCGGCAATGGCGGGAAGTTTTCGCTCAGGAATTCCCTGCACCCAGTGGTCCATCCATTTGGTGAACTCGACCGCCATGGCGAGGCTGTAATTATGCCCGCCAGGATCAAGGAAGAAGGAAAACTGGTCTTCGTGTTTTGCTTGCGTAAAGGATTCCTTCAATTCGTTGGCGAGGCTTCGGCTCATGTCCGCCGTAAACACTTCATCTTTTGCCCCGGCCATCAACAGCACCGGAGTAGGAATCGCGGCGGTGAAGAGGTCGGCGTCATCAAATGCGGAGAAGCGCCCGAAGGCAAGCACTTCCGGACATTCCGCGTAATTGTCGAGGATGGGATGCAGCGCGCGCGGCACGGCGCAGCAGGAAGGCCCCGCCGCCGTGATGCGGTTGTCCAGCACCATGGCCCACATGGTGGTCATGCCGCCGCCGCTCACCCCGGTCATGCCCACGCCGTTTTTCATATCCACATCCGGGCGGGTTTCGAGATAATCGATGCAGCGCAGGGCGTCGATGATGAAATAGCGGTTGGAGGAATGACCGGTGAGATAACAGCGCACCCCGTCAGAGAAATGATCGTTACCGGGGCGCTTCTCGCCGCCTTGTCCCGGCGGATCGAACGTGAGGGCGAGATACCCCATGCGCGTAAAGGCCTGCGCGGGTTTCTGGTAACTTTCACGGGTCTTGGCGCTGTGCCCGACGGGAATCACGATGCCCGGCCACGGCGGCGGGAATGCATCGGCGCGCGGGAGATACACGGACGCATTGACCTCATATCCCGGCAGGGATTCAAAGAGCACATTCTCAATGGTGTAGTATTCGCGTTCGTGCCGGGATACCACGCGGACATTCAGCGGGCACCCCTCCTTGCCGAACGGCATCGGCCCCAGCGCATTAAGCACCGCTTCTCGGACGGAAGCGCGCCACGCATTGAACTGTCCCGCGGCCAGTGCATCGCGGCGGCGTTGCGCGGTGGCGTCCAGCAACGCGCAGCTTTTCTTCACGAGGTGTTGCGTGAGCATGTTGCGCAGGTCTACCATGGCGGGAACCGGCCCCAGCGCGAACGATTCCGCCTGGGAAGACCAGATGGCATCCGCGGAAAGAATAGGCAGGAGAACAAACAATGTGAATCCCATGAGCACGCTCCTTTTCCCACAGCATAGAATATCGGGTGGCGTGTCCGCCATTTTCAAAGATGCATTATTCGCCGTCAGTCCGGCTAATCGGTGTCTTTAATTTCTTTTGGATTGCGCATGGTGGAGATGGCGTCTTCGTAGGAGATTTTTCCGGCGTTGTAGAGTTTTTTGACGGCGCGATCCATGGTGGTCATGCCTTCGCGGGTGCCGGTTTCGACAACGCTGTAGACTTGGTGGGTTTTCCCGTCGCGAATGAGATTGGCGATGGCGGTGTTGTTCCGGAGGATTTCACAGGCGAGGATCCGCCCCGTTTTATCGGTGCGGGGCAGGAGCCGTTGCGAAAGGATGGCAAGCAACACCATGGAGAGTTGAAACCGGATTTGCTGCTGTTGTTCGGCAGGGAAGACGTCTATGATGCGGTCGACCGTCTGGATGGCGTCATTGGTGTGCAGAGTGGCGAGGACGAGGTGGCCGGTTTCCGCGGCGGTGAGGGCGGCGCTGATGGTTTCGAGGTCGCGCATTTCGCCGATGAGGATGACGTCGGGGTCCTGCCGCAACACGAATTTCAATGCGCGGGCGAAACTGGTGGTGTCTTCGCCCACTTCACGCTGGTCGACGATGCTGCGCTTGTGGGTGTGAACATATTCGATGGGGTCTTCGACGGTGATGATGTGACAGGCGCGCTCGTTGTTAATCGTGTCGATCAGGGAGGCCTGGGTGGTGGTTTTTCCACTGCCGGTGGGCCCTGTTACGAGGATGAGGCCTTGCCGGGCTTTGGCGAGATCTTTAACGTTTGCGGGGAGCCCCAGTTCTTCTATTCCTGGGATTTTTTCGGGAATGGGGCGCAACGCGGCGGTGACGGCCTGTTTTTGGAAATAGACATTGACCCGGAACCGGTGGCGGCGGCCAACGGCCAGCGAAAAATCCAATTCCTTGTGCTCTTCAAAATATTTGCGTTGCTCATCGGTCAGGAAATCGTAGATAAGGGCCTGGGTTTGTTCAGGCGTGAGGGATTCGGTACGGGTTCGGAACAATTGCCCATTGATGCGCAGGATGGGAGGCGCGCCCGCGCTGATTAACAGGTCCGATGCTTTTTCCTTGGCAACGAGATCAAAAAGATCCTGGATGTTCATGCGGTATTCTCACTCCGAAATATTCTCACAATTCCGGCCTTCATGATATCCCACCGCACGGCATGATGCAACGCTTCGGGGGTTGGAGGGTGTTTGCGGTATAATATGGGGGTTTTTAGTGCAATGGAGACAAGCGGCAGTATGAGTAAAGAATCCCATAAGACGGTGCCGGTATTGGTGGGCGGGGTGCAGGTGGGCGGGGACGCCCCGGTGGTGGTGCAGTCCATGACCAATACCGACACGGAAGACGCGGCAAGTACAGCACGGCAGATTATCGATTTGGCGGAGGCGGGTTCGGAACTGGTACGGATCACGGTAAACACGCCACGCGCGGCGGAGTCGGTTCCGGAGATTGCGTGGCGGGTTCGGGATGCGGGATGCGGAGTTCCCGTCATTGGGGATTTCCATTTTAACGGACACCGGCTGCTTCGCAGTCACCCTGAATGTGCGAAAACCCTGGACAAATACCGGATCAATCCGGGGAATGTGGGCAGGGGCGCGCAGCGCGATGTGCAGTTCTCTACTATTTGTGAGATTGCGCGGGAGTATGGGAAGCCGGTGCGGATCGGGGTGAATATGGGGTCGCTGGATCCGGAACTGGTGGTGGAGCAGATGCAGGAGAACACAAAGCGGGGATTGGGCAAGACGTCCGAAGACGTGATGAATGAGTGCATGGTGATCTCAGCATTGCACTCCACCGAGCGTGCGCTGGAGTGTGGTCTCACGCGGAATCAAATCATTGTTTCATGCAAGACGAGCGTGCCGGAACATTTAATTCAGTTGTACCGTGATCTTTCGCGGAAAACGGAGCAGCCGCTGCATCTCGGACTCACGGAGGCGGGCATGGGCATGAAAGGGCTGGTGTGGTCGGCGGCGGCGATGGGGGTGCTTCTGGAAGAGGGCATCGGCGACACAATCCGGGTTTCGCTGACCCCGTCGCCGGGCGGGGATCGGCGGGAGGAAGTGTACGCGGCGCAGGAACTGCTGCAGTCGCTGGGGCTGCGGCAGTTTTCGCCGAGCATCACATCGTGCCCGGGGTGCGGACGCACGACAAGCACGGTGTTCCAGGAATTGGCGCGGGAAACGCAGGAGTATATCCGGTCAAAGCTCCCGGAATGGCGCAAGCAGTATGTGGGCGTTGAAACGCTCAAGGTGGCGGTGATGGGGTGCGTTGTGAACGGTCCGGGGGAGAGCAAGGCGGCCAACATCGGGATCAGCCTTCCGGGGAATGGCGAAACGCCGGCATGTCCAGTGTTCGTGGATGGAGAAAAGCGCGCCACACTAAGCGGCACGCGCGAGGAAATCGCGCGGCGATTTCTGGAAATGCTGGAGGAGTATGTGGCGAGACGCTATGGGTGCACAAAATAACTGTCACAAAAATAACATGGCCAATTGAAGCAATAATTCGCAGGTTTAGTAAAAAGGCGTGGAGAGGGTAAACCAGTATAAAATCCATCCCGCCGGTCAACGATTTGCCGATATAGCATATAATCGATTATTCTGACGTTATTGGAAGGTACGGATGATATTAAGGAGTTTTGTTCGAATGCACACGTTTGTAGCCGCAAAACAAGAAGCGCTCACACGGCTATGCCAACAGCATGGCGTGAGACAGTTGCATCTTTTTGGATCGGCGGCAAACGGCAATTTCAGGGAAACGGACAGCGATCTGGATTTCCTGGTGGAATTTATTCCTTGCGCACCGCACGAACACTATGAGCAATATTTCGGACTTATCGAAGATATGGAAAAGTTGTTTGGAAAACCGGTGGAACTGGTGGAAGCCAGCGCCTTGCGCAATCCCTATTTTATACAGCAAGTAGATGAGGATCGACAGCTTCTATATGCCGCATAATCCTGAGAAATATCTTTATGATATGTTAGACTCCTCACAGTTTCTGCTTAATTTTATTCAAGGAAGGCAACTGGCTGATCTTAGGGAAGATAGAGGATTTCGTGCCGCCGTTGAACGTGAGTTAATGATTATTGGTGAAGCAATGTGGGCATTATCAAAGACCCATGCAGATATTGCTTCCCAAATTCCAGAACATAACAGGATTATCCGATTCCGGCATATTCTAGTTCATGGATATGATCAAATAGATCAGGATTTGGTTTGGATAATTCTTCAGGAGAAACTACCCGCTCTTTGTGATGTAGTCGCTAAACTCCTGAACAAACCATTGAATCTCTAGATTCATGCCCAATTACTGAATTGTTATCCGGCGGTGTGCAGCAGGTCTTGTCTGTTCAGATGTAATTAATCTCCAAAGTCACGGTACAGGCTTCTGATGTTTTTCGAGCCACTGACACGCGGTTTCGGCGAGTGTGTCGCCTTCATGCCCGCCTTCGAAAATGGTGACGCGTGAAGGTCCCGCCGTGCGGCGCAGATGGAGTACGCGTCCGTAGGTTTCGTCTTGTTCGGCGGGCGGACGGAGCGTTTGTTCCGCGGCAAGGGTGGCGATTTCGCCCGCTGAAATTTTGCCGGCGCCCTGGGCCTCGGCGATCACATTATAGGCATCCAGCGTATGATGCACGGGGACGGAGCCTGTGTATCCGTCGTGGAGACCGGCGTTGATGTCAAGGGGCAACGCTGCGGCACGGGCAAGCTCGAAGAGCGGGGAGCGGGTACGATAGTGAAGATTCACAGCATCGGAAATTCCGGGCACACCCCCGCAGACGGCTTCGAGGTCTTGCGCGTAGGAGCGCTTGGCAGCAGTACATTCCGCATGCCACGCGGCGAGATCGGTGATGGGGCACCACGCGGAAACCGCGGCCCAGCGCTCAGGCGCGTGCGCGGCCATGGTCAGGACCATATGACCGCCGCCGGAACACCCCGTCAGATAAATGCGCTGCGGGTCTACTTTATACTGTTGAAGCACATAGTCCACGGCATCCAGAACATCCTGGCGGGCCTGGGGAGATGCGCATGCCTCGGGATTCTTGTTCGGACCGCGAAAATGGGGTTGGAGATAATGCCAGTTGTGAATGTTTGCCGCGTGTTGCCAATGTGTCATGCCCGGAAAGGTGTTAAAGCCCTGGCTCCAGGGGTGCAGCGCCACGAGCAGTGGCCGGGGTTCTTCCGCATTCGCCTGAACAAACAGACAGGGCTGGGACTGTCCGTCCAAGGTGCTGGTTACGGAAAAAGTGGCATCCGGCGGCACAAAAGACGCTTTTATGGATATTTGAAGTTCACCGGGTTTGGAAAGGGCGATTTCGAGACCGTTTTCGTTCGCCCGGATCGATTCTTTTTCATCGTTCATCCGAACTTCATAGGCGGCCCCATTCTTTATTTCAAATGCGCCCTGCTGGAGCAGAAGCTTCGCCGTGGAGGAGGAATGCCCTTCCAATTTCACGCCTTCTTCATCATATTGAGTGATCCGCACATTAACGGCATGATCGGATTGCAGCATTACGGGGATTTTCTCGATCACAACACTCTCCAACGCGCCCAATTCGACATTAGTGCGCACGCCAGCCGCATCCACCGTCGTGGTATTTGCGTGTGGTGTGGCCACGCCCCGTCCGTCGAAATGCCGGATGAAGTGCAGCGAGCGATCTCCCGGCCAGCCATACACCCCGGATTGGCAGGCGATGATGCGGTCTGTTCCCTTCACCACGTTTTCGCCGATTTCCTCGACCGTGATGGGGTACATTTCCGAAGCCAAGGAACGGCGGGTCAACGTTCCCTCACTATAGAAAAAGTACAGCGCGCCATACTTGAGTTTGGCGAGGGTATCTTCGTAGACATCGCGTTCGGTCTTGATGCGTCCGGGATCGCCCAAGGCAATGACGGTAGGCGCGAGATGGAGGCGTGTGAGACTCAAATCGCCGCTTCCACTCTCCACGCCGTAAATAATATTTTCCCGGTTGAGGGTGCGCGGTCCCGGATAACTGTTGGCGATGACCACGCCACCGCGCGCATTAAATTTCCGCACCATTTCCACGAGGACATCCAAGCCCATCAGATTCACCGAAGCGCATTTGCGCACGATGGTTTTTGTTTTTGGGTCGATATCCGCGCTATGACCGTCCCAGCGATCATAGGAATACACCCCGCCATAGCCGTGTGCCAATCCGTCCTCAAAAATGCCGTTCACACCAAGCTCGTCCATCATATAATCGGCGGCGTTGAGCAGCGCCTGACCGAACTGGTTGTCGCGGGCCGGATAGTAAATATACCAGCGGCATCCCGCGTCCACGTGTTCTTTGCTGAAATACTTGAGGTAATACGGAACATTGTTTCCGCCGTAATCGGTTTGCTTTCCTTCCGCGTCGAGCGTGCGCGAATCCGGACAAATGAGCTCCGGTGTTTCCGTGGCATAGAGGCTATGGGCGACATGAAACATCACCTTCATATTGGGAAAGCGCATCTGAGTTTTTTTAAATGTATCTTTCAATAAGGCACACTCTTTGGGATACGCCATGAATTCTATGCCCTCCACGGAGATGCCAGGATCGTCGGGCACATTGCCCAGGCAGCCGATGCTGGCGTACTTCAAATTGCGCAGACGCACAAACTCGTCCGAAGGCGGGATGCGCCGGTCTACAAAAGCGAAATTTCCTTCGATGGTGCGAATATATCCCTCATCTTTTCGGACGGCGTTGATAAAATCGTAATACTCCCCCGATCCGTTCAGATAAATTGCCCATTCGAGCGTGTAGCTTGCATCCGCATCCAAGGCAAGGCGCGCATCCCGCAATCCCGCGCGGTCTTCTTCCTGAAAATTCTCCACGTGGGTCTGGTAGACATCATCCAGCGCAACAAGGCCCACACCCAGACCGGGTTGAGACATAAATATGGCGGGATTGGGATAACGCGTCACCGCACAGGCTTTCTGCCGGAGATGGTTGCTGAGAATAATACCCACGGGGTTCTGGCTGACATTATGGATTGTATCGCGCACCGCAATGCGCGCCGGAGCGACCGTGACCGTGCGCTCAATCGCATAAAATGCACCTGTTCCCCGGATGCGGTATTCGTTTTCGCCGGGGTGTTCCACGTCAACTTTCCATGTGGACTCCGGGTTTGGCGGCAAGGATTCCGCAAACGTGTTTTCTCCGCCATTCGGATAGGAAAACGAAGACTCCACATACACCGGCGCCTTACCTTCCGCGATCAGGATCAAACCTCCTGCGGGAGCGACTTCAACTTTGACTGCCGGCAGCAGTGGAGGTTCGGCCAGTGGCGGCGAGGTCCACGCGACCGGGGAGGGCACCGGACTGGACATGGGATAATCGAATGTCACCGAGGTTTCCACGGCAAGGGCTGTTCCAGTGTAAATAGCCGCTTGAAGCCGGTACTTCCCGGTATCCAACAACCCTGCCGTTAACAGGGCATCCTTCGTCACGCCAGTATCCGGAATTTCCGTGATGGGGAGTTCCGCCAGACTTTTTTGTTCCCCTTCTTTGCGCAAAGTCAACACCGCGTGCTGATCGGCGGTGAGGGGGTAGTAATTACCGAAGTCGATATCGGCCCGAATGAGCCCTGTATCGAAATAATAATAAGGCCGAAGCACTATGCGGTTCAGGCCTTGTTCTAAACGACGGTAAGCACTTTTCTCCGCTTCAAAGTGAGCCTTAATTGCTTCCTCCGGCAATGCCGCGCCATAGACCCGCACCCCTCCCAATGCCCCATTAAAACTGTTTCCGGGTGAACCGCCTGCGGAGGAAGCGATACGGCCCAGCACAAACTCTCCTGCGGTGTTGTACGTTTTGAATTGAGAAGCATAGGAATGCTTGAGTTCACCGTTCAGAAAAATCCGCAACGTCTCCCCGTCAAAGGTTCCTACAACATGATTCCAATGGGCTACGTTCATCGGCGTATAGCATTTGTTCGCGCCGCTGCCGATGTAGAAGTAAAAATTCCCATCGGCATAGGCAGTCATGCCCACGCTGTCGTAGGCGATCCCGGCCAAGCCCGTTTCGGAATCCGGGCGTTTGAAGGGATAGGCCCATAACTCGACAGAAACCTGCCCGGTCAACCCCAGTGCGGTGCCAGTTCCTGCGCTGACAAAAGAATTCCGGGGGGCAAAGCTCAGCACATATTTTGCACCGCATGCCACCCATTCCGCCCCTGTGATTGCTCCAGGATGTTTTCCGGCGGAATCGTTTGCCACCGTTCCCTCCCCCTCGTCCAGATTCCATTGCGCCAGCGGTTTGGGATCTTCCGCGCCAAAGGCGGATATCGTTCCAATCCAGTAGACACTCCAGAAGAAAACGGTGATAAAAACCCGTGGACGCCTCTTTTTTCCCCGCTTCATGGTGTAACCTCCAATGGGTTCCGGATCGTTTCATCTAACGCGCTATACTGAACGGAAGTGTGGCACAGGCATGGTCCCGGCCACAACCCTGCCGGGATGGTTTTGTTGAATAGAGCGTATTTTAGGTAGAATATCCCTTTCACTGGAACCATACAACGAATTGGAAGGAGCAACCGGATCAATGTGGTCTGTGGTAGTGGCATTCACCCTCCTGAATCTTTTTCAGCCTGCGGAACCCCCCGTGCCCTCGGCGCCACCCCCCACAGTCTCGCAACCCATGGCGCCGGCGTCCTCAACACCGGATACAACACCTGTGCCAACCCCCAGTGCGCCTGCCGCAATGCAACCCTCCTCCGCGCCTCAGCAGCCCAAGGCAGTTCCCGTTCCCCAACCTCCTGCCGCCGCCGCCCCCCCTGCCCAAAAGGAACCAGAGAAGCCGCCGGTTATCACCAACTATTGGCAGCACATTAACGAAATATTGGCCACGGAAGCCGCGCGCCGCACCCGGTATGATCTGAAAACCAAGACGAAATACCCGCCGCCTCGCAGTTTCCCCTTTGATGCCTTTAATCACCTTAAAGCCAAGGATCTTCTCCGCGCAGTGGATGAAAGCATTCAAAACGTCCGCATGAAACCAGGCGGCCGCCCGGAAGAGGAAATCGATCACCAGATCGAGGTCAATATTAACACCTGCCTGGAATACTATCCACTCCTGGCTAGCGAGGACTCCGATTTCACCAACATTCTGTACCGCATTCAGGGATCCGATCCTGCGCTTCAGACCTATCTCATCAAGCGGATCGTGCCGGGATTGGCGGACAAATCGTTGTTCTCCGATTATTTGCAGGACCGTGTCCGCCGGGAACGCACCGATATTCAGAATGCCCTCACGAAGATTTGCGGCGATATTATGGCAAACGAAAAAGTCCAGCGGGCCGCCTTTGAAACGGAGTATGCACTGCTGCTCGAAGAATACCTGGACGTTTTCCGCAAAGATCCCGCCGTCGTTGCGTATAAACAACAAAACGGTAAAGAGGCATCGCCCAAGCTGTTGTTAGAGCCTGGCATCCTCACCGTCTCCCCCGATACTCTCACCGCCTTGGAACAATTAAGCAAAGGATTCCACGAATACACCACTGCCCTGGCTGCGAACCTTAATCCGGCAAACGCCCGGTCGGTCGAATTGCGGAAAGAAGTACGGAACTGGATAGATAAAGTATACACGGGACTGTACTTGAAGGATCGCGAGGCCATTAAAACGATTCTGGACCAGTACCCCGAAGATTCTCTGAAATAAGGGGCTTAGGGAGGTGTTTGCCCGTAAATGGAGCGGACTTCTTGCTCCGCCGGATCATGCTCTTTGCTCTTGTTTTATTCGCGGATTCAGCGCAGTCGTTTTATCTCATACCCCTCGTAAATCAGTTGATCGCCTTGAATAAAACAAGAAATGGTCTGAGTATGGCCCATATAGGTGGCCGTCACGGTAAGCCCGTTGCCTTGCACCCGCCACTGTCCGTTGATAGTACCCACCGCTGGATGCGTGGCCCGTGCCTGGTTGCCCGGCAGCAACTCCACCTCCACCGGCCCCTCGCCGGTTTGCACCTGCCATGCCGTATTGATCAGAGTTTGCGCGGTAAATTGAAACGGCGGCGGGGGCGGCGATTCCTCGTATTCATCCGCGGGCGTTTCCACCGCCGACGGGTCAGGCTCCCACTCGGAATCCGTAGCGGCATTATTTTGCTCTGCTGGGGCTGGCAAGGATTTGAAAGTGCTTAACAGCACCGGAATCAGGAGCACCCCGGCGAGGATGATTAAGAAGCCAATAAGCGCCTTGTTATTCAATGGCTGTTATCTCCAGTGTTCAGAGAGTGAAAACAACCTTCCGCCGCAGTATATGTGCCTCGGCCATAACGGATGACATTGCGCCCCGCTATTGAATGCGTACGATTTCTCTGCCGTCCTTGAAGACTCTATCGCCAATAATGTCCAGGTCGGTTTTAATATCTTTACCTTGGAAAAAAGTACTCACATTGAGTTTTGCCCCGTTTACGCTCCACTTGCCCGCGAGGGTATCCGTTCCCGCCAATTTTTTCACTAGCTCATTATCCGTTGTCGCCACGGCATCCCCCCCGGCATTCAATGTGACCTTAATCTTAATGTTTTTCCGCGGTTCCACTTCCCACACGGTTCCCACCAGATTGCCTTCATTTAACAAAGGCGGAGCGGAGCCTGGTTTTGGTGCATTGGGATCAACGGGCATCTCCCCCGAAGTGGCCAGGGAAACCATTTGCAACAGTTGGGGCAGCACGGGAAACACCACAAGAACCACAAGTACAACAATAAACGGGCCAAGTATCTTCCAATTCATACGGAGAAATCTCCTCGCGAACCTCTTCGGACAACTCTGTTCAAAAAATAGGAATTTAATCCTATAGCCTACCCTTCTGACGTAAAAAGGTCAAATTCAGCCTTTGTTCAGGCAATCGCAAAATAGCCCTTTTTCTCAAAAACCACTCGGACACTGGGTAAACCACCAGTATTTCACGATCAAACGGTTGTTTTTCATTTGCACGCATGAAAAAAAGGACTATTTCGCAAATGCCTCTGGTCCTGTTAAGCGCACTCCTTGGGGGGTTGCTTAGCCGCTCAAACCCCGCTATTCTTAACGGCATGAGTGAACCAGCGGCGAAGAAAGTAAGCGGCCCAGCGGTTTTCCGGCGGGAGGCAGTGCCTGTTCTTCTGGTGAGTGGCGTCATGGCCGCACTCATTGTATTTGCAGGATCCTTTACAGGGTTCCTGGCGTATGATGCCTGGATTGGCCTGGGAGCAGCCCTGGGGGTGATCGTAATAGCCTGTCTGCTCTTTGGCCCCTCCCGGTATATGCTAACCTGTTTTCTGGTCCTCTTGATGCTGGGTCATCAATTCAGGTCCCCGTTCGTGCTTCCCTTTGCGGGGGTGGAATGGCACCCACGCGAACTGCTCTTACTCCTGCTGATCGCACATGGCGGGATCCGGCTTCTATCAGGCAAGGCCAATCTCCGTCCAGACAATCTTCATTATTTCTTTTTCCTATATGCCGCATTCTTCGCGTTTATCGCCTGCCGCGGATTGTGGCGGCAGATGCCTCTGGAGGATTTGATCGCCGAGTGCCGCTATCCGATTTTTCTGGCCACCTATTTTGTGATGGTGATATGCACCGGCGGGTGGGCCGATCTCCGGTATTATTGCCGGTTGATTCTGCTGGTCAGTCTTGCAGTGGCGATGGCGAGTCTCGCCTTCTTCGCGTATTGTTTTGCCGCGGGCCACGTCATGAGCGTCCAGAATTTCCTGGGCGAATTCGTCCAGCGTCAAATCGGCCCTTTCCTGCTGCAATCGGTCCGCGCGAACGGTCATATGTTTTTTGAAGTGGCGGTGGTGGTGCTGCTGTCCCTGCTCTTTTGCAGGGAAGTGTCGTGGAGCCGGCGTTTCGTTTATGCCCTTCTAATTGCCGTATTTCTCGCCGCCATCGCCATCACAATGATGCGCACGGCCTATATTGCCCTTTTCCTTTCGCTGATCGTGCTTTTTGTGTTGTTCCTGCCCAAGGATCTTCAGTTCCTGGCGGGAATAGTGGGCGTAGTGCTGGGCGGGGCGCTGGTACTGGCCGCAGGGTTGCTGGCCTTGGGGAATCTTTCTCTGCCTGGCATGGAAGCCTCTATAAAAGGCCGGCTCATAGAGGTTATGGGCGCACTGCAGATGTTCCGGCAACATCCATTGCTGGGGGCGGGCATGGGCAGCAAATTCACCGGCATGGGGTTTGTGTCGAAAACCACGCTTTTTAGCGTGGCCCAAATGGATTACCAGACCGTGCATAATGTCTGGATGTACTTTCTGTTTAAGGGGGGATTGGCGGGGATGACCCTGGTTTCACTAGGATTAGGCGGGATCGCCGCACGCGCCTGCCGGATCGTCGAATTGATCCCCTGCCGCAAGGATCAACTGCTGATGCGGGGCCTGCTTGCCGCGTACACCGGCCAACTCATCGCTTCACTGGCCATGCCGCGTCTCACCTACCCCATCGGCGCTGTATTCCTTTCCATGATTGCATGCGCTTTTGTCATGGCAGCCCGCGAAACTGATCGCCCAAAACATTGACATTTATGTGCGCCCATGCTACACTCCGTTCACAAAACTGGGTGATTTTTTGAGAATTAGTGGACGTGGGACCTTTGTGAATACGCCAGCATGGGGAGAAGTCCAACTGGCGGGACACCGGGGAACCACCGGGAATTTAAACAAAGGTTGAAAAAGGGATGATCCAACTCAGATCTGGGGATCTGAACTTCAACCGGGAGGGAAATCGTATGCGGTGTGGGATAATTTCGATGATTAAATTTTCTGGCAAATTTTCAACTCCTATCTTTTCGATGAGCGGTTTGGTTCTTGTATTATTCATGACATGCAGCTTGTCTTACGCAGACTCTTTGACAACGCTTTTTAATCGAGATAATGGTCAATCAGGAAATATGTTTGATGTACAAGTAACAACACAAGCAACTATTAACAGGTTTGATGTGAATATTAATTACTCAGGAGGTTCCCATAATTTCAGTGTCTATTATCGATTGGGCACCTCCGTAGGAAATGAAGGCACTTCTTCTGGCTGGATTCTTCTTGGAACAGCAACTGGAGTGTCAAGCAATGGAAGCAATGTCCCTACACCTTTAAATATCGGAGGTTTAACGCTCAATCCGGGTCAGGTGTATGGAATATTCATTACTATGACCACTACGATTGGGTATCTTGGGTATACTAATGGCGGTCCAACAACTTTTTCCAATGGCACTATGTCCATTACAACCAACTGCGGCAATGCCCTCCCTTTATTTAGTGGCGGTACTTTTTACCCCCGGCAATGGAATGGCGCCATCTATTACACTACGATTCCTACTCCCACCCCTCCCTCCAATCCCGGCTCGACCGCGATTGGCTTAGACACGATCACCTGGACCTGGACTGATAATTCCAGCAACGAGACCGGCTTCAAAGTATACGATGATCCCGGCGCCGGGCCGCCAACTACCCTAAGAACCACTACAGCGGCTGGAATACAATTGTGGCAGCATAACCTCTTGAATGTAAACAGTCAGTACGCCTTCCAGGTGTGCGCAACCAACACCTATGGCGACAGTTCAAAAACCACGAACTACACGGCCTGGACATTGATCGAGGCAGTAGCTAACCTTGTATTCAGTGATGTGGGCCTGGACACGATCACCGTGGCCCCCACAAGCACGCCCAGCAATCTAACCAGTGGCAGTTCTGGGATAAACCTCGCGAATACCACCGCAGGCACGAATTCCGGCTGGCAGCAATCCACGGACCCCTGGGTCTCCGGAGGCCTGTCGCCGAATACAAGCTATTCGTTCAGCGGCCAGTCGCGCAATGGCGGGTCCGTCACGACCACGGCGGCCATCGGCTCCAAATACACTCTGATCGAAGCGGTGTCGGGATTGACCTTCTCGAATGTGACGCCCACCAGCATCGAAGTATCTTCCACCAACACGCCGAGCAACCTGTCGAGCGGCAGTTCAGGCGTCTATTTCACCAATACCACCATGAGCACGGATTCCGGCTGGCAGCAGAATAATACGCCCTGGGCTTCCGCCGGCCTCTTGCCCAACACCCCTTACACCTTCAGCGGGAAGTCGCGCAACGGCGAGTCCATCGAGACCACCGAAACGGTGGCGGATAAATGGACCCTCGCCGCGCAGCCGCTAGTTCCCAGCGTGACGAATATCTGTTCGCGGTCCATGGCCGTGACCCTCGCCTCCG
>ERZ795059.328-NODE-328-length-63525-cov-15.790358_pt1 | contig 63525 bp, 45 predicted proteins | sample MGYA00375143_ERZ795059 | MGnify/ENA primary metagenome ERZ795059 (study PRJEB30188, sample SAMN05720168) | activated sludge metagenome | isolation source: Anaerobic digester | place: USA | collected 2015-01-07 ... | reverse complement strand
CCATTTTCTACAATCCTGCCGGCCTCGGCATGATGGACGGTGCTGCGGAGGTGCTTTTCTCGCACCAGCAATACCTGGCTGACATCGGCGTCAACTATGCCGCCATCGGCGCCCGGACCGGCGTCGGCAACATCGGCCTCAGCCTCAAGTCGTTGAGCTTTGGCGATATCCCCGTCACCACCGAGGATGCTCCGGAAGGAACCGGCGCTACCTTCTCGCCGAGCTTCATGACCGTCGGCATTTCGTTCGCCCGTTCCATGACCGACCGCATCACGGCCGGCATCAACCTCAAGCTGATCAATGAGTCGATCATGAGCACCAACGCCAACGCCCTCGCCTTCGATCTCGGCGTGCAGTACCGCACTGGCATGGGCGTCAACATCGGCGTCTCGATGAAGAACATCGGCTCCTCGATCAAATACAGCGGCCAGAACCTCGAGAAACTGGTCGGCGTCCCCGGTTCCGAACCGACCGCGGCCGACCGCCGCATGGCCATCCCGGCTGAAAAAGCCGAGCTGCCCTCGGTCTTCGAGATCGGCCTCTCCTACGATTACGTTCCCGTCGAAAAGGTCAACATGTCGTTCATGGGCAATTTCCGCAACCATAACTTCCAGAACGACGAAGTCCTGGCCGGCGCCGAGTTCGATTATGCCAAGACCGTCTTCCTCCGCGGCAGCTACAGCTACCAGCTGAACTCGGAAGAGGATGTCCAGGGCGGCCTCAGCTACATCTACGGCCCCGCCTTCGGCTTCGGTCTGGCCTATCCCCTCACCGCCACGACCAAGATCTGCTTCGACTATGCCTATCGTATGGCCGAGTATTTTGACGCCAATCAGCTCTTCACGCTGACGCTCACTTTCTAAAGAAGCAAATGCCCCACAAGGGATGGCCCGCAAGGGCCATCCCTTTTTTCTTATCCTTTAACCATGGGACCGCCATGAGAAGAATCCTTGCCATCCTTGCCCTGGTGGCCGCCCTGGCCGCGGGCTCCACCGCAGCGGAGAAGAAGCGCATTCTCCAGGCCGATTATGCCACCTTCAAATATGACTCTTCCCAGACCTACTGGGAGTTCTACTATTCCGTCTACCGGAAGGGTGTGACCTACCAGCAGAGCGAACAGGGAGATTTCAGCAGCCAGATCATCATGCGGCTCGCCTTGAACCGCGGTGACTCCCTTTGGGCACAAAAGGCCTGGAAATTCGTCGATACCGTAGCCGACACCCATGCGGCCAACATGGATGCGGTCATGGTGGACCATTTCTACCTGCTGGTTCCCGCCGGTAGCTACTCCGGCATCCTGACGGCGCAGGATCTCAACAATCCCGCCCTTATCGATACCGTGCTTTGGGATGAGCAGATCGATCTCTACGGCTCGCGCGGGCCGGCCCTGAGCGAAATCGAACTGGCCAGCACGATCAACCAGGCCGGGCCCGAGGAGAGCTCACCCTTCGTGAAAAACAGGCTGGTCGTCATCCCCAACCCTTCCCAGCTCTTTGATGAAAAGGCCGATCAGCTCTTCTTTTACGTCGAGAGTTACAACATGTACTCCGCCTTTCCCGATCCCTTTTACCGCATCCGCTATTATATCTCGGATCTCAAGGGGGTGCCCGTTGCCGGCAGCTTGCCGGTCGATCTCAAGCGCAAGGCCTCCGGTGACCGGCGCATCGAATTCGGCGCCCTCGGCATTGGCAGCATGCTGAGCGGCAGCTACTTGCTCAATTTCGATTTGCTCGATACCAGCCACACCGTTCTGGCGCACCGCGAGAAGCAGTTCTATCTCTACAAGCCGCAGCCCGTTTTCGCCGGAGGCGCCGCCCTTGATCAGGATCAGCTCTTCCTGACCAGCGATTTCGCGGTCATGGATGAAAAACAGATTGAGCAGGTTTTTGAATACAGCTCCTATCTTTTGCTCAAGGAGCAGCGCGATGCCTTCCGGGATCTCGGTGATCTCAATGCACGCCGGCGTTATCTTTTTGCACTCTGGCGGGAGCGCGACACCTCGCCCGAAACCCCGGTCAATGAATATTATCTCGCCTACATGGAGAGGGTTCGTTTCGCCAACAAGAATTACAGCCGTCCCAAGCGGGAGGGATGGCACACCGACCGCGGCCGCATCCTGCTCCTCTTCGGTCCCCCCACCTCGGTGGACAGCTACCCCAATGAACTCGAGGTCAAGCCCTACGAAATCTGGAATTATGACGACCTCGAGGGCGGGGTCATCTTTGTCTTCGGCGATCTCTTCGGGATCAACGATTTGCAGCTGCTCCACTCCACCAAACGGGGAGAGATCAGAGACGAAAATTACTTGCAGAAACTGGGCAAAAAGGCCGATTCCGATCTCTTCCGCTGATCGCCGCTGTGGTCCTGACTTGCTTCCGGAATGGACTTTATCCGGAAGCATTTTTATTTTCGGGATGGAAATGGAGGGGTTCTCTCGTGAAACCGACTGCGACCGCCATTCTGACGTATCTGTTCATCGCCACCGCCACTATCCGGGTTTCGGCGCAATGGTTCGAAACCACCGCCCCAGAGGGGGGTACCGTCAACTCCTTCGCCTGGTCCTCCGGCAGGCTCTACGCCGGCAACAATGACGGCGTCTTCCTCTCCTCCGATTCCGGCGCCACCTGGATGGCCCTCAATGAGGGACTGACGGACCGGCGCATCTGGTCGGTCGCCGTGCATAACGGAATGCTCTTCGCCGGCACCAACGACAGCGGGGCCTTTCGCAGTTGGGATGACGGCTACACCTGGGTGCGCATGAAGCACGGACTGGGCGACCGGCGCATCCGCGCTCTCGCCAGCGACGGCATGAACCTCTTCGCCGCCACCCTGGGGGGGGTCTTCCGCTCGGACGACAACGGCCTCTCCTGGCGGGCCGTCAATCAGGGGCTGACCAATCTGTTCGTCCGCACCCTACACTGCTGCGAAGGCAGGATCTGGGCCGGAACCCTGGGGGGTGGCATCTATTTCTCCAGCGACAGCGGCAGCACCTGGGAGCAGCGCAATGCTGGACTCGAGAATGTCAATATCATGTCCATCGCCTCGACCGGATCTCATCTCTTTGCGGGGACCTACGGCGGACTCTTTCTTTCCCTGGACGAGGGGCTGCAGTGGCACCAGATCGATCCCACTGGCGCCAATCCCTTGCCGCGGACGGGTGAGAAGGAGAATCCTGGTTCCCTTTCCCGGGAGCCCAAGACAGTCTACACCCTCGCCGTGCGGGGGCGCCATGTTTTCATCGGCATGATGGAGAATGGGGTCTATTTCACGGACGACGGCGGCCAGAGCTGGATCCCCTTGAATGAGGGATTGAGCCGGCTCTCCCTCTATTCCATTTTCACTTCGCCCTTCCACCTTTTTGTCGGCAAATACGGCGGAGGAGTGGGGCGCTACCCTCTGAGCGGGATTATCAGCTCTATCCGCCTCCCCGGGCGGGCGGCGTCGCGTTCCATCCAGCTGAGGCCGAATTATCCCAATCCCTTCAATCCGAGTACCACCATCACTTTCGAGATTCCGCAACTCGGGGGAGCCATGTCCGCTCTGAACAATGTCCGCCTCACGGTTTACGATCCCGCCGGCCGTGAGGTGGTCCAGCTGCTGGAGGGCTGGCGCGGGCCTGGCACCCATTCAGTCCAATGGGATGCCCGGGGCCTGCCGGCAGGCCTTTATCTCTGCCGTCTCAGCGCCGGCAGCCAGGTGCAGAGCAGGAAAATGCTCCTGGTGCGCTAAAGCCCCTTAAAGAGGAAAGTGCCGCGCTCCCTCGCCCGCCTGGCATAATTAACAGGCTACCCCCCGAAATCTCGTTCCCACCCAAAGATAATTAATTAAAAAAATGAATGTTATCTGCCATAAATACCTTGTAAAATAAATGGCCTCATGAAGAGGGCACAGGCTGTGAGTAGGCTGGAAATGGTATGGAGGGATTGGGGTACGCGGCGCCAGGCGTCAGGTGGGAGCCAGATTTCGGGGGTACCCTGGCATAATTAATGCTTGTATTTGAGTCCGGATTGAAATAAATTTCAGCTGTGGAAAAGTGTACCCATTGCAGCGAGACAACATTGAAAAAAATGATGTGGATGATTGGGGTGGTGGTTTTTACGCTGGTCTCTTCTGCGCCGGGAGGAGAGAGGAGCGCAGGACTGGATCCGCTTCTTAAGCTGAAGCTCCTCAAAGGACGGTGGGGTTCCGAAGCCGGCCTCGGCAAAGCCGGGTCCGCTGAAAGTATCACCGTCATCGCCAGCGGGCAGTTCTCGGCGGAGGCCCTGGTTGAACGGGGCGCTCGAGTGCGCTGGCAGCGCGGTGACTTGGCCATCCTGACGGTCGAGCCGGGCCTTCTGGAGGAGGTGGCGGGGACCCCGGGTCTGCTTTACCTCGAAGCGGGCGTCAAATCACGTCCGGTGGCCGATGTCAGCATACCGGATGTCGGCGGCATCGCCGCCAGGAACGCCAGCGGGCTGGCCGGCAGGGGGGTGCTCATCGGCATCATCGATTCGGGCATCGACTGGCGCCACCAGGATTTCATCACCCCGGAGGGGGAGAGCCGCATCAGGGCGATTCTGGATCTGAGCGAGCCGGGGGACTATTACGGCGGCACCCTGATCACCGCGGCGCAGATCAAGGCGGCCCTGACCGCCGGCACGGAGCTGCCCACCCATGACTACAGCGGACACGGCACCCATGTCGCCGGCATCGCGGCCGGGGACGGCAGCAGCGGGGCGGGTCTGGGGAGTTATGCGGGCATGGCCCCGGAGGCCGGCCTGGTCATCGTCAAGGCCAGCCGTGATCCCTTCGTCTCCGAGTTCAGTTCCGAGGACCAGATGATCGCGATCGGATTCATCGACAGCGTGGCGGCTGCGGCCGGCATGCCCTGCATCATCAATCTCAGCTTCGGCACCACCTTCGGCGCCCACGATGGCACAGCCGCGGTGGAGCGCTATATCGATGCCCTCTCCGGACCGGGGCGCATTTTCGTCGCCGCTGCCGGCAATGAGGCTGACAAGAAGCATCATGCCCTGGTGAACCCCTCCTCCGGCACTGCCGGGATCTCCTTCACCATCCCCGCCTACACGCCCGCTGCGGGGAGCGGAAACGACTATCTCCTCCTTGACGGCTGGTATGACGGCGGCAGCCAGGCCGCTGTCACTCTCATCACCCCCGCTGATGAGACCATCGGCCCGGTCGGCTATGGCCGCTACTATTCGGGCAATACCCGCAGCGGCGAGGTCAACATCTGGAACGGTTTCTACGAGAGCGGCGAGGAGATCGTCAGCGGCCCCAATCCCTTCAACGGCGACCGGGAGTGCATCATCGAGATCAACGACGGGGCCGGCACGGCGCCGGCCGCGGGGGAGTGGAAGCTGCGCTTCAGCGGCAGCAGTGAGCGCCTCGATATGTGGATCGCCAGCGAAACCATGCCGGTCACCTTTTCGACGGGGAGCAGCGGTCAGACCACCCTCACCATCCCCGCCAGCGCCAAAAATATCATCGCGGTCGGAGCCTATACGACCAAGGAGAGCTGGGTCAATATCGATGGAGAAAACCTCACCCTCGATACCAAGGGGACGATCAAAATCGGGGATGTGACCGAATTCTCCGGTGCGGGTCCGACGCGCGACGGCCGCACCAAGCCCGAGCTGACCGCACCAGGCCGGATCATCGGCAGCTCCTTCTCCAGCGAGGCCGATCCCCTCTCCAGCTACAGCGTCTTCGCCTCTTCCAACGGAAGCTACCCCAACGCCTTCATCCTGCCCGACGGGGTGCACGGGCTTTCGCTCGGCACCAGCATGGCCGCGCCGCATGTGAGCGGCGCCATCGCCCTGCTCATGGAAAAGTATCCCGATCTTTCGGCCTCAGCCGCCCGTCAGGTGCTGATCCGCACCGCCCGCTCGATCTCCGGCACGTCCAAGGCTAACCAGTGGGGCTATGGCAAGCTCAACGCCGCGGCCTTGGTGAGCGTGAATCCCGACTCGCTGCCCGAGGAGGAGGAGGGCACCCTCTTCCTGCCCTATCCCAATCCCTTTATTATCTCGACGACTATCCCCTATCCTGTGCCCTCCGCGGACGGGAACGAAAAGGAGCCCGAGATCCTCGTTTACAATATTCTCGGCGAGCGCGTCCCGGCCCGGCTGTTCCGGCAGTCCGCCTCCTTCGGGCGGGGCGCTGTGGTCTGGTACGGCCGGACGATCTGGGAGAAAAGGGTGGCTGCAGGGGTCTATTTTGTTGTCTTTGTCTATGAGAACCGGCGCGTTGTGCGCAAGATTTGTCTGCTGCAGGGGTAAGCGGCGGGGCTGAAAGGTAGCGGATGATGGCATCAATTTCCGGGAAAAGGAGGGGTGGAGTGCGAGGACTCCTGGGCGCGGCTGCGGACAAGGCCGGCGCGATAAAAAGGAGCGTCAAATATCACATCGACCTCATCGCCCTGCGGCGGGAGGTCGAGCGGCTCTTTTCCGAACTGGGCGGCAGGACCTACGAGCTGCTCTCCCGTGATCCCGAAGCCGCGATCGGCCGGGATCCCGAAATCCTGGAATGGATGAAACAGCTGCAGGAGTATGATGCCCGCCTGCACGCCAGGAAGAACGAGCACGGGGAGGAGGCGCCCGGGGAGTAATTTGCAGGAGGCGCCATGGCCGGACCGGCAGATTCGGCGCACGAGGCAACCTATCATCATCTCTGGCGGGGTCCCGCACTGACGGGGCGCGAGCTCTTCACCCTGGAGGGTCACAGGATTGAAATAGTCGAGAGCGGCAGCGCCAATCCCGATGCCGGCCCTGACTTTCTGGCCGCCCTGCTCCGCATTGACGGCGAACTCGTCCGCGGCGATGTCGAGATTCATACCCGCGCGCGCGACTGGTATCTTCACCGCCACCACAAAGATCCCCGCTACAACCGTGTCATCCTCCATGCCGTCGTCCACCCCTCTCCGGCCGGATTCACCGCCCGCCGCCAGGACGGGACCGCCATCCCCACCCTCCTCCTCGACGCCGCTGTCCTCCCCGCAGAGCCTGTGCCCGCCATGGCCGAGTCTGCGCCCCCCTCCCGCTGTCCCCTCGCCGACCTCCCAGCCGGCTGCCTCCTCGCCCTCCTCGATCAGGCGGGCATGGAGCGCCTGGAAATGCATGCGGCCCGCTTCCTGGAGATGCGGGAGAAGGCGGGGTGGGAGGAGATCCTCCATGCCGGACTGTTCGACGCCCTCGGCTACGGCAAAAACCAGCTCCCCTTCCGACGGCTGGCTGCTCTTCTGCCGGCCGCCGTGCTTCATGCCTGGACGGCCGGGATGGATGAAGAAGAGGCCGTTATTGGCGCCGAGGCACTGCTCTTTGGCGCCGCCGGACTGCTGCCGCCGCCCGCGCTTCCCGATGGTGAAGAGCCCGCGCCCGGTGAGGATCCGGAGACTCCCGGCGGCCACCTGGCCAGGCTGCGGGAATACTGGCGCCGGGGCGGGGGGGAGCTCCACCTCGATCCGATGCCGGCCGAAGCCTGGCAGTTTTTCCGGCTGCGCCCCTGTAATTTTCCCACCCGCCGGGTGGCCGCGGCGGCGAGGCTGCTCACCCGTTTCCGCCGGCGGGGGCTTTTGCATGAGCTGATCGCCGTCGTTCGTGCTGCGCGCTTTGATCCGGGCGGAGCCATCCTCGCCCTCAATGAGCTGGCCGTGGTCGAGGTCGAGGGCTACTGGGCCAGCCATCACGATCTGGAGGCCCGGCGGCCGGCGCCCCGGGCCAGACGGCGGGTGCGGCTGGTGGGGCGAGGACGCAGCCGCGAGATCGCCGTCAATGTCTTTCTGCCGGGGCTGCTGGCGTTTGCGCGCGAGAGCGAGGACGGCCGGCTCTCGGCGGCCGTGCGGGCGCTCTATATCGCCAGTCCGCGCCTGCCGGAGAACGACCTCACCCGCCGGATGCGTAAAAAGCTCTTCGGCGGGAGCGGCGGCGGGGCTGCACCGGGGCTTCAGGGGGCGGGGGCCGTCCGGCAGCAGGGATTGATCCAGCTGGCGCAGATGCGCTGCCGCCGCAATGAGTGTGAGCACTGCCTGGCTCTCTCCCCACCGGAGGAAAAGCGGCAGCCCCGGCCGTGATTCGCCCCGGCTTCGGCGTCAAGGTATCCTTTTTATTGACTTTTGGACAATTAATAAGTAAATTAACAGGTTTTCAAGTAAACGTTTTCCGACAGTCGGGCCGGAAGCCGGCCGGAAGGCAAGGTGATGAGCGAGGCAGGATATCCCGCAGCGCAGGAACCGGAGCGGAGCCAGGAGGCGGAAGCCGGCACACTCTACCTGGTCAGCACGCCGATCGGCCATTTGCGCGACATCAGCCTGCGCGCCCTCGACATCCTCAGCCAGGTCGACCTCATCGCTGCCGAGGATACACGCACCAGCAGGGTTCTCCTGCAGCATTACCGGATTCAAACGCCCCTCACCAGCTATCACGACCATAACGAGGAGCGGGTGGCCCCCGCATTGGTGGGCCGGCTGCGGGAGGGGAAGAGCCTGGCCCTGATCACCGATGCCGGCACACCTGGCATCTCGGATCCCGGCTTTTACCTCGTGCGCGCCGTGCTGCAGGCCGGCCTCAGGGTCGTCGCCATCCCCGGCGCCACCGCTTTCATTCCGGCCCTGGTCGCTTCGGGCCTGCCCGCTGACCGCTTCGTCTTTGAGGGCTTTCTCCCCCACAAGAAGGGCAGGCAGACGCGGCTCAAACTGCTCCAGGATGAGGTGCGCACCATCATCTTTTACGAGTCCCCGCAGCGGCTCGAACGCCTCCTCCGCGAACTCCAGGTCCACCTCGGCGACCGCCCGGCGGCCATCGCCCGGGAGATCAGCAAAAAGTTCGAAGAGATCCGGCGCGGCACCCTCTCCGAACTGATCGCCGGCGCGGAGCAGATGGTCAAAAAAGGTGAATTTGTTCTGATCGTGGCCGGCCGTCCACGCAATGCCAAGGAAGCGAGTGAGTAAAGACCATGAAAATCGAACTGATCCCTCCTGCTGTCAAGAACGGTTTCAAGCGCATGCTTCAGCCCCTCATCGGCGGGCTGGTGCGCTTCCGTCTCAATCCCAACTGGTTCACCACCCTCTCCTTTTTTGTCGTCATTCTCTCGGCCGTCGCCTTCGCCCGCGGCTCCCTGCGCTGGGGCGCCTTTTTGCTTCTGCTCGGCGGCCTGCTGGATATGGTTGACGGGGCGGTGGCCCGGGCCTCCAATCGCGTCACCCGTTTCGGGGCGCTCTACGATTCGGTGCTGGACCGCTATGCCGAGATCGCGGTTTTTTTTGGGATCGCCTATTATTTTGTCCACAAGATCGGCGAGGGGAGTGAACACGCCAATATCATCAGCATGGTAGTATTTCTCGCCATGGCCGGCTCCCTGATGGTCAGCTATGTCCGTGCGCGCGCCGAGGGGCTCGACTTTGACTGCCGGGTCGGATTTCTGCAGCGTCCGGAACGTCTCATCCTCATCAGCCTGGGGGCTCTGCTCAATGACAGCTGGCTGATGGTAGCCCTGATGGTGATTGCCTTTTTTGCCAACCTTACGGCAGTTCAAAGGCTTGTTCATATCTGGAGATCGGAAAAGAGCACCAGGAGAAACACTCTGCCCCCCGATATTCCTCATGAATAGGCAAACCTTAAAAGATGAAGGAGTGACAAGGTCATGGAAAAAGGAGTAGCGATAGAGAAGGCGGAGGGGAAACTGGGCGTCATGCTGGTCGGTTTGGGCGCCGTGGCGACTACGGTGGTAGCCGGTGTCGAGCTCGTGCGCAAGGGGCTGGCCAAACCGATCGGGTCGCTCACCCAGATGAGCACCATCCGCCTCGGCAAACGCACTGACAACCGCTTTCCCAAGATCAAGGATTTTGTCCCCCTCGCCGATCTGGATGATATCGTTTTTGCGGCCTGGGATATTTTTGCGGACAGCGCCTATGATGCAGCGCTTGCGGCCGGCGTGCTCACCACCGAGGATATTGAAAAGATCCGTCCCGAGCTGCAAGCCATCAAGCCGATGAAGGCGGTTTTCAATGATTATTATGTCAAACGCCTGCACGGCACCCACATCAAGAGCGGCAAGAACAAGATGGATCTGGCCGAGCAGCTCAAGCAGGATATCGCCGCTTTTAAAAAAGAGCACCATCTCTCCCGCGTGGTCGTGGTCTGGTGCGCCAGCACCGAGATCTATCAGGAGCACGATCCGGTCTACGATTCGGTCGAGGCCCTGGAGAAGGCGATGCGTGAGGATCACATCGCCATCCCCCCGAGCATGATCTACGCCTATGCGGCCATCACTTCCGGAATACCCTTCGCCAACGGCGCACCCAACATCACCATCGACATCCCCGCCATGATCGAACTGGCCAAGCGCCACAACGTGCCCGTCTGCGGCAAGGATTTCAAGTCCGGCCAGACCTTCATGAAGACCCTGATCGCTCCCGGCCTCAAGGCCAAGCAGATCGGCGTCTCCGGCTGGTTCTCCACCAACATCCTCGGCAACCGCGACGGCGAGGTTCTCGACGATCCCGAATCCTTCAAGAGCAAGGAAGTTTCCAAGCTTTCGGTGCTGGACACCATTTTCCAGCCCGAGCACAATCCGGATCTCTACTCCAATGTCTACCACAAGGTGCGCATCAACTACTACCCGCCGCGCGGCGACAACAAGGAGAGCTGGGACAATATCGATATCTTCGGCTGGCTTGGCTATCCCATGCAGATCAAGGTTAATTTCCTCTGCCGGGACAGCATTCTGGCCGCTCCGATCGCACTCGACCTGGCCCTGCTGCTGGACCTGGCCCACCGTGCCCATATGAAGGGCATCCAGGAGTGGCTCTCGTTCTTTTTCAAGAGTCCCATGACCGCGCCCGGCCTCTATCCGGAGCACGATGTCTTCATTCAGCTCATGAAACTCAAGAACACCCTGCGCCATCTGCGCGGTGAAGAGCTGATCACCCATCTGGGACTGGAGTACTACGACTGACATCGTCCGCTGACCCGGAGCCGGCTGCTCCCCGCCGCAAGGCGGGGAGCATGTGCCAGGCTTCGATACGGTGCGGGCCTAATCAAAGCCAGACTGAGCGCGCTTGAAAAAAACGAACCCCATAGCGACCTTTCTCAAGACCTCCCTGCCGGCCGTGTTCGACCTCTCCTCCCAGACCCTGATGTGGACGGTGGAAGCGATCTTCATCGGCCGGCTGAGTGCGGAGGCCTTTGCCGGGGTTGGCATGGCGCTCCAGATCATCGTGGTCTTCCTCTCGCTGCTGTTGACCTTCGTCATGGGCGCCAGCATCATCATGAATCGCCACCTGGGCGCCCGCGATTTCTGGCAGGCCAACCATATCTTCGGCCAGACCATGATGATCGGCATCGTCATGTCTGTTGTCTTTGCCCTGATCTGGTATTCCGGGGCGATCCATATTTTCAAGCTGATCGAGGAGGGCGAGGGGGCCCTGGCCCAGAACGCAGGAGTCACCTATCTGCGCACCCTGGCCCTCTTCGCCCCGCTGCTGATCACCAATTTTATCGCTGTGGGGATCATCCGGTCGACCGGCGACACCCGCCACTCGATGATGGTCAATGTGCTGATCAACGGCATCAATCTGTTGCTCTGCCCGACCCTGATCTTCGGCTGGTTCGGCTTGCCGCGGCTGGAAGTGCGGGGGGCGGCCCTCGCCGTGGGCATAGCCCACAGCATCGGCTTTTTCGTCACCTTTTATCTGCTGCGCCGGCGCAAGGTCTCGATCTTTCTCTCGTTTCGCGAATTGGCCAAGCCCAACTGGAACAGCTTCAAACTGCTCTTCAAATCCGGCTGGCCGACCACAGTTGAGCAGCTGACCTGGGCCCTGGGGCAGCTGGTGGTGACCGGCTATACCGCCAAGATCGGGGTGGTCGTCCTCTCCACCCAGACCATATTCGTACGCATCCAGTCGGTGCTCTCGATGGTCTATATGGGCTTCAGCCTGGCGGCGATGGCGACGATGGGCAAGAATCTGGGCGCCGAAGACAACGCCCTCGCTTACCGCATGGCCCGCACCGCGCACCGGGTGATGGGGGTTTTTGTTCTGATCATCGTCGCGGCGATGGTCCTTTTTTCGAGCACCCTGATCAGCATCTTTACAACCGATCCGGCGGTGAAGGAGTTGGGGCGGCTGGCGATCATCTTTTTCGCAGCAGCGCAGATCCCCAAGGCGCTCAACAACGTCATTTCGGGCAATCTGCGCGGCGTCGGCGACCTGAGTTGGCTGATGTGGCTCACAATCATCTTCGTCCTCATCTTTGAGATCGGCTTTAATTATGCCTCCGCCTTTGTTTTGGGTTGGGGACTCTTCGGGGTCTGGGGCATCCAGTGTCTCGATGAGACCATCCGCTTCGGCCTGAATTATATCCGTTTCGCCACCGGCAGCTGGCGCAAGGCGGCGGCATGACGGCGCAGGAGGCGAAGGGGCTGCTGGTCACCTTCGAGGGGGTGGACGGCTCCGGCAAATCAACCCAGGCGGCTCTTTTTGTCGAACGCCTTGCCCAGGCGGGAGTGCCCCTGCTCGCCCTGCGCGATCCGGGCGCCAATGCCATTTCGGAGCGCATCCGCGCCATCCTGCTCGATCGCTCCCTCGCCGAGATGTCGCCCTGGAGCGAACTCTTGCTCTATGAAGCGGCGCGGGCGCAGATGACCGGGCAGCAGATCATCCCGGCCCTGGCGGAGGGCCGGATGGTGGTCTGCGACCGCTACTACGATTCGACCACTGCCTATCAGGGCTACGGCCGGCAGCTGGAGCTCGATCTCGTGCATCAGGCCAATCGCATCGGTTCCTGCGGCCTGGTGCCCGACGTCACCTTTCTCATCGACGTCGAGCTGGAGGTGGTCCGGCGCCGCCTCTCGGCGCGCGACTCTGACGCCGACCGCATGGAGGCTGCGGGCCTCGATTTTCACGACCGGGTGCGGCAGGGCTATCTGGAGCTGGCCGCCTCGGCACCCGAACGGGTCTATGTCATTCCGGGAAACCGGCCGATAGAGCCGATCCAGCGCCATATCTGGCAGTTATTCATCAACAGATTCCAGCGGCACCTCAACCGCCCTGGAGAGGAGAATGCATGAAAGTAAATCGTCCCCTGCTTTGGTTGCTGCTGGTCCTTTTATCCAGCCTTCCCCTCAGCGCTCAGGTCGCTGATGCCGCCGCAGAGGCGAAGCAGGATCCCTATTACCAGGCGATGAAGAATATCCGGCTTTTCGGCCAGATCTATCAGGAGATCAACGACCGCTATATCCAGGAGATCGACCCCGAAAAGTTCATCCGCGCCGGCATCAACGGCATGCTCGACCGCCTCGATCCCTATACCGTTTTTCTCGAAGAGGATGGCAAGGATGAGCTCGAGATCATCACCCGCGGCAAGTATTTCGGCGTTGGGATGCGCATCCAGATCCGCAACGGTTGGGCGACAGTCGGAGAACAGCCCTTCCCGGAGAGTCCCGCCGCCCGCGCCGGCATCCGCGAGGGGGACCAGATCATCGAGATTGACGGCAAGAGCACCCGCGGAGTGAAACTCTCCGAGACCGCCCACCGTCTGCGCGGCACTGAAAAGGGCAGCGAAGTGGTGGTCAAGATCCGCCGCGTCGGCGAGGAGCATCCCCTCACTTTCACCCTCCTCCGCGATGAGATCAAGGTGACCGACATTCAGTACAGCGGCATGGTTGCCCCGGGAATCGGATTGATCAAGCTGAGCAGCTTCAACAGGTCGGCGGGCGATCAGATCCGCGACGAGGTGCAGAAGCTCAAGGACCAGGGGCTGGAGGGACTGATCCTCGACCTGCGCAGCAATCCGGGTGGACTGCTCGAGGCGGCTGTCACCGTGACCGAGAACTTTGTCGCCCGGGGCGACATGATCGTCTTCACCGAGGGGCGCGGGGAATACCGCCGCCAGGAACACCGCGCGCGCAAGGAGCCGGTGCTGGGCAGCCTGCCCCTGGTCGTCCTTGTCGACGGCTACAGCGCCTCCTCCTCGGAGATCGTCGCCGGCGCGATCCAGGACCTCGACCGCGGGGTGCTTATTGGCAGCCCGACCTTCGGCAAAGGCCTGGTGCAGACGGTGATCCCCCTCGATCGCCAGGGGGACACCCAGCTGAAAATTACGACCATGCAGTATTTCACCCCGAGCGGCCGCAACATCCAGAAACCCGAGGTCTTCAATTATGGCCCGCAGTCGGTTTTTCTGAACGGGACCAGCGAGGAGAGCGGGGAAGAAGAGGGGATGGCGGAGGATCCGCAAGCCGATGAAGAGGAGGAGAGCGGCCCCGCAGCTGTCGATTCCGCCCCGGCGGAGAAAAAGCAGGAGGCCCCGGCCAAAAGCTATCTGACCCGCAACCAGCGCACCGTGCTCGGGGGAGGCGGCTTGAAACCCGATGTCGAGATCACTCCCGAAGTGATGAGCCGGTATGAACTGGAGCTGCTGCGGCGCTCGATGTTCTTCAACTTCAGCCTCGACTATGCCGCCGCCCATCCGGATCTGCCGGGCAGTTTCGAGGTGGATGACGCCCTGCTCGAGGAGTTCAACGCTTTTTGCCGGGAGAAGAAATTCGATTACAAGCCGGAGGGCTATACCGAGCTGGAAAAGCTCGAAAAAAGCGCCCGGGAGGGAGGCTGGCTGCCCCAGATCGCCAGACATCTCGAGGCCGTCAAGACCGAGTTCGAGGCGGTGAAGGAGCGGGACCGTCTGGCGTCGAAAGAGGATCTCAAGCTGGCCTTGAAGACCGAGATCGCCGGCAAACTCTTCGGTCGCGACGATTATTACCGGACCCTGTTTGCGGCCGATCCGTGCGTGATCAGGGGCATTGCGGTGCTGAAAAACGCGGAAGAATACAACAGGCTTTTAGGCAACACCAAAAAATAACCCAACCAATCACCATGGCATTTCAGGAGGCTTGAATGTCCAAGACCAAATATGTCTATTCCTTCGGCGGCGGCAAGGCTGAAGGAACAGCCAAGATGAAGGAACTGCTCGGCGGCAAGGGCGCCAACCTGGCGGAGATGGCCAACCTCGGCATCCCTGTCCCCGCCGGCTTTACCATCACCACCGAGATGTGCACTTACTATTACGCCCACGGCAAAAAGAATCCCCCCGAGCTGGTGAAGGATGTCGAGGCTGCCCTGGCTGCGGTCGAAAAGATCATGGACGCCCGCTTCGGCGATGTCCAGGACCCCCTTCTGCTCTCGGTCCGCTCCGGCGCGCGCAGCTCCATGCCGGGCATGATGGAGACCGTCCTCAATGTCGGTCTCACCAGCAAGACCATCAAGGGTTTGATCAAAAAGACCGGCAACGAGCGTTTCGCCTACGACGCCTATCGCCGCCTCATCATGATGTACTCCGATGTGGTGATGGAAAAGGCTGCCGGCATCGAGCCGGCAGAGGGCAAGGGCATCCGCCATCAGCTCGAGCACATCATGGCCAAACTGAAAAAGGCCAAGGGCTACGATTCTGATACCGACATGACCGCCGAAGACCTCAAGAAGCTGGTCGAGGAGTTCAAGGCCAAGATCAAAGAGGTGCTGGGCAAATCCTTCCCCGATGATCCGCACAAGCAGCTCTGGGGCGGCATCAACGCCGTCTTCCAGTCCTGGAACGGCCGCCGCGCCATCGCCTACCGCCGCATCGAGGGCATTCCCGATGAGTGGGGCACCGCTGTCAACGTCCAGGCCATGGTATTTGGCAACATGGGCGACACCTCCGCGACCGGCGTGGCCTTCACCCGCAATCCGGCCACCGGCGAGAACAAGTTCTACGGCGAGTGGCTGATCAACGCCCAGGGCGAGGATGTCGTCGCCGGCATCCGCACCCCGGCGCCCCTCAACGAGGCGACCAAGAATGAGCAGAACAAGCACATGGCCTCGCTGCAGAAAGCCATGCCCAAGACCTACTCCCAGCTCGACAAGATTCGCCTTGGCCTCGAGGACCATTTCAAGGATATGCTCGACATCGAGTTCACCATCCAGGAAGGCAAACTCTGGATGCTGCAGTGCCGCGTCGGCAAGCGCACCGGCACCGCGGCCCTCAACATGGCCATGGATATGCTGAAAGAGAAGATGATCGATGAAAAGACCGCGGTCATGCGCCTCGCGCCCGCCCAGCTCGACGAACTCCTCCATCCCATCGTCGATCCCGCCGCCGAGAAAAAGGCCGCCCCGCTCGCCAAGGGTCTGCCTGCGGGTCCCGGCGGCGCCACCGGCCAGATCGTCTTCACCGCGGCGGATGCCGTGGCCTGGGCCAAAGCAGGCAAGAAGGTCCTGCTCGTCCGCGAAGAGACCAATCCTGAAGACGTCGAAGGCATGCGAGCGGCCGAGGGCATCCTCACCGGACGCGGCGGCATGACCTCCCACGCCGCTCTCGTCGCCCGCGGCTGGGGCAAGTGCTGCATCGTCGGCTGCTCCGCTCTCCATATCGAGACCGCCAAAAAAATCCTCAAGATCGACGGCAAGGAGTACAAGGAAGGCGACTGGTTCACCCTCAACGGCACGCGCGGCCATGTCTACCCCGGCCAGCTGGCGATGATGAGCGCTTCCGAAAATCCCCGCTTCCTCAAATTCATGAAGCTGGTGGACAAGAACCGGCGCATGAAGGTGCGCACCAACGCGGATACCCCCGAGGACGCCAAAAAGGCCCTCGAGTTCGGCGCCCAGGGCATCGGCCTCTTCCGCACCGAGCACATGTTCTACGGCAAGAATTCGGAGAAACCCCTCTTTGCCCTGCGCAAGATGATCATCTCCAAGACCGAGGCCGAGCGCCGCAAGGCGGTCGATGAGCTCTTCCCCTATGTCAAGAAGAGCATCAAGGAGACCATGGAGGTCATGAACGGCCTGCCCGTCACCATCCGCCTCCTCGATCCCCCGCTCCATGAATTCGTGCCCCAGGAAGACAACAAGCGCACCGAGCTGGCCAAGGCGCTGGGTATCGACAAGGCCGAGTTTGTCAAGCGCGTCGAGGCCCTGCACGAAACCAACCCGATGATGGGCCACCGCGGCGTCCGCCTCGGTGTCACCTTCCCGGAGATCACCGAGATGCAGGTCCGCGCCATCCTCGAGGCGACCGTGGAGCTGGTCAAGGCCGGCGTCAAGGTGCTGCCCGAGATCATGGTTCCGGTGGTCTGCCATGAACGCGAGCTGGTCGACCAGCGGGCGATCGTGGAACAGGTCTACAAGGAGGTCTGCGCCAAATACAAGGTCAAGGCCATCCAGTACATGTACGGCACCATGATCGAGATTCCACGCGCGGCCCTGCAGGCCGGCAAGATCGCCGGCGCAGCCGAGTTCTTCTCCTTCGGCACCAACGACCTGACCCAGATGGGCTTTGGCTTCTCCCGCGACGACATCGGCGGCTTCGTCCCCGATTACGTCGAGAAGAGAATCCTGCCGGCCGATCCTTTCAATATCCTCGACCAGGAGGGCATCGGCGAGCTGATCGAGATCGGCATTGAGCGCGGGCGCAAGGCGCGTCCGGGCCTCAAGGTCGGCATCTGTGGCGAACACGGCGGCGAGCCCGCTTCGGTGGAGTTCTGCCACCGCGCGGGCATGGATTATATCTCCTGCTCGCCCTATCGCGTCCCCATCGCCCGTCTGGCTGCGGCCCAGGCGACGATCCGCGAAAAGAAGTAAATCATTTGTAAACCGTCACCAGCCCCGGGGCTCCGAAAGCCCCGGGGTTTTTTATCGTCCCTTGGTGAGAGCTACCCTTAACCATGTCCACACAACTGCGCATATTTTGTGATTTTGACGGCACCATCGCCCAACGCGATGTCGGCAACCTCGTCTTCGGCCACTTTGGCAGCGAGAGCCACTGGTGGGGGCTGGTCGAACTCTGGCAGCAGGGCCGGCTCGAGGGGCGGGAGATGTGGCGCCGTCAGGCCGAGGTGATGCGCCTGACCGAGACGGAGCTGCACGAGTTTCTCGCCCCTCTGGCCATCGATACCTCCTTCGGCATGCTGGCCGGCTTTGCCCGGCAAGAGGGAATACCCGTCACCATCGTCAGCGACGGCATGGATGCCTATATCGCCCCCATCCTGGCTGCGCACGGATTCGGCGATCTTCCCCTGCGCACCAACCGGATGGTGCTGACGCCCGAGGGCGCTGTCCGGGTCGAATTCCCCTGGTCCGGCCAGGGCTGCGGACAGTGCGCCAACTGCAAGGGGCTTCACGTGCGCCGGGAGCGGCTGCCGGGAGAGACCACCGTCTACATCGGCGACGGCCCTTCCGATATCTGCGGCGCCCGCGAGGCCGACATCGTCTTTGCAAAAAAGCAGCTCCTGGCCTGGTGCAGGGAGAACAGCCATCCGCATTACCCCTTCACCTCTTTCGCCGACATCCATGACCATTTGCAGGGGCTGCTCAAGCGGTAAAGGGAACCGCTGCGGCGATTTCTTCCCCCAAAAAGCATTGACTTGGACGGGGTGATTTTGTAAGTTTCCCTGAGGAAAGGAGATTCAAGTGGAGATACAGTTTTTTGGCGGCGCGCGTTCAGTGACCGGAACCATGCATGTATTGATTGTACGGGGGAAAAAAATTTTACTGGACTGCGGACTTTATCAGGGGAAGCGCGACGAGGCCTTTGAGCGCAACCGCCAGCTCCCCTTCGATGCCGCGAGCATAGATGCCATGGTGCTCTCCCACGCCCATATCGACCACAGCGGCAACATCCCCCAGCTGGTCAAGCTCGGGTTCACCGGGAATATTGTCTGCACCCATGCCACCCGCGATCTCTGCAGCATCATGCTGCAGGATTCGGGATACATCCAGGAGAAGGACGCCGAGTACGTCAACAAGCGGCGGGCTCGCAAGGGGCAGAGGCCGGTGGAGCCCCTTTACACGGCGCGTGACGCCGTCAAGGCGATGAACCAGTTCTTCAGCGTCGGGTACGAACGCAAGGTGCAAATCGCCGACGGGGTGTCGGTCACCTTTCATGACGCAGGGCATATCCTCGGCGCAGCCATCTCCGCCCTGGACATCAATGATGACGGCAAGTCCATTCGTCTGGTCTTCAGCGGCGATCTGGGGCGGCCGGGCCAGCCCATCCTGCGTGACCCAGCCATCCTCCGTGAAGCGGACATCCTCTTCACCGAGAGCACCTATGGCGGCCGTTTCCATGATGATTTTGCCACTCTGAACCAGAAGCTGGCGCAGGTGGTCAACCAAACCATCAATCGCGGCGGCAAGATCATTGTCCCGGCCTTTTCGGTGGGCCGTACGCAGGAGATCGTCTACGCCCTGCATCAGCTCACCCTGGCGAGTGAAATCCCGGAGCTGCCGATCTTTGTAGATTCACCGCTCTCACTCAATGCCACCGAGGTTTTCCGCGCCCATCCCGAATGCTACGACGAGGAGACGGCGGACTTTCTCGAGAGCACCAACGACGTCTTTGGCTGGAATCGTCTCCGCTACATCCGTACCGCCGAGGAGTCCAAAAAGATCAACGAGATCAAATCCCCCTGCGTGATCATCTCGGCCTCGGGCATGTGCGAAGCCGGCCGGATCCTGCACCACTTGCGCAACAATATCGAGGATGAGCGCAACACCATCCTGGTGGTCGGATTCATGGCCGAGAACACCCTCGGCAGACGGCTGGTCGAGAGAGAGCCGACGGTCAAGATCTTCGGGGAAGAGTTCACTCTGGCCGCCGAGGTGGTCAAACTGAACGCCTTTAGCGCCCACGCCGACCAGGACGAGCTGGTCACCTGGATCAGCCATTTCAACCGTGAGCATCTCGAGCATCTCTTCATCCTGCACGGAGAGTATGACCAGTCCCAGGCCCTGGCGCATGCCCTGGGCGGACTGGGCCTGAACGAGGTCACCATCCCCGAGCGCGGGGAGTGGCTGGAGGTCTAGCCGGATATGAAAAAGCCCGGCGCTCTGTCAGCAAGCCGGGCTTGAGCAGCGGCCCCCGCCTGCTCAGCAGGAGGGGGGCCGAATGCAGCAAGAGCCTATTTTTCGAGGATGTTTTTATAAACCTGGGCGTGAGCCGGATCGATGACCATCAGGGTACGCAGGGGAGATTTGTCCATGGCGCGGCGGAATACCTCCACCATTTCGATATAGTGGGCGTTCAGGAACATCTTGGCATATTCATTTTCGGGGTCCTTGGAGATGATTTTGTCGAGCATCTCCACCGCCCTGGCGATGAACTGGCGCGCCTTGACATTGTCCTCCTTGACCAGCGAGAGACCGTAAAAGTAATAGTCCACCATCTCCCGGAAGGGAACATGCTGATCACTGGTTAGATAGGTGATCTGTTCCACCCTGCGATCCCAGCCCTCAATGTACCGACCCAGACCGAACTTGGCTTGTTCTGCGATGGTCTTCGCCTTTTGAAAATACTCCGTGCCGCCCAGAGTCGCCCACTTGTCGAATTCCATGCCCAGGAAAACATAGACGAAGTAATCGAGCATGATGGTGAAGGAGTTGAGCGTGCTTTCATCGTGATTGAGCATGTCGGTGCTTTGATAGGCGAAGCGCCAGCGCTTGTCGCTGAGCTGCATGTCATATTTGTTGCTCATGACGATCTGGCCCCGGTAGCGCTCTTCGGCGCTGGTGCTCATATCCTCAAGGATGATCTGGATGTCGAGATAGAGCACGGTGTTCCAGGGGTCGTTGGTCCAGGTATAGGCGTTGAGATAGTGCTCGACCTTTTCCTTGAAATCACGCAGTTTTTCCTGCCGGTCCAGCGGCAGGGTGCGCAAGTCGGTGGTCACGACCGCTTCGATGCGCTGCGCGGAGGCCGTGACCGCGGTGATGAGCAGCAGCACGAGGACGAGTGGGGTGAAGAGGGTTCTTTTATTGAGAGGGACCTTCATGAAAGACTCCGAATCCGTGACTGTACGCCGCCCGGCGGGGTGGCGGTTGCAAGGGTGCTATAATATTCAACATTTATCCGATTTAAGCAAGCATTTTCCGCTCTTCTGTATACGCGCGTGGGCCTTCTGCCGTTCCATTCCCCTCGTTCTTCTGTTCCTGCTCGCGCCCGCTGTGGTGGGGGCCATCGGTGAGCCTCCCCCTGGCGGCCGCTGGCTGGCGATGGGCGGCTCCGGCGTTGCCAGCACGGCCCTGCGCGAGGCCTGGGCGCAGAACCCGGCCGCCCTGCCCTTCGCACCGGCCTGGCACTGGAGCAGCAGCGCCGGCCGCCCCTTCGGCCTGGCCGAGCTGACCAGCTGGCAGTGCGGGGGCGGCCTCGCCCGCAAAAACCGGGGCCTGGCCCTGGCAGCCGGCGGCCAGGGCATCGACCTCTGCCGCGAAACTACATTGGCCCTCGCCGTCGGCCGCGCCTTCTCCAACGGGGCCGCCTTCGGCATCGCCCTGCGCCGGGTGGGGATCGCCATCGAACGTTACGGTTCCGCCAGCACCCTGCTTTGCGATTTCGGCGGGCAGCTGCGCTGCTCCGCGGAGCTGCGGATTGGCTTTTGCCTGCACAATCCCTTTGCCGCCGCCATCGGCCGCTGCCGCGAAGAGATCCCGCCCTCCCTGCAGAGCGGCATCGCGCTGCAGCTCTCACCCTCCGCCTCGCTCTGCACTGATCTCTATTTCGAAAAGGGGCTGCCCCTCGAGCTGCGCTGCGGCGCCGAGCAGCTGCTCGGGGAGGTTTTCGCCCTGCGCGCCGGTTTTTCTTCCGCCGGATGGCGCCTGGCCGGGGGCTTTGCCCTGCGTTTCCGGCGCATCTCCGTCGAGTACGGCATGATGACCCATTCCTGGCTGGGACTGAGCCACCAGTGCTCCCTCTGTTTTCATCCCGGCCGCCGCTGAGGGGAGGGAGATGAAGCCATGCGCTGCCACGTCCTCTTTCTCTGCCTCCTCCTGCCCGCGCTGGCTGCGGGCCAGGAGGAGGATTGGGAAATGCTCGTCGATCCGGAGCTGGAGGAGGAGCGGGCTGAGGAACTGCTCGAGTTCTTTGAGTGGCGCCGGAGCGATCCTCTCGACATCAATCACGCCAGGCTCGGCGACTGGCTGCAGTTCCCCTGGGTCGATGCGGTGGCGGCCAGGGCTATCCTCGCCGAACGGCGGCGGCGGGGCTCCTTCCGCCGGCTCTCCGACCTCGAGTCCATCGCGGAGCTTTCACCAGTGGCCTATCGCCGGCTGCTCCCCTATCTGCGCTGTTCCGCGTCGCGGGGGAGCAGCTGGAAGGCGGAGGGCCGCCACCGTTGGGGGCTGGCCTGGCCGGCCGATTCCACCGGCGGTGCCGACCGCTTTGAGGGGGACGGCTCGCGCAGCTATCACCGGTTCGGTCTGGGGCTAGCGGACCGCCTGCAGGCCGGAGTGGTTTGCGAGAAAGACCCGGGCGAGTCCTCGCCGGCCGATCTGCTCCGGGCGGGCGGGATGTGGCAAATGCCCTGGCTGAGCGGCCGGCTCTGTTTGGGCTCCTTCACCCTCGAAAGCGGCCGCGGACTGCTTTTTGCCCGCCCCGGGAGTTGGGGAAGAACCACTGATCCGGTGGCCGCGCTGCGCCCCCGCGAGGCGGTGCTGCGTCCCTCCCTCTCGGCGGCCGAGAGCGGAGGCCGGCAGGGGGCCGCCCTTGCCTTCGAGCAGGGTGGAGCCGAGCTTTTTATCTTTACCTGCCGCGGCTTCTGGGACGCCACCGTGGAGGAAGGGCGGGTGACTGCCCTGCAGTGGAGTGGGCTGCACCGGACCGGGACGGAGGCGGCCAAAAAGGGGCGGCTGGGCGCTGATGAGTACGGAGTGATGATCCAACGCCGGTTCGGCGCCTCGCTGCGCCTTGGCGCCGCCTGGCAGGAAGCGCGCTACTCCCTCCCCCTGGCGCCGGATTCATCCCTCGAAAACATTCATCGCTTTGCAGGACAGGAGAACTGGAACGGCGGATTCGAGGCGCGCCTCAGCCTCGCGGGGGCGGACGCTTTCGCGGAATGGGCCCGCAGCCGCAGCGGAGGATCGGCCCTGGAGGCGGGTGTGACTGTGCAGGCCGGCAGGGTGGAGGGGGTCGCGCGGCTGCGCTCCTGCAGTCCGGATTATCACCGTCTCCTCGGCTCCGACAGCGAAGAACCCCGCAACGAAGAGACTCTTTATCTGGCCCTGCAGGCGGAGCTGCCGCGGCTGCGACTGGCGGCCTGGTATGACGTGAGCCGCAACCCTGCCAGCGCCTGGCGCCGGCCCATGCCCCTGATCCCCGCTCACGAGACGGCGGTGATGGCCGCATGGCAGCCGCTCACCGATCTCAGCCTTTTTCACCGTTTGCGCTGGCGAAGCTGGTCGCTGATTGAAAACAGCACGGGTCCCTTCGGCAACAGCGTGAAACGCTGGCGCGACCGCCTGCTCTGGAGCGCCCTCGGTCAGATGGAGTACAAGACGGGAGGGCTGGCCTGGCGGGTGCGCCTCGAATACCGCCGCTTCAGCATCGGCAGGGCCGGCACGGAACTGCCCGCAGTGCCGGACAGCAGCGGCTGGATGCTCTGCCAGCAGCTCAGCCTGGAGCTGGGGCGGGGAAGCCGTGTGACGGCGCGCTATCTTTTTCATGACACCCCCTGCTATGAAACCCGCATCTATCTTTACGAGAATGATCTCCCCGGAACCCTCAGCCTTCCTGCCCTTTACGGGCGGGGCTGCCGTGCCTTTGTACTCCTGCATCTCAAGCTGACCCGCGCCCTGGCTTTCTCGATCAAGTGGAGCTGGCGCCCCGGCGATAGCGGCGGATCGGGCACGGGGCAGCGCAGGCGGCCCGGCCCGGACGAGCAGAGCCTCGGCATGCAAATGGACTGGCGGCTGGGTGGCGGACGCTAGCCTTTACGCCCGGGTGAAATGGCGGCGGTCAGGCGACCAATCGGACGACAGCCCGGATGCGGGAATTAGCTGTTGACCGGGGCGTTAAATTTTTGTACATTTATCTTCCATAAACAGCAGGACAAGGCAATCCCATGGCGATGCAAAAAATGGCGCAGTCCCTCGCGCTGAGAAAATACCGCAAGCGGGCGGAGAAGCAGGCCCGGTCACTCGATTTCAGCGCCCATCTGGAGGGGGTCGAGCGCGTGCTGGTCTGTCTCCCCGAAGCCGCAGAGGAATATGCCCGTATACTCCCCGCTCTGGCCGGAATCCGCAAGGCCTTTCCGCGCGCCCATGTCACTCTGCTGCAAAGCAGTGCCATCCCGGTTTCGACCGAGATGGTGCGGGGTTTTCAACTGGTGGCCTGGGGGGCGGCGGATCTGGACCGCCTGGGCGGTCCAGGCGTTTTATTCCGGCGCCGTCTTTTCGCGGAGTCCTTCGGCCTCGCCCTCGATCTCAACCAGGAGCCCCGCTTTTTCACTCTGGCGGTGATGATGGAGAGCGGCGCCCCGGTCCGGGCCGGCTATGCCGGCTCGATGCGGGATGAGTTATATACCTTTCTGGTGCGTCCCGGCACCCAGAATGCCGTGCAGGCCTTGCAGACGCTGCTGACCTATCTCGGCCAGCCCGAGTCCGAGCGATGGCGCTGACCGGCGCGCTCGAGGTGGTCGCTGCGCGGCTCCTTCGTCGCTGTTTATCCACCCTGTTCCCTCCCTGCGTCAGCCCTCCCGGGCTGGCGATCTCTGCCCGAAAGTCCATCGTTCTGGATGAACTCCGGCCACCCCGTTTCATCTCTTTCTTGTAAATTCTTATTCTTCCTCACAAAAAGGCAAGAAAATCCGGGCATCATATTTGCAGTAGAGAAAACACCGTTACAGCGCCGGAAGAGCTCCGGCCGGGCGGCAGGTATCCTGCAGATGATGGAGCTGCAGAAAGAGGGGCGGGGCGGAAAAGCAGTGCACGGGGAGCATTCGAAGGAGCGGCTACTTGTCGGGCGATTCTGAGGAAAAAACTTCGGGCAAAGGCAGCCGGCTCGGCTTCATCGGTGAACGGCGGGCGAACAGGCGGATTCGGGTTCTGCGCCAGGTGGTCGGGTGGACCCGTCTGCTGGCCAGGCTGGACGGCAGTGATGAGGCCTTTATCGCGCTGGCCCCTTTCTTCAAGCGTTATTTTGCGGTGGACGGGTTTGCCCTCTGGGTGCGGGAGCCGGGGCGCTGGCAGCTGGTCTTCGCCTGGCCTCCGGTTCTGGAGGAGGTGACTCCCCGGCAGCTCTCCTGGCGGGGCGGCCAGCCGGCCACGCCGCGCGAGGCCTTTGCCACGCCGCCGGGAATGACCTGCCGTCTGGATCTCCTGATCGCCCAGCAGAGCAGCCTTCCCCTGGGCTGGCTCACCCTGCTGCGGCAGGCGGATGAATCCTTCACCGTGCGCGAGCGCAATCTCCTGCACAAGCTGATGGGGCTCTTCGCCGCCCACCTCTCCGCGCAAGTGCGCGTGCGCGATGCCGAGGCCCAGGCGATGACCGATGTCCTGACCGGCATCTGGAACCGCCGCTATTTCGAAGAGCGCTATCCCGCCGAGCTTCAGCGCGCCCGGCGTTACCGCCGCAGCCTGGCGGTGCTGATGATCGACATCGACTGTTTCAAATCCTACAATGACACCCACGGCCATCTGGCCGGCGACCAGGCCCTGCAGGCCGTCGCTCAACTCCTCAAGAACAACCTACGCACCTCGGATATTCTCTGCCGCTACGGCGGCGAGGAATTCGTCGTCCTGCTTCCCGAAAGCGACCTCGAGCACGCCCTGCTTGCGGCCGAAAAGCTGCGCCGGGCAGTCGCCGCCGAATTCCTGCCCATCAACCGCAGCCAGACTGGCGGGCGTCTCACCATCTCAATCGGAGTCTCCGCCTGCCCCGAAAACGGCGAGGGCGAGATGGAGCTGCTCCATCAAGCCGACCGCGCCCTCTATACAGCCAAAAAAGGGGGACGCAACCGGGTGATGGGCACCGAGGTCACCGTTCGCTCAGCGCTCGCCCTCGAGGCCGCGCAGCAGGGTGACCGCCCTGCTTTCGTGAAGTGATCCGCTTTTAACCACTACAAAATAGAGGCCGCTGCCGAAAGAGTTCAGCGCAGCCGGCCAGCGCACCCTGACCTGCCGGCCGGTGCCGGCGGGAACTTTTCCCTGAAAGAGCCTGCCCACCTCTTGTCCCCTCACATTGTAGAGGCGGACATCGACCTCCTCCGCCTTAACCAGGTCAAAGACGAGGGTCATCGAACTGTTCAACGCCATGGCGGCGGGATTGGGATAGATCCCGGCCAGGGCGGGCCGTTCGGGAATGATGACCGGCCGGTTGACGGAGGCTGTGGATTCCACAGCGGCCAGGGTCTGGATGACCCCCCAGCCGTAGTCGACGTCAGGGGTGAGATTGAGGGTTGCACTCCGGCGCAGGGCGTCGATGAGTTCCATCGGGGTCAGCTCCGGATTGGCGCAGAGCAGCAGGGCGGCCGCGCTCGCAGCCAGGGGGCAGGCGGCGGAGGTGCCGTTGACAGACCGGTAGCCGGATCCCCTCCCTTCAGCGGGGGGGATATCGATGCAGGCGACGGCGATCCCCCTGGCCATCACATCCGGCTTGATGCGTCCGTCGGCGGTCGGGCCGCGAGAGCTAAATGCGGCCACCTTCCCAGTATTGTCCACGGCGCCCACCGCCAGCACGCTGTCGCCATCGGCGGGGGCGGAGATGTATCGCCAGATGTCGTTGCCCTCATTGCCCGCGGCGACCACAACCACGACCCCCTTGCCGGCGGCCAGATCGGCCGCACGCGTGATCGGGGCGGTGTCGCCGTCCATGTCCGCATAGGTGTACCAGTCGATATAGCCGAGGCTGGTGCTGAAGATGTCGGCCCCCAGGGCTTCCGCCCATTCGGCGGCGGCGATCCAGTTATCCTCCTCGCCGCGGATCTCCTGGGCGACATCCTCGGTCTTGGCGAGAATGAATTCGGCGCGCGGGGCGCCCCCGATCAGGGCGCCCGGCTTGTTGGCGGCGATGATCGAAAGCACCATGGTGCCATGGCTGTTCTGATCGCTGCGCTCACCGGGCTGATTATCCAGCTCCTCGTCGTCCTGAACGAAATCGTGCTTGTAAAGGACGCGCAGGGAGTCGAAGGCCTCGTGATTGAGCCGGAAGCCGGTATCAAAGACCGCGATGCGCACCCCCTGGCCGTAGAGGCCGAGCTGGTGGACGGCCGGAATCTGGATCTGTTCGAGTTGTTCCAGGCTGCGGCCGTAGGGGAGGGGGGCGTCGCCGCTGTCGGCGGGTCTGAAGAGGGCTGGTTCGGATGGCGGCAGGGGCCTGCGGCCGTGCAGCACCGGCTGGATGCGGCGGATGAAGGGCAGTTCCGCCGCTGCGGCCTTCTGTGCCGGGGTGGCCGCGGCGCTGACGCCGTTGAGCCATTTGGAGATCACCACCGGCTCGATGCCGAGGGCGGCCAGCTCCTCCAGATAGCCGCTCCAGACCGGGAGGTCGGTCTCATCGACCAACGCGCCGGTCCGGGCGACCTTGGCGCGCCGCGCCAGGGCCCGCTCAGTGAGGGAAGCCGCAGCCTCTGCCATCGCCCCCTTGCGCAGGGCTGCCGGTCCCTTGTCGCGGAAAAAGAACCAGCTGCGCCCTCCCTCCGCCGTCTGTGCGGAGAGGGCGCTGGCGAGGAGCAGGATAAAAAGAAGGATCGGCAGGGTCACAGCCGATCCTTTGCGGTTAAATCGGGATCCAATCATGTGCTGAGGTTATCTCTTTTCCATATAGGCTTTTTTGATAAAGACCGGTTCCACGGGCACCGAGTTTTCGCCCATGGCCGACATGCTGACCGGGAGGCTGCCGATCTTTTGCAGGACGTCGATGCCCTCGATGAGTTTGCCGAAGGCGGTATACTGGCCGTCGAGCCCCTTGGTGCCTTCGCGGGAGAGGCAGATGAAGAACTGGCTGCCCGCGCTGTTGATGTCATCGCCGCGGCGCGCCATGGAGAGAATGCCCAGATCGTGCTGGGTGTCGTTGAATTCGGCCGGCAGGGAGTAGCCCGGTCCGCCTTCGCCCTCATTGCCGATGATGCTGTCCTTGCTGTTGATGTCCCCGCCCTGGATCATGAAATTGCGGATCACGCGATGGAACTGGGTGCCGTCGTAATAGCCGGCCTTGACCAGCCGTTTGAAGGAGGTGGAGGTCATCGGGGCCTTGTCGGTGAAAAAAGCGGCCACCATCCTGCCGTGATTGGTCTCCAGCACCGCCACCTCGTTCTCCTCCACCGGCTCCATCGGCGTCTGTTTGACCTTGTTGAGGAGTTCCTGGATCTGGACGTCGCTGAGGGTGACGACCCCCTGCTCTTTCTGGGCGGCCGGTTCCTTCTTCGCCTCTTCCTTCTTGCCGCAGCCGGCCAGCAGAACGGCCGCACAGGCCATGATAGCCACTATCTTTTTCATGCTTTTCTCCTTGATTCTTCCATCACTGCCTGGCCCCGCCCTGCGGCGGAGCGTACCGCATTAGATACAAAAAATTAGGCTGATTCGCAAGGCTTTTTTCATGGAGATAGAGCGGCCTTTTTTCCCCTGAATACTTCTTGATTTTGAGCCCCTGAATAGCTAATTTGCCTTGATCCGGAGAGGCGGGCGAGGAGAGTGTCCGTCGCTGCCCCAGCCGCAGTTCCTGTTCACTCAAACAAAAGCCTTCATCATCTTGCAGCCCGAAAACGAAACCAAAATATTCGCCGAGGTGGTCTTTCCCGTCCCGGTCGACCATGCCTACACCTACAGCATCCCGGAGAAATTCCGGGGCGATCTCCTGCCGGGGATGCGCGTTTTGGCGGAGTTCGGCGCCCGCAAATCGACCGGCTTTGTCGTCGGAGTGAACGCTGACGCAGGCCGCAGCGGGCTGAAGGCGATCGAGGAGGTGCTCGATCCGGTCCCTCTCTTCACCCCCGAGGTGCTCGATCTGGCGCGCTGGATTGCCCACTACTATCTCTGCGGTTGGGGGGAGGTGCTCAAGGCCGCCCTGCCCTCGGGCATCCACAAGCACTCGGTCAAGGTGGTGCGCCTGACCCACGAGAGGCCTCTGGAGCTGGCCGCGCTGCTTGAGAAGCGGGCGCCGCGCCAGTCGCAGATCGTCCGTCAGCTTGCGGAGAAGAACCCCCTGCCGGTCCGGGAGCTCACCAGCCGCGCCGATGCCGGCAGCATCGACGCCAGTCTGGCCAAACTGCGCCAGGCCGGCTTTATCCGCTACGAGTTGATGCTGCCGCGGCCCCGGGTCGGGCAGAAATTCGAGAACTTTGTCCGGACTGCTGAGGGCTGGAACGAGGAGAGCCTTTTCACCCTGGCTACGGAGCTGCGCAAGAGTGCCCCGCGCCAGGCCGCCCTGCTCGATTACCTCTGCCAGCATGCGGGGGAGGAGTTCGGCCGCGGGGATCTGGCGCGCGAGGCGCGCGTCCCGCCGGATGCGGTCTCCGCCCTGGAGACACGCGGCGTTCTGCTGCGCAGCCGCATTGTGGTCCAGCGCGACTATTACGGCGAGCTCGAGGTCGCTCCGCCGCCGCAGCTGGTGCTCAACCCCGGCCAGCGGGAGGCCCTGCGCATCATCGGAGGCGAGCTCGAGCGCCGGCAGTTCGCCACCGCCCTCATCCACGGTGTGACCGGCAGCGGCAAGACCCAGGTCTATATCGAGGCCATCGCCCGCGTCCTCGCCGAGGGCGGATCGGCCATCGTGCTGGTGCCCGAAATCGCCCTCACCCCGCAGATGGTGAGGCGCTTCCGCGCCCATTTTGGCCGGCTGGTGGCGGTCTTTCACAGCCGGATGTCACCGGGCGAGCGCTACGACTCCTGGCGGGCCACCTGGGAGGGCAAGCACCGCATCGTCATCGGTCCGCGCTCGGCCATCTTCGCCCCCCTCGCCGACGTCCGCCTCATCGTGGTCGACGAGGAGCACGAACCCTCCTACAAACAGAATGACCTCACCCCCCGTTACCACGCCCGCGATGTGGCGGTGATGCGCGCCAAACTCAACCGGGCGGTGGTCGTGCTGGGCTCGGCCACCCCCGCCCTCGAGAGCTATTACAACGCCCTCTCCGGCAAGTACCGGCTGATTTCGATGCCCAACCGCATCGACGACGTCCCCATGCCCCAGATCGCTTTTGTCGACATGCGCAGCGAGCCCAAAATCATCGGCCGGACCGATCCGGTCATCCTCTCCCGCTACCTGCGCCAGAAGATCGACGAAAAGCTGTCGCGCGGCGAGCAGATCATTCTTTTTCAGAACCGGCGCGGATTCGCCACTCTCTTCAAGTGCAGCAGCTGCGGCTACGTCGCTGAATGCGAGAACTGTTCGATCTCGCTCACCTATCACCTCCGCGGCCGGCTGCTCAAATGCCACTACTGCGGCTTTGTCCGCAAGGCCCCGGAGGTCTGCCCGAAGTGCGGCGGCCTGGATCTCTTTTTCCGCGGCATCGGCACCCAGCGCATCGAGGAGGAACTCAAGGAGCTTTTCCCCGGGATCAAGGCGGTGCGCATGGATCTCGACACCACCCGCGGCCGCTATGCCCACGACCGCATCCTCAGCGCCTTCGGCCGCGGGGAATACCAGATCCTCCTCGGCACCCAGATGGTGGCCAAGGGGCTCGACTTTCCCCGCGTCACCCTGGTGGGGGTGATCTCGGCCGATTCCGAGCTCCATTTTCCCGATTTTCGCGCCGGCGAGCGCACCTTCCAGCTCCTCACCCAGGTGGCCGGCCGCGCCGGCCGCAAGGAGCGCCTCGGCGAGGTGGTCATCCAGACCTTCACCCCGGAGCACTCCGCCCTCCTCTTCGTCCGCCATCACGACTATGTCAACTTTTACGCCGCCGAAGTTAAAGAGCGCGAACCCCTCGGCTATCCCCCATTCAGCCGCATGACCCATATCCTCTTCAAGGGGGAGGAGGAAGCCGCCGTGCTGCGCACGGCAAACCAGTTCGCCGCCTGCCTGCGGCCGGATGAGGCCTACCGCGCGCTCGGACCGGCGCCCTCGCCTCTGGCCCGGCTCGAGGGGTTCTACCGCTATCAGATGCTGCTGATGAGCAGCAAGGAGGGCGATGCCGGAGGAAGCCTGACCAGGGCCGTCCTGCGTAAAGCCCTCGAAACATTTCGCAAAAAACACCGCGCCCATCGGGTGCAGATCATCATCGATGTCGATCCGGCCTCGATCATGTAGCCGCGGCCCCTGCGCGCGCTGCCGCCGGCGATCAAATCCGGCGCCGCCCCGGCTGCTGCTGCGCCCCCGTACCGAAGAGAGGTAGCCCATGAGAAAGGTCTTATCCCTTCTGCTCCACGCCGCCCTGCTGCTCCTGGCGGCCTTCACCCCTCTCCGGGCGCTTGCCCCCGCGGGAACCGACAGCACATGCATTCTCCTGGTCAACCCGGGCCGGGGCGATATCGAAGACATGATCCGCATGATCGAAACCCGGGTCGTCCCGATCGAGCATCCCCTCCTGATCGCCGTCTACGGCGCCCAGGTGGAGCGCAGCGGCGCCGCCATCCGCAGCCATCTCGCCGAGCAGAGCCCGGCATGGCTCCGTTTCGAAATCGTCGAAGGCGAGCTCACCCCGGAAAATCTCTACCGCGAAAATCCCTGTTCGCAGGCCTTCCGCCGCCTCTTTACGGAAAGCGCCGGCGCCCTCTTTTACGGCGGGGCCGACATTCCGCCCGCCGTCTACGGGCAGAAAGCTGATCTGCTCACCGCTATCGCCACCCCCGAGCGCCACTATTTCGAGCTCTCTTTTCTTTTCCATCTCATCGGCGGCAGGCAGAATCCCGGCTTCACCCCCCTGCTCGAAGAGAAACCGGAGTATGCCATTCGGGCCTTTTGCCTCGGCATGCAAACCATGAATGTCGCCGCCGGCGGCACCATGGTCCAGGATATCCCGAGCGAGATCTACAAGCTGCGCTTTGTGGAGGATTACCTCGCCCTCGAGAGCGGCAAACAGCACGACAATTACTGGACGAAGCTTTATCCACACGGCAATTTTTTTTGGTGCCATTTCCAGCCCATCCGTTTCGAAGCGGAAAGCCCCTTCGTGCGGCAGATGGGAATGGGTAGGGAGGAACACCCCCTGGTCTGCAGCAGCCACCACCAGGCGGTGAAAAAACTGGGCAGGGGACTGCAGGTGGCCGCGACTTCGCTCGACCGCAAGGTGGTCGAGGCCCTCACCCATAAACGCTACCGCAATCTGCTCGGGGTGCAGTTCCATCCGGAGAACGGAGCGATCTATGCAGCCCAGGGGAACGGACACAAGATGAGCCCGGCCGATACAGCCCTGGTGACGATGCACGACTATCTCAAGACGCGCGGCAGCCTAGAGTTTCATCTGAAATTCTGGCGTCATTTTGCCGCGCAGCTGCAGCCGGGCGCGCCAAACGAATGACAGGAAAAAAGTCATGATCGGAAAAAGGATTTTCTGCGCAGGCCTTCTTCTCCTCGCCAGCTGCGCCGGGCGCAGGCTCCCCATCCCCTGCGGGTGCTCATCCTCGGCTGCACCCATTACCCCTTCTATCTCGATCGCTTCAGGGCTGAACTCGACCGGCTGCGGGGTTACCGGGAAAACGGTGAATACATCTACCAACCTTTCATGGCCGATACCATCCACCTGGTCGATCCCGCCATTAATACCGCCCGTGAACTCTATGACCATCTGCGCAGACAGGGGCTCTTTGCGGAGCGGGATCTCGCCGGGAGTGAGTTCTTCATCAGCGTCCCCAGCCGCAGCCGCCCGAGGCCGAGCTCGATGCCGCCGGCAATTTCACCTGGGCTTACAAGTAAGGCCGCCGCGCCGGGATGGGGCAGGAGTACGTCAAATACGTCCCCTTCAGCAGGGAGGTTCTGCCGGCGGAGAGCATTCAGCGGCTCGAACGCACCATCCCGCGCACCAGCCGGCTGATCTGGAAAGAAAATCTGCCCGGGAAATAATAACGCGGCAATAATTGTATTACTTTTGAATTTATATGCGCTTTTTCCTACCAGCAGAGGGTAACCATGGAAAAGAAAAAACTGCTTGAGATGTACCGCATGATGCTGCTCATCCGCCGTTTCGAGGAGCGCACGGCGCAGATGTACGGCATGCAAAAGATCGGCGGTTTCTGTCACCTCTATATCGGCCAGGAGGCGGTCGGGGTCGGCGCGGTTTCGGCTCTGAGACCCGGAGACCAGTTCATCTCGGCCTACCGCGACCACGGCCATATCCTCGCCATGGGCGGGGAGCCCAACGCGGTCATGGCCGAACTCTTCGGCAAGGCCACCGGGGTATCCAGGGGCAAGGGGGGCTCGATGCACCTCTTCGATGTCGAAAAAGGCTACTACGGCGGCCACGGCATCGTCGCCGGCCAGGTGCCGGTGGCCACCGGCATGGCCTTCGCCGCCAAGTACCGCAAGGAAGACAAGGTTATATTGTGCTCCATGGGCGAGGGCACGGTCCATCAGGGGGCCTTTCACGAATCCCTCAACCTCGCCAAGCTCTGGCGTCTGCCGGTGATCTATATGATCGAGAACAACCGCTACGGCATGGGCACCCCCCTCGAGCGCGCCTCCGCGGTTTGGGACCTCTCGGAGAAGGCCTGCTCCTACGACATGGCCCGCGCCACCGTCGACGGTATGGATGTGCTCGCCGTGCACGACGTCGTCGCCGAGGCCATTGTCCGCGCCACCCGCGACGGCGAACCGACCCTGATCGAAGCCCGCACCTACCGCTTCCGCGGCCACTCGATGTCCGATCCGGTCCACTCCCATTACCGCACCAAGGAGGAGGTGGAGGAGCAGAAGCGGCAGGATCCCATCCTCATCTTTCAGCAGAAGCTGATCGATGACAAGATTCTCACCCCGGAAAAGGTGAAAGAATACGAGGATGAGATCAAAAAGATCGTCCTTGACGCCGTCGACTTTGCCGAAAAGAGCCCCCTGCCGGCCCTGGAAGAGCTCTATACTGAAATCTATTCCTGAACCTCCCTGTCAACCTTACCCGGAGAGCAGAGTATGCCAGAACTAACATTTCGTGAAGCCCTGAACCAGGCCATGGCCGAGGAGATGGAGCGCGATCCCAACGTCTTCCTCATGGGCGAAGAGGTGGGCTATTATCAGGGGGCCTACAAGGTGAGCCAGGGGCTGCTGGAAAAATTCGGACCGCAGCGGGTTATCGATACGCCGATCGCCGAGCTGGGTTTCGCCGGCCTCGGCGTTGGCGCCGCCCAGGTGGGGCTGCGCCCGATCATCGAATTCATGACCTGGAATTTCTCCCTGCTGGCGCTCGACCAGATTGTCAATAACGCGGCCAAGCTGCGCTACATGTCCGGCGGCCAGATCAAGATGCCGATCGTCTTTCGCGGGGCCAACGGGTCCGCCCATCAGCTCGGCGCCCAGCACAGCCAGTCACTCGAGGCCTGGCTCTGCCATATCCCCGGTCTGATCGTCATGGCCCCGAGCGTCCCGGCCGACGGCAAGGGAATGCTCAAGGCGGCCATCCGGGATGACAATCCCGTCGCCTTTTTCGAGAGCGAGGTGGCCTACGGCTACAAGGGCGAGGTGCCGGAGGGCGAACACATCGTGCCCATCGGCGTCGGCGATATCAAGCGGCCCGGCAAGGATGTGACCCTGATCGCCTGGTCCAAGATGATCCACGTCGCCCTCGAGGCCGCCAATATCCTCGCCGGCGAGGGGATCGAGGCCGAGGTGGTCGATCCGCGCACCCTGCGGCCTCTCGACGAGCAGCTCCTGATCAGCTCGGTCGAAAAGACCAACCGCTGCGTCATCGTCGAGGAGGGCTGGCCCTATGCCGGCGTGGGCGCCGAGATCGCCTACCGCATCACCCTTAATGCCTTCGACCACCTCGATGCCCCGGTGGTGCGCATCACCAGCGAGGATGTGCCGATGCCCTACGCGGCCAACCTCGAACACGCGGTGGTGCCGAGCGCCCAGAAAGTCGCCGCCGCCGCCAAAAAGGTGCTCTATATTTAGCAGAAAAAATAACCCTCACAGAGGCACGGAGCAACAGAGAGCACATTCGCTGAATCCTCAGCCACAGAACTCTGTCTCTCTGTGCCTCTGTGAGACAAGAATTTTATTTAGTGAGATGGAGAGCAGCAGAAATGGCAAGCAAACTCACCATGCCGAAGCTGAGCGACACCATGACCCTGGGTGTGCTGCTGAAATGGCATAAACGGGAAGGCGATGCGGTGGAGGCGGGCGAGGTGGTGGCCGAGGCGGAGAGCGACAAGGCGACCATGGAGCTGGAGGCCTTCGATGCCGGCACCCTGCTCAAGATTGTCGTCCCCGATGGCGGTAAGGTGCCGGTCGGCGGACTGCTGGCGGTGATCGGCGAAAAGGGCGAGGATATTTCCGCGCTGCTGGCCTCCGGATCCGAAGCTGCAGCCGTTCCCTCCGCACCCGTTGAGGCGGAAGCCCCCGCCGGGCCCGCCGCGGAGGAACAAATCGCCGCCGCCCCGGTGCCCGATGTCACCCCGGCTGATGTCATCATCACCACCGATACGGTGCGGATCAAGGCCTCTCCCCTGGCGCGCAAGATGGCCGCGGCCAAGGGAGTCGATCTGCGGCGGGTGCAGGGCAGCGGCACTGGCGGGCGCATCATCAGCCGCGATCTGGCGGCCATGCCGGCAAGTGCGCCGGCGGCTGCCATCCAGTCTGCAAAGGCGCCGGCCGCGCTATCCCTGACCGAGTTCACCCCCGGAGAAGCTGCGCGCCCCGACAGCGAACAACCGCTCAACACCATGCGCACCGCCATCGCCACGCGCATGACCCAGAGCAAGACCACCGTGCCCCATTTCTATCTCACCATGGAGATCGATATGGAGAGGATGATCGCCCTGCGCACCGAACTGAATGCCGCCCAGGAGGAGATCAAGATCAGCTATAACGATCTCATCGTCAAGGCGGCTGCGGCGGCCCTGGTCAAACATCCCCGGGTCAACGGCTCTTTCGCCGGAGACAAATTCCTCTTCCACAGCCAGGTCGATATCGGCCTCGCCGTGGCCCTCGAGGATGGGCTCATCACCCCGGTGGTGCGCAATGCCGCCGCCAAAAGTGTCGGCCGCATCGCCGCCGAGGCCAGGGTGCTGATCGACAAGGCCAAGGCGCGCAAACTGACCCCCGACGAATACACCGGCAGTACCTTCACCATCAGCAATCTCGGCATGTTCGACATCGAGGAGTTCAGCGCCATCATCAATCCCCCCGAGGCGGCGATCCTGGCGGTGGGCGCCATCATCGCCAAGCCGGTGGTCCGGGAGGGCGCCATCGCCATCGGCCAGCGCATGAAGGTGACCCTCTCCTGCGATCACCGCATCGTCGACGGCGCCACCGGGGCCCTCTTCCTCAAGGAGTTCAAGGCCATTCTCGAAAATCCCGCCCTGCTGCTGCTCTGATCGCCGGCGCCTCACTGCAGAGGGCTGTCATGCAAAAGGGCCTGCACGCAACCGTGCAGGCCCTTTTCATTTAGCAGCCGGCGGACACAGGCGCCGCGGAACCCGCCCGGGGCTCTGGCGGCGACGACTCTTACTCCCGGATTCGCCCCGCCAGCAGCTTGCGCAGCTGCCCCTTGTAACGGGCACGGATGGCGAGAAAGGTTTCATTATACTCACCCGATTTGAAATCGGGAAAGGCGCAGGGCGCGGGATGGTAGTGCCCCTTTTCATAATGAAGGGTGGCGTCGGCATAAATGCCGAGATCAAGATAGATTTTGTGCGGTTTGTACTTGGCCGAGGCCAAAACCACCTTGTCGTAATCCATGTAGCCGGGGTCGAGGTTGACGCGGCGTCCGCCGTCCACCGTCAGCTTGGCCTCCATTTCGTTGCAGGCGATCTTGATCCCCGCCAGCTTGCCGGGATCGATAAGGGGTTCAAAAGTGCAAAAGAAGCGTTGGATCGGAGCGCCCATCTCGGCGCTGTAATAGTCGGTGATGGTGAAGGGGAAGAGGGCGGAGCGGTAGTCGATGCGGCCGTAGCGCTCCGCCAGCAGCCCCAGGGCCTCCTCGCAGAGGGCCTCGTCGCTGTAGAGCACCCCGCAGATGAGTTTGACCGGTGTCGGCGCAGCGGCTTCCATCACCCATCCTCCCGGCTCTCAGCCCCGGATGTGGGCCGGTAGATCCCGTGCCGCTTTTCCATATCCATATTCTCGACCAGGGCGAGCTGCGCTCGCTCGATCCACTCCGGTGCGATGGCGAAAAGTTCCGAGACCACCCGGGGATACTCCTGCTTGAGACGGCGCTTGTGCCGCCCCTCCGGGGTGGCGATCTGCAGGTAATCCCCGTGCATGTAGATCAATCCCTCCGGCCGCAGCTGGGTCAGGCAGATGTTGTGCATCATGCCCTGGTAGAATGAGGCGAGCCAGTGCTGGAGAAACTCCGCCGGCGGTATCGGACGGTCGCTGAAGGTATAGCGCAGCTTTTTCACCTGCCGGTCAAAGGTGTAAAGGCCGTAACGCTCGCGGGTGCGGTCGAATTTGATCTCCACGCCGGTGTGCGGGGTTTCGTAGAGGCGCGAACGGTCGGGGTGGATCTCCATGGCGCGGCTGAGCAGATAGCCGGGATCGGCGAGCAGCCTGCTGCCCTCGAGCTGGACGAGGAGGGCGCAGTGGACGTTGGGGCGCGCCCCCATGTCGGCCATGAAGATCCAGGAGCTGAAGCCGAGCTGGAGGAGGATGCTCTGCAGAAAGTAGGAGAGGGAAAAGCAGGTGCCGCCGAGGTTGTGGCGCACATACCCCTCCATCACCTCCTCGGGCAGGCGGATCCGTTCGATGTCGAGAAAATGGCGGTTCAGCTTGATGATCTTGCTGATATTCTCGTAGGGGAGCCGGGCGAAGCTGGCGAGGATTCTTTCGAGGAAGGGACGGTCCGGCGTGCGGGGCGCCAGCCCGAAATGGCCGAGAAAGTGGCGCACCGCCGCGTCATGTTGAAAAGGGTCGAGAATGAGGGGAGTCTTGTCCGCCATGAAATCAGAGTATCCTTCGTTGCCTTGCGTGCGCCCCCCGGTGGCCGGTGATCAGAATTTGCCGTCCATGCGGAATTCGGCGTTATCGAACCAGAAGCCGGACTGGGTGATCGAGTCGTATTCAGCCTGGAGGAGGTCGTGGTGATAGACCTCCTGTTCGCGCACAAAGGAAAAGATCCCGGCGACCGCCTCGTTGTCGCTGCTCTCCGCGATGCGGCCGTAATACTCCATGGCCTCGCGCTCCTGTTTCATCGCCACGCGCAGGGCCTGGAGTTCATCCATCGAGCCCTCCTTGATCGATTTTTCCGCCTTTTCGCCGAAGACCGGCAGGGGGGGATGGTTGGGGTATTCCTTCAGCCAGGAGCGCCAGCCGGAAAGACCCTCTTCATCATCCAGCATGCGCTCGAAGGTGAGGAGATGCTGGGTCTCCTCCTTGGCGAGGCGGGAAAAGATGGTCTTGCCGGTGGGATTGGCCGTTTTCTCCGCCGCCAGCAGGTAAAAGGCACGGCCCGATTTTTCGAGATCGATGGCCATGCGGATCGATTCGGCCAGCTGGGAAATGGGACTGGACATAGGGGGTCTCCTTGTTGGGCTTGCTGATCCGCTCAAATCTAACACAACTGACCGAAAGAAGCAATAAAAAAGCCAAAATTATGCTTGATTACCGCGCGGGCAAATGCTATATTCTACTAACTGCTGAGGAGTTGCTATGCGCGTGGGCATTTTTTCCGATGTGCATGGGAATCTGGAGGCCCTCGAGCAGGTGCTGCGCACGCTGAAAGCGGAGCACTGTGATGAGATTGTGTTCCTGGGAGATGCTGTGGGCTATGGCCCACAGCCGGATGAATGTGTGGCTGCCATCGCCGAAGTGGCTTCGCTCGCCATTCTGGGCAATCACGATGACGCAGTTTTGGGGCGAACCAATCCCTTCTTTTTCAACGACTTGGCCCTTCGGGCGGTCCTCTGGACCGGACGGGTGATCACTCAAGAGACGCGCGCCGGACTCGGGCGTTACGAGCTCGTCGGACGACGTGATGGCATCTTCTTTGTACACGCAACGCCTGTCAATCCCCCTGCCTGGGAGTATTTGCACGATATCACGGATACGGAGCGCAACTTCGCCGCTTTTACGGAGAGGATCTGCTTCATCGGCCACTCTCACACCCCGGGCGGATTTGCCTCCGGGGCGGAGGGAGGATTTTATCCCCTTCCCGGGCATGGCCGCATTACGCTCAACCCGAGGAACCGCTATATCATCAATGTCGGCAGTGTGGGTCAGCCCCGCGATGGCGATCCGCGCGCCTGTTTCGCCCTTTATGATCAACAGACCGGCATAGTCGAATTTCACAGGGTCGAATATGATGTGCAGAAGACGCAGCAGCTGATGCGCACGCGCCGTCTGCCCGAAATGCTCGCCCTGAGGCTTCAGTTTGGTCATTAACGGACTGGTTGTGCTATGGAAATGCAGCAACGCAAGAATGGCAGAAGGGTGGTTCTCAGCCAGACCGCCTATCACCAGATCGCCCTCATCCTCGAGGAGTTTCTCAGCCGTTCACAGGCGCGCCTGGCCCTTTTCGCCGACATGAGCGGATATCCGGTGGTCTATCGCGGCGATGCCGACACCCTCGATCTGGCCGCCCTCACCGCCCTGGCCGCCGGCGACTTTGCCGCCACCGCTGAAATGTCGCGGCTGATCGGCCAGGAGTCACGCTTCAAGTTTCTCTACCATGAGGGGGCCTCCCGCAGCCTCTATCTCTGTGCGGTCGGCACCGACTATTTTCTTATGGTGGTCTTTGACAAATCGGTCGCCCTCGGCATCATCCGCGTCCTCTCCCATTATACGGTCGAAAAAATCGGCCGCTATATCCAGGAGCTGCGCCAGGGGGGCGAACAAACCCATCAGTTCCTCGATTTCGAATTCCGCGACATGCTCGCGCGGCAGCTCGACCGCTCGCTGCGGCCAAGATGATATGCATATTGACTGGTTCAGGCAGGAGATCGTTTTCAAGATAGTCTACTACGGTCCCGGCCTGGGTGGAAAAACGACCAATCTCGAATATCTGCACGCCCACCTCGACCCGGCTCTGCGCAGCCGGCTGGTGGTGCTGAAATCACCCGAAGAGCGCACCCTCTATTTCGATTTTTTCGAACTCGCGCTCGGGGCCATCAAGGGCAAAAAGCCCCGCTTCCACCTCTACACCATCCCGGGGCAGCTCTACTACGCATCGAGCCGCAAGATCGTCCTGCGCGGCGTCGACGCCATCGTCTTCGTCGCCGACTCGCAGTCAGCCCGCCGTCAGGACAATCTCGATTCCCTGATGGACCTGGAGCTGAAGCTGATCGAGCAGGGCAAGACCCTGGCCCAGTTCCCCTGGGTCCTGCAGTACAACAAACGCGATCTGACGGAGATCGACTCCGTGGACGAGATGGAACAAAGCCTGAATTTTCTCAGGGTTCCCCATTACGAGGCCGTCGCTGTCCAGGGCCTCGCCGTCTTCGAAACCCTGCGCGGCGTGATTCAGCTCCTGCTGAATAAAATGTAAATGATGGATCAAGAATGGCTCACTTCGGCCTGAACAGAGCGGATAACGAGGAGGCCCTGCCCTTCCAGGAAGCGGCCCGGCGCGAGATGCAGGGGATGGTCCAGATCGGCGGATTTGCGGCGATCTATCTCTTCACCCATGAGGGACTCCTGCTCGCCTCCCAGGTGGCCAACTCAAGCATGCTCCGGGAGGATCACGCCGTTGAGTTCGCGGTGATGATGGCCAAGTTCAAAAAGGTGATCAAAAAGATGAGCGGCCTCAGCCCCCTCAAGGAACTTGTGCTTGAGGATGGCGACGGCAGGAGGCTCGTCTTCCGCTACCTCACCCTTTTCGGGCAGACCGCCCTGCTGCTGATCGTGGTTCCGGCGCAGAGGAGCTATCGCGGTCTGGCCAACCGGCTCTGCCGGCTGATCGAAGCGCAGGCGGCGCAGTGACCTCCTCGGAGGCGAGCGGGCCGGATTCTTCAGGAGTGCAGCGGAGCAGCCGGCCCAGGCTGGCGGCCACCATCTCCTGGATTCTCTACGACCTGGCCAATACGGCCTATTCGATGAATGTAGTTTCGCTCTACTTTGGCACCTGGATCATTATCAACCTCGGCCAGAGCGATTTCATCGTCTCTTTTGTCAACTCCTTCTCCATGATCCTGGTGGCCCTGACCATGCCGGTGCTAGGCGACTGGTCGGACCACCGCGGCGGAAAAATGGCTCTCCTCGGCCTCTTCACAGGGGCCTGCATCCTTGGGACGGCAGTGCTGGGACTTCTCGGCAACCATATCACCGATCTGCATATTCTTCTGCCCCTGGTCATGGCGGTCTTTGTCATCGCCAATTACAGCTACCAGGGCGGACTGGTCTTCTATAACGCCCTGCTCCCCGCCGTGAGCACCCCGCGCACCATCGGCCGGGTTTCGGGCTACGGCGTCGCGATCGGTTATATGGGCTCCATCCTCGGCCTCGCCGTGGCCGGCCTTTTCGTCGACGGCCACTTTTACGGCCTGAGGATCCCCGGCCTGACCGGGGGAGGCACCGCCGCCGCCTTTATACCGACCGCACTGCTCTTTCTGTTCTTTGCCATACCCATTTTCATTTTTGTCAGAGAGCCCTATGCCGCGCTTCCGGGCCGGCCGAAATGGAGCCTGAGGGAATCCTACCGCAAGACCTTCCGGTCGCTGGTCGATTCCCGGCGCTACCCCGGCCTGCCACGCTTTCTGCTCGCCAAGCTGCTCTATGAAGACAGCATCGAAACCGTCATCATCTACATGGGCATCTATACCCAGGCAGTGATGGGATTCACCCTGGCCGAGGCGAACCAGTTCTTCGTCATCGTCATTCCCTCGGCGGTGATCGGCTCCGCCCTCTGCGGTATCCTCACCGATCACTTCGGTCCCAAAAAGACCCTGACCTGGGTCATTCTGCTCTGGGTTGTGACCCTGACCGGGGTGATCGCCACCGGCAGCCGCACCCTCTTCTGGATTGCAGGTTGCATCATCGGCATGCTCATGGGCTCGACCTGGACTTCGGCCCGGCCCCTGCTCATCTCCCTGGTGCCGAGGGAGAAACTCGGAGAGTTCTTCGGCCTCTACGCCCTCTCCGGTAAAGTAGCGGCTGTCCTCGGCCCGATCCTGTGGAGCACCATCACCTGGTCCCTGGCCTCTTTCGGGCCGGTCATTAAATACAAGGCGGCCATCGCCGCCCTCGCCTGCAACATGGCCGTCGGCGCCTGGCTGCTGCGGCGGGTGCCGGATCACCATCAGAAAAGCCCCCGCTGAGCCGGCTTTCGGGCTGGTGTTTTATTCATGAACATTGTTGCAGCTCAAGACAGGAATCCGCCCGCTGCACCGCGGACGGGGTGAATCCTCTCTGCATGAAATCAATTAGTTGGGACATACCGGACGGCCGCGCTGTCGGCCCGGTAACTGGCCCTGTTTTTGCATTTGTTTTTCCCTGCTTCCATCAAAAAACGACAACAGTCAAGGACGAGAATCGCAAAGGGAACCTGCCATGGCGGATTTAAGACGGTTTTTTGTATTCTCCACCAGCGAAAAGACCATGAACACCATAGCGGCCAGCCTCGCCGCGGCTAACGGACGCCTGGTGCGCAGTACCACCGAAGCGGAATTCCGCTACTGCCTGCAGCAGATCGCCGCATTCGATGCGGCCATTGTCGACATCAGCGCAGACAAACGCCACTTTGAGATGGTGCAGGAATTCGTCAACCATTTCCCGACCAAACCCCTCATCGCCATCGTCGCCCCGGCCGACCTCAACGCCGCCATGCAGGCGATCCGGCTCGGCGCCACCGACTATCTCCTGCAGCCGATCCTCAGCGAGGAGGTCCCCCTCGCCCTCGAGCGCGCCATGCAGCTCGACCTCTCCCCCCACTTCCGCATCGCCCAGCGGCTGGGCTGGCGGCGCGAACGCGACCTCGGCCCCGTTGTCGGCAGCGGCGAGGAGATGCTCCGCACCCTGCAGCTGGTCGGCGAACTGGCCCGCAAGGAGAGCCATATCCTCTTCTGCGGAGAGGAGGGGGTGGGCAAGACCTACTTCGCTCGTTTGCTCCATTTCCTCAGCCCGCGCCGCTTCCAGCCCCTGTTGCGCGTCGCCTGCGCCCACAAGACCTCCGGCGACCTCCTGCTCGAACTCTTCGGCACCCGCGGCGGCCTGCTGCAACCCTCCTATGACGCCACCCTGCTGCTCGAACAGAGCCATGCCCTGCCGGTTTCCGTCCAGAACCGCCTTGCCCATTTCATCGAGGAACAGCACCATGCTGTGCCGGGCTCCGGCATCCGCTTCATCGGCCTGAGCACAGAGGCCCCCGACGAGGCGGCGGAAAACCTTTTCAACCGCATCGGCGCCAGCCTGGTCCACCTGCCCAATCTCATGCAGCGCCAGGCCGACCTGCCCCGCCTTTGTCAGGTGCTGCTGCGCCAGATCAGCGAAGATCTGGCCCTGCCCGAGCGGGAGCTGCAGCCGGAGGCCCTCACCATGCTGAGGGGCCATGCCCTCGCCGGAAATGTGCGCGAACTCAATACCATCCTGCAGCGGGCGGCGATCATGAGCCGCGCCATGCAGATCGAATCCAACGCCCTGCAGGTGGCCGGACTGGAACCGGTGCCGGAAAACCAGCCCCTCCAGCTCGGCGTCCGCTCCATGCAGCTCGACGACGTCGAACAGGTGCTCATCCGCAAGGCCCTGCTCAAGTACAACGGCAACGTCAGCCGCACCGCCACCGCCCTGGGCATCAGCCGCGGCACCCTCTACAACAAGATGAAAAAGTACGGGCTTGCCTACAGCGAAACCGATTCGGTGGTCCCCCGGTAGGCAAAAAAGGATGACAATGTCGCTAAAATGAACGCCCGTGCGCGTCTGCGACACCGCTCTCTTTGGATTACAATTACGTAACTCATTGTTTTATTTCTGCGTTTTCCCGCCTCTCTTACCCATGCTTTCTGGCATGCGGATTGCTATCCTTTCTTCGAGTACCGGCGTCTGCTCTCCACTCATTCGATGCCATTTCGCCAATCCTGTTGAAACAAGGGATTTGTATGGGCACTACCCGGAAAAAGCTGCTGGCGAAGGGAACCCGAATTCTCGATCTTACCGTGATGCTCTGCTCTCTGAGCGGGGCTGTGCTGCTGCATGCACAGCTCTCGATGGTGCGGGGTGTCAGCCAGTTCACACCGGCCCTCCTGCGGCCGGTCGATGGTCTGGCCCTGATCCTGCTTCTCATCGCCTGGAATCGTCTCTTCGCCCATTTCGGCCTCTATACGGTGCGCCGTCTCGATGAGCGCGTCAGGGAGTGGCTCGACATCGCCAAGGCGGTCAGCCTGGGCACCCTCGTGGCCGCGGCCCTCACATTGCTGGTGGCCGAAGAGCTCGACAACAAGTTCATCCTCCTCTTTTACGCCCTTGCCCTCTTCGCCTCCATCTTCAGCCGCGCCCTGGTGAGGGAGGGACTGGTTTTCCTGCGCAGCCGCGGCCGCAACCTGCGCCATATCGTTTTCGTCGGCAGCGGACCCGAGGCGGTCGACCTCTCGCAAAAGATCCTTCATCGCGCCGACCTTGGCTACCGGCTGCTCGGCTTTGTCGACGATCACCCCCAGAACACCCGCCTCTGGCAGGGCAAGTGGCTCTGCACCCTGGATGCCTTTCCGGACTATCTCTGCCGCCACGCAGTGGATGAGGTCTTTATCGCCCTGCCGATCAGCACCTGCTACGAGCAGGTCCGCCGCATCACCTGCTTTTGCGATGAGCTCTCCATCCCCTGTCGCGTCCCTTCCGACTGGATGGAGCTGAAAACGGCCGATACTCCGGCTTATGAACTCAATGGCGTGCCGATGCTCACCCTCCGCAACGCCGGCAGGGGCCGCTTTTCCCATCTGGTCATCAAGCGTCTGCTCGACGTCACCCTGGCCGGCGCGGGGCTGCTTCTGCTCGCCCCGCTCTTTCTCGTCGTCAGCGCCCTTATCGCCCTTTCCTCATCCGGCCCGGTCTTTTTCAAGCAGCAGCGGGTGGGATTCAACCGCCGCCGCTTCAGGATTTACAAGTTCCGCACCATGGTCGACGGGGCGGAGGCCCTCCAGGCGCAGCTCGAGCACCTCAACGAAGCCGATGGCGCGGCTTTTAAAATCGCCGCCGATCCGCGCATCACCCCGGTCGGGCGCTGGCTGCGCCGGACCAGCATCGACGAGATCCCGCAGCTGATCAACGTCCTCAAGGGCGAAATGAGCCTGGTCGGACCGCGGCCCCTGCCGGTGCGCGACGTCAACAACATCTATGAACAGTGGCCGATCCGCCGCTTCAGCATGCGCCCCGGCCTGACCTGCCTCTGGCAGATCAGCGGCCGCCACCGCCTGCGCTTCAACGAATGGATGCGACTCGATCTCAAGTATATCGACGAATGGTCGATCTGGCTCGACCTCAAGATCATGCTGCGCACCATCCCCGAGGTGGTCAGGGCCACGGGAGAGTGATCCCCAGGTTTCTCCTCATTTTCTGCACTCCCTCGGCCCTGCGGGTATTATGGATTGGAGGCATTCCATCCCTTGTACCCTTTGCAAAGCCTGAGAGGAGAAACCGATGTCCCTTGTGCTCCACCGGCCGGCCGGCCGGTTCATCGCCCTTTTAATGCCGTTAATTCTCAGCCTGGTCCCACCCCTTTCGGCGCAGCAGTATCAGCCCCCCTTTCCCCGTCTGGTCTTTCAGCGGCCCGGCGGCATCTCGGGAGGGGCTGTGCAGTATTTTTTCAGCCGCTATGATCTCGCCATCCACGGCGGCGCCGGCCTTAATGCCTATGCCCTCAACGACAGCATCCACGCCCTTAATCCAAACACCGTCATCCTCGGCACCTCCAGACAGGGGGTCTGGCCCGGCAATCCGATCTGGCCGCCGGCCTGCTTTATCTACTCCAGCTACTATGGCTCTCTCATCGAGGCGGCGGAACCGGGCGACACCGATATCCGCGTCGATTCCACGACCGGGTTCAAGACCAACACCATCGGCGATGATATCTACGCCCTGATCGGCGGGGATGACTGGATCTCCTTCACCGGCTACACCGACTCGACCATCCACGGCATCCCCGTCAGCGGGGATTACGCCATCAACCGCTCCCACGCCGCCGGAGATTCAATCAAGCGGCCGGCGCGCTTTCAAGGCTTCGGCTATCTCCACAACGTCACCCCCCTGGCCCCCCTGGTCAACAGCCAGCCGGTCTGGGCATGGTATATCGACCAGCGCTTCAATCCGGCCAAACAGGATTTCAGCCGCTTCAACGGCCTCTTTTATGACTCCTTCCGCTTCTTTTTCTGGGGCGACGACTTTCAGTCGACCCTGGATCTCGACCATAACCACCTCAACGACCTCACCGAGCCGGATAAGGGGCTGGCCTGGTTCAATGAACAGTGGAGCGCGGGCATCAGGGAAATGCTCCCCTATGAACGGGCCAAATTCGCCGCTCTCCACCCGGGCAAACCGGTCGTGGTCGGCATTAACATGGGCTCCGCCCAGGAGGGCGATCCCTATCCCCTGCGCTACTGCGACGGCATGGAGTGGGAGGGCTTTATGCGCTTCGCCTACACCGCCCCCGATCTGATCCGGGTCAACCAGCTCTGGGAGGCCGCCCACGACACTGTTTTCACCATCATCGAGGATTACGTCGAGAAGGAGACCCACAGCCGGGACTATAAGAAGATCCGCTACGGTCTTACCGCCGCCCTGATGTCGGGCGCCTATTACGGCATGACCTGCGGCAATGAATACAGCATGTCGCTCTGGTACGACGAGTTCGATGTCGATCTCGGCTATCCGGTCGGCCCTGCGCGCGAAATCCCGGGCCAGGGGGGGGTCTACGTCCGCTTTTTCGACAAGGGGGCGGCCATCTGCAACGCCTCCGGCCAGATCGTCAACATCTCCGACGCCATGATCTCCGGCCTGCCCGGCTATCAGGGGTCCTATTACCGTTTTCTTGGCGGCCAAAAGCCCTCCTTCAACAACGGCCAACCCTTCGGCAGCGTCGAACTGCAGGGGGAATCCCTGATTCCCGCCAAGAACAATATCGGCGACGGCATCATCCTGCTCTCCCGTCCCGACACCGTGGTGGCCGACATCATCGTCGGCACCTGCTATTTCAATGATACCACCCCCGGCAGCGCCCGCGCCCGGTTCGACCCCGTCTTCCGGCCGGTTTATGACCGGGCCAACGAGACAGTCGATTTCGCCTCGCGTAACCGCTGCTTCTCGCAGTGGGTCTCCTCCGACTCGACCGGCATCGGCTATTACTACTCCGCTCCGGCGCTGGGCAAGGGCTGGGCCACCTTCCGGCCGACCATTGGGGTGGCCGGCTGGTACGAGATCAGCGAGTGGCACCCCATGGTAGGGGAGACCCCCTCCGCTTATCAGGAGGCGGCGGATGTCCCCTTTGAAGCCGTGGCCGGGGGAGTCAAAAAGCTGACCGGTGTCATCGACCAGACCACCAGCTACGGGCGCTGGAACCGCATCGCCATCCTCTATCTGCCCGAGGGCACCTCCAGCTATGTGCGCATCTCCAATCAGGGCAGCGGCTATATCGCCGCTGACGCCATGCGTTTCCGTTATCTCAAGCGGGTCACCCCTGACGTGATCCCGCCCCACCGTCCGGAAGGTCTGCAGCTGGTCCGTTAGTACGGCTGCAGGCCTGCCGCTTTTACCCGCTTATGCCGGGCTGCCTCCGCAGCCCGGTGGTCGGCCCGCTCCCCCAGGCCGGCTGCAGGCCCGCCTCCTTCACCCTGTCCCGCAGCAAAGCATTCTTCGCCCCCTCTGCATTTTGGCATAGTGTTTGCGAAATGAGATGGTGGTGAGAAACCAACATTGTTAATTCTATTGAAGTAAGACTCGAAATTTCTTGCCAAAAGGGGCATTTTCCTGTTTTAGGCGCAAACAAGTGTTCTGATATGAAACAGCACCCTGTACCGTACCTGCATTGGAGGTTACACATCATGAGAATCGCGTTTTCGTTCTCAAAAGCCGCAACTCTGGTTGTGCTCTTGTCGCTCTCTCTCGCCTTCATGGCCTGGGGACAGGATTCCGTCCCTGCCTATTTCGAGGGCACCGGCACGCTTCCCGCTTCTTCCTGGTCTGCCGGGGATTCCCTGATCTATAACGGCAATCTGCATTCGACCAAAAAGCTGACAGGGACCAAACAGATCGCGATGTATATTGGCAAGTCCGATGCCAATAAGGTCGATCTCCGTTGGGCGCCCGTCGGGGATGGGTGCGAGACCGCTTATACCGGTTACGGCGGTGTCGTCTTTATGCAGACTGGCAATTACCAGGGCAACGGCTACTTTGCCAACTATTACAGCGGGCAAATCAGGCTTTTCAAGATTACGGCCGGCGCAGTGGCCACCTCCGGAACCTCCGTTCCGGTCGCATCCGCGCCGACCATGAACGCCGGTTCCCTCTTATCTGTTCAGGTCAATACGGCAACCGGCAAATTCGAGTATTTCCTGGACGGGGTTTCGCTCGGCACGATCACCAATACCGATTACAATCTCGCCGCAGCCTGTTACGGCGGCGCCCTGCTCTACAGCGGCGAATTGGTGAATAATGATATCGAGGAGATGACCTTCAGTACCTACACCCCCTCGACGAGCACCGATACCACCCCCCCTGCCGCGGCTACCATCAGCGCCGGCAGCCCGACCGCCGGCTCGGTGACGGTGACCTGGAACGCCACCGCCGATGACGGCGCCACCGGCAGCGCGGCCACCACCTACCAGCTGCGCTACAACACCGTGGCGATCACCGACGCCAATTTTTCCTCTTCAACGCGCTTCACTACCACCACCCCCAAGGCGCCCGGCTCTCCCGAGAGCTATACGGTGACCGGACTGAACGCCAGCACCAGGTACTATTTTGCTCTCAAGATCTACGACGAAGCGAACAATCCCTCGCCGCTCTCCAACGTCGCCTCGGCGACCACGACGGCCGGCAGCGGCGGTGGCGGCGGCGGAGGGACGCCATCGGCCGGCTGGAACAGCCCGATTGTGGATGATTTCAACCGCGCCGCTTTGGGCAGCGACTGGAATGCCCCCAAATTCGTCATCGAGAACAACGAACTGGCCATCGCCTCCTCCAACGGCTACGGTCTGGCCGCCTTCGCACGCACCGGCGCCAACAAGTCGGCCGGGGCCGATTCGATCAAGCTGTCGATGACCATGGGCGCCTCCGCCATCTATTACCAGACCCAGGGCTACACCCCGGCCGGCTTTGCCCTGATTCTGGACACTCCCAGCGCTTCAGCCAATGGCTACTGGCTGCGCCGCTCCGCCACCAAGCTCTCCCTCTACGCTATCAGCGGCGGCTCGACTTTCAATTCCCTGATTGGTGAAGTCAATGTGACCCGGACCGCTCCTGCAGCCGGCCAGAAGGTCACCGCCATCATCAAGGCGACCGGGACGGCCCTGACCATCCATCACTATATCGATGATGTTTTTGACGCCACCCTCAACACCACCCTGCCCGCAGCCCCTCCCGATTCCTGGTACGTCGGCGCGGTCCAGTATGAAGATGGTTCGAGCAATTTCAATCTCGACAATTTCTCGGTCTATCTGCCCAACCTCGGCTCCGCCAGCGCCACCACCATTGCCTACGCCAGCGGTAACAACCAGTCGGCCCCCATCAATCAGTACGTCGCCGATTCCCTCAAGGTCAAGGTGACCGACGACGCCGGCAATCCGGTCAGCAATGTCGTCGTCGATTTTGCGGTCACCCAGGGCAAGGGCACCATCGAGACCGGCACCTTCGACGGCAAGATCTGGAAAGAGGTCGAGTCGGGCATCCTCGGCGTCCCGATCGCCTATGATACCACGGCCGCGGCCGCCTCCGGTGGTCATGCCATCAAAACCACCTATATCGGCGGCTATCGCTACCGGACGGCGGTGACCATCCCCATCTACAATCCGGAGGAGCGTACCTACTATTTCCATCTGCGCGCCCGCACCACCTCTGGTCAGAAAAATACCGTGATCATCAAGTACAGCGACCGGGATTCGCTCACCATGGATTTCACTGACCTCAGCGGCTCCTGGGTCTGGCAGCGCCACAACACCAGCTTCAGGCTGCCCAAAGGACTGCAGAACATCCGTCTGGTGATTTATGATCCGGGCTGGGACTGGGACAAGATCGCCCTCATCAGCACCGGCCTGAGTGGTCCCACCGGCTCGACCATGGGGGATACCGGCCCCAATCTCTCCAATATCAGCAATGCCGCCGGCTTCGCCGCCGCGCGCCTGAAATTCGACACGGATGCCGACACCAATGTCGTCGTCTCCGCCATCGCCTACCGTGCCGACGGCACGACCCTGCTCAACGGGGCGCCGGTGAATTTCACCCTCGATCCCACGCCGGGGCCCGCGGTCTCGATGATCAAGGATCCCGATCTCACCGATCCCATCCTCGGCACACGCGATGAGACCGCCGGGGCCACCCTGACCGCCGTCATCCAGGATGCCTACGGTAACGGCGTGCCCGGAACCACCGTCAACTGGAGCCTGATTTCCGGAGTCGGTGCCGCCCTCGCCCGCAGCAGCTCCACCTCGGACGAGAACGGCAAGGCCAGCGTGACCATGACCCTCGGGCTGGTCGACACCCTCTTCACAGTGCAGGCCGCAGCGGTCAACGGCGGCGGGACCGCACTCACCAATTCGCCCCTGACCTTCAGGATCAAGACCGGCAAACCCCCTGCCTCGATGTCCAAATCCGGGGGCGACCTCCAACGCGGGACAGTCGGCACCATGCTGCCCAACCTGCTCAAGGTCAAGGTCCTCGGCGAAACCGGCGCCAATTATCCCAATTACCCGGTGGTCTTTACCGTCAAGTCGGGCGAGGGCAAGATCAGCTCCGCAGCCGCGCCCTCTCCGGTGACCACCCTCAAGGTCCTCACCGACGCCAATGGCGACGCTTCCGTCTACCTGACTCTCGGCGCCCGGCCCGGGACCAACACCGTCGAGGCCAAGCTGCAAGGGCTCGCCTCCATCCCGGTCCAGCTTTTCACGGCCACCGGCACAATTGGGCCGCCGAGCATCCTGGCCATCGTCTCCGGGAACAACCAGAGCCGTTCGGTCGGGCTGGCCCTCCATGATTCCCTCGTCGTCAAGGTGACTGATGCGCAGGACAACGGCATTGCCGGCCACCAGGTCGTCTTCACCCTGATCGACGGCACCAATGCTTTTCTTGAGACCCCCGGGGTGCGCACCCTGACCCGCTACACAAATCCATCCGGCCGCGCCGCGGTCATGTTGACCATGGGCAGCGCGATCGGCGAGATCAATACCGTACGCGCCACCGCCACCGGCCTCAATCCGGAAAATGTCACCTTCACCGCCACGGCCACCGAGGCGATCGCCTCACGCATCGAATATATATCCGGCAACAACCAGGACACCACGGCTACCGCCAGGCTCAGCAAGCCCTTCGTCGTCCAGGTCTTCGGCCCCTACGATGCGGTCATCGCAGGCCATTCTGTCCGCTTCAAGGTGGTCAAGGGCGGGGGTAATTTCGACGGCCTGATCGAAAAGGTCGTCCAGACCGACGTCAGCGGCATGGCCTCGGCGACCCTGACCACGGGCAAGACCGCCGGCGACAGCGCCAACGTCATTGAGGTGAGTTCCTTCCAGGTCGATCAGCCCTCCGTTCCGCTCGAGGGATCGCCCCTGCGCCTCTGGGCTAACGGCAGGCCCGGTCCGGCCGCCAAACTGGTCAAGCTGGCCGCCACCGACAACCAGACCAAAGCTAACGGACAGGTGCTGGACCAGCCGATCAAGGCGGGAGTGACCGATGTCTACGGCAACCCCATCGCCGGCCACACCATTACCTTCCAGATCGTCGGCTCCGGCGGCACCTTTGTCGATATCGACGGCGAGAGCACAGTCAAGACCGCTACCACCGGCGCGGACGGCTACGCCAGCGTGCGCTGGAAGATGCCGGTGCTGCTGGGCGCGGTGCAGGTGCGCGTCGACGCCCTGCGCAACGACGGCGCGGCCCTGACCGACAGCCCCGCTTTCTTCAACGCCACCTCAATTCCCGGCGATGCTTACCGGATGGTCAAGTGGATGACCCCCGACACCCTTCACGGAGTCGTCGGCAACGCCGTCCCCCAGAACATCAAGGTGCGGGTCACGGACGCCAACGGCATCGCCAAGGGTGGCTATCAGGTCTCCTTCGCGGTCACCCAGGGCGCCGGCAAGGTGAACGGATCCAATAACGTCACCGTGCCGACCTCGGCCGATTCGGGCATCGCCCAGGTCACCTGGACCCTCGGCACGACCTCCGGCACGGCCAACCACGTCCTCGAGGTGCGCGCCGGCGTCGTCGAGAATTCCCTGCTGGTCTTCAAGGCGAGCGCGGCGCCCGACGTCGCCTACCAGCTCGTCATGGACCGGGCGACCGACAGCCAGATCGGCAAGGTCGGCCAGCCCCTGGCCAAGCCGATCAAGGTGACGATCAAGGACAAATACGGCAACGGCGTGCCCGGCACTCCGGTCCTCTTCCACGTCAGCGGCATCGACAGCCTGCGCGGCCATATCGGCGGCCTCTCCGAAACCTCGGTGGCCACCGATCTCGACGGCAGTGCGAGCGTGGTCTGGAACCTCGGCAAACGCCCGGGCAGCAAGAACAACGCCATGGAGGTGAGTGCGCGCTACAACAACACCAATCTCTCCGGCTCGCCCGCCATTTTCTACGCCAGTGCGACAGTCGGCGATCCGAAACTGATCCTGATGGTGAGCGATACCAGCCGTTTCACGGGCATCACCACCAATATGCTGCCCGAACCGCTCAAGGTGCGCATCACCGATGAGTTCAAAAACCCGATCGCCAACCATTCGGTCGTTTTCACAGTGATGTCCTCGGTCGCCGCCGACGGCGGCTCCCTGGACGGGGCCACCAACAAAACCGTGACCAAGCTCACCGACAGCAATGGTCTGGCCTCGGTGCAGTTCTATCTCGGCCGCAACGCCGGTTACAAGATCAACCGCGTTGAGGCGGATGCCGAGTACAACGGCCTCAAGCTGACCGGCGCGCCCCTGCCCTTCCTGATTTCCGGTGCGCCCAGCAATGCCGAGAACCTGCTGCTCTCCACCGGCGACGGCCAGATCGGAACGGTCGGCAAGTTCCTCACCAACGAACTGGCCGTCATGGCCCGTGATGTCTACAACAATCCCGTCAAGGGCCATCCGATCCAGTTCCGCATCCTGGTCGGGGCCTCCGATCATGCCGCCCTCGGCGCCGACACCCTGCTCACCAAGGTGGTCGAGACCGGCAGCGACGGCATCGCCCGGGTGAAATGGCGTCTGGGCCGCACCGCCGGCGCGGACCGCAACGTCGTCGAGGTCACTTCGACCAACGGCACCACTCCGCTGCGCAATTCCCCCATCCGCTTCACGGCCAACGCCTTGCCGGACATCACCGACGGGGTGCGCTCCAAAATCGCGGCTGTGGATGCGGCGGTGAGTGCCGACGGTATCTCCAGAGCGACGATCAAGGTCTCCCTGCGCGACAAATACGAGAATCCGGTGGCCGGCAAGTATGTCACCCTGCTCTCCAGTGACCTGACCACCATCATCACCCAACCGCTCAATACCACGGATGTCAACGGCGATGCGGTGGGGTTTGCCGCCTCGACCAAGGCGGGTTCGAAGTGGATCAGGGCCCGCGACGTCAACAACAATGTCAGCATCGCCGACAGCGTCAGGGTGACCTTCCTGCCCCTGGCGGCCTACGAGATCGCGCGCACGAACAGCCAGGATGGTGACGGCCAGACCCGCAATGTCAGCACCGCCCTGCCCCTGCCCCTGCGTGTGGTGGTGCGCGACCGCTTCGGCAACCCGATCGCCGGCCATCCCGTCACCTTCATGCCCACCCAGGGTGGAGGGGCGATGATCGATCCCCAGGTGATCTCCACCGACAGCGCCGGTATCGCCCAGGCGCGTTTCAAGCTGGGCAGTGCAGCGGGCATCAATGTCGTCGAAGCCCGCGCAGTCAAGAGCGACGGCAGCGGCCAGGCCCTCAGCAACTCGCCGGTGCGCTTCACCGAATCCGCCGTTGTGCCTTCGCCCTCCAGGCTTGTGATCATTGCGGGTGACCAGCAGTCGGCTGCGCCCCAGCAGCCCCTGCCCCAGCCCTTCAAGGTGCAGCTGGAGGACATCAACGGCTGGCCGGTGGCCACTGTCCAGGTCAAGTTCAGCCCCCTGGTCAACAACGGCGCCATCACCAGCACTAACCCGGTGCTGACGGATATGTATGGTCAGGCCACAGCCCAGGCCGTCGCCGGCACCGGCAACGGCACCAGCCTCTTCAGCGCCGGTCTGCCCAACTACAGCGCTATCAGCGCCGTCACCTTCACTGCCTATACCCTGCCGGGCGCGGCGAGCAAGATCGTCTATCAGATGGGCGGCGATCAGACCGGCACGGTCGGGCGCACCCTCTATACCCCACTGGCGGTCCGGATCGAGGACAGTTTTGGCAACACCGTCTCCGGTGTGCCAGTGACCTTCCTGGTCGTCGATGACGGCACGATTGAAGGCAAGGGCACGCTCGACAACGGCACCACCATGATGACCGTCACCTCCAATCCCCAGGGCATCGCCTCGGCCAACTATACCCTCGGCACCCGCACCGGTCTCAACAAGGTGCGCGCCTCGGCGGTCAACCTCAATCCGCCCTTCGTCGAGTTCGAGGCCCATGGTCAAGCCGACTATCCCTACACCATGGAGAAGATCGAGTCCGAGCCCCTGCACGGCGAGGTCGGCAAGCGCATGGTCTACCCGATTCAGGTCCTGGTCAAGGACCGCTACGGCAATCCGGCGAGCGGCGGCACGATCAATTTCGTGGTCGTGCCCGGCAGCGGCAGCATCGACGGACCCAATCTGGTGACCTCCAACAGCAGCGGCATCGCCAGAGCCTACTGGATTCTCGGCAAGCAGGGCAGGAATGAAGCCCTGGCCACGGCCAGCCTGCCGAGCGGCTCGCCGACCGTGACCTTCGAGGCCCGCGGCGATAACGAACCCTATCCGGAACTGTCCGTCGCGAGCGAGTACACCCTCTACGAAGGCCAGCAGCTCTGCTTCCCGGTGCTCGCCACCGACAGGGACGGCGACCAGCTCTACTACAGCGCCAGCAACCTGCCGGAAGGGGCCACCTTCGAGGTCGATGGCAGCAATATCTACCACTTCTGCTGGACGCCGACCTACGAGCAGGGCGGCCAGACCTACTATCCGCGCTTCACCGTCCTGGACAGCGACGGCGGCATCGATATCGATTCGGTCAAGATTGTCGTCACCAACGAGAACCGCGCACCGCGGCTGGTCTCCTGGGAGCCGGCCTCCGAATCTTTCAAAATTCCGCCGCTAGCTTCCCAGACCTTCTATATTCAGGTCGAGGATCCGGATAACGACCCCATCTATTACACCTGGCGGCTCAACGGACAGGTGGTCGGGAGTTCTTCATCATATACTTTCGACTCGCGCTACTATCCGCTGGGCAACAACTATGTGATCATGGTCGAGTACGGCGATGCGACCCATACCGCGACCTTGGTCTGGTCCATAGTAACCGCCGTCGAACTCAAGAGCTTCACCTGTGCGAGCGTCGCCTACCAGGGCATCACCCTCTCCTGGCAGACGGCCAGCGAGACCGACAACATGGGCTTCAACGTGCTGCGCAGCCGCACCGAGAAGGGCACCTATGAGAAGATCAATCCCGACCTGATCTCTCCGCGCATGGACGGCCAGTACAACTGGGTGGACAAGAGCGCGAAGGCGGGAGAGCGCTGGTACTACAAGCTCGAGGACATCAGCCGGAGCGGCCTGGCGACCCAGCACGGGCCGGTGAGCGCCGACATGCCGGTGCCGACCCGCTTCGAGCTGGCCCAGAATTATCCCAATCCCTTCAACCCGGTGACCAATATCCGCTACCAGCTGCCGGCGGACGGGAAGGTGACCCTGCAGATCTTTAACACCAACGGCCAGCTCATCCGCACCCTGGTCGACGGCGAGGTTCCTGCAGGCTATCACCAGATCGTCTGGGACAGCTGCAACGATTCCGGCAGCCGGGTGGTTTCGGGGATCTATTATTACCGCATCATCGCCAACGGCACGAGCGTGACCAAAAAGATGGCCCTGCTCAAATAAGCCCGGTGTCATCCTGTATCAATCAAAAGCCGCCCTTCCGGGGCGGCTTTTTTTTATGCTGCCCCCCAAAATTTCGTTCCTATCCGGATGTAATTAAAAAAAAAGTTGCCTCGCTGACCAGGGCACAGCCCGCGAGTATGCTGGAACTACTTCGGAGCAATCGGGCTATGCGGCGCAAAGAGTCCGGTGGGAGCCAGGTTTCGAGTGCACGCAGCGTAAAACGTCACGGTGGGACCCGGATTTCGGGGGGTACCCTGGATGTTATTTTTTGTTGATGTTGGGAAATATTTTTGATAATTTTACGGATAATTATCGGTACGGCGGGATTTGGCCAGGCATCCTTCAGGCCGGAAGCTCTAACAAAGGATCGGTAGGCTATGCAAAAAAAGCTGTGGATTTTCGCGGGACTGCTCTTTCTTCTTACGCCCCTGCTCCTGGCGGGCGAGACCGGGACCGGGAGTGAAGTGAATCTGGGCCAGGTGCTTCCGGTCTGGAGCATCATCCCCTTCGCCGGCATTCTCCTCTCCATCGCCCTGTTCCCGCTCTTCGCCCCCAAATTCTGGCACCACCATTACGGAAAAGTATCGGCCTTCTGGGCCCTCGCTGTGGCGATCCCCTTCATCCTCGTCTACGGCCATCCGGCCGTGCATGAAATTCTGCACATCATTCTCATCGATTATCTCCCCTTCATCATCCTTCTGCTCGCCCTTTTCACCGTGGCCGGAGGGATCCTGGTTGAGGGCACCCTCAAGGGCACGCCCGCCCTCAACAGCCTGCTGCTGCTGATCGGCACGGTGATCGCCTCATGGATCGGCACGACCGGGGCCTCGATGCTGCTCATCCGTCCGGTGATCAGGGCCAATGCCGGGCGCCGGAGCAAGATTCACGTCATCGTCTTTTTCATTTTTCTGGTCAGCAATATCGGCGGGTCGCTGACCCCCCTGGGCGATCCGCCCCTCTTTCTCGGTTTTCTCCACGGCGTGCCCTTTTTCTGGACCTTTCAGCTCCTTCCCGAAACCCTCTTCGTGGCTGGCCTGGTGCTGGCGATCTTTTTAATTATGGACAGCTATCTCTACAACCGTGAGCGCAAAGCCGGTCTTCTGACCGAGGCGAGCGAGGAAAAGACGCCGGTGCGCATCCGCGGCGCCCACAATCTCATTTTCCTGGCCGGCATCGTCGGCGCCGTGCTGATGAGCGGCACCTACCATGCGGGGGAGGTAACTGTGCTGGGTATCCATCTCGGCCTGGCCAACCTGCTCAGGGATTTTATCCTGTTGATACTGGCCGGACTTTCCTGGGCGACGACCGCAAAGGAGCTGCGCCGGAAAAACGAGTTCACCTGGGGGCCGATCGTCGAGGTGGCCTTGCTCTTCGCCGGCATCTTTATCACCATCATTCCGGCCCTGGCCATGCTGCGCGCCGGCACCCAGGGCGCCCTCGCTTTCATCATCAACGCCGTCAAGGAGCCCTGGCACTATTTCTGGATCACCGGAGCCCTCTCCAGTTTTCTCGACAACGCCCCGACCTATCTGACCTTCCTCAATACCGCCCTCGGCAACTTTTTCGCCGGCATGCCGGAAAAGGAGGCCATCGCCGCCCTCATCGCCGACAAGGGGATCTTTCTCAAGGCCATCTCCACCGGCGCCGTCTATATGGGGGCCAACACCTACATCGGCAATGCCCCCAACTTTATGGTCCGCTCCATCGCCGAGGAGCAGGGGATCAAGATGCCGAGCTTTTTCGGTTACATGGGCTACTCCCTGCTCATCCTCATTCCGGTCTTTATCCTCACCAACTTCATATTTTTCTAGAACTAGGTTTGACTGCGAGGGCGCCGCGTGGCGCCCTTTTTTATGCTGCAAAAAAAGCCGGAACGCTGATACGTTCCGGCCCGGTTTTAAGGCAAGATTTCGCTTACTTGAGGAATATCATCTTGCGGGTGAGGAAACCCCCATCGCTCTAAAGGCGGTAAAAATAGGTGCCCGCACCGGCGAGTTCGCCGCCATCGGTGCGGTCGTCCCAGTTGAGCAGGTGTGTGCCGGCGGAGAAGGAACCACTGGCGAGTGAAAGCATTACCATAAAAGATTTTTGATGCGATCATCGTAGTCAAGTAGTTAGTCTGTTTATTTATGAGGGAGTTGCCGCAGAATGCTGCTGGTCGATTTTTGAGAATGATGGCCGCCTGAGTGAAAAAAAGATTAAAAAACACTTGCAATTGGAGCGGAACATAACTATTATTGTCAAATTTACAGAGGAGGGGGAATCCCTAGCGCGAGGAGGTCGATCCGATGACGAGAAAACTGAAATTTGTGCTGATTGGCGCCGCTGTGCTGCTGATTCTGGCGCTGATGTTGGGCTGTGGAGAAAAGTCGGCCGCGCCCACCGCGGTTGAGCCAGGTGCGCAGACCAGCGCATGGACCATGGACAATCCCTTGCTCAGGACGGTGGCCGCGGTGCAGGAACGTTTCACCCCGGAATTGATGAAAAATCCTGAAGTCGTCGGCACCGCGGTGACGCTCTCCGAAGAGGGCAAGCCGGTTATTCTCGTGATGACCAAAAGTGCTGCGCTGCAAAAAGGACCGGGCGGCCTGCCCTATGAGTTGGAGGGCGTTCCCTTGCTCGTCGAGGTGACCGGCGAGATCAAAGCCTTGAAAACCACCACCCCAACGGTAAGCCATACCGCGAAGCAGACGGCACCGATCCAGCTCGGCACCTCGGGCGGATGGCGGTATGACCTCGCCAATGGCTACTGCTGCGGCGGCACGCTCGGCTCCCTGATCCAGATCGGCGGGAGCAAGTACATCCTCAGCAACTATCATGTGCTCGAGGCGGACATTGTCGTTGGCGGCAACAGCAGGATCGCAACGACCGGTGATGATGTGATCCAGCCGGGCCTGATCGATGTCAACTGCACAGCGACCTCGGCGCAGAACGTCGCCACCCTGGTTAAGAAATCCGCCCTCCCCGGCAACAACGTCGACTGCGCCATCGCCCAGATCATACCCGGCATGGTGCGCGATGACGGTGCCATCCTCGAGATTGGCGTCCTCTCCTCTTCCACTGTCGCCGCTGCTGTCAGCCAGGCGGTGAAAAAGAGCGGCCGCACCACCGGTTTGACCCGCAGCACGGTGTCGGCACTCAATGGTACCGTGTCGATCACCTATGAAAACGAGTGCGCTGGTGGCACTGCCTTCACCAGAACCTTCACCGGCCAGATCATCATCGCCAACAAGAGAAGCAAGTTCCTGGACAGCGGCGATTCCGGCTCGCTGATGGTGCAGGATTTGACCACCAATCCCAAAGCCATTGGTCTGCTCTTCGCCGGCAGCACCTCCACCGCGATTGCCAACCCGATTAATGAAGTACTCACCTTTTTAGGCGGCTCGATGGTGGGTCTGTAATCCACTGCAGCGGCTGTCATCCGCCCCAGACAGGTTATCAAAGGCACCCGCACCGAAAGGCGCGGGTGCCTTTTTTTATGCCACGCACAAGTTGGTTGATAGCGGGGGAAAGGGGCGCGGAATTACCAGATGAGCGGACGGCCGGGGAAGAGCTCGGGGAGACGGCGGCGGACGGCAAAATTGATCCGCTCAGACCAAAGGTCGGAGGGATTGCGGTCGTCGGTCAGCAGCACCGCCGCGGCCGTGGCTGGCGCATAGCGGTTGTCCCAGGCGTGATTGCGCTGAACCACCGTCCAGTGGGCGTAGGCATCCTCCAGAAAGTCGATTGGCCGGCCGAGCCACTCCTCGGGGAATTCGAGCGGGCGGTTTGCGGCGAGGAGCAGGACATTGCCGAGGGCGTCCGGGGGCTCGGCCGTTGGCAGGGCGATGACATGGCTGAAGCTGCTGCGCAGGGTAAGGGCCAGGCTCTGCAGCAGGGGATCCTCCCAGCCCAGGACCTCGACATTGACAGCGAGCAGGCCATCGTCGGTCAGCCGTGCGCGGATGAGATGAAAGACCTCGGCGGTGGTGAGATGCCAGGGGATGGAGCTGGAGCCGAAGGCATCGAGGATGATGACCTCGAAGGGCGGCCCGGTCCGGTTCAGATAGTTGCGGCCGTCGATGATGTGTACTTCCGCCTCTTCCGGGCGCAGCCCGAAACAGCTTGCGGCCATGCGTGCCACCACCGGATCGATCTCGACCGCCTTGACGCGCCATCCCGCTTCCGCCCAATTTCGCGCCACGCAGCCCCCGCCCAGGCCGATCAGCAGCATCTCTCCCGTACGGTCAAAAAAGTTACGCACAATATCCAGGGCCACCACATAGCGCATCTCGGTGCGGAGATCGGCGGACGAAACTGCCGTGTGGACCGCCCCGTCGATGAGCAGATAGCGCGCGCCCTGCCACTCCAGGACGCGGATCTCGCCGTACGGACTTTGACCGGCAAAAAGCAGGCCGGGCTCTTCCCCGGGCTGCAGCTGCATCTGCAGCAGGCTGATTCCCACACCGGCGATCAGCAGGAGCGCCGCCTGGCGCAGACGGCGCCGTTCGCCCCAAATGGCGATGGCCGCGCTCAGAAGGAGCAGGGCGGCGATTGCCACAGTCAGGCGGTTGATTCCCATCGCCGGGATGAGCCAGTAGCCGGTGAGCAGGGCCGCGATGACACTGGCCAGGGTGGAGAGGGCGGAGAGTGAACCGGCAGTCCGTCCCAGCTTGTCCAACCGTTCCGTCTTGAGCTTGAGGGCATAGGGGGTGACCATGCCCAGCAGGGTGAGGGAGGGGGCGAAAAGCAGCAGGGCGCCCAGAAGCACCGCCGCCCGCAAACCCAGGGGCTGAAGAAGAAGCAGCAGCGGTCTTTTGATGAGCGGCACCAGCAGCAGCGACAAGCCGGCTACGGCCAGCAGTCCCGCGAGCCTGTGCAGGGTGGCGCCGCGATCCGCCCAGCGCCCGCCAAGGTAATAGCCACAGCTCAGCGAGAGCAGGGTGACGACGATGAGGGCGGACCAGAGATAGAGGCTGACACCGTAAAAGGGACCGAGGACGCGGGTGCCGAGCAGTTCGATGGCGAGCACGGCCGCACCCGCCACCGCGACGAGGAAGTAGATGAGGTTTCTAGTCATTATCCAGTGATTCCAGTGGTCTCAGATCTTTTTTTACCGGTCATTGGCATGACAGCCGGTGACGCGGTTCGCGCAGGCTTGCGCAGGGGAGAACTTTTTCTTCCGGCACTCCGGCTTCGTTACCAGAGCTGGTTACTGCGCTGTATGGCACTGGATGCAGATCGGCTGGCTTGCAGCGTCGGAATGACAGACGGTGCACTCGTCCATGTCGGCGCGGGCGGCGCGGGCATGCGCCCCGCCGTTCGTCGGATTGGACCAGGCGGCGCGGGCGTGCGAGCGCGGCATCACCATCATGCTCTGGTGGCAGCCCACGCAGTAGCCCTCATCCTCGTGGCAGGTCAGGCACTGCTCCTTGTTGCCCTTGGCGGCGAGGCCGTGGTTGTTGATAAAATTGAGGGGATGGGCCTTGCGGTCGAGGTTGCCCTTTTTGTGGCAAACGATGCACTGGTCGTCGGTGTGGCAGAGCTTGCACTCTTCGGTTTCGGTCTGCATGCGCACCCCGTGGGCTTTGGGCCAGTCGAGGGTGTGGGAGGCCGGCTCAAGCTTCTCGCCCCCGGCATGGCAGTCGTAGCAGTAGCCCGGTTTGGCAAGATCATCGTGACAGCTCGAGCATTTGGCCATGCCCGGCAGATGCGCCCCGGCGACGCTCTCGCTGGCAGCGATGCCGGCGTGGCAGGATTCGCAGGTCATCTTGTCCGAGATGTGGCGGGCGTGGGGAAACTTGGCGATGTAGCTGCTGATGCGCGGTTCAGCCTTGGCGTTGTCAACATCGCTGTGGCAGAGGCTGCATTCGGCCTCGCGGTCGTGACAGTTGTAGCAGCTCTCCATGTCGGGCAGGAGGTTGTCCGCTGCCAGGGCGCTCTCCGCCGCACCGTGACAGTCGGTGCAGGAGGCGCCGACGGCTTCACTGTGCAGCTTGTGCGAGAATTTGAGTTCTGAAACCTGGGCCTCCGCGGTTGAGAAATGGAGGAGGGCCAGAGCGGTCAGGGCGGCGCAGCTGAGAATTCTTTTCATGGCGGGGCTCCTCTTCGCTTACCAGCGGTATGTGATATGGTTCAGGAAACGCGCATCGCTCTCGGCAAAGCGGTTGGTCAGCCACTGATATTCGGCGATCACATTCCAGCGGCCGAGGGTATAGCCGAGACGGGCGGCGTTGGCAAGCTGATCGTCATATTCGTAGACGGTCTCGGTGCGGTATCTGGAGTAATCGACATAGAGCGAAGCGATCAACCTGGGCAGCACCTCGTAGCCATAGTTGAAAAAGGCGCTGATCTGGTCGCCGGTATAACCGGTCTCATAAAGCAGGCCGAGGCTGCCGTCGTCGTTGTTGAGCGAGAGCAGGAGGCGGTCGGCGCTCTCCTGATCGAGCATGAGGTGCTGGTACTGGGCCTCGACGGCGATGCCCGGCAGCAGCTCATAATCGGCGCCGGCGCGGAGCCGGGAGTAAGGCTTGACCTCGAAGATGGTGAAGTAAGAGTTGGCATAGACCTGGGGATTCTGCTGCTTGAACTCGAGAAAGGCGGCCAGTTTGTCATTGAATGAACGGCTGGCGTTGAAAAGCAGACGATGCATGCGCTCGTTTTCGAGATCGTAATGAGACTGCAGGCGGAGGTGGAACCAGGGAATCAGATCGCTGTCGAAATTGGCGCCCGCGATCTGCCAGTAGGCCGCATCGCTGTCGGCCTTGCGCAGGTAAAAGAGCTGCGCGGCACTGGAGTAGATCTTTTTCGCCTGCAGCATGCCGCCGAGCACTGTGGCGTCCTCCAGTTTTTGCACCTTGAAGGCGCGCGAACTGATGCTCTCCACACCCCCGTAGAGCTGCAGGGAGAGCTTTTGCGTGAAAGCATAGCGGGCATTAAGGCCGTCGAGAGCCCCGAGAGTGGTGCCCGGATGGAGGAACTGCCGGCCGAAGACCAGGTTCAACCTGTTGTGGAGCAGGTTTTTGGCCTCGAGGTTGAGGGCAAAGGCGCGAAAACGCAGGTCGTTGTCCAGATCCTGGTTGGCGTCGGTGAGAAAGCGGATATTCGAATCCAGGGCGAGATGCTTGCAGGGGCTGACGGCGGTAAAGTTGAGATACTGGAAAAACCGGGTGTGGGACTTGTCGCTTTCGTAAGCGTAGATCGAATTGCGCGCGCTGCCATGGAAGGAGATGCCCTGGGCGGCGAGGGCGCCGGCCAGCAGGAACATGAGGAGCGGCAGGAGGTGCAGTCGATTTTTCATGGTTCCTCACGGGTTGGTTAGGTTGCAGATATTTCAAATATACGAAATAACAAGATTTTAGAGCCGCTAATCACTGCAAAAACATAATCAAGCTGGCGCAAAAAAACAAGCAAATTGTGCAGGCTTTTTGTCGGTGTTGAGAAATGCGGAATATTACTCCTCCCCACCGGGCTGAAAATTGCCTGATGCCCCCAAAAATCCCGGTCCCACCCGGATGAAAACAGATAACAATGAGAGGACAACAGGTGAGGAATTGTTGGAAAATAGCGAAGGGTCG
>ERZ795059.324-NODE-324-length-64286-cov-17.674830_pt1 | contig 64286 bp, 54 predicted proteins | sample MGYA00375143_ERZ795059 | MGnify/ENA primary metagenome ERZ795059 (study PRJEB30188, sample SAMN05720168) | activated sludge metagenome | isolation source: Anaerobic digester | place: USA | collected 2015-01-07 ... | reverse complement strand
CAAAATTCCGATGGTTGTTCATGCTTGTAAACGCATATTTTTTGGTTTGACTTGTATGGGTTTAATCATCAAAGCTTTTCATTACGTTGTATAATTTGTCGGCGTAAAGACTTTTGATGCTGTTTTCATTGTTGATTTTATTGTTTGCAATAAAATATAAACGCTGATGTTCCGATACCGGCTATTGCCAGAATCGTGTTGATTGGGTTTTTCGCTTCCACTGTAAGGTTGACTTCCCTTTGCATTGTACTGATTTAGATAATTGTGCGTAAATTATTGATCGGGAGCAGCAATATATCCGATTTTGAAGTTTCCCTTTCTGAAAATCGTTGTTGATAATAACTCGATTGAAAGAAAAACATTTTCCATCGGCTTCCTACGTTCACTCCATATTCGTAGGTGTTTCCGCTTGCCAATCCAGCAATTACCTGTAAATTTAGCTTATCAGTTGGCTGAAAACTTATCAAATTGATGCTTCCGTCGGTAGCATTCATACCCGACGACATGGGGGTGGAACCCTTGGTTAATGAAACAAGCGAATAATCGAACGTAGCGAGTTGTCCCATATCGGTGTCCCCGTTGTAAAACTTTTGTAGTGAAAGCCCGTCAACAAAAACCCGAATGCCGTGAATATCGAATCCGCTAACTACTACCGTAGGTTCAAAACGTCCGCCCATATTGGCAAATATGACGGATGAAACAGTACACAATGCTTCGCTTATGTTCGTGGTGTTCATTTGCAAATGAATTGTTTGCTCTACCTTTTCTCTCATTTTTGGGGCTGATAAAACGAATTCGCCCAATTGGAAGGTTTTTGATATTTTGGTAGCGTCGGTTTCTGCCGCTTTTATGGTAGTGATGAATATCGTGAGAGCAATCAATGTTAAGAGATGCTGTTTCATAAGATGTTCTGTATTGTCGTTATTCCTAAAATGAATAACGGGATGTAAAAAATTTAGTGTACAGCTTCAAATTTGCAATTTTGAATAAAGTCGGTCAATTGTTTTTCTATTATCTCGTATTCTTTCATGAGTTTTTTTCCATAAGTTGTTATTTCTGACACTCCCCCATTCTTTCCACCTCTTTTCAACTCCACAACAGGTTGTTTGGCGGCTTTATTCATCGAATAAATTCGATAATAAGCCTTCCGATACGAGATGCGCAACTCTTCGGCTGCCTGTCGTAGCGATCCGCGCTGGTCAATCTTACGAAGCAAATCCATTTTACCTTTCCCGAGCAAAGGTTTTCCGTCGAATGAAACCCAAAATCTGAATTCTATCTGAAAATTCGAGTTCAACTTTTCAAAATTATTTTGTTTAGGGAAATAAAAAGGTAAACACAAGACTTTTCTTTACCTTGTGTTTACCTTTTTCAGCAAAATGATCTTATTTGATATAATCCAATCCCGTTCGGGTGGTTTTTTTCTTACTTGGAGGAATGAAATAAACGCTCGGTTTTGTTCCCAATTCGGGATGAAGTGTTTCAACCGGATTTTCGCGAATGAGTTTCGAGACATCACTATCCTCATCGTTTAAATCGCCAAAATAACGAGCACGTTCAGGACAAACATCAGTGCAGAAAGGATTCAAACCCTGATCGATGCGTTCCACACAAAATGTACATTTTTCCACTACGCCCTGATATCTCGGCGTAACCTCATCCGAACCGAGTTGCACATCGTAGTGCTCATATTGCGGCTCATTATGGTTTGGCAGGCGTACTCCATATGGACATGCTTCCACACAGGCACGGCATCCGATACATTTGTCGTAATCCACCAGAACCAAATTGTCCTCTTCTCTTTGGTAGGATGCTCCGGTCGGACAAACATCCACACAAATCGGATTTTCGCAATTCTGACAATTCAAAGGAATGGAATAACGCATCGGATGATTGTAGGTTCCTCCGGCAGTATCCACATGATCGCCTCCTACGGTGATAACTCTGTTCCACCACATGCCATCAGCCAAATTATTTTTTATCTTGCATCCGACTGCACATGTTTGACAACCCACACAGCGGGTCAGGTCAATCACCATTCCCCAATGTTTTTTCTTGTTTTTATTTGCCATAATTATTTCCCTTCCCATTTTGTTACTTCTACCAAGGCATCGAAAAACGACATGCCGTAGTGAACTGTATTGATATGATTTTTAGTTAATTCCTGATATCCACCTTCTTTGAATTGATGACGCTGCCAACCTTTGGGAATTGCAGCACCTCCATCGTTGATGGAATCGTCCACCACGAGTCGTACAACGCAATGACCACGGTCGTTAAATACTTTAACGTAATCGCCATCTTTAAGGCCTCTTTTACTCGATTCCTTTTTATTGAGATAGACCACCGGTTCGGGATCCATTTCCCGTAACGCCGGAACCTCATGAAAAGTAGTATGCACACGCCATTTTGTATGTAGCGTAGCTAAGGCGAGCGGATATTTTTTTATCAGCGGATTATCAATCCATGCTTCTGCCGGTGGCACAAAATGAGGCAATGGATTATGCCCTTCGTTGACAGGCAGCTGCAATGCTGGCATACTTTTGGGGAATACAGTTGCCACACCTTCCGAATAAAATTCGGCCCTGCCTGTTCGCGTATAGTAAGCGCCATCGGCGAATGGAAGTGCATTCGGATCGGAGAGCCGCGCTATTCCATTTTCCTTAAACTCTTTCAATATCTTATCTTTATGATCTCCAAAAAGATTGCCCAATACATCGAGGATTCCGTCGATTTGATCTTTTGCGTCTCCCTTGAAATATTCTCCCCAACCCATTTTTTGAGCTAACAGCTTGAAGATATCCCAATCGCCTTTACTTTCGCCCATTGGTTCAATGGCTTTCTCCATTCGCATAACATAAGGATGAAGTCCTCCTACAATATCGTCGTTTTCGAACCAGCTGGTACAAGGCAGGAACAAATCGGCCTGTCGAGCCGTATCGGTCATGAACATATCAATGCAGCAAATAAAATCGAGTTTATCTTCGCTGAACATTTCATCGATGGTAACTTTCTGCTCGGCATGATTACTTACAAGGTTTCCTGTAGTCAATATCAAACCTTTGATTGGCCAATCTTTCGAAACGGGTTCTCTGCCTGTAGGCCCTGCAAGAGGATTGGCAGGATCTTTGGGCTCCCACATATCCACCTTCCCTGTAAGAATAGCTTGTTGCAGCAATACGAAGTTCAACAAATTGGCCATTGTTCCTGTTGGAGCAGTCCATGGTCCCATCACAGCATCGGAAATAGTATATTGAATGGCACTTTGACCCATTGCCCCGAGAGGAGAAGCACCTTTTTTGGCAATTTGGCCAGTGATAACTCCTAATGTTGCAATGCCTCTACCCACCTGATCGGCATTATCCCAACGATCAACTCCAAATCCGGTATAGATGGTTGAAGGCGTATTGGTTGCATAAATTCGAGCAATTTCTACAATCTTATCAGCAGGGACAAGTGTCAACCTTTCGGCTTCAGCCGGTTTGTATTTGTCCGCTTCATCCTTCAACATTTGCAAGGCTGTTTTTACCTGCAATTTTGATCCGTTGTGTAGCGTAACGTCGAAAGTCCCCAATAAGGCAGGATTTGTAACCGTTTCCAATGCTTTAAGTTCATTCGAATCGGCATCCATTGTCAGGTATCCGGCATTATCGCTGCCGTCGATATCGTTTTGACGCAGGAAAAGTCCATTATCCTGACGAACAAGGAATGGGGCAACGGTGTGTTGAATGCAATAATCTCGGTCGATGAGGTTTTCTTCGATGATTACCTGAATCATGGATAAAGCTAAAATGGAATCCGATCCTGGACGAATGCGAACCCATTCGTGCGATTTGGCTGCCGTTTCGCTGTAACGGGGATCAATGCAAATCAGTTTTGCACCGTTCTCCAATGCATCGAGCACGAAATGCCAGTTATGCACTTGCGAGTCGGTAATGTTTGTTCCCCAAAAGATGATGGTTTTGGCATAGCTCAAATCTTTGGGTTCAGGTCCTAAAAAGAGCGAAGCCATTCCACCGGCCATGTTGGCAACTACTTGCGACATGCCGGTTGGCATTCCGAAATCGACACCATCTATTACAACCGTACCTTCAAAAATGTTGGCAAAGCGTTTAATGGCGCCTGGCATACCTCCATTGATAGAAGCATAACTACCGGACCAGGGAATAAACGCAACTGCTTTTGAACCATACTTTTCTTTGATTTTATATAAATTGTCAGCCAAAATATCGATGGCTTCGTCCCACGTGATTTTTTCGAATTTGTTTTCGCCACGTTTCCCTACACGTTTCATCGGGTGAAGGATACGGTCTTTGCTGTTGACCCGTTGTGGGTGCGATAATCCTCGCAGGCAAATACGATTGTAGGAAGGATCGGGAAAAGGAGCAGCCGATGTCTGAACCAGTTTTCCGTCTCGAACGTGAGCATATAATCGGCAGTTCATCCAACAGTTGGGAACGCATGCCGAGAATTTTTTTATTTCTGTACTCATTCCAGCTATTTTTTCCAATTATTAAATTAAAGGTGAAACGCGATAACCGGCAATCAATTGACTGTAGCGGAATATGAAACTTCCAATAATAGTGCAGATGCCGCTCCAAAGGAGTACTGTAAAATCATCACTCCTTGTGGCTAATAACAGAATGGGAACAACAATTCCTAGTATTTGCGAAAGCCAAAACCATCCGGAGGCTTTACCTTTCAACAAACAATGAATGGATTCATCAATGCATGGATTCCCGACACTTTTGCGTTCTAGAATATAAAGAACAGTTGTTAACAACGTTAACACAAGAGTTGTAGTAAATAAAATGTAGAAAATATCGGGAAGCATATCTCCATTCAAAGCTCCCATCAATCCCAGCAATCCAAAGCTGCTCGTAAGAGCATATTCTAAAAATAAAATTGGCGTCAAAATGCTATTCCAGAAGGGAATGTTTTTAGAATAATAAAGCACAAATCCGGGATAAATCATAATAATGAAAGCAAAGAAAATGGCCAGAACGATGAGAATCCGACCGAAAGCATCGGCTTCTGAGAATACTGCATCCGACCAAGGTAGCGAAGAAGTTAGTCCTGGAAGGACGTAAAGAACACCAATTCCAAGAAAAATAAAGTCCGAAATCGCTCCTCGCGAAATCCATGCATTTTTAGGTTTTAGTAATGAATTTAAAAATCGAAAAGGCTTACCTAAATCAAGGATCAGAATAATTCCACCAATAGCCACTAAAACCAATCCGATGACATCAATGGCATTCATCCCCCAAAATAGTCCTCCTCCGCTGAACCCTAAAAACTGCCTTAAACAAAAAATGCCACTTCCGATGCCCATTGCCCAAAACCAAATGGCATGCCAAATGCGCCAATGGGTTTGAGGAACATAGTGAAGCGCAAATCGGTCAGCAGGTTGTTCGTTTTCAATGATACTGGGTGTTTGTGTCCACATAGTTAGAATTTATTTTGTTGTTAATTGATATCTGATTGAAATTAAAACTGACACTCCTTTTATATCTGAATTAATTCATCAAATGTATAAATATATTTATGAATAATCATAAATTTGATAAGGAAAATTCTTAATATCATGTAAATTTAAATTAGAAAAAACCTGCAAAGAAAGTCGGTTTTTTTTTATATTTTTGTAAGATTTTATTGTTGAGAAGCCCGGTTTCGGACTTAGTAGCTGAAGCCGGGTTTTACCAGTATTCCTAAGGTAGGTGCAAGATTCAGTGTAAGAGATCTATGATGCATAGGATTATTTGCATCACCAGCAGGGGAGGTGAAGTTAAACTTAAAAGTAAAAACCGTGAAAAGCACCAAGGTACTGTTTATCTCGCAGGAAATCATGCCCTACCTGCCTGAAACCCAGATATCCAAAATAGGTCGCTATTTGCCTCAGGGTATTCAGGAGCGGGGAAAGGAGATACGAACCTTTATGCCAAGGTTTGGGCTGGTAAACGAACGACGGAACCAGCTGCACGAGGTTATCCGGCTTTCCGGGATGAACCTAGTAATTGAGGATACCGATCATCCCCTGATAATCAAGGTTGCCTCTATTCAGAGCGCACGCATGCAGGTTTACTTCATTGACAATGACGACTACTTTCAGCGAAAATATACCACCTTCGACTGTGATGGTAAGGAGTTTCCTGACAACGACGAAAGGGCAATTTTCTTCTGTAAGGGTGTACTCGAAACGGTTAAAAAGTTGCGCTGGACTCCCGATTTGGTTCATTGCCATGGCTGGATAACTGCATTTGCACCCATTCTCATAAAAAAAACCTATGCCGAAGACCCCCTGTTTGCCAAGGCAAAAGTCATTTATTCAGTTTACAACGACGAGTTTGGCACGCCGCTTGATTTGAATGTGCGTAAGAAAATTTTGATGGAGGGCATTACCAAAAAGGATGTGGAAATTTTAAAAGAGCCATCCTATGTTAACCTGAGTAAGCTGGCAATTACCCATGCGGATGCCGTTATTGTCGGCGATAGGCAAATTAACCCCGAGTTACAGGAATTTATAAATACTGTTAAAAAGCCCATCCTGCCTTACCAAAATGAGGAAAATTATATTGATGTTTACAGCGAATTTTATGATACCATCCTTAATAGCAAAACAAATGTTAAGAAGAAATAGACCTAGTTTAATATTGCAACATATCCATAAGCCAAACCCCGGCAAAGCGCTTATCATTTTACCCTTGCTTTTAATATCCATTCAATCGTGCTACAACGATCCCAATTTTCTGGGCAACAACCTTATACCCGAAGAGGATATTTACGCTGTAAAAACCGATACGCTATTTGAAGTTTCTGCCTACTCAATAAAGACAGACACCATTCTTGCCACAAGCGGTTATTTAGGCTACTACAATAGCGAAATTTTTGGCTCCACCAAGGGGAGCTTTGTGGGTAGATACCTGCCAACAACCTCCACCGAGGGTTTTGGAGGGCCAACCGCCAAGCCAGATTCCCTTTTCTTCTACCTGAAGACCTCATCGTACTATGGTGATACTCTCATTAGTCTGGCAATCAGGTTACACGAAATTACCGATACGGCGGTTGTTTGGAACCCCACCAGCAGCCTGGTGGACCTTGAGGGAAAGTATAACCCGAACCCCTTGGCAAGCGGCTCATACAGGGGAAGTCAAGTTTTAAAAATTGCAATTGATACCACTTTCGCGCGCAGCCTGATGGACTCATCGGCACTGGCTAACCCAAAGGAATTTTATACCAAATTCAAGGGTCTTTATCTAACCTGCGACGATCTTGATGGTTTTGGAGGCGTTGCCTACTACCTTTCAACATCCGAAACCTATTTCAGGCTTTACTATCATTACACAAAGGTTATAGATGGTAAGGATTCTACCATTAGCACCAACAAGGCCTTTACATTCAACTCATACCGTTTTTTCCAGTACCTTCACGATCCCTCAAAAGCAACCCCATCGTTAGCCGTTCAGCATTTAAACGACACGCTTTACCAGGACACCGTGTTCTATGTTCAGGGTATGGGCGGGGTGTATGGAAAAATTAGCCTTGACGATATTGCACAATGGAAGGATTCAGTACCCGTTGCTATAAATAGGGCTGAGCTGGTTATTGGGCGGGTAATTCCTCAAACGGTTACATCGGACTCATCGTTAAGCCAACTCCTCCTTTACTATAAGGATAATGGGGTATGGGCAGGTGTAATCCCCGACCAGATTAGCCAAACTACTGGCGGGGTAAACAGCAATGGGAAGCTGAGGCTTTACAACAACGACTACAGCATTGTAATTACCTCCCATCTTCAGAGAATCCTTAACGGGGAAATCTCCGATAAAAATCTGTACGTATTCCCCAACAAGACCAGCACTTTTGCCTACTCTGTGCTCCAAACAGGGAACAGCAGCCGAAAAATCAAGTTGAAGTTAACCTATACAAAAATAAGGTAATGTGTGGTATAATTGGCTATATTGGGTTTAGGGAGGCCTATCCCGTTATACTTAACGGACTTAAGCGTTTGGAGTATCGGGGCTACGATTCGGCCGGTATATGTGTGGTTGATGGTGAACCGTTCACTATAAAGTGCAAAGGAAAGGTTTCCGACTTGGAAAACCTCATTGGGAAGAATTCTGTTGCTGGAAAAGTTGGAATAGGGCACACCCGGTGGGCAACCCATGGTGAGCCAAACGATATTAACGCTCACCCACATGAGTCGATGAACGGAAAGTTCATCCTTATCCATAACGGGATAATAGAGAACTACAGCATACTTAAGAGCAAGCTGGAAAAGCGGGGCTACACTTTTAAATCGGAAACCGACACTGAGGTGCTGGTCAACCTTATTGAGTACATCTACCAGAAGGGTAATGTAACCCCTGAAATTGCTATTCGCTTGGCATTAACAAAGGTTGTAGGTGCTTATGGAATAGCGGTAATTTGCTGCGATGAACCCGAAACTCTCATTGCTGCACGTAAGGGAAGTCCTCTTGTTGTTGGCGTTGGCGAGGGTGAGTACTTTGTTGCTTCCGATGCCACTCCAATTGTGGAGTACACCAACAGCGTAATTTTTCTCAACGACGGGGATGTGGCTATTTTACAACGAGACCAGATGGTGCTAAAAACCATATTTAACGAATCGCTGGAGCCCAACATTCAAACCCTTGACCTCGATATTGAGGCCATAGAAAAAAATGGCTTCGAGCATTTCATGCTAAAGGAGATATACGAGCAACCGCGTAGCATTCATGATACCTTTAGAGGGAGAATCTCTCTGGACCCTATTGATATTCACCTTGGAGGATTGTACAACGTAATGCCCAACCTGGTTAATGCTAAGCGCATTCTGATGATAGGTTGCGGGACATCGTGGCACGCCGCACTGGTAGGCGAATACGTTATTGAAGATTTAGCTAGAATTCCCGTTGAGGTGGAGTATGCCTCGGAGTTTAGATACCGAAACCCCATCATCAGCAAGGACGATGTGGTGATTGCCATCAGCCAGAGCGGCGAAACTGCCGATACCCTAGCTGCCATTAAACTTGCTAAGGAAGCAGGAGCCTTGGTGCTGGGTATTTGCAACGTGGTGGGTTCCAGCATACCCCGCGAAACCCATGCCGGCGTTTACACCCATGCCGGCCCCGAAATAGGGGTTGCCTCTACTAAAGCTTTCACCGCTCAGGTTACCGTTCTAATTATGATGGCCATTTTGCTGGGACGCAAAAGGGGAACACTTACCGAGGAGCACTACCAGACATTAATTCAGGAAATGGAGAAGGTCCCCGAAAAAATTGAGCAGATACTTAACTCCGATTCAATTGTTAAAAGCATTTCCGAGAGATTTAAGACAACCAATAACTTCCTGTATCTTGGCAGAGGCTACTACTTCCCCGTGGCCCTTGAGGGAGCGCTTAAGCTGAAGGAGATATCCTACATTCATGCTGAGGGGTATCCAGCTGCAGAGATGAAGCATGGGCCAATAGCGCTAATTGACGATACGATGCCCGTTGTGGTTATTGCCACTAAGGACAACAGCTATGAAAAGATTGTGAGCAACATCCAGGAGGTTAAAGCACGAAAGGGCGTAATCATCGCAATAGTTACCGAAGGAGACACGGTAATCAGGGAAATGGCCGATTACGTGATCGAAATTCCCGAAGCCGTTGAGGCAATTGGCGCCCTGTTGGCTGTTATTCCATTGCAGCTGCTAGCCTACCACATTGCCCTGCTTAGGGGTTGCAATGTTGACCAGCCACGCAACCTGGCCAAATCGGTTACGGTGGAGTAGAATTTTCAGAAAAATACTCCAGAAATTGTTTCAGGCACATTTTAAAATTAAAAAGGAGATGGCTTTCTATCTCCTTTTTTATGTTTGTATGTTTAGTCAAGCACTAAAGGGCTACCTGTTGGCATACTGTTTCTCGTAATAGGTTAAGTACTGGCCTGTAACAACTTCCTCTAGCCAGGCGTTGTTTTCCAGATACCAATCCACGGTTCGCTCAAGCCCCTCCTCAAAGCTAACGGATGGTCGCCATCCAAGCTCGCTACGGATCTTGCTGGAGTCTATTGCATACCTCAAGTCGTGTCCAGCCCTATCCCTGACAAAGGTAATCAGCTTTTCAGACTCTCCTTTTTGCCTGTCCAGCTTATCATCCAAAATCCGACAAAGCAATCGGATGAGATCAATATTCTTCCACTCGTTGTTTCCTCCAATATTATACGTTTTACCGTGTTCGCCCCTATGAAAAACGAGGTCAATGGCAGCGGCATGGTCTTCAACGTAAAGCCAGTCGCGAATATTTTCACCTTTCCCGTAAACCGGAATGGGTTTTTTGTTTTTAATGTTGTTTATTGTGAGCGGAATCAACTTCTCCGGGAACTGGTTGGGACCGTAGTTATTGGAGCAGTTTGAAATAACGGTTGGCAACCCGTAGGTATGGTGGTAGGCTCGTACCAGGTGGTCGGAAGAGGCCTTCGAGGCGGAGTAAGGGCTACGTGGATCGTATGATGTTTGCTCGGTAAAGAATCCTTCGCTGCCTAAGCTGCCGTAAACCTCATCGGTTGAAATGTGGTAGAACAGCTTATTTTGTAGGTTGTGTCCCCAGCTCTTCAGGGCAGCATTCAAAAGGGTTGTAGTTCCAACAATGTTGGTTTTAATGAACGACATGGGGTCTGCTATGGAGCGGTCAACATGCGACTCGGCTGCCAGGTGTATTACGCCATCAATCTCGTAGCTACAAAAAACTTCCTCAACCTCGTGCTCATCGGCTATATCACCCTTCACAAAACGGTAGTTAGGCTCGTTTTCAACATCGGCGAGGTTCATCAGGTTACCGGCATAGGTTAGCTTATCCATGTTCACAATCAGGCAGTCGGGATACTTCTTTACAAAACGCCTAACTACATGTGAACCTATGAAACCTGCGCCTCCGGTAATCAGAATATTTCTCTTCATTACGTTAAAATTTCAGGTAAAGTAAGCAATAATAATTTTCAATTTTTTGGATAAGGTGAAAAATACCTATAAATTTGCCACCACAAAAATCGGTTCGTAGCTCAGCTGGTAGAGCACGTGACTCTTAATCATGGGGTCGAGGGTTCGAGCCCCTCCGAACCGACAGCGCCACCTTAAGGTGGCTTTTTGTTTTAAACCATTTCCACCAACCAATTGCAGGGAGCTCCATTCGCTACAGTTTGCAAATTTTATTAATTTTGGTAAAAATTATGCTGTATGGGTACCTGCATCGAAGCTTCAACCTTAAACTTCTTGGCTGATTTACAAGGAAATAACAATCGTGAGTGGTTTCAGCAAAATCGAAACCGTTACGAATTGGCCTTCAGTAATTTTTACCAGCTGGTGCTGTCGTTGATTGCCGGTATTGGCTCTTTTGATAAAAACTTGGGATCGCCCGATCCTAAGGATTGCATTTTCAGAATATACCGCGACGTACGTTTTTCACCTAACAAGATGCCCTACAAGCAAAATTTTGGGGCATATATTGCCAAAGGAGGGAAAAAGAGTAACCTGGCCGGCTACTATATTCATATTGAGCCACACGAATCATTTGCCGCCGGTGGAATATACATGGCGCCTTCCGACATCATGCGGAGAGTTAGGGAGGATATTTATGATTACCCGGAAGATTTTTTGTCAATTGTAAATTCAAAGGAGTTTAGAGGGAAATTTTCCTTTGAGGATGCGGAAAGCCTTGGAAAAGTTCCCAGAGGTTTTGAAGCCGGAACAGCAGTTGACGAGTACTTAAAGCTTAAAAACCTTATACCCTCCATTTCATTCAGCGATAGCAGCATACAGAAGGAGACTTTTGTGGACGAGGTGCTGCAGGTATATAAAGCGCTGCAGCCACTTGTGGGTTTCATAAATCAAGCCATAAACCAGTAAAGTATAAAATATGAGTATGAGGGGAATGCTTGCTTTTCTTTTTACCTCACTTTTAATAGTAAGGGTTGGATATGCCCAGGTTGGCTTCACCCAGGAGGGAGTTGCATCTTTTTACGGTGATGAGTTTGAAGGCAGGGTAACCGCTTCGGGCGAAAGGTACAGCCACAATAAGGCTACCTGTGCGCACCTGTCCATTCCGTTTGGCTCGCTGGTGAAAATTACCAATTTGGATAATGGACAAACAGCAATTGTTAGGGTTAACGACAGGGGGCCTTTTGTGCCCGACAGGGTGGTTGACGTTAGCCGTTCGGTTGCCGAAAGGCTGGGTATGATTCCAACCGGTGTAGCCCGGGTTAAAGTTGAAGTGGTTGATGCAAATGCGCCCCTGCCAGCCAACCAGAATGCGATTGAGGAAGTACCCGCAAAACCTAAGGTTGGTACTGTTAAGGTGGCAGGCTCATCCAGCACGTCCAAAACTTCCACGGCTCAAGGCGAGGGGGAGTTTTACCAACTTAAGGTTACACCAGTGAAGCCTGCCCGATATGGCATTCAAATTGGCAGCTACAAGGAGCCGGTTAACGTTTTTAAGATTGCAAGCGATTTCCAGAAATTGCTGAAGCAGAGCATGATGATTAATGTGGTTAATGTTAATGGCGAAAAGGTTTATCGCCTGCTAGTAGGTGGATTCGAAACCCGGAAGGAGGCCGAGGAGGTAAAGAATAAAATTCAAAACGATTACCCGGGCTGCTTTGTGGTTGGGTTTTAGCATTAAAAATTGCAGTGGGTAGTAAGTAATTAGGGTATTCGGCATTTTAAGAGTTAATTTCCTACCTCAGGAGTAGGTTGGGTTATTGCAAAGCTTAAGGGAATGAAAATAGGTACGTTGGTAAACGATTTTATAAACCTGTTTTACCCGAATATCTGCGCCGTGTGCCATGACGGGTTGGCAAGGGGTGAGGAAGTTATCTGCACTCAATGTTTATACCATATTCCCAGAACAAGATACTGGCTGGAAACCGATAATCCTGTGGCGCGGCTATTCTGGGGGAGGGTAAATATTGAAAATGCCTGTTCGCTATTCCTATTCGCAAAGGGGAGTAAGTACCGAAAGCTTATTCATCAGCTAAAATACAACGGGAGGGAAGACATCGGTGTTTTTCTAGGCAGGGAGTTTGGAAAGGAGCTCTGCAGGGCAGAGCTTTATAAATCGGTAAATTTCATAATACCCGTACCGCTTCATCCCAGGAGGCAGAAGGAAAGGGGCTATAACCAGGCAGAGGTGATTGCCAACGGGCTTTCAAAGTCAATGGGAATACCGGTTATTCCGGATGTGCTGGTGCGAAGGGTTTACACCCAAACCCAGACCAAAAAGTCGAGAACCGAAAGAGTTCAGAACGTTTCGGGAGCTTTTGACCTTCAGAATCCTGAAAAGATTTCGAAGCATCACGTTTTGCTGGTTGACGATGTAATTACAACAGGGTCAACGCTGGAGGTGTGCGCTCAGACACTTCTACGAGTTCCTGAAATCAAGGTGAGCGTTGGAACACTAGCCTACGCTTCGTCATGGTAAACTAAATATAGGGTAATTTGAAAAATGCAGGGGTAAAAATCGCCCTGCATACTTCATACAGCCAATTCAACCGGCAACAGTAACTTTTGCGGCTCAACTGGCCGCTTGGAGGTTGAAATTCTACCTAAGTGGATTTTCCACCTTGCCCATAAAGAGAATGGCACCGGAATCCTTATGGCGAAGGATGTAAATAAAAGGCCTGTTAGCAACAAAGGTGTTGGCCGGTAGCATCGATTTAACGGCTACTACAACAGCAGTGGCAGCAGCAGCAGTTGTACCCTCCTCTGAAACCTCGATGTAAGCCTTGTGAAACGCATCGGAAATCTTCAGGTCATCCTTGCCTGAAATTCCCGAAAAGTTGGCAGCATTGCTAAAGGCTATGGGCATACCCATGTCGCTAAGCGTTTGCTTTAGGCTGAGGGAGGTTTCAATGGTGAACTTAGGCAGGAGCACGGTAACTTTTTCAGGGTTCAGCCCCTTTGTAGCCTGTTGGTAGAGTTGTAGTGAAAGATTTCTCTCAAAATCGGCCATGGGTGTATCCTCGTTGGGCAGAAGGATTAGCAGCGAAAGTTTGTTCCCGCGGTAGTTTAGCTCCAGTGCCTGGTAGTTGGTTCCCACGTAGTATCCAAACTTGTCATCGGCAAGCATGGTAGGACATTTCACCGTTTCACCCGATGAAAGGTTGAAGTTTCTTGCCGAAGTTCGTTTGGGATCGAACGGTACTTCCCATTTACCCTTGAAGTAGATAGCATTGGTTAGCACCAGGCGGGTCATCTCGTCGAGGCTACCTTCCGGGAGAAGATTTTTAATGTAGCTCCTTGTGTCGGCTTCAACAGTTTTGTTGATCAGCAACCGTGAGGCTTCAAAATTTCCAACAAAATCGGCAGTGGCAATTTTAGCGCTGTATGAGCGTCGTAGCGCCTTGCTGTACTTGCCAAGCACCCTGTATGATTTTTCGAGCCAGGCGCGGTTGGCCATGCAAATTTCCACCGAGTCGCCGGCCGATTTTAAAACCTTTTGCTGGAGTTTACCCAACTCGGAATGAAAGTTGGTTGTTGGCTGGAAGTGGAAAACCTCATCCAGCTGTTTTTGGGTTTCGCCCCTTGCGCCTAGCGCAACCATTCCAAAAGCAGGAGTAATGCTTAGGGGAGAAAAAACAAAGTTGCTGCTGTTCCCGGCAGCTGTTTTTGCATAAAGGTCGAAGGCAAACATTGAGACAGCCTCAGTAACCTGCTGGGCATTACCGGGTATCACCGGGGCCAGCAACATCAAAGTAATGGATATCCGCTTCATGGTAGTAATTTTTTACCAAGTTACAACAAAAGTTATGCAAGTCATAAGTCTGCCTTGCAGGAATTGTTTTTTCTCTGTGCTTCCCGCATGTTCGCCGTAGAAGTGCCAAAGTTAATGAATTTGCTGTATGCTTTTACTCGAAAAAGTAATCCTCAATAGTCCACATGCAGGCTGTAACCAGCTCGTTATCGTTAAATGCTTTTTGGTTGAACTCCCGTATTTTTTGCATCACCATTTTTGCCTTTTCATCCTCTGCAATCTGGATAAAAACTGTAGAGTTATAGCCAGGCCAAACGGGGTTGTTGAACCGGTGGTTACCCTTTTTGTTTTTTGCCGTAACCTGTTCCACCACCTGGAAGTCGCGCACGTTGTTTTCGTCCAGCATGGTTAGTAGCGATTCCAAAACGGCAACGTTACAGGTGCAGTAAATCATTTTCATGTGTTGCAGCTATTAGTGAAATTAACATGAAGCTATAAACTATCTGGAATAGTCAATTTTTTTAGCTACTCCATTTGATTTTCTTTCTGAATTGTGGAAAATTCCATAGATAGCCGGAACAAGGAACAGGGTAATCAGCGTTGCAATCAGCAGACCGCCAATCATGGTAACGCCAAGGGGTGAGTAAGCCTCGCGCCCCATACCCTTGCTCAAGGCCATGGGCACCATTCCAAGGATTGTGGTTAAGGTAGTCATCAGCACGGGTCGCAACCTGCTACGGCCAGCTTCCTGTATGGCCTCGTAGAGGCTATAGCCACGCTTACGCAGGAGGTTTGTGTAGTCAACCAGCACAATACCATTCTTAACCACAATCCCTACCAGCATAATCATGCCAACAAAAGTAACAATACTAAGGGTTAAGCCTGTAAGCTTGAAAGCCCACACAACACCAACAAAGGTAACAGGAATGGCGAACATAATGATGAATGGATCCTTGAAGCTTTCAAATTGGGCGGCCATTACCATGAAAACCAGCAGGATGCCAAGGATGAGTATCAGGTAAAGGTCGGCAAACGACTCGCCCTGGTCGGAGGTTTGTCCGGCTATCTTTACATCCACATCATTCGGGAATGAGGTTGATGAAACAATACGCTGTGCCTCCATCTGCCCATCTCCAAGCGAAACCCCATTTAGCTCGGCCATCACCTTAACCAGCCGCTGCTGCTCCTTACGGTTAATCTGCAGCGGACTTGTTCCGGTTTCAATCTGGGCAACAGCATAAAGCGGAATGTCCTGATTAAGCAGGTTTTTCAGCTGGATATTCCTGATTTGGTTGATGTCGTTCCGGTAGCTGGGCGAGTAGCGAAGCGTAATGTCGAACTTATCGCCATCCTCCTTATATTCACCTGCTTCGGTTCCGTAAATGCTTTGACGTACCTGAAGCCCAATCATAGCTGCGTTAAGCCCCATGGCCGAGGCCTTCTGTTTGTCTATTTTAACTTGAACTTCGAGTTTCCCCTTATCCACATCGTTGTCCACATTGGTAAAGTAGTCCGATTGCTTCAGCTTGGCTGTTAACGCCTCGGCAGTTTGGTTGATGGTTGAAAAGTTGTTACCCGAGATTTCGATTTCGATGGGCTTTTTGTTGCCTGTCAAGGCTGTGGTTAGCACACTTCCGCCCAGGAGGGTAAAATTCTCAATTTCAGGAATTTCCGAAATTCTTGGACGCAGACGGTTGGCAATTTCGCGAGCTGATGCGCTCCTTTCGTTCGGTTTACGCAGGTGACACATGATAGTGGCTACGTTTTTCCCCTCGCTAAATCCTACTGACGAGAGAATTCCATCCTCGGTTTGGCCGGCAATAGAAAAAATTGAGCCTGGAGCCATCTCGGGAATTTCCTCCTCAAAGATTTTTAAAACCACGTTGGCTACACTATCCGTTTTTGCTGCAGCGGTTCCTACCTCAGTTTCAACCACGGCCACTACGTCGCCGGCATCAAATTCGGGAATATAGTCGGTTCCCATATTTCTGCCCATCCAAACGGAAAGACCAAGAATGATGGTAACAATGATAACGGTAATGGCCTTGTGATAAACTACCCACGCTAAAGCCTTTTTGTACCAGCCTTCCAGCCCGGTTAGAAGTTTCTCGCTGGCAGTAAAGAACCTGTTGTGCCTATGTACCTCTCCCGGTTTAATGCCTTTTACCAAGAGCGATGAGGCCATAGGGGTGAGCGTAAGAGCCGTGAAGAGGGAAGCCAAAAGGGTTACCGAGGTGAGAATGGCCAGCTGCTTGAACATGATTCCTACAATTCCTCCCATGAAAACCATCGGCAGAAAAACAACAATGGTGGTAAAAGTTGAGGCTGATATGGCCAAACCCATTTCGCTGGTACCAAATATGGCCGCCTGTTTAGGCTTTTCGCCGTTTTCAACATGTCTGGTAATGTTTTCAAGCACTACAATGGCATCGTCAACCACCATTCCTGAAACAACTATAAGCGACATCAGGCTAAAAATGTTGATTGTCCATCCCGCGGCAAACATTACGATGAAGGCTACAATTAGCGAAAAGGGAATGGTAATAAAAATGATGAAGCTCTGGTTCCAGTTTCGAAGGAACGCCAGCACAACCAAAATGACGAAGAAAAGGGCGTACCAAAGCGTTTCGGATAGGTTGCTAATAGACTCCGAGACCAGCTCATCGCTCTTCATCACCTCGCTCATGGTAACATCTGCAGGCAGTGTCTTTTTTAGCTCATCTACCTTAAGCCTGATAGCGTTGGCCACATTAAGCGTATTTTCGCCACTCTGCTTTTGAATCATCATAATAAGCCCTTTACCGCTGGAGGTTCGAGGGTACTCGTCCTTCTCCTTAAACTCATCGTGGATGTCTGCCACGTCGCTTAGCTTGATAACCTTACCGTTGAAGCTGGTCAGGGGCATTTCCGCCAACTCGTCAATGCTGGCAACATCGCCCGGAATCTGAACGGCATAATCGCTGCTGCCAATCTTGATGTTTCCTCCGGGTATTGAGAGATTGGAAGCCTGAAGGATGTTGGCGATTTGCGACATGGAGAGGTTATAGGCGTTGAGTTTAAGGGGGTTTACGTTGATCTTGATTTCGCGTTCAGGTTCCCCAATGATAATTACTGATCCTACACCCGAAACTTTGCGCAGCTTGCTGGCTATTTCGTCGTTTACCAACTTGTTGAGTGCACCATAGCTTTCCTTTGCCCCAATGCTGTAAGCCAATACAGGCATTAGCGAGCTGTTTACCTTGAAAATAGTTGGATTCTGGGCTTCGCGGGGCAACTTGTTTTTAACCAGCTCTATCAGGTCGCGAACATTATTGGCTGCCGAGGTAATATCGGCACCCCAGTCGAATTGGAGCTGGACAAACGAAACGTTCTCCTTGCTTTGCGAGGAGATGTTTTTCAGGTTCTCTGTGCCTGAAAGTATCATCTCCAGCTCTTTGGTAATCTGCTGCTCAACTTCGCTAGCGCTAGCGCCCGGGTAAACTGTGATTACTGTTAGGGTGGGAAGTTCCATATCGGGCATGATGTCGAGCGGTAGCCGGGTAAGGGATACCACTCCAAACAGCAAAACAGCTATAAAAAGCATTGTAATGGCTACTGGCCTTTTGACCGCTACTTCTGGCAATTTCATCCGTGCAAAATTTTAATATTGTGAGTTGGCAATAAACTACAATTTGGCATTTTATACTCGTTAACGTTCGTGTAGAACATCCATTGCTTTGAAATCCTTTGTGCTACATGGGTGTTTCCTGTTTTCATCAAAGTATTTTTTTTCAGCACGCATCTAAAACCCTAAACGAGCCTATTTTCCGCTGACCCGTACACGTTGTCCCTGACTTACCCTGGTTTTCCCATCAAGAACCACTTCAACGCCGGGTTCAATCCCTTTCACCGCAACATATTCGCCTATTGATTCAAGCCTGGATATCGGTATTCGGTTAATGGTGTCGTTGGTTACCGAGAAAAGGTAATCATCCGAAGTGCCGGGTAGGCGGTAAATGCTTTTTAATGGCACTACAGAAGCCTTAATTTCGGGCAACTTCACGGTGATGTAGGCAAACATTCCGGGTTTAATCTCCAGCTGCGGGTTACTAATGGTAACCTCCACTGCAGCTGAGTGGGTGGTGGTTGACAGAATTTGTTTTATGGTTCCCACCTTTCCCTGGTAGGTTTTGCCTGCAACGCCATCGAAGGTAACCTCAACTTCAAGTCCTTTTTTTATGACACCTAAATCCTTTTCGTTGACATCGAACCTAACCTTAACGGGGTTAAGCTGCATGAGCCTAACAATTCCCGAGCGCATGGAGTAGCCCGGCTCTAGCCCAGGGTTTAGGAAGTAAACCTCACCCTCCTCCATCATGCGCTCAACAACCATACCGCTGAAGGGGGCATAAACCCTTGTGTTTTTTTTGACCATTTGTACTTTGGCCTGTGAGGCATCATACTGAGCCTTAACGTGGTCATACTCCATTTCGCTGATGCTTCCTTTTTCCCTGAGGCGCGAAACTCGATCGAAATCCTTTTTTATGGTTTCGTTTTCAATGATTGTCTGGGTGAGCAGTTCGTCTGATAGCTCAACTATCAGGTCGCCTTCGTGCACGTTTTGCCCTTCGTCGAAGTAAATTTTTTCAACCTTTCCGGGAAGAGTTGCCCCCAGGTTGGCCTCTCGATTGGCAAAAGCTGTTCCGGTAAAGGAAAGGGTGGGGCTATAAATTCGCTCCTCAACCACAACAGTCGAAACCAACGGAACGTTTTCCTCCGTTGCGGGAACTTCTGTTTTACTGGTCTTGCACCCTGTTAGCACTAGTGCAATAGCAAGTGGGGTTAGCCCTAGGATAGTCGGTTTCATATTTGCCATTATTAAAATATTGTTATTCTGTTAATTCCTTTTGTTTGCAGCTAAAGGGTACCGGTAACCTTTTTAAGGTTGGTAATGTTAAGCCGGTACTCCATTCGGGCATCTATAAGATCGGAGTAGGCATTTTGCCAAAGGGTTTGTGCCTCAAGAACATCGGAGGTTTTAAGTTTGCCTTCATCAAAAGCATTACGGGTAACCTTTAGGTTTTCCTCCGCCTGTTTTAGGTTTTCCTCGGCCATTTGAACCTTTTTCACCGATTCGTTAAGCTGGTAAACTGCCTGCTGTACCTGGAGAGAAATGAGCTCTTTTGCCTCATCCATTTTGAGTTCGGCAACGCGTTGCTCGCTATGAGCCGCTTTAAGCGTGTGCCCCCTGTCGTTCCAGTGAAAAATTGGTATATTCAGCACTACACCTACGTTCCAGTCGCCACCAAAATTTTCGGAAAATCCATTATAGGGGTTTGGGTTGAAAAGCATGTAGTTTGCCGAAAGCCCAATGTTGGGCATGAAGCGCGAACGCATCAGGTTGACACCCGATTTGGCAATGTTGATGGTTTGGTTTAGCATTTCTATTTCTGGTCGTTTCGCCAGAGCCGTATCGGTAAAACTTTGCATGATAACGGCTGTATCCATGGAGGCTACCAACGAGTCGGCCAAAAGGATTTCCTGGTTCAGGGGAAGGCCTACCTGCTGGCAAAGGGCCATTTTAGAAAGGGCAAGGCCGTTCTGCACCTTTACCAGGTTTAGCTGAGCTTCATTTAGTTTCACCTTTACCTTGAGCAGGTCGTTTTGAATAACCATTCCCTCCTCGTAAAAGTTTTCAATATCAACGCTAAGCTTCTCTAGAAGCTGAATGGAGGCATTTACCAGCTTTACCTTCTCCCCAACTGCTACCACCCGCCAGTAGGCCTCTTCAGTTTTGTAGATGATATCGGAGCGCTCGGCTGCCTCGTTGGCACGTGCCAGACTTTCTCCGTACTTGGCAATCCGGTATGTTTCCCTAATTTTTCCACCGGTAAATATGGGTTGGGTCAAACTTACTCCGGCGGTGTAAACATTCTTATAGCCTACTTCGGCCTGATCTTTTGGAAGCCATGTGTAGTTTTGAAAAATCGGATTGCCATTGGCATCGGTTACCGGCTGAAGCGTTGAGGGGTTTATTACAAAAGTATTCGCCGGATCGAGATTTGGGTTAAAGCTGCCCGTACTCGGGTCGATTGCGCTGTAGGGGATTACCGGAAGGAACAAGTCGTTCTCAAACAAGCTGAACTTTTTGTTGGTGCGCATGTACAAACCATTTGCACTTACACTCGGAAAGAACTGGGTTTTGGCCGAACTTTTCAGCGAGGTTGCTGCCTGTACATGCTCACCAGCAATGAGCATCCGCTGGTTATGCTCCAATGCCATTTGGCGGCATTGCTCAACCGTTAGCAGCTGCTGGGCGTTGGACACTCCGTCCGCTAGCACCAGCAACACAAAAATATACAGAAGCCGTTTCATCCATTCAGGTATTTATAGTATTAATAAACAGTTCGTTGTAATATTGCACATTTATAGCTGAAGTCGTTCACACAAAAAGTGATCAACCATTTCGGGTCTGCTGTTCATTCCTTTTTGTTTGTTATTGCTACGAACGTCACAACAGTTTACATTTTCCAACCATACATGAATACGTCACGTTAAATGCCATCAACACACCCGGTTAACGTTTAACGATGCCGAAGAAAAGAATATCCAGGAGGTCGTCAATAACCGGGTTCATGGCATTCTCATCGTTTGTAGAGTTAACGAGGGGTAGCTCCAAACCTTTCATAGCCGTTACAATTGCCAGTGCTGACATGTAGAAATCTTTTACCTTAAAAGCCCCGCTACGGCTACCCTCCTCAAGAATTTGGGTGATGATGGAAATTTCCTCATCATCGTATTTTTTCCGAAATTTCTCGGTTAGCTGCAGGCTTTTTAGGTCGTCGTTCAGCCTCTGTTCCACGAAACTCGACAGGTGCCGTATAAACTCCATACGTAGCTTAACGTACGAGCGCATTTTTGATACTGCATCATCGGGGCTTTCGAGTATTTTCTTTACATTTTCTCTTTGTTGGCTTGCTTCGCGTGCAACAACCGCCCTGAAAATCTCCTCCTTTCCCTTAAAGTAGTAGTAGATTGAACTTTTGCCCATTCTCAAGCTACGGGCAATATCGTCCATGGAGGTTCTTCTAAATCCAAAGCGGCTGAACGCCTTTGTGGCGGCATTGATAATGCTATTCCGCATTTCATCATGCGGGCTGCCAATCACTTCCTGATGCATGGTTAAATATTCGACTGTTTTGTTAAAACGTTCCAAAATTACTACGTAATTATTTTTTGTCAAGGAATATTCGACTAAAAAGTGTTAAAATTCGAATAAATGTTTTATGTTGCTGATAACCTTTGAGTTATTCGATAGTTTTAGAAATGTTTATTGGAAAGCGAATAGAAGGAAGCATGAAGCGATAACTGCTAACCGGGTATAGCTTAATTGCAGCGTTTAACCTGTAGAGTAGGGAATCCGCGGGCAGGCAAACGAGTCTTGGAATTACTTTATCCTTTAACCCTAAACCTTTATCCTTTATTTTCCCTCCTTCCCTCTTTCAGAAAGATTTGCTAAAAATTGTAAATTTGAGGGAATTTTAAATAGTTAAATTGATACTAAATGCTTTTTAGCGATATAGTTGGACAGGAAAAGGTAAAAGAACGGCTGATTCAGCTGGTAAGGGAGAACCGTGTGCCCCATGCCAACCTTTTTGTAGGCCCACCCGGTGCAGGAAAACTCCCCCTGGCAGTTGCCTTTGCACAGTATATCATGTGTGAAAACCGTGGCAAGAGCGATTCGTGCGGAGTTTGCCCCTCATGCAGGAAAGTAGCCAAGTTGGTTCACCCCGACCTGCATTTCGTTTTCCCCACCAAGACAAAGGAAAAATCGGATGAGGGTGCCGATGAAAATTCCGAAAAACCTGACGATACCATTTCAACATGGCGCTCGGCTATTATCGCCAATCCCTACTTTGGCGAGAACGACTGGTACGAAATGATCGGAATGGAGAATAAGCAGGGAATTATAAGCACCGCCACTGCCAGTGAAATAATCAGAAAACTAGGCTTGAAAAGCTTTGAAAACGAGTTTAAGGTTATAATAATATGGCTGCCCGAACGTATGAATAATCAGGCAGCTAATAAGCTACTGAAACTGATTGAAGAACCGCCCGAAAAGACTATCTTTTTGCTGGTGAGCGAAAACCCCACCCATATCCTAAAAACCATACTTTCAAGAACCCAGCAGGTGATGGTACCTCCCATTAATCGTGAAAGCGTAGCCCTTGCCCTGCATGACAAGTATAACCTTTCTCCTGAATTGGCTCACGACATCAGCCGGATAGCCAATGGAAATTTTTATGAGGCCATCAGGTTGAAGGACCAGGAATCAAACTACTTTTTCACCAGCTACCGGAAGCTAATGCGACTTTGCTACTCCAAAAACGTGCTCGGACTCCTCGACTGGGTTGATGAAACAGCTTCGCTGGGCAGGGAGGACTTAAAGCACCTGCTTGTTTACTCCCTTAGGCTAACCCGCGAAACCCTCGTGCTCAACATGGGAGTTGAGGAGGTTTCATACCTGATGGGGGAAGAGGAAGCATTTTGTCACGATTTCTCACCATTCATTACAACAAATAATGTCTTTAGCATTACTGACGAGCTGGTTACTGCCTTCGAGTGTATCACCCAAAATGGTAACCCAACGGTAGTTTTAACCCACATGACCATGAGGATGGTTAAGCTAATCCCCAATAAAAAAGCGGCCTAGAAGGTTCATAATTTTTTGCTAAATTTGACGACTTTTAATTGGCTAACCTGACGATGGAAAAAAATATAGGGTCGAGGGGCGGGGTTATAACCGTGAACGAAGCTTCCGAGCATTCGGTTTGCAGCTCAAAGGGTTGCGCCAAGCTAAAAGTTCACGACTGGATGGCCGACCTTCCCATGCCGCTCCAGCAATCGGATATTATTGAAGTTCAATTTAAAAATACCCGAAAGGGTTTTTACCGAAATGCCAACCAGCTCGTTCTTCGGCAAGGTGATATTGTGGCTGTGGAGGCTACCCCTGGCCATGATATAGGCGTGGTTACTCTTACCGGCTGGCTGGTAGAGCGCCAAATGAAACGAGTAGGAGTTGACCCTAAAACTACCGAGTTCAAAAAGGTTTACCGTAAGGCAAAACAGGCCGATATTGAGAAATGGATAGAAGCTATTGCCCTTGAAAATAGCACCATGATTAGGGCAAGGAAAATTGCCGAGGAACAAAGGCTGAACATGAAAATTGGCGATGTAGAGTACCAGGGTGATAAAACAAAAGCCATTTTCTACTACATTGCTGACGAACGGGTTGATTTCCGGGAGCTAATTAAAATACTGGCCGAGGAATTCAGGGTAAAAATTGAGATGCGACAAATTGGTGCCCGTCAGGAGGCAGGGCGTATTGGCGGGATAGGCCCATGCGGTCGGGAGCTGTGTTGCTCATCGTGGATCTCACACTTTGCCTCGGTTAGCACCAATTCCGCTAAGGTTCAGGAGCTGTCATTAAATCCTCAAAAACTTGCTGGTCAGTGCGGAAAACTTAAATGCTGCCTTAACTACGAGCTCGACAGCTACATGGATGCCCGCAAGGACTTCCCCGATACCAGTATTGCTCTTGAAACCGCCGATGCCACTTACTACCACTTCAAAACCGATATCTTCAGACGGAGTATGTGGTACGGCAGCGAGCCTTCTTCGTCGGTTAACCTTATCGAAGTCTCTGTTGATCGCGTTAACGAAATTATCGCCCTAAACAGAAAGGGAATTAAAGCCGACAAGTTGTTGGAAAATACTACATCCGACCAGAATAACTCCCGGCCAAACGGCTTCACCGATGGTTTACTCGACGAGGGTAGCCTGACCCGATTTGATAAAAAGGGGGGAAAGACCGCAAAAAGGAAAAAAAGCAGAAATCGCAACCGAACCAGGCCAAGCAATGAGTAAAAGCCTACCAATTGCTTTTTTGGCAGCTACGCTTACATTGGCTTGCTGCAACAGGGATGCCGTATTTGATTCATACGTAGCTATTCCCCGTGAAACTTGGAGCGCCGATAGCTTGGCTAGCTTCAACATTGCTATTCCCGACACTTCCCAATCCTACGACATCATGATTAATCTACGCAACTCCACCGACTACCCGTTTCAAAACCTTTTTCTTTTCATCAGCATTTACTCCCCCAACGGTGGCTTTGTCCGTGATACCTTCGAATGCTTCCTGGCCGACGATAATGGTCGCTGGACGGGTAGGGGTAGCGGGAGAATTCACGACAACCGGTTCATTTACCGCGAGGGTGTAAAGTTTTATCAACCTGGCAGCTACAGATTTGACCTTCAGCAGGCCATGCGAGTTGAAGACCTCAGGGGAGTTGTTGATGTTGGAATAAGAATTGAACAATCCCAACAAAACTTTAAATAACTAGGGCACAAGCTACTCAGCCCATATCACGTAAAAATCATAACTCTCTGCAAGGTGGGTAAGAATAAGCTTAAGCGATTTGCCGAGAACGAAACATTCTCCAACCTCTTTCAGCCCCCCCTTGAGGAGGTGCTTAACGACAAATTCGAGCTAAAAGGGAAATGGGGGAACAGCTACTTTAAAAATATCAACCCTTTGGTTCTGGAGCTGGGATGCGGCAAAGGGGAGTACACCGTTAGCCTGGCCGGTATGAACCCACAGAAAAATTTTATCGGTATCGACATAAAAGGGGCCAGAATATGGCGCGGCGCAAAAACCGCACTTGAAAACAAGCTGAACAACGTGGCGTTTGTTCGAACCCGCATTGAGCATATATGCTCAATTTTTGCTCAAAATGAGGTGGATGAGCTGTGGATTACCTTTCCCGACCCTCAGGAACGAGAGATTAAGGCCAAAAAACGCCTAACGTCGAGCCGTTTTTTGAACCTCTATTCAGGATTTTTAAAACCAAATGCCATTGTTCACCTAAAAACGGATAACCGGCAGCTGTTCGACTACACCAAGGCGCTGGTGGAACAAAATAAATTTAATGTTTTAATCTGTACTACCGACCTCTATGCCAATTTTACCAACGATCCTGTTCTTGGTATAAAAACATTTTACGAGCAGCAATTTCTAGGTGAGGGACTTCCCATAACCTACCTCCGTTTTGTCCTTAACCATCCCGGACCCTACCATGAACCAATCCGGTAACGATAATACAGGTTTCTTCGAAAAGGTTTACGAGGTAACCCGTATGATACCGTATGGCAGGATAACCACATATGGTGCCATTGCACGCTACCTTGGTTCTGCTCAATCGGCCAGAATGGTAGGGTGGGCATTAAACTCCTGCCACTCCCAACCCGATTGGGTTCCTGCCCATCGTGTGGTCAACAGGAATGGCCAGCTAACCGGAAAAGTCCATTTCCCTGGTTCAAACACCATGCAGCAGCTGCTCGAATCGGAGGGTATTAGGGTTGAGGATGACACCGTTTTGGAGTTCAAAAAGTTCTTTTGGAATCCCGCTACCGAACTTTAACCTTTAAATAACGTTTTATAACCATGGACATCCCAAATTTTATTCTGGGAGGCATGACAATGTCCTGTAAAATAACCTACTTTTGTGCTTTTCTAAGTATAACAAAATCAACATAATGAATTTGACCACCGATCAGGTTTTGGAGGTACTCAACCAAGTAGTACATCCCGAAAGCGGGCAGAGCATAGTGAGCATGGGCATGGTTAAGGATTTGACAGCCAGCGACCGGCGCATTTCATTTACCCTGAAGCTCACAAAGAAGAACGATCCCTTTGCCTCATCGCTCAAAAAGACAGCCCAAAGACTGCTGACCGAAAGGGTTGGACAACAGGTAGAAATAGACATACAGGTTGTTGCCGACATCCCTGAAAGAATATCCCCACTAAAAACCAAAGCCTCGGTTAGCCGGGTAAAAAATATTGTGGCTATTGCCTCGGGAAAAGGGGGTGTGGGCAAATCAACCATAGCAGCCAACCTGGCCGTTTCGGTTGCCAAGTCAGGCGCCCGTGTTGGACTTATAGATGCCGATATATACGGACCCTCCATTCCTAAAATGTTCAACGTAGAAAACGTTCAACCCGAAGTTATGAAGGAGGATGAGATGGAACTGATTGTTCCCGTTGAGCGTTACGGCGTGAAGCTTCTCTCAATTGGTTTTTTCGTTGACCCCAACAATGCTCTTATTTGGCGGGGACCCATGGCCACCAGCGCACTAAAGCAGCTAATCCACCAGGGAGCCTGGGGTGAGCTAGACTACCTGTTCATTGACATGCCACCCGGCACCAGCGACATTCACCTGACCCTGGTTCAGGAAGTTGCGGTTACCGGTGCCGTTATTGTTAGCACCCCCCAGGACGTTGCTTTGGCTGACGCTGTTAAGGGGATAAGCATGTTTGGAAGTCAGGGGATAAATGTCCCAGTGCTTGGCCTGGTGGAGAACATGGCATGGTTCACTCCCGAAGAACTACCCGAGAATAGGTACTACATTTTTGGAAAGGATGGTTGCAAAAAGCTGGCTGAGCGCATGAAACTACCGTTGCTAGGGCAAATCCCCCTGGTGCAAAGCATTCGTGAGGGTGGCGATTTCGGTGAACCCGTTGCCCTGCACTCATCGGTGGTGGCCAAAGCATTTGATGAGCTTGCCACAAATCTTATTAGACAGGTCGAAATTCGCAACAGGGAACTTCCTCCTACTACCATTGTAAACGTTAAACACTAATAAATTATCCATTTCAAAATTTTTAAACCATGACTAGCAAGGAGGAAATTGTAACAAAAGTAGCTGCAGCCATTGATGTTATTCGCCCGTTTCTTCAGAATGATGGCGGTGACATCTCACTGGTAGAAGTAACCGATGACAATACGGTTAGGGTGAAGCTGCATGGCGCATGCGGTAGCTGCCCCTACAGCCTGATGACTTTGAAGAATGGAGTAGAACAAGCCATCATGCGCGATGTTCCCGAAATAAGAGGGGTTGAAGCAGTTAACCTAAACATACCCTAACAACTTTTTTTCAAGTATCCTAACCATTTAGAATTCTAGAACTTCAGGTAACGGAAAACTCCCTTTTTAAAGGGAGTTTTTTTGTAGTATAAAATATGTGGTTGGCAATCATAAAATTATAATCCCATCAACTTTTTCCCCGGGTCTGTCAAAAATCAAACGCAAACCCTTGCAAAAGCAAAGTTCCCCATCGACATTTACACCAAATTATCATTAATACTTTCAACCTATGAGATACGTACTACTTTTTACCCTGATGCTGGTTGTTGCCTCAGTTGCTGCGCAGGAACCAGTAACGCTTAAATTTACGCGTCCATCAAAGGTGCAGGCTTCAGCATCAAAAATCAAGCTGAAAGTCCAAGGTAACGAATACGTTCTTAAGAATGGAGCAAGCATATCCATCAACGTTACCCCGGAGTACGGAAAGTCGTTGCTGATTAATGCCGGAGACCAAACTGCCTACTACTTGAAACCTAAACCTGGGGAAACCTACGAGTTTGAGGTTGGTTTTAAATTTGCAGGCCCTTACATACTGCTGCTGAGCGGGGAAGAGGCCAAACCAGGCGAGGCTGTCCAGGTAACCGACACCACTGCCAAACCCGAGGGGTGGGAAACCAACCTAAAGGTTGACCGGGATAACATGGGAGCTGGAATTACCCTTCAAAAAACCGACCAGTCCGAGGCAATAAGGCAGGAGTGGCTGGCTCGCGGGGGTAAAATTAAATACCAATCGGTTGTTTTCAACGGAACCTATTTTGGTATGGACATGGACATGGAGGGCGTTGACGCAAACAGGATAGACGGGTACGGAGGCGGCATTTCGTTCTACCAGAACAGGATTAACCTTAAAATTCCTGCCTACAAAACCGGAGCTTCATCATGGAACTCCTTTAACATCGGTTTTGGATACGACATGCTGGTGTACGCATACAAATTTGACATGAAGATGGACCCCATAACAACTAAAATGGATGTGGTTACTATTACCATGCCATTCTCGGCCAATATTGGATGGACACTGGGTTTGGGAAAGTTTATTGATGAGGGGAACTGGAAGGGAGTTGCCCTTACCCTAAGGTACCGTCCTTCCATTATGTTTAACTTTACCAACTCAACCGTTAAGATGACCTCAACCGATCCCCACATCTCCGGCTCTACTTCCACCAGCACCGACAGCAATGTGCAGTTTAACGCTGGTGGTGTGGGCTTCGACGTTGATTTCTCAAACTTTAGCTCCACCATGGAGAAGCTCGCCCCGAAACCCAAGCTTAAACTTTCGTTCTTCGTCATGCCCCCCGTTAAGGACATGCCCCTGTTTATCAGCTTTGGGCTGGGTATAACTACATACTCCCGCTAGTAATTTATAAATGAAAACACACCCAAAAGTTATCAGTATGCTGATTACAAGCTAAAGGTCATACCCCGATAATCTAAAAGTCTTGGGCCAAACCCGACATCAGAACTATAATTACAATAGAAATAAACAGTGGAGTCCTAAAACCACTATAACCAAGAGGGGCGTTACCGAAAAGCCAAACGAGTAGGAAAAAATTCAACTTAACTCTAATTTTATGAGAACACTAGGAAACATTTTATGGCATTTTCCTTTTTTGGGGTTTTTAACCGCACTTGGAACCTTTTTAATAGGCGGTTTGCTGGTTATAACTGTAATTGGCTCACCACTTGGTCTGGGGCTAATTCAGCTTTCCAAGTTCTTGCTTGCCCCATTCTCCAACGCCATGGTTGATAAAACCGACCTTCAGGCCGATCAAAATAAGGCATGGAAGACTTACGGGATTATTGTCCGGATTCTTTACTTCCCGATTGGGCTATTTCTGGTTGTTGTAAACATTTTTCAAATTGCCGGCCTATTTATTTCAATCGTTGGGATACCAGTGGCTCTGGTTTTGGCAAAATCAATTGGTACTTACTTCAACCCGGTAAACAAGGTTTGCGTTTCAAAAGCAGTTGCCGATGAGCTTAGCTCAAGAAAGGCTAAGGCAGAGGTTGATAAGGCTTTTGCAACAAAGTAAAGAATGTAGCATAACATTCCATCCAACAAATTTAAAAAGGCATTTTAAATGCCCTATCCTCCTTGGCTTGTTACAGCAACCAGGGAGGTTTCTTTTTTGTAAAAGCATAGTGAAAATAAAGGCCGTTTTGATAAAAGTTTACTATAAATACATTTATATTTACAGAATAAAGCCCAAAAATATGGTCAAAAAAATCCTCATGCTGCTACTTGCTACCCTAATGTGTCCGGCACTATACGCCATACCCGACACGTCAAGGGTTGCGTTGCTGGTTATAGATATTCAGGATTTCTACTTTCCGGGTGGCAAATCGGAGCTGGTAAACCCGTTGCCTGCGGCTAAGAATGCAGCGCTGCTGGTTGAATACTTCCGATCGCACCAGCTGCCGGTTATATACGTAAAACACCAGTCGGCAGAACAGGAAGAAATTAACGAGATGGTAAAGCCTCTGGCCGATGAGCCGATTTTCACCAAAACGGAGGTGAACTGCTTTGTGGGGACACAACTTTACGACTACCTTGTGGGCCAGCAAATTTCAAAGCTGGTTATCTGTGGTATGCAAACCCACCTCTGTGTTGAGGCAGCAGTTAGGGCTGCTTCGGACTATGGGTTCAAGGTAACCCTTATTCACGATGCGTGTGCCACCAGGGATGTTAAATGGGGCAATACTACCATTCCGGCCAACATGGTTCACCTGTCAACCCTTTCAACCCTTCAAAACTACGCCAGAATACTTAGTACCGAGGAATGCCTCAAGGCCAACCCTTAAAGATTTAACCACTTAAAACGCAGGACTGGCAAAAGCTTTAACATCGCCTCCGGTTATGTCCTTGTCGCATAGTATGATAAGCCGTTCGACAACATTCCGAAGTTCCCTTACGTTCCCGGTCCAGGGTAGCCGTTTCAACTCGTCAACAGCATCGGGTCTAAACACCTTAGGCGGTATGCCATACTCGGAGCAAATTAGCTGGTTGAAATGTTCTGCAAGCAATGGAATATCCTCAACCCTTTCGCTTAGCGGGGGAACATGAATGATGATGACGCTTAAACGGTGGTAAAGGTCTTCGCGAAAGTTACCATTTTGAATCTCGTGGGTGAGGTTTTTATTGGTTGCCGCAATAACCCTCACGTTAACGGGAATATCCTTATCGCTCCCCACACGGCTAATCTTGTTCTCCTGAAGAGCTCTGAGCACTTTTGATTGAGCGCTTAGACTCATGTCGCCTATTTCATCGAGGAAAAGCGTTCCGCCATCGGCCTGTTCAAATTTACCCTTGCGCTGCTTGATTGCCGATGTAAACGCTCCCTTCTCGTGTCCAAAAAGTTCGCTCTCGATAAGCTCCGATGGAATGGCAGCACAGTTCACCTCCACAAAAGGCATGTCGGAGCGGTTGCTCTTTTCGTGAAGCCATCGGGCTACCAGCTCCTTCCCTGTTCCGTTTGGTCCGGTGATGAGCACCCTTGCCTCGGTTGGGGCAACCCTGTCTATCATCTCCTTGACCTTAACGATAGCCGGCGACTCGCCAACTATGTCGTAGGCCTTATTCACCTTGCGCTTAAGGATTTTGGCCTCCTGAATAAGGGTAGTTTTATCGGTTGCGTTGCGTATGGTGATAAGCAAACGGTTCAGGTCCAACGGTTTCTCAATAAAGTCGTATGCCCCCTTCTTTATAGACTCCACAGCAGTGTCAATGTTCCCATGTCCGGATATCATAACCACCGGTACATCGGCTGCTTGTTCCTGAAGCTTTTCAAGGACCTCAATGCCATCCATCTGGGGCATTTTAATGTCGCAGAGAACAATATCGTAGCATCCGGAGCCAAACATCTCAATTCCGGTTGGGCCATCTTCAGCCAAATCAACCGAATGGCTTTCGAATTCAAGTATCTCCTTCAGGGTGCTTCGGATAGCCTTCTCGTCGTCAATGACAAGGATTTTGGCCATAGCTCAATTTTTGGTAAATATACCAAATAATGCTTAATGAACGTGATTAAAAAGCATGGCTGCTTTGCAGCTCGGCCATAAATCCCTCCTTAAGGGCGAATGATGACTGGAACAACTTGTTAATTCCTATTTTTTGAATGATGAGGTTAATAAATACCGAGGCCGGAACAATCAGGTCAACCCGCATGGGGTCCAGTCCCTTTAGCGCCATGCGCTGATCGTGGGTGGAGGTGATAAAAAAATTGTGCAGCTCGAAGTACCGTTCAAGGGGTATTTCGGCCCAGGGTTCGCTACCAGGAGCAATGCTTCCCGAGTGCTCCATGATGCTACGAATTGAATCGAAAGAGCCGGAGCTTCCCACCAATCGGACAGGAACATACCTACGCGCAGCATCAAAAAGAGTTTGAACTTCCACATTAATAAACTCTTCCAGAGCCCTCAGCTGCTTCTGTGTTATAGGATCGGAAAGTTGAAACTGCTGCATCAACCTTGAAACACCCAGGTTAAAGCTGTGAAGCCAAAATGGCTCGCTGGTATTCCCAAGTATTATCTCATTACTTCCACCACCAATATCCAGAATCAAGCTACAGGTGTTACCCAAATCTAATGCCTCCCTGACCCCCTTGTACACCAGCGTTGCCTCGCGATTACCGTCAATTATTTCAACATTGAGCCCAAAACTGGTGCGAATATCCTCAACAAAGTTTGTCCCGTTTGAGGCATCCCGGGTAGCCGAAGTGGCAAATGCAAAGAACTTACCAGCACCCAAGCTTTTCGCTTTAGCCATGTGGGTATTAATTGCATCCAGGCCACGCTGCCATGCCTCCGGAGTAATAATCTTCCTGTTTAAACCGCCCTCGCCCAGCCTAACCGGGAGCTTTTCCTCGTAAATAATCTCGGGGCGTTCTTCCTGGTTAAACCTGGCTACCAACAGGTTGAAGGTGTTGGTTCCCATGTCAATAATTGCCACATTCATAACCTAAACATCTAATCTAAAACACTCCACTCCTTAAAAAACTGCGTAAGAAACAGCTCCATAAACTGATGCCTTTCAACAGCAATTTGCCTTGCCGTTTGGGTGTTGAGCCTATCTTTCAAAAGAAGAAGCTTTTCGTAAAAGTGATTGATGGTGCTTCCGTGGGCATGTTGGTACTCATCAAACGAGTGGTGTTGCTGGGGCTTCAAATCAGGAATGTACATGGGCCGTTGCCTGGCTCCGCCGTAGGCAAATGCCCTTGCAACTCCAATGGCGCCGATGGCATCGAGCCGGTCGGCATCCTGAACAACCTTTGCCTCAATAGTGGAAGGAGTAGTATCAACACCGGCACCCTTAAATGATACCTGCCCAATGATAAGTGCAACACGCCGGGCTTCATCATCGCTATATCCGGATTCGTGCAGTATTCTGAGCGCAACAGGGCAACCCTCGGTGTTTCTGTTCAGCTTCCAATCGTCAACATCGTGTAGCAAAGCGGCCAGCTCAACCGTGAAGGGATTGGCATTTTCCCTTTCTGATATGAACAACGCCAGCTTAACCACCCTGAGAATGTGCCACCAGTCGTGACCTGTTGAATCGCCCCGGCAGGCAAATTTAACAGATTGGTAAACCTGTTGTAAATCGTTATCCATTGGGGTAATACAAGTTTGTAAAAAAAGCGCTTCAAAATGCGAAGAGCGAAAATCCGATGGATTATTCGCCCTCAGCTCAACAAGCTTATTACCTGCTGCTAGCTTCTATACCTAATCCACTTTATCATCTCCTTCCACGAGTACTTCTTGCCGTACATCAGAATTCCCACCCTGTAAATTTTTGCAGCTAACCATACAGTAACAGCAAAGGTTCCGATTAGTAGCGCTGCCGAAAGGATAAGCTGCCATACAGGAACGCCAAATGGAAGCCGGGTTAGCATCACTATGGGGGAGGTGAAAGGTATCATCGAGAACCAGAAGGCAAGGGAACCGTCGGGCGATTTAATGCCAACAATCATAACAAATATCGCCAGTATAAGGGGAATGGTTATGGGCATAACCAGCTGCTGGGTGTCGGAAACATTTTCTACAGCCGAACCAACAGCAGCGTACATGGCGGCATAGAGCAGGTACCCCATCAGGAAGAAGAATATAAAACCGCCGATTATCAATCCATAGTTCTGATTTTTCAGGGCTTGTAGAAAGTTATCGGTATTTGTTTCAGAGATTGCTGCTGTTACATCGGCTGACTGAGCTCCCTGGTTGGCCATGATGGACTGGTTGGCAATTTGAACCTGCTCCATATTGGCCTTGCCTGATTTTTCCGATATGAGGTTAAGGCCAACTCCGGCCAAACCGGCAGTGAGTACAATCCAAATTGCAATCTGCAGCAATCCCACCGCTGCTATTCCAAATATTTTGCCCATCATAAGCTGTACGGGCTTTACAGACGAAACGAGTAGCTCAACAACGCGGTTATTCTTCTCCTCAATTACCCCCTGCATAACCTGGTTGCCCATCAGCATCACCATCATGTACATCAGGAAACTTAAAATATAAGCTATTCCCATGGTTATCAGGGTATTGCTCTCCTTTTCCTCGCCATCCTTTGAAATTTTGATGGAGCGGACGTTAACCTTAGTTTTTACGTCCTTGAGTATTTTATCAAGGTCCTGAATGTTGTAGGTCATCAACTTACGGGTTTCAATTTCCTTCTCCATGGAGTTCTCGATATGCGAAATCACCTCAATGGAAGGTTGTTTGGGCGAGTAGATGGTAAGGGCTGGGGCAATGCTACCCGGAAGTGAATCAATTGTAAGCAGGGCGTAGTAGCCTGACTCCTCTAGTGAATTTTTTACCTTTTCGGCCGGCGTATCGGTTATGGTAGTAATTTTAATGTATTCGGTTTGGGGAATAGCACTTCCAAAGTGCTGTGTATTGTCAATAACGGCAATATTGCGCACTTCAGTGTCCTCCATGGTGGCAAAATAGGTAGGAAGAATTACCATGGCGGCAAAAAATAGCGGCGAAAGCAGGGTGGTAAAAATGAATGATTTTTTCCGCACCCGGGTCATAAACTCCCGCTGGAGTATAAGGAACATTTGTTTCATAATTCCGGAATTTTTTATAAAATACTAGTTAAGCGATAAACCATGAGCCTTGTTGTACTCCTGCACAACCCGAATAAAGATATCGTGCATGCTGGGTACTACGGGATTAAACGAAAGCACCTCAACACTTGAAATCAGGCTTTGAAGCAGCTTGTTGCTATCCGAAGCCGATTGCAGCCTTACCTGCACCCTTGGAATAGCCTTCTCGGTGTTAACGTTAAAAATGTCAAATGTACCGTTCAGGTTTTGCCTCAGGGTTTCGAGGTTTCCCTTAAAGGCAACTTCAAATACGTTGCTGCCATAGTTAGCCCGCACCTGGTCAATTTGCCCGCTAAGGATATTTTTTGATTTATTGATGAGGGTAATGTGATCGCAAAGCTGCTCAACCGATTCCATGTTATGGGTGGAAAAGATAATGGTGGTGCCATTTTTCTTCAACTCCAGTATCTCATCGGTAATCAGCTGGGTGTTTATAGGGTCGAAACCGCTGAATGGCTCGTCGAATATGAGCAGCTCGGGTTTGTGGATAACGGTTACAATGAACTGCACCTTCTGGGCCATACCCTTTGAGAGCTCCTCAATTTTTTTATCCCACCAGGATTGAATTTCAAATTTTTCAAACCAGTACTTCAGGCTTTTAGTTGCATCTTGCCGGCTTAACCCCTTGAGCTGGGAAAAGAATAGGGCTTGCTCTCCAACCTTCATTTTTTTATAAAGACCACGCTCTTCGGGCAAATATCCTATCCGGTAGATGTCGTTGGGTTCAATTTTGCGGCCATCGAACATAACTTCTCCCTTGTCGGGGCCGGTAATCTGGTTAATTATTCTGATAAGTGTTGTTTTTCCAGCGCCGTTTGGGCCAAGGAGTCCATAGATAGATCCCTTTGGAATGGCAATGCTGATATCGTCTAGCGCCAGGTGGTTTGAAAATCGCTTCTCCACCCCATGAGTCTCTAAAAGATTCATAAATCTGATGGGTTTAAGTTCACCTATGAATAAAATTATGCAAATGTAGCAAAAGCAACTAATAATCCTTACAATAAATACTTAATCAGCACCTTTGAAGAATGCGCTCTTGCATGCAGCGCAGAGGTATTAGTAGAAGGAAGAGGTAACGAAAATGAGCCTAAACTGTGGGTTTGTCAGCCCCCTCTGTAATAGTCTCCATTGCCTGCATAGCGGCATTCTGCTCGGCCTCTTTTTTAGAAGTACCATGGCCATGGGCTATTTCCTTGCCATCCCAGCGAAGAACAGAGGTAAAATGGGGGATTGCCGACTCGGGCAGTGACTCTATTTTAGTTAAAAATTCGGCAGAATTTTTTTGCTTCTGGGCCAGCTCCAGCAGCCTGCTTTTAAAATCAATCTCAACATGCTGAATGGCTTCAAGGTCAACCTGACGTTCGAGAATATTACTAACCACTAACCTACTGGTTTCCTTGAATCCCATGTCGAGAAACATGGCGCCAATAATTGCCTCAAGGGCATTACCAAAAATATTTTTTTGGTTGAACGAGGCACCGTTTCCCAGCACTACGATATTTGGTAAACCAATTCCTATGGCTAGCTGGTTAAGGCTAGCTCGGCTAACAATTTTGGCCCGTGTTTGAGTAAGAAAACCCTCATTTTGGCTGGGGAATCGGGTAAAAAGGTAATCGGCTACGATAGCATCGAGAATGGCGTCGCCAAGATATTCGAGCCGTTCGTTATCAACCTTCTTTCCATGAGCAATAACTAACGAGGCAGACCTGTGAACCAAGGCCAACTTATAGAGTTCTAGGTTTTGAGGTGAAAATCCCAGTACCTGCTCAATACTACGGTAGATTTCATGGTCTGCAGCAGGAACTCTCAGACGCCAAAATGCTTTTGGAAGGAATTTCCGCACCGGTAGCTATTAAATCTTCTGAAAAATTATAGAAGCATTGTGCCCACCGAATCCGAATGTATTGCTAAGCGCTGCCTTAACGCTTCTCTTCTGGGCGCTGTTGGGTGTAATGTTTAGGCGGCTGTCAATTTCCGGATCGGGTGATTTAAAGTTAATAGTGGGTGGAATGGTATCGGTGCAGATAGCGAAAATAGCAGCAATAGCCTCAATGGCACCGGCAGCCCCAAGTAGGTGACCGGTCATGGATTTTGTGGAGCTGATATTGAGCTTGAAGGCATAATCGCCGAATACCGAAATTATAGCCTTTGCCTCGGCAATATCGCCAAGAGGTGTGGCGGTGCCGTGTACGTTGATGTAGTCAATATCCTTGATAGTAAGGCCAGCATCTTTCAGGGCATTTTCCATAACCTTTCGGGCGCCAAGTCCTTCGGGGTGCGGAGCTGTGAGATGGTAGGCATCAGCCGACATGCCACCGCCCTTTAACTCGCAATAAATTTTTGCACCTCTGGCCTTTGCGTGCTCGTACTCCTCAAGAATGAGGCAACCACCACCCTCACCAATTACAAAACCATCGCGCGTGGCGTCGAATGGGCGAGATGCTGTTTTGTACTCATCGTTGTTGACAGATATAGCCTGCATGGAGTTAAAGCCACCTACGCCAACTTCGTTGACGGATGCTTCCGACCCACCAGCAATGATAACACTTGCTTTCCCGGTCCGAATTATGTCGAGTGCCGAAATGATCCCGTTGGTAGAGGATGCACAGGCTGAAACGGTGGAAAAGTTAGGGCCGCGAAATCCGTACTTTATTGAAATGTGCCCGGCGGCAATGTCCGAAATCATCCTGGGAATAAAGTAAGGGCTAAATCGGGGTGTTCCATCACCCGCGAAATAGCCTCTTAGCTCTTCGGTGAAAGTTTGCATTCCACCAATCCCTGATGCCCAAACGACTCCTGCCATATCAAGATCAATAGCTTCAGGATTTAGCCCGGAATCCTTCATGGCCTCCTCAACTGCCACCAGCGCAAACTGAGTGTAAGGGTCTATCTTTTTTAACTCCTTACGGTCAAAATAGGCATTAGGATCGAAATTTTTTACCTGACAGGCAAATTTGGTTTTAAACTTTGAGGCGTCGAAACTGGTAATCATCTCACTTCCGCTCACACCCTTTTCGAGGTTAGCCCAATACTCCGGCACACTGTTGCCAATAGGATTTATTGTTCCCAGGCCGGTAACAACAACACGCTTCATTTCCATAAATTAGAAATGTTTAGTTTAAACCAATTGCCTATAAGGATTTTACAAATTACTTGCTGTGGCCTTCAATGTAGCTAATTGCATCGCCAACTGTGCCAATCTTTTCAGCCTCGTCATCAGGAATCGAGAGGTTAAACTCCTTTTCGAACTCCATGATAAGCTCAACGGTGTCTAGAGAATCGGCACCAAGATCATTGGTGAAGCTAGCCTCGGGGGTAACTTCGTTCTCGTCAACTCCCAACTTGTCAACAATAATCGATTTAACTCTGGTTGCAATATCCGACATAGCTTTAAAATTTAGTTAGTAAATAAAGTTTTCATTTGCAAAGTAAAAGAACTTTTCACCTGATACAAAACCAGATGAACACTTTTCAGCCGCAAAAGTAATTTTTTTGTTTTTACATTTGCCAAATCCTTTTAAAAAAATTTGACAATCGTTTAATTTTATAACGCATAGTGCTGTTTATGAACAATATAGCAATACTGGCTTCGGGATCGGGCACCAATACAGAAAACATCATCCGCTACTTCAGCAATCATCCACTTATTAGGGTAACGTTAGTGGCAACCGACAACCCTAATGCTTACGTAATAGAGCGTGCAAAAACGTCGGCGGTTCCGGTTGTGGTGTTTTCCATGGAGGAGCTCCGTAACGGAGTGCTGCTTAATATTCTGAAATTGAATAATATAGACTTAATTGTACTGGCTGGTTTTATTAAGCTTGTTCCGGAACAGGTGGTCAATGCATATCCAGGACGAATTGTGAATATTCATCCCGCCCTGCTACCGGCATACGGGGGTAAAGGTATGTATGGGAACAATGTCCATGAGGCGGTTCTGGCAAACGGTGAGAGGGAAAGTGGTATTACCATACATTACGTGAATAACCGGTATGACGAGGGTGATATTATTTTTCAGGCTAAATGCGAGGTAAACCCATCCGATACTCCCGATACCCTTGCCCAAAAAGTGCATGTGCTGGAATACCAGCACTACCCAAGGGTAATCGAGTCGCTACTAACCAGCCTTATTTAAGCTGAATTGCCTATTTGGGGCATGTAACCGGCAACAAGCAGCCGGGGTATGGCTTATCCAGCAGCTATTTCTGGTTATGCCTGCCAAAATTAAAGTGAAGACCTACCGGGAATGTAAACGGGTTGTAATCCCGGTCGCCCTTATAAGTGCGTGAATGGCAGGGATACTCCTATGCAGGTGTAGAATCGAACCCGCTTGTAGCCCATTTTGGACATAAAGCCTGGAGTTCCAGCCGGGAAGTTGGCCCGGGCATCTTCTTTGCCCCTGAGTAAAGGGGAGTTATAGCTGTTGGGAATATACAAAACGGTACAACAGGAAGTGGCTACCAGGTAGGCAACGGACAACATCCTCATAAAGTTTTGGGCAGCATTCCTCTCATCGGTTTTTAAAATATTTAAATGTATGGCTCAAACTCAACGTCAGGTTGCCTTGCACAAATCATTCTTCTCCCCACATAAACGCCAACCATAGGTAGGTACCGCCCACCGGTAAATTGAATGCCTCTCCTAATCCACCGGAAACGAAATAGCACAAAAAAAGGTCAGCCATTTGAAAGTTAAAAAACGCCCACACGCCAACCTGTGGATCACATTCATTTATATAAAGTATAATTTGTAACTACACATTAAATGTAGTAATTTTGAAAAAACTAAATTACTACATTATGGGAAGAAAATCATTACAAGTTCAGGGCTATAGTTCAGAAGAAATTAGAGTTCTGTTTACTAAGGATGAAAGATATACCATCGGCATCAGGCTGTACGCGGTTTATCAGGTTTCACTTGGGCAAGCCAGTCGCAAATTAGAAAGCTTATACAATACCAGTTTTAAGCAAATCACCAACTGGGTACATCGATTTGAAGAATTTGGATTAGAGGGGCTGAAGGACAAACCCAAAAGCGGCCGTAAGCCAAGGTTAGCTGAAGAGCAGTTGAATGAGCTGAGTAGTGTGTTGCAAAATAATAGACCCGACGAGTTTGGCTACAATACAGCTACATGGAATGGGCCTATACTAAAAGATTACATTGAAAAACACTATCATGTAGCATACCAAAAAGCGCAGGTTTATAACTTGCTGAAGAAGCTTGGTTTTACCTATCAAAAGGGCAGATCCCAGTATCCCGAAGCGGATGAGGGGAAAAGAGGGGAGTTTAAAACGACATTAAAAAAAACTAAAAGAGGAACCTGATAGCACCGTTATTCTATTTGAGGATGAGTTTAGCTTAAGCAACACGGCAACGATATCATACAGCTGGGCGGTTCGTGGAAAGCAACCCAGGGTAGTGTCAAAGCAAAACAGAAGAGAGCGCCAAACAACTTTTGGCAGCATAAACATAAGGACAGGGCAGATGGTCATTAACTTTTCGGATAAAGGCAACTTCAAGAGCTTCAAAAAACATTTGAAGAAAATACTGCACACATTCAAAAGTGCTCCAAAGATTATTTTGGTGCTTGACAACGTAAGGTATCACCATGCGAAGCTTCTAAAAAAGTTTTTGGAGGAAAACCAAAGGTTGGAAATCCTTTATTTGCCTCCATATTCACCAGATTTAAGTCCAATTGAAAGGGCTTGGTGGTTCATGAGAAAATCGGTAACCCACAATAGGTTTATGGAATCTCTGAAGTTGAGAAAAGCAAAATTTTGGCAGATGTTTTCTCCTTTTCAAGTTCCAAACGAAAAAATATTAACTATATGTGCAATTATTTATTAGACTTTATATAAAATGCGAGCTAATGTGTGCGTGGTGAACTAAGAACGAACAAAAAAACGAGAAGCCCCATTGTAGCAACTACAATGGGGCTTCTGCATGGGAAAGGAAATGAGTAATAACTATATCAACTTTTGCTCAATGGCCATTTTAACCAGCACCGCAGTATTTCGGGCATTTAGCTTAAAAAGAAGGTTCTTACGATAGCTATTCACCGTTTCTACGCCAAGAAAAATCTTGTCGGCAATTTCGGGGTTGGTATAGCCCTCCACAATAAGCTTTAGCAGTTCGCGTTCACGAGGGGTTAACCAAATCGCGCTGCTCGACTGCTTTTTCATTAAAAGGTCAACCTCATCGCAAAGAAAGGTATCGCCACTGGCCACGCACTCAATACCATCTAACACCTCCTCGGCCATTGCGTTTTTTAGCACATAACCGTTTGCACCCGCCTCAAGCATGCGTCGTACTATAGTGTACTCGCCAAAACTAGTAAGTGCAATAACCTTAACATTAGGATATTTCTCTTTGATGGTTGCGCAAAGATCAACTCCATTGGCATCGGGAAGGTTGATATCCAGCAAAAGAACTTGAGGCTCCTTTAGGCGAAGCATGTCCAGAGCCTCCTTGCCACAATAGGCTGTGCCGGTTACCTGTGCAACACCCGACTCGTTAATCAGCCTAAGCATTCCATCAACCAGAATACGATGGTCGTCCACTATCTGTACGCTTATCATGCCAATATCCCCTATAATTTAAACTCAACGTTTACCTCTGTGCCATTACCAGTCTTTGAAAAAATATCCATAGTTCCGTTAAACAATTGCACCCGGCAACGGATATTGTCAAGCCCTGTGCCCTCGGATTTTACTTTTGGGTCGAACCCAACCCCATCGTCCTGCACGATTAACGAAACCCTATCTGTTCCCTGAACTATTTGGATATTGATATGCTGCGCCTGAGCATGTTTTAAAGCGTTATTCACAAGTTCATGAGCGGTGCGGTAAATCATCATCTCCAGCTTGCTATCAAGCCGTTGCTCGTTTCCAAAGTAATGGAACTGCACGTTGGGTATATTGCCACAGAAATCGGTTAGCGACGCCTTTAAACCGTAGCGCATCAGCGATTCAGGCATCATGTTATGCGCTACACGCCGTAACTCGCGAATGGAGCTATCCAGCATTTCGAGCACTTTATTAAAGCGCAACACATCGTCGCTATCAAGGGCAACACCACTTTTTACATCGTGCAAACCCATCTTAACAACGGAGAGCATCCCTCCTAGCCCATCGTGCAAATCGCGAGCCAAGCGCTTACGCTCCGTTGCCTCGCCTTCCAGAATGGCCTGCGTGGCAACCAGCTGCTTCTCCTGCTCTAGCTGTTTAATTTGTTGTTCTTGAATATGAAGTTTTTGTGCATCTAGCAACTGTCGATACTTATTTCTAACAATAATAAACGCAGCAACTAAGGCGACTATTAATATTATTGTAATGAGGATTATTAATTGATATTTTCTTCTTTTCAATATAAGTTCATGTTCTCGTTGGGTATTCTTAAGGATTATTATTTCCTTTTCTTTCATCTCAGAATGGTAACGGGATTCTAAATAATTTACGTGCATTTGTTTACTGTCATTAAATACACTATCCCTAATAATATAGGACTTTAGTAGATTTTCGTACGCACTAGAATATTGCCCTTTAGAAGCATAAACCTTCGCCAAAATCGATAAAGCCCTTTGCTTTATATCTCCTGTCCCCATTCTTTCGGCTATTCCAAGAGATTTTTCAGCATATTCCATTGCTTTTCCAAGTTGATTGTCTAGAAAATAGACTTCCGAAACATTGGTGGTTATGCGCATCACTTCCCAATCACTACCTAATGCCTTTGCATAATTTAGAGCCTGAAGGTACTCTCCTATAGATTTTTCATAGTTATTCTCACTTAAATAATAATAACTACCCAAATTTAAATGAACCAACTCCAATATGTAAAGATTTTCCTGTTCGGTAGCAATTTCCTTTGATTTGAGCAACAAACTAAGAACTTCTTCAAATTTTCCCTGAGATATCAATGCATCAGCCAAACTCACGCTAACAACAGATATCATCTGCTTATTACCGTTTTCTATACTAACTCTTAAACACTCCCTTGAATATTTTTCTGCCCTACTATAATCCTTTAAAAAAGCATAAAGGTTTGACAGGTTATTTAGGGTTTTAGGTCGAATTTCATTATCGTTTATGCTGTCCAAAACCCTAAGCGCATTATAATAATACTGAATTGCCTCCCAGTAATTACCTAAGCGATGATCAATAACACCATAACTATGATAGATTGCCCCTATACCCTTTGCGTATTCCTCCCCCTTATTGTGCCTGAAAATACTATCAGCCTTTTGATAATTTAACTTTGCTAAATCGAAATCATTTTTAATATCGGAATAATAGGCACCTAATAACTTATATCCATTAGCCAATAACAATTGATTTCCCTGCTCAACAGACAACTCAACTACTTGCTGCGCTAGTTCAAAAGCCTCATTGGGAGAAGAGTAAAGTTTTGATTTTGCCGAGTTCAACATTGAATCGACATTAACCTGATTGTCATCTTGAGCACTTAAAGGTAAAGAACTCGCTATAGCCAAAATGGTAACAAGCATAACCTTTTTTAAACAATTCTTTTCCATACTCTTATGCTACTTTATTATTGGTCTTTTTGAGGCGAAATAAAAATTAGCCACGTCATAAAAAATCATCATACGCCAGACAACTCTAATTTAGGTAAAAGAAATATACCATTAAGAAAAACAGGAGCAATTCTAAAATAAGAATAAAGTATTTGGCTTATGCAAAAAGCCTTCATAAGAATCACACATATATCTCTCCATACCTATAAATAACGTTGACTATCCCAATGCAAATTTACATCTTACATCGTCAAAAAAATACCCCCAAAAGGGGGTAGTGTAAAAAAACATAGCCACCTACTTTTGCATGAGAAAAGAAACTCACACAAGAGTTCTGAAACAAAAATTAACTACTATGAAACAATTAACTACTATGAAACGCATTACCTTTTTGCTAGTTGCAATGTGCTTTACCACAGCAATGGCAAGCGCGCAGAATTACTTTACAAAGGGAGCAAAGGTTATTAATGCCACCGTTGGCTTTGGTAACTCGCTCTACACAGGAAGCGGCTACACAGGCAAAGTTCCACCTATTGCAGCATCGTTTGAAGTGGGTATTCTCGACAATGTGTTCGATGAGAAAAGCTCCATTGGTGTTGGCGGATACCTAGGTTACACTTCCGCTAAGTGGGAATCGGGTGGATACGGCTGGCGCTACTCCGACTTTATTATTGGTGTAAGAGGCTCATTTCACTACCAGCTTATTGATAAAATGGATACATACACAGGCCTACTACTTGGCTATGACATTGTTAGGGCTACCGAAATTGGCGACCACACGCTTTGGAGTGGCAGTTCGGCCTCGTCGAGCGGTTTAGCGTGGTCCTGGTACGTGGGTGGACGCTACTACTTTAACGACAAATTTGCTGGCCTTGTAGAGCTAGGTTACGGTATTGCCTACTTCAATATAGGATTATCGATAAAGTTCTAAGGCTCATTCTTTTAAAACAAAAACGTTAATTCCAACTGCTAAAATCAAAAAAATGAAAAAGTTACACTTACTACTAGCACTACTGGCACTACTATTTGTAATGCCATCGTGTGAGACAGAAGACGAAACCGAGGTAACCGTTATAACCGGAACCATATCGACCCCCATTACATGGAAAGCAGGGGAGACATGGGTGGTTGAGGGCAGCGTTTACCTGGAGGCCGACCTGATTATTGAGCCCGGTACCACCGTGGAGTTCAAGAAGGACGCCGTAGTGTACGTGGGCTACTCCGCACCGGCCAGCATCACCGCGCTGGGCACTGCCGATAAGCCCATTGTGTTCAGGGGCTACGAGGGCCAAACTTGGAAGGGCATTGAGCTCTACGCCCACAACAGCGCCACAAAATCCGCCTTTACCTACTGCACCTTTAAGCAGCTGGGCGGGGACTACGCCCTGCTCATCTACGGGACTAAGGCCAAGCTGGACCACTGCTCCTTTACCGAGTGCGCCAAATCGGCCATCCACGTGCTGGGCGGTGGCGACTTCAACGGGTTCACCAACAACACCCTGCAGGATTGCGGAGCCTTCCTTATGGAGATTGACGCCGATGTGGCGGGCTCTCTGGGCACCACCAACACCTTTACCGCTACGGGGAACAAGGGCGTGCGCATTAGCGGGAGCCGCAACGTAACCCGTGCCGCTACGTGGAGCAGCATTGGCGCGCCCTACGTTATTGCCAACGAGCAGTACATTCAGGTGGACGCCGACCTGACCATTGCCGCTGGAACCACCGTGCTCTTTGAGCCCCACAGCATGCTGGAGGTGGGCTACAGCGAGTACGCTTCGCTTAAGGCCGTGGGAACAGCCCAGGCGCCCATCACCTTTACCTCAGCATCGGCCAACCCACAGCCGGGCGACTGGTACGGCATCCAGTTCTACTCCAAGAACTCGTCCACCACATCGGAGCTCACCTTCTGCACCATTGAGTACGCGGGAACCCAGTCATACCCTGCCCTGTTCATCGGCGACACCCAGGTTAAGCTCAACGACTGCACCGTTGCCAAGGGCCAGTACTACGGCGTGGAGGTGGACGGCAACGCCAAGTTCACCCAGTGCATGCGCAACACCATTAAGGAGTTTGGCAACCACCCCATACGCGTGGACGTGAACGCGGTGTACACCATAGACGCATCCAACACCATTCTCTCCGATGGTAACTTTGGCGTGTACATCCCCAACTACGACCTTACCGGAACCGTGACCTGGAACAAGCACGAGGTGCCCTACTTTGTGGAGTTCATCCGCTTTAACAATAACGCGGTGCTAACCATTGCCCCGGGAACCACCGTTAAGTTCATGGCCGAGGGCTACTTTGAGGTGGGCTACGATGCCTACGGCAAGCTCATTGCCGAGGGTACCGCCAACGATCCCATAACCTTTACTTCGGCTGCGTCCAGCCCTTCGGCAGGCGACTGGGGCGGACTCCAGTTCTACAGCCAAACCAGCGCGGGAACCAAGCTCAACAACTGCCTGGTGGCCTACGCTGGCTACCCCGGCTACGACACCGGGGCCATTTACATAAACGAGTGCGGTAGCGCTATATCACTAGCCAACACCCAGATTGCACACAGCAATGCATGCGACGTGTACGTGTACTACTCCGCTACACCTGCTATGGTTAACGTGACCAACCACAACGGGGAGCAGGCTAATGTGTGCGTGGTGAACTAAGAACGAACAAAAAAATGAAAGAGAAGAGGGTGTCCAAAAAATAAAGGACACCCTCTTTTCGTTCCGACACGTACCTGAGTTAACCTTCAAAGACTCAATCCACAAAAAAATAAACTGCCTTTCTAGATGCCTCTTATTGTTAGCCTCAAGTGAATAATTACAATGCAACTTATCCCCTCGTAAGGTTAACTCTCTTAAGATAGAATACTTGTCAAGTTTCACAAGGTTGTTGGATAAAGCTGCCTTGCTTTGACTTAAAATGACGCTGCCATTTTACGACTTTATTTTTAAACACCAAGGGTTTTTCTACTGCTTCGTAAGGCGTTTTCACACCGAGCTCCCTTCTCAAACTTCCGTGTCGTCTGTAAAGAATATTGAAGACGAGGAACTCCAGGAGGTGTGCTTCCATGCTTTGCTTGTTGGCATATTGCTCTTTGGGGATGGTGCTTGATTTGATGATGCCGTTAGCTCTTTCCACCATGCCGTTTGTTTTGGGTGTATGTGGTTTTGCGAGACGATGCTTAATGTTTTCCTTTTTGCATAGCTCATCCACCCTGGAAGGTTTAGCACATGGTTTTCCGTTTTTAGATTTGAGAAGGGCATTGGTAAATTCAAGTCCATTGTCGGTTAAAATGTGCGTGATTTGAAAAGGGAAAAACGCCAGGCATTTGTGAATAAAATCCTCAGCATTTTCAGCAGTTTTAGCATCATAGAGCTCATACAAGATAAGTCGGGTAGCCCTGTCAATAGCCACGAATAAATACCATTTCACGCCATCTAATTTAGGGCAATAGGTTACATCTATGTGCAGGTAACCTGGTTCATACGTTTTAAACTTTTTTGCCTTTTCCCTCTCCTGCTGCCCGTAAAGTTCTATACAGAGCGATACGTAATGCTGCCGGATTCGCCTGCTGTGCCACTTCCGTAATTTCTTCCAACGGTAGCCATGAACTTCTGCGGGCGGAGTTAATAATTTCCTTTTCCAGAGCGGAAAGGTAGTAATGAATGGTGTGAGGTCGGGAACTTCTGTCGTCTTGTCCATTGCGGTTTTTCCACTTAAAGACCGTGTTTTTGGAAATCTGATACTGATCTGCCGGTATGTTCATTGGCAAATTACTTTTTTGCAGCTCGCAACGAATGTGTACATTTGTCGTTGCGTTGGAATGATACCCTTGCATAGGTTGTAAATTTTTATGGTTAATAATTTACAAAGCAAGGTGTTTTTCCCGAGTTAAGTTTTCCCGCCCTGCAGGGCGGGAAAACTTAACCTTCACATCCAACAACGTGGTGAAACTTTACAGTTACTAACCCAAAATTTACGATTAAAATGAAATTAAGAGTAGGAAACTTGCTCCTGGCAATGATGCTTATGGCATTGCCATCGAGTCCCTGCACCATAATTGCAGTGGGTAAAAAGGCCTCGGCCGATGGTTCAAACATCATCTCGCACACCGATGCGGGACCCGACTCCCGGATTTTTGTAGTTCCGGCCAAATCCTTTAAGCCTGGAACAATGGCTCCTGTTTACTGGGGAATTCAGGATGCCGACAGGCCTCTAAACGACGATGGAATAATACTGGGGTACATTCCGCAGGTTGAAAAAACTTACAAATACTTTCAATCGGCCTACTCACATGTTAACGAGTACCAGCTTGGGATAGCCGAAAGCACTACCGACCAGCGCAGGGAGCTGTTCTGCAACCGGGATAACGGTAAGCAGATAATGACTATTGAGCAGGCCCAGATATTTGCCCTTCAGCGCTACAAAACCGCACGGGAGGCGGTGCGATTCATTGGCAGCCTGATGACTCGGTACGGGTTTCTTCCATCTAGTGGAGATGGATCCGAAACCTTGGTAATTGCAGATACCGAGGAGATTTGGGTGCTTGAGGTTTTTGGCGTTGGCCCTGGGTGGACGCCCGGCAGCGGAAAGCCTGGTGCTATCTGGGCAGCCCAAAGGCTTCCCGAAGATGAGGCCACCATTGTTCCTAACTGGAGCATTATCAAGGAAATTGATGCCAGCGACACGCTAAACTTCATGGTTTCGGACAACTACATGCAGGAGGCTATTGATAGGGGTTGGTATAACCCAGCTTCAGGCAAGCCATTCATCTGGCAGGAAGCCTATGCACCCCTACCTGCTGAGTACGCAACCGGGAGATTTTGGCTTTTCTACCAAACATTTGCCCCAAACCTTAAGGAATGGCCCAACCGTAGTGCTGAGGGTAATCCCTACAAGGGAATAACCCCTTACTACCAGATTGTTGAACCGATTTCGCTTTACCCGTTCTCGACTAAACCGGAGAAAAAAATTTCCGTTCAGGATGTTATGGCATTTCAGCGGTCAACCTTCGAGGGAACCATTTACGACATGACTAACGATCCTAGCTGGCTTGTTCCCAATGGTAAAGGTGGATATGAGAAAAGTCCGCTGGCAACGCCATTCCCGGGTAGCGACTTACGAAAGCTACTAAAGATTACCTATCGTCGTCCGGTTGCCCGCCATCGTGGGCATTATGGAATGGTGCTCCAGCTACGTGGCTGGCTTCCAAATGAGATTGGTGGGGTTTACTGGGTTTACCTCGACAATCCCTACTTTAGCCCGTATGTACCAATATATGCAGGAAACCTATCGGTTCATGATTCCTACTCAACCTATGATCCAAACCGGTACGACGAGAAATCGGCCCGATGGGCAATTGATTTTGTTGACAACCTGGCCAACCTCAAATTTCAGGCTATTGCAGCTGACGTCAGGGCGGTCAGGTCGCCTTTTGAAGCCAAAATTTTTGAAAATCAAGCTGCTGTTGAGACGGAAGCACTTAGACTGTACAAAAAAAATCCACAATCAGCACAGGAGTACCTTACAGGTTACACCAACGGGCTGATGAGCGATGTTACGGCAATGTTTCTTGGTTTACGCAACCAGATAATCACGAACTACACCAACAACCATGAATAGGTAACACTACCAGCATGAAGAATTGCAGAAAGGCCGGTAGCTTACCGGCCTTTCTGCACTCTATACTTCCGTTTACTCTTTAACCCCGGTTCTTAATGCTTAATTACATCAAACCCCCTGCCATATACTCCCATCACGGTAGAAACCGAAAGGAATGCTTCGGGGTCGATTTCCTTGATTATCTTGTAAACATCATTTGATTCATATTTTCGCACCAGGGTAATAAGCACCTTTTGGGGCTCCTTGCTAAACCAGCCTACCCCGTCAACCACCGTTACTCCCCTGTGCAAGTCCCCGGTAATCCTATCGGCAATCTCCTGATATTTTTTGGAAAAGACAAAAATTTGCACGGACTGCTTGCTGCCCGAAAGAGTTGCATCAATAGCATAAGCGGTAATTGCCATGGCTACATATCCATACACGATAGTTTCAATTCTTCCGGCCGGATCCAGGTCAAGCAGCGCAAAGTATGAGGATCCAATAATGATAACATCGCAGTAAAGAATAACCCTGCCAGGGCTAATGTTGCGGTACTTATTGATTATCATGGCGATAATGTCGGTACCGCCTGTGCTGCCTCCCTGGGTAAATACAATACCCAACCCCACACCGGCAATGGCACCACCAATAATAACCGACATGAACTTGTCGTCAACTACGGGTTGCTTGATAACAACTTGCAGAACGGAAAGAAGCACCGCCCCCACAGTAACACCAAATATAGTTTTAACGCCAAACCCCCTACCCAGAACTTTAATGGAAAGTAAGATTAACCCAATGTTGATGACGAAGTAGGTGTACCCCATTGGAATTCCCGTGGCATAGAACACCAGCGCTCCAATTCCGGAAACGCCGCCTCCCGTAAGCTTGTGTGGTAGCAAGAACGCTGTCCACGAAAGGGCATATAACAGCAGCCCCAAAACAATTATGCTGTAGGAGCGAATCTCCTTAAAAAGCCTTTTCCCCGTCATGTACCCTGAATTGCAGGTTAAATTTCAACCCTTTCATCGTCCTCTTTCCTACGTTGAATTGACTTAACGTAGGAGTTCAGGAGGAAGCTGGCCTCGCCAATTGCGTTTTCGAGATCCTCTGCATTAAAGGTATCCAGCAGGCTCAGATCCGTAGCTAGTATAATGTAGTAGCGACACTCTTCAAGGGCATCCTGGGCAGCTGAAAGGTATAGGAGTTTTTCATCCCTGTCCTTCTTTTTATAGCCACCTACAATATTAGTAGCAATAGCCATGGCGCTTTCGCAAAGGTAATCGCCTACCATTTGCTGCTGATCCTCAGGAAAAGTTTTAACCTGCTGAAAAATATTCAACACCAGAGCGTGGGCCTTTTGCCATACAATTAGATCACGGAACGATTTGGTTTTGTTTTCAGATTTTTCCATCTTGTTAATCTTTAGAAAATTAGAATTTGAAAGGTTGCTATATCGCTATAGCTAAACGGGTGAATACGAAGATACTTAAAAAATAACATACAACAACTTCTACACAACAATATTAACAATTTTATGGGGCACCACCACCACTTTTTTAGGGGTTTTGCCATCAAGCTGTCGCTGGGTGTTGCTGTCAGCCAATACCAGCTTTTCAACTTCGGCCACCGGCAAATTCAGAGGGATGTCAAGAGTAAAACGCATTTTTCCGTTGAATGAAATGGGGCAGGTAAAGGTGCTTTCCCTCACAAGCTCCTCGTTAAACAATGGCCAGCTTGCATCGCAAATGGAACCGGTATAACCCATCTGGCTCCACAGTTCCTCGGCAATGTGGGGGGTATAGGGTGAAATTAGAATGAGTAAAGGCTCCAGCACCTGCCGTTTATTACACTTAAGGTCGGTGAGTTCATTCACACAAATCATGAAGGCCGAAACACCCGTATTGAAGCTGAAGCGCTCAATGTCGTCGGAAACCTTTTTGATGGTTTGATGCAGCACCTTCAACTCCTGCGGTGTAGGATTGTCATCGCTAATCTCAAGCTGGTTGGCTGGGTTATGGAATAACCGCCAGAACTTTTTAAGGAATTTATGCACCCCGTCTATACCATTGGTATCCCATGGTTTGCTTTGTTCCAGGGGGCCCAAAAACATTTCGTACATGCGTAGGGTATCTGCACCGTACTTTTCAACAATTGTATCGGGATTTACCACGTTCCACATGCTTTTGCTCATCTTCTCAACCGCCCAGCCGCAAATGTATTTCCCATCCTCGAGGATAAACTCGGCGTTGCTAAATTCAGGCCTCCATTTTTTAAATGCCTCAACATCAAGAACATCGTTGTTCACAATATTCACATCAACATGGATGGGGGTAACCTCGTAGCTTCCCTTCAGGTTAAGGGAAACAAAGGTGTTAGTACCCTTAATCCGGTAAACAAAGCTGGAGCGCCCCTGTATCATCCCCTGGTTGATTAGTTTTTTAAAGGGTTCGCTTTTGCAAACGTAGCCAAGGTCATAGAGGAACTTATTCCAAAAGCGGGAGTATATAAGGTGGCCAACAGCATGCTCGGTGCCCCCAATGTAAAGGTCAACATTTTCCCAGTAGGTGTTTGCCTCTTTCGACACCAGCTGGCTATCGTTGTGCGGGTCCATAAAGCGAAGGTAGTAGGCCGACGAACCGGCAAATCCAGGCATGGTGCTCAGCTCGTAGGGGTACCCCTCGGGAGTATGCCAATTCTTTGCTCTTCCTAAAGGTGGTTCACCTTTTTCGGTTGGCAAAAAAGCATCAACATCCGGAAGTTCAAGGGGTAACTTCTCTTCGGGCAAGGGGTAAGGTAATCCATCCTTATAGTAAATTGGGAAAGGCTCGCCCCAGTAACGTTGACGGCTAAAAATGGCATCGCGCAAGCGGTAGTTCACCTTGCTTTTACCCAACCCCCGCTGCTCAATGATTTCGCATATTCGTGTAATGGCTTGTTTGACTTCAAGCCCATCAATCAGGGGGCTGTTCACCACGATGCCATCCTTCGCGTCGTATGATTCCTCCCATGTTTCCGGATTGGTAGGTTGTTCGCCCTTCCTAACAACTGTTTGAATAATAGGGAGGTTGAAAGTTCGGGCAAAGGCGAAGTCGCGGCTGTCATGGGCAGGAACAGCCATGATGGCGCCTGTTCCGTATCCCGCCAGCACGTAGTCGCTAACCCAAATGGGAATGGGCTGGTTGGTAAAGGGATTCACCGCATAGCTTCCGGTGAACTGGCCGGTAATTTTTTTGGCCTCGGCCACCCGCTCACGTTCAGTTTTGCGTTTCACCTCGTTGCAGTATGCCTCAACATTATCGGCATACTCGGGTTTGGTAAGACCATCCAGCAGCTCCGACTCTGGAGCAAGCACCATGAAGGTTGCCCCATAGATGGTGTCGGGACGGGTGGTAAAAATTTTAATTTGCTGCCGGCTATCGGCCACGCTGAAAAGCACTTCTGCCCCTTCCGAGCGGCCAATCCAGTTTCGCTGTATTTCCTTAAGCGAGTCTGTCCAGTCCAGCTGCTCTAAATCGGAAAGCAGCCGTTCGGCGTAAGCCGAAATGCGAAGGCACCATTGCCTCATCTTACGCTGCTCAACCGGGTGACCACCTCGGATAGAAACGCCCTCCTTCACCTCATCGTTGGCCAGAACGGTTCCCAGTGCTGGGCACCAGTTTACCATAACATCGGCAAGGTATGCCAGTCGGTAAGACAGAAGAAGTTCCTGCTGCTGCCTGCCATCCATATTCCTCCAATCTGAAGCAGTAAAAATTTTGGTTTCGCTACAAGCAGCATCAACATGCTGATTGCCGTTTCGCTCAAACTCGGCTACCAACTCATCAATTGGTTCGGCCTTCTGTGTTTTGTTGTTGTACCAGTGCTTAAACATTTGAATAAATGCCCACTGAGTCCATTTGTAGTATGATGGCTCGCAGGTGCGAAACTCCCTTGACCAGTCGTAGCTGAACCCAATTTTATCGAGCTGGGAGCGGTAGCGCTGGATGTTGTTCTCGGTAGTAATGGCGGGATGCTGTCCTGTTTGAATGGCATATTGCTCAGCAGGAAGTCCAAATGCATCGTACCCCATGGGATGGAGCACGTTGAAACCCTGTAGGCGTTTATAGCGTGAGTAAATGTCGGAAGCAATGTAGCCAAGGGGATGACCCACATGCAAACCAGCTCCTGAAGGGTAGGGAAACATGTCGAGCACATAAAATTTTGGCCTGTTGGGGTTAACATCTACCCTATAGGTATTCCACTGCTGCCAAAGCGCCTGCCACTTCTCCTCAATTGCCTTAAAGTTATAATCCATAGAAAACCAGATTGGTTGGGCTAAATTTAGCTAGCAAAGATAGCTAAAATGAGCATTTCGCTTAACATTCAATGCCGGTTTTATTATGATGTACAGGAGAATGCCGACATGTCGCCTTCGCACCTTCGCATCTCCCCGGATGAAAAATACCCAACCGCAAAGGTGCTGAAGTGCTTTTCCAAACAAGGGAAATTTTATCCTGGCGTCTTCCTTGGGGAAAAAATATTTTACGGGGCTGCTAAGGACAAGGCTCAACAGGACTACTCCCCCACCTCCTTCAAAATTTTCTCACCCAGTCCAATGCTATACCCCTCGGAGAAAAACGTTATCTCCCCCTTGCCATTCACCACCGCTACCACAGGGTAATCGGTTGAAAGGGGTTTCCCACAAGCAATAGCAAGCGCACTAGCCAAACTTTGCTGGGAATCATATCCAATAGTAACGCCAATGGGCAAGGACACCCCCTCTAAAAGCTTTTGAGCGTTGAAGCCAGATGGTAGCTTATCCTTTGCAATAGCTAGTACAACAGCACCGCCCCATTTGTCGAGCTGCGTTTTGATGGCCGCAAGGTCATTTACCAAATGTCTGGTAGGTTCCTTCATTGGATCTATAATGGCAACTACCGTTGACCCTCCTCCTCCAATCTCGCCCAGATTCTTGATATAGCTTCCTTCAATATCGGGAATAAGCGGGTCGCCTAAATTTCCAAGGACAACCGTTTTACCTTTTGACGATGGGAATTCCAGCGTTACCAAGGTTTTTTCACCTGGATAAATGCTGAAATACTTTACCCTACAGCTCACCGCTCCGTTTTGATCTCTAGTGCCGCAAACCAACCTGTAAAGTCCTTCCCTTAGTGATAGGCTAAAAGGCAGGGTACTAAGCTGGGCATCGTTCTCAAAATCAAGGGTAACAAACCTGTTGTTTTCAAATCGGGCTATGGTGTAATGCTTATAGTACGACGGTGAAGCAATCTCCATGCCGGAGGTAGCAGAAAGTGTAAGTGTTCCCCAGCCGGAAGCTTCAACTTCCCTCTCACCAAAATCAACATCATGCCAGCTGCCGCGCATGAGGTACTGCGGACGTTTGGTAGAAGGTTCAAGCCGCGCAGGAATGCCAAAACTGCGGCAAGCCGCTACAAAGAGGATATCGCGGGAGTAGGCATCGGCTATGCCTAACCTAACTACACCCTCGGGGCTAATTGGAACCTTATAGTAGTTTTCAACCGAATCAATTTTGATGTTCTCTGAAATCCACTTGACCAGGTTGGTTGGATCGTTCCGGAAAAAACCTATCTGGTCGAAGGTGAAATAGCCCTGCAAAAACTCCCGCCAGGGTGTGATGAACTCCCTTCCAACCCTGGGGGAAAGAATGTACCGGTCAAATAAATTGAAGCTACGGCTATCGAGCAATGAGGGGAAGGAGTCAACAGTTTTAAGATGGCTTCTTAAAGTAGCAGCGGTAATGTCGTGCAAGTCCTTCTCCGCCAGAATTCCAAGTAGAGCCATGCCCACAGGTGTTTCACCCGGCTCCATGTTGGTAATAAAATTTTGAATTTCCGGCCAGTTCCCCCGACTTTTAGAGAGGAAATGCCATGCCTTTTCGGCGTTAATACCCATACTTGCTGCAAACTTAACAGCTGACAGGGAATCAATAAAAGTAGCAATGTAGCATCCTCGAAGGCTATCCTCAACAGCTAGCCGGCGGCTGTTTGCAGCAACCTTATCATCGGCAGCAGACGTAACCGAAATTTCGTCGGGTGGAACCAGCAACAGGTCTGTAGCTTCTGCGGAAGTCGTTGAGGAGAGCTTCAACTCCATTTCGTTCAGACTTCTATCAACCTTGACAAATGCGGTTTTCCCATCCCTATGCGCATAAACCATCATATCGCCCAATCCCGTAGTAATGCTACACAGGCCATTTTTATCGGTAACCTTAGAGGCAATAGGGTAAAACTCGGCATAGTTGTATATTTGAAACTCAACCCTAGCGCCCTCAACCGGTTGATTAGCTTCGTCAACCACAGTAACGGAAAGGTTTTTGGATGGGGCATATCGTGGCAACAGGTTTATCTCGGCGAAGCAATCCGATTCGGTAAGTTTTTCCTCTTGGCCATTATACTTACCAAAAACAAAGGTTCGGATCATCATTGCACGTTTGGCTGGTGCTGCAAACCACCCCATATCGAGTTCGGGTTCGGGTTCGCAGGCTCCCAGGAAATGCCAGCTGCCATCAACCCATACCTCTACCCACGCATGATTATCGTCGGTATGTGCCCATCGTGGAGTGTAAACCTGACGGGCGGGAATACCCACCGAACGGTAAGCTGCAACAGTAAAGGTTGATTCCTCGCCACACCTGCCAAAGGCAGTTCTGACGGTTGTTAGCGGGCCGCTGGTGCGCTCATCTGTTGGCTGGTAGGTAACCTTTTCATGGCACCAGTGGTTTACCTCCAGGGCAGCTTCGTATGCGGATAACCCGGATAACCTTGGTTTTAGCTCGGCAAAAAACACCTTGCGGGCAGAATCGGTGTACTCGTTATTCACCCGGTAGGGCAGCACAAAATGCAGAAAAATGTCGGAAGGTACTGTCCTTCCCCATTTAAAGTGGTCTTTAGCCTCCAGTGCCAGCTGTACCTGCTCCAGCACATAGCTGCTGCTGTGCATAGCTAAATCGCTGAGCGGCATGTAGGCATACAGAAATTCAAACCCCTCCCTTGCTTTCAGGGGTAAGTCGTAGGAAACAATTCTTTGAATGGATGTATCGTATGCCTCAACCAACTTGAGCCGTTCGCTGAAGCGCTGATGAACTTCTTCCCTTTGAGCTTTGCCCGGAATTAAGTGGCGGTTGAACCAGTTCTGGCATGAAGTCAGCATCAAAAATGGCACAACACTAACGAGTAGAAACTTATTAATCCGCATAATTTACCAATATTAAGATTATCAGCATGCTATTGAAACATATTCACTCTCGGGGATAATATATAAATAAAAATGAAGCACCTCTCCATTCAAATCTGGGACAATCCCTAGCAAACACTATTATCCTGTAAATTAAAGGGAAAAACTATAATGGCTAAGCAAATATAATCTATTTGCAGCTGGAAAAACAATAAGGTGGTTAAAAAGACCTTGATCTAGCCATATTTAATATAACCTGGCTGGCATACGGAAAATTATGCAGGGCTTTTTACGGAAAGCATGATGTGCGTTTTTTTAGGTTGACTATGAACACCCCACGTTTGCAAAGGGTAAACCAAAACCCTTATCAGGTTCTTTAGGCATCTCATCACCAAAGCAGGTCATGCCTCTGGTTTAGTGTTGTATTGCCCACCAGGTAAAATCAATTCTAAACTTTTTTTGTCTGCGTGTACTCAATCCAGAACTACAACCCGGGGATGTCAATGTTGGTAGTAAAATCGCCCCAATCAACTTTAACTAGGGGTTTATAGGAAGTACCGGAAATTTTAAGGGTCAACTCCAAGTTTGACACCCTAACATTTGTTTTGGTAGAAAACTTGCTCAGCGCATCGGCAGCAGTGTCGAACAACTCGGTAGGCACTGCCAGCTTGGCTTTAAAGTTAAGAGACTGGTCGAAACCCATGTCGCCGCCTACACTCATTTTAGCACCACCCACGCTGGTGCTAAAGGGTTCAATGGCTATTCTGCTTTCGTTAACCTTAAAGTTAACATTTACATTGCTCATGTAAGGGCTACGGAATTCTTCCTTTTTAAAAACATCTGCCAACCTCCCGAAAACTGCAGACTCCTTAAAGCCTATGCTCTTGGACTGGAGCTTACCGCTGGCTATAATGGAGCTGGGCACGGGCATCATGGATGAGTCGAGCATGGAGGCAATGCTGATACTTCCCGATAGTTTACCCGAAAGGTTCTTGAAAGTTGGAACAATACGCTGTAGTGAGGTTAATGATTTAAATGCCAACGGGATATCAACGTCCTTAATGGACAAATCGAGATTAACTCTGGGGAGACTAACATCAATGGGATTATAGATACCATCCAGAGCCACATCACCTCCAAGCATGTTCATGGTTAGGTTGTACAGGTTGACTATGCCGCTGTCAGCCTCTACATTTCCCTTCAGGTTCGAAATGTCGAGTCTGCCGTAGAGTAGGTGCTGAACGCTTGCGCTCAAAGTAAAGTTAAAGTTGCGAGGAATTTTAATTACACCATGGGTAACGACCGAATCAACCGGCTGTTTAGCCTGAACTCTAAATCCCGATAGCAGCTCGTTAGCATCCAACAGGGTTGATGTGAGATTCAATTGACCTTGCAGGGCTTCATTCCTAAAAACGAACGGTATAAAATTTTCCAGCCTACCGCTTAACTGCATATCGCTGCTTCCCAGACTTGATTTAAGGTTTTGCAGCTCAACGAATTTTGGTGAAAAGTTGACGATTAGCTCACCTACCTTAACCTGCCGGGTAGAATCACATCCGGTAAGAGTGAAGTTGGAAATGTTAAGGGAACCTTCAGCGTTGAACTTGTCGTACTCCTTTTCCTTCAAGTGTGAAATACGTCCTCCAAACTTCAGGTTGGTCTCCAGCAGGCCGGTAACGGAAATGCTGTCGAGGGGAATAACATCGGCCAAGGTAGCAAAGTTAACCTTCCCAACAACCTTGCCATCAACCTGCATGTCGCTTACAGGCGTGGCCACATGAAGGTAGGCGTCGAAGGGGTTGCCGCCCAGGCTAAACTGAAGCCTGTTTACATCAACTGTTGATTTATCGGGGTTTGAACCATCGAACCAAACCTTAGCATCAAAGTTGATCCCGTTGGCTGATTTTGGTAGCTTGGGGTATTTGAGCATGGCATTGGCCACTGCAATTTCGATTGATGCGCTGGGCAAAATGGAGTCGTTGTAAACCCCGTTAACGCTTCCATAAAGTTTCAGCTGGCCGGAGGTTTGAATATCCTCGTAGCGCTTTAGGTAGAATGCCGGTATCAGGGAAAGCAGGTCTTTGAAATCGGTTGAAGGAGCGCTAAAGCTAACATCCATACCAATGCTGCCTTTGTGCATTCGCATCATGCCCTGAAAAAGTAAGGTTAACTGATTTATACGCAGCTCATTCTCCCTGAACGATAGGGTGCCGTTATCGAGGTTGACCCCCATGTTAGCGTTAAACCTAACTTCAGCATCACGAATGTAGCGTATGCCTTTTACCCTTAAATCTAACTCATCGGCCGAGGATTTAAGCCTGATTTCGGTTTGCCTTTTAACCATGTTGCCCGAAATCAAGAGGTTCACGCCCCGAAGTGTCGTCTCCATGCCAAGTGAATCATCAGCATAGAAAAAAGTGGCGTTGTTAATTTTAAACCGGGTTAGTGCAATCCTGATGTTGGTTGGCTTAGCGGCAGCTGTATCCTCCTCCTCGGTTTGAGGCAAGCCTGAAGTTTTGACAATGCTCCAATTTTTGCTGCCATCGGCAGTAACCCTGGCGAATACCTTGGCATCACTTAGGTAAACCGACCTCACCTCAATTTCCTCCATATCGATTATGCTCCATAGGTTCACCCGTACGCCAAGCTCTCCGAACGATACAAGGGTATCGCCAGCAAAGCGTTCAACACCAACAATGCTTACCCCTTTAAGCCCCACAAATAAATTCGGGAAACCTCTTAAAAGCGAAACCTGAAAATCGTCAAATTCAACTGTAGCGTTAATATTTTTATTAATTTCGATTTTGGCCAGCTGCTTAAGCTGAGGTTTAAAAACCAGTGGTAACACCACAGCCGCCGCAATTAAAAGAAAAACAGCTACGGCTAAAATGCGGAACAGCCATTTTGCAACTTGGCTCATCTTTTTGGGTAAATTTTAGGTTAATGCCATGGAGATGATTAGTGATGATGAAGATTGAAACAAATTTAGACAAACTTTTAAATAAGCCCGAATATGGTTACACAACACGACAAATAATTATAGAAAAGTTCTTCCTATCAATGTTTTAACGTAATCAAAAGTTTAAGTTTGCTACTTGTAGCTTCGCTTCGCATGTAGAACCAGAGTCAACAGGCTATCATTCTTGACGAGAACAAAGGGTAAAAGGAAATTTTAGATTTTTTTCAGGGTCAAAATAATAGATGCATTCGCAATTTTCTTTAAGTTTAGGGCAACCATTAAACTCAGGCATTGCCTAAAAATCAAATAAAAGTTAACCATTACGATGATGAAAAAAATATACCTGATTTCTTTTGCTGCCGTTGCCTGGTTATCGGCCTGTACAACAGGCGAGCACAAGTTGGCAACCGGCCCCTGGCTGGGGGTTATCCAGCTCGATTCAACAGGCGGCAAGCTGGATGTTCCCTTCAACTTCGAGCTTAAAAATGATTCCGGAACCTACTCCATGACCATTCGGAATGCCGACGAGCTGATCAACGTTGATGAAGTGGAGCTGGTTGGAGACACTCTTAGGGCCAGGTTGCCCGTTTTCACCAGCGAGCTAGTTGCGTACTGCGGTGACTCACTAAAGGGATACTACTATCCTAAAGGTGTTCAAGCCGGGACGCGATACAAATTCTATGCTCTTGCCGGTCAAATAGACCGATTCCCATGGTATTCCGAACCTCCAGCCTTCAACATCACTGGAAGGTGGTGGTTTATTGAAAATCCGGGCTCTCCCGATTCCACCGTCATGGTTGCCGAGTTAAAGCAGGATGGAAGCCGCGTGACTGGTACAATTCTTAGCACTACCGGCGATTACCGGTATTTTGAAGGGAAGGTATCCGGTAACCGATTCTACTTCTCAAAAAATGATGGCGCCCAAACCATTATTGTAAAGGGTGAAATATCCGATGAAAACACCATGGTTAACGGGGTAATTTCGGGTAGTCCAAAATGGGTTAGCCCGTGGAGAGCAGCAAAAGATCCGCAGGCTAAACTGCCCGAAGCCGATAAGCTGGTTCGGGTAAAAAAGGGCTTTGACACCTTTGAGTTTGCAGGCAAGGATATTAGCGGCAACATGGTGAAATCGTCCGACGAAAAGTTTAGAGGTAAGGTGCTGGCGGTGCTGGCCGGAGGCAGCTGGTGTCCAAACTGCCTTGACGAGGGACGTTACTACAAGCAACTTTACGAGAAATACCGTGACCAAGGTTTTGAGGTAGTTTCGCTATGCTTTGAGGATAAAACTTTTAAGGAATCACAACCAAAAATTGAGCGTTTTGCAAAAAGCATTGGCGCAGCCTACACCTTTCTGTACGTTGCCCCTCGTGGGCTCGAGCAGCGTGACTCGGTGCTGTACGCCATTGAAGGGCAAATGGCTTACCCAACCAGCATGATTCTGGACCGAAAAGGGAAAATTCGCAGGGTTGAAACAGGCTTTTCAGGCCCGGGAACCGGCGAGCACTTTGTTACGTTTGCAAAGGAAACTGAAGAGCTGGTAAAATTGCTGCTGGAAGAGCGGTAGACCATCAGCTCCTGCCTACCGGTTCGCTCAAGAATCCAGCTAAAATCGACGATAGCAATGCAGCCTCACCAGGTCGAATCCAGCGGGTTGCCATTCCTACTTCCGAAGCCATCATGATATTTTCCTCAGTATCATCAACAAAAAGGGTTTCGGCAGGAATCAACCCGCTACTCTCAACCACCAGGTTGAATATCTCCCGCTGGGGTTTGCGCAATCCCACTTCAAAGGAATAGTAAGCCTTGTCAAAGTAGCTGCTTAGCGAGCGACCTCCAGCAATGGCTTCGAGTTTTTGATTGTAACTGCTGTAGTGAATGCTGTTGGTATTGCTAAGCAGGTAAACCCTGTAGCGCTGTCTAAGCGCCTCAACCAGCTCCAGCCTGGCTACGTCCCAGTCAAGCAGCATGGCGTTCCACGCACCTACAACCTGCTCGTAGGAAAGAGGCATTCCAACCAGGGCACACATCTCCGCATGAAAAGCTGAAGGAGAAATCTGACCACAGTCAAACCGGTTAAAAATACCCATCGAGCCGGCAGATAACAGGTGGTCATCATCCGCAACACCAAGTTTCTTAAAAGCCATAACTGCTTTGCTGTAGTCTATATCGAGAAGAACACCGCCTAAATCGAATACAATATTCCTGATATTACGGATGGAAAAACTTGTTGAGCTACTTTCGGCCATAATTTTTTAATCCCTTTTGATGAAATATCAGCGCAAATATGTAATATTGCACTCCAAATAAAAACTGTAGAAGTTATATTATTTGGGGCCCATAGCTCAGCAGGTTAGAGCATCTGACTCATAATCAGAGGGTCGCTGGTTCGAGCCCAGCTGGGCCCACCCAGGCCACCGCAAGGTGGCCTTCTCAATTTTTAAAGGACTGTGCTGTAAGGGTGTTGAACAACCTATAATTAAGGTGGAGTTTAAGCTGATAAAACACCCTACATCCGAATGGGCTTAGCCTCAGACAAGTAGCAGCCAGCTACTTCTTCCTTCTTTTACTTGTAGAACGGGACATGGAATGCGTTTTACTACCCGAACCCTTTTTAGCCCTTTGTGGCCTGTTAACTTGTAGCTGGGAGTTGCCAGGATGTACCTCCCCATCAACCAGCCTGAAATCGAGCTGCTTTTTGGCCAGGTTAGTTCGCCAAACCTCAACTTTTACCGGGTCGCCCAGCTGGAAACGACGTCCGGTTCTTTTTCCAACCAAGGCATAAGTTTCCTCATCAAACTGGTAGTAGTCGTCATCGAGATCTCTCATAGCCACGAGGCCTTCGCACTGGGAATCGCTTAGCTCAACAAATATTCCAAAGTTGGTTACCCCTGAAATAACACCCATAAACACCTGTCCAACCTTATCCTGCATGAACTCAACCTGCTTGTACTTAATAGAGGCGCGCTCGGCTTCGGTAGCCCTAATCTCCATTTCGCTTGCATGCTTGCAAAGCAATTCAATTTGCTCCTTATCCTTAGGCTTACCGTTGCTAAGGTAATGCGCTAAAAGCCTGTGAACCATCATGTCGGGGTAACGACGTATGGGCGAGGTAAAATGGGTGTAGAAAGGGAACGCCAGTCCGTAGTGGCCGATGTTGTTGGCAGAGTAACGCGCTTTTGCCATTGAACGCAGTGCAAGTGTTTCAATAAGGTTTTGCTCGGGTTTTCCTCGCACCTCGTCCATCAGGCTGTTAAGTGATTTACCGAGCTGCCTGCTGCTCTCCCCTGAAAGCTTGTACCCGAAGCGGGTAATAAATGTGCGGAAGTTATCGAGTTTTTCCTGGTTAGGCTTATCGTGAATACGGTAAACAAAAGGAAATCGTTCATTACCAGGTTTTTGCTTGCCAACCAGCTCGGCAACCTTTCGGTTGGCAAGCAGCATGAACTCCTCAATAAGCTGGTTCGATTCCTTGTTCTCCTTAAAGTACACTCCAAGTGGCTTACCCTTGGCGTCGAGTTCGAATTTTACCTCCATCCGCTCAAATGCAATGGCGCCATTTTTAAAGCGTTCACGCCGAAGCTTCTGTGCCAGCTTGTGGAGAAGAAGTATTTGTTCATGGAGGTCGCCCTCGCCGGTTTCGATAATAGCTTGAGCCTCCTCGTAGGTAAATCGTCGCTTGGAGATTATTACAGTGCGTCCAAACCACTCGCTAAGGACTTCAGCATTGTCGTTTAACTCAAAAACTGCCGAAAAACAGAGTTTCTCCTCGTTTGGGCGAAGGGAGCAAATGTAGTTTGAAAGCTTCTCGGGAAGCATGGGAACGCACCGGTCAACCAGGTAAACGGAAGTTCCCCGTTCAATGGCCTCGTTGTCTATGGGGGTATTCGGCTTCACGAAGTGGGTAACATCGGCAATATGGACACCCACCTCAATGTTGCCACTTGGTAAAATTTGAACCGATAGCGCATCGTCAAAATCCTTGGCGTCAAACGGGTCAATGGTGAATGTTGGCACATCCCTAAAATCGCGCCTGCTGGCATAGTCGGCATTGGAAATACGGTCGTCAATCTTCTCGGCAAGTTTCTCGAGTTCCTCGGGGAACCTGTAGGGCAGGTCAAACTCTGCCAGAATAGCGTGCATTTCAACCTCGTGTACACCCGGATTTCCAAGAATTTCAACTATTTTTCCATTTGGGTTCTTTTCCCGGGGAGGCCAATCGGTAATTTGCACAATAACCTTTTGGCCATTTTTGATATCCCTAAGTTCAACATGGGGAATAAAGATATCATAGGGCATCAGCTTATTGTCGGGAGCCACGAAGGCGTGGTTGCGAAGCAACGATATGGTTCCGACAAAATTTCGCTTGGCACGCTCAATCACCCTAATAACCTCGCCTTCAAGTAACCCCATTCGTCGGTGGCGGTAAATGCTAATCTCCACCCTATCGCCATGCAGGGCGTGGTTAAGCCTAAAATCAGGAATAAAAATCTCACGGTTATCGTCGGTGGTTACCTCTCCCGATCCATCCTTACTCATTACCAGAATTCCTGTTGCCAGGCTTGTCTGCTCCTGTAGGCGGAACTTGCCCCTCGAAAGCTCAACCAGCCGTTCCTCGCCAACAAGCTCGTAGAGCACCTCGGTTATCATCCTCCGGGTGTTGTCGTTGTTCAAGCCAAGCCTTGTTGATAGCTGCTTGTAGTTAAAACTCTGATTAGGGTTTTTGATGAATACGTCCATCAGACCCTCGCGAAGGTCCCTTTTGGTAACCCCTCTTTTCTGGGGAGTTCTCCCCGAGGGCTTTTCGCCTTTTTTGCTCACCTTTAAATGTTTGAGTTTTATGCTGATATTAGAATTTCAAATGTAGCTGTTTTTGCGCTATCCTGATTTTAAAATTTTAAAGAGCGCAGCAAAGACTCTATCATTCGTGTAAAAAACCGATTTTCATTTTCTCCCAACCCACTCGATGAAGCTTATAACTTTGTCGGTTTTAAAATCATGGCCTGCCGACCGCCGTTAAAAAAATTACACTTCCCCATTTTAGGTCAAAGCCACACACGTAATACAACCCTTAAGCCTAGCTATAAGCTGAAGCTTACGCCGTCAGAAACCGCTACTTGGTTACGACTAAGTCAAAGACTTAGCCGAGCAAGTAAACCCCCAAACTTCAAAGGAACAGGTGGGCATAGAGGATGGCTCATGAAAGAAAGATTC
>ERZ795059.322-NODE-322-length-64755-cov-10.995147_pt1 | contig 64755 bp, 50 predicted proteins | sample MGYA00375143_ERZ795059 | MGnify/ENA primary metagenome ERZ795059 (study PRJEB30188, sample SAMN05720168) | activated sludge metagenome | isolation source: Anaerobic digester | place: USA | collected 2015-01-07 ... | reverse complement strand
GAGATTGGATGGTGTGACTGGAGTTCAGACGTGTGCTCTTCCGATCTACTTCATGCAGCGGCGCGAATATCCGGATATCCTCCGGTATCATCCCGGCCTCTGGAAGCACCTTCGCAACCTCAAACCGCTTGCCGAGTATTTCCACTTCCGATTTGGGCTCCAGGTTCAGCGCCTTGGCCGCCGCCGAACCCACATACACCTTCCCTTCCGGAATGACATACGCCGTGGGCATGGGTTTTTTTTCCGTATTCACCCGTGTTTTTTCAGATACCACCCCCGTCAACACCACCATTCGATCTTTTACGGCAATCGCCTTCTGATACTTTCCGACAAAATGCTGCGCCATGACCGTGCTCGCCGTCAGCCGTCCCACATACTCCTCCGGCATATCGCCGCCCTCAAAATCAAGTGCCTGATACCGGGCCGGGTCCACTCCTTTTGCCGTGATTAACAGATTAAAGCCCATGTCTTTCATCATACGGCGCGTGGCGTCCACGGAGCTCTCCGTAACGGCTCCCAGCGCGGTCAACAGGCTGGTGGCTACCACGACCGTGAGAAAACAGAACGAGGTGTTGAGCTTTGATTGTTTTATTTCCGCCACGACCAGGCGGTATATCGTAAGCCCTTTGTTCATCGACCTTCTCTCATCCGCAGGTTGCGTCTCCGTAAAATCATAAACCCCACGGCGGCCAAAGACAACACACCGATCACGATCAACGGCACGAGTGTCACTAAAAGAAGGTTGTTTCCTTCTTTATTCGGCACCTCCTCCGCCAGCGTTTCCGCCTGAGCGGCGAAACTGATCTCCTTGTAACCATGCCCCGCCGCCGCTTCCAGAGAGGCGAACTTCTGATCCAGCCGCGGTTCCCACACCAGCGGCACGTCAATTCCCAGGGCGATGGACTCCTGAAGGCACGTGCAGGGCACCGTAAGATTGTTGAGCAGCCGATTCACATTTTCTTCTGTAATATCCGCGCCCTGCAACGGCGGCCCCATCAAACGGCCCCGGCCAAACATAATCCCCGCCCAGTCCGGCCCTTCCGGCTTAATGCCTGCGAAGGAACACAGAATTTTCTCGCGGGGATCCGCCCGATCCAATAAAACAAGCCGGATGCCCGGCGCATGCTCCGCCGTCCATTGCTTCACTATTTCCTCCAGCACCGGTTTTCCTTTCCCAGCATTGTCGCCGGTGCCGCGCGCATATAGCACCACCGCCCATACATCCACCAGATGCTGCTTCGCCGCATCCAGCGACGGTGACGTGCGCAACGCCGCCAGCGCGGCGTCCTCCGGCGCAGGCTCCCAATGCTCAATCACAAACGCCTGCTGCAGGAACAACGAGACACCCACCAGCACCGTCACGGGAAATGAAGGAGGCGCGGAAGGGAGGCCGTAGCGTTCCCAGCGGATTTCAGGATCATCCGCATTCACCCGCTCCACCCGGAGATTAAATCCCTCTTTGTTCGTTTGAAACCACGTATTGAGCCGCGCAAATATCGCATCCGCCTCGGCATCGCCCTTGTTGCCCATCACGCACAACCGGTGCGTGTCACGTTTCCCCTCAAATGCCGCATCCCGCACCGTCCCCGAATTACACGCCCACACCGGCGCCGCCCCCAATACAAGCACCAAAAATAAATAGGGACAGTAACCGTTTATTTTCAAAGGCACACGCCACTGCGATAAAAAAAGACGGAAATAGAAAATAAACGGTTGCTGTCCCCATTTATTCGTATTCATGTAAAAGGTTCTCATGCGTCCAGTTCACTCCACGTCAAAACGTTTCATCATACACAAAGAAAACATCCCCTGGCGAATGAATTGTTCCCTCGAAAAATATGTTGTTTAACTCTTTTTTGTTTGTATCATGGTGTCCTTTTTGGGAAAAGGGGGAAATTAATGTTAGGCCAACCGGGTTCGCAGCGGTTTTTTATGTTGGGCCTTCTGGATGTCAATGATCCCGTTTCTCTTCAAGTGGATCTTGATACGCTCCGAAGGGATATCCTTAATGATCCCTATTTTTCCGGCGTACCTTCACTAAAGAAAACAGCACGGGCGTTTCATGCAAAAGACGACCTTCCCGAAGTGCGAAGAGAAATGTTTCGCCGACTTCTTTCGCATGATATAAAATTTTCTGCGGTGGTCAAAGACTTATACTCTGTCGCAGATTATGTGCGGAATCGAAATCTGCTTCAATCAGGCTACCGCTATCATCCGGACGAACTCTATGATTTTACGGTAAGGCGTCTTTTCAAAGCCCGCTTGCACAAAAAAGAAGAATATAGAGTATGTTTTGCACGAAGAGGACAAACCAATCGAACCCGAATTCTTCGGCGGGCAATGGAGATCGCACGTGACACGTTTTGCCGGGAAAAAGGCATAGCCATGGCCTCTATGGTTCATGTATACGCAGCTCATCCACATGAACATGCTGGACTTCAGGCAACGGACTATTTCCTATGGGCACTGCAACGGCTTTACAATATGGGGGAGGAGAGATTTATTCATATGATGTGGGAGAAAGTATCCGTAGTGGAAGATGCTGACGATACACGACGACATCCCTATGGCGAATACTATACGAAAAGAACTCACATAAATTTCGCAGCGATTAACCGGGGGACAAAAAAATAGGCCCACGGACTAGGGCAGATTCCCTCGAGAACCTGGCCACACGGCATGGAGCCGACATTCATCCGTACGCCTGATTAAAAGATATCATGTTTCTTTATAAGTGTCAAATAGAAACCGTCTCAGCCGGTTTTCTTTTCGGATTTGGCGGATTTGGTCTGCATGGGAAAGCTATCCCAGCCGCCGCCCAATACTTTATAGAGGGCAACGAGATTGGTGAGGACGGTGGTCCGGCTTTGCATGAGTTGATCTTCCGCTTCATAGAGCGAGCGCTGGCCATCCAGCACGTTTAAGAAGTCCACCAGCCCTTTGGTGTAGAGTTCGTTGGCCATGCTCACGGCGCGGCGGTTGGCATCGGCGGCTTTGGTCAGCGATGTATAGCGTTGTTGTTCATTAGTGTAGGCCACGAGGGAATTTTCGGTTTCTTCCAGCGCCGTCAGCACGATTTTCTGGTACTGATGCAGGGCTTGCTCCTGGCGGGCGTTTTGGAGCTTCACATTGCTCCAGATGCGGGGCGCATTCAGAATCGCCCAATCCACGCTGGGGCCATACGACCAGACACGGTTCTTGCCGAGGTTTAATGCATCGAAACGTCCGCTTTCCGCCCCGAAGGTGCCCGTCAATGAGAATTTCGGGAACCAGTCCGCGGTGGCTTCGCCGATATGGGCCGTGGCGGCGGCCAGTTGCCGTTCGGCCACACGGATGTCCGGACGGCGCTGCAGCAATTCCGAAGGCAGCCCGGCGGGAATTTCCGGAGGCGCGATGGGCAGGTCGGCGGGGTTTGACAGTTCTTCTGCGAGCGCATTGGGTTCCTGCCCCAACAAGATGCTTAGATGATGCACCGAACGCCACATTGCGGTTTGTAAATTGGGTATTTGTGATTGGGTGGTTTCAAGTTGGGCCTCCGCGCGTTTCACATCGAGTTCGCTCACCAAGCCCGCATCATAGCGGGTGCGGGTGAGTTGCAGGGTGTCCTCCTGTCCACGCAGATTGGATTCCGCGATGTCCAGGCGGCCTTGTGCTCCGCGCAATTCAAGATAATTGCGGGCTACTTCCGCTAACAGCGACACCATTACATCGTCGCGGCCGGATTGTGCGGCTTCCAGGTCCGCCTTGGCCGCTTCCGCGGCGCGCCGCTTTCCTCCGAACACGTCAATTTCCCACGAGGCGTCGAAACCCGTTTGAAAAAGATCCACTTGGCGCTTGATGTTTGTCTTGTTGCCCACGAAGACCGCGCCGATCAACGTGCCCACCACGCCCCCAGTATTGCCTGTAGAGGCGGGTTTTCTGATTTGGGCATGCGAATACTTCGCGGTGGTGTTTGCCATGGGGAGGAAGTCCGCCAGGGTCCAGCCACGCGCGGCCCGCGCCTCGCGCACCCGCGCTTCCGCAATCTGGATGTCCAAATTGGCATCGACCGCGCGCTGGATCAGCGAATCGAGCGTGGGATCCTTGAGCGTGGTCCACCATTGGGTCAGGTAAGCAGTGTTGCCTTCATTGGCCGGGCCGCCCCATTTTTCGGGTACTTTCGTGGCGGGCCGGTGATAATTGGGGCCTACGGCACATCCTGAAACCGCCAGCAGCAGTGCCAATCCGGCGCATCGTATGCGCTTCATGATTCAGAACCTTTTTTGATGGAAAGATACGCGGTGTTCAGGGGCAGGGGCAGCGCCTTGATATACACATCCATCTGCTGTCCGACAAACAAGGGCAGCTCGCCGCGCGTGAACCGGTAGACTATTTGCAGCACGCGCGTATCGACGCGTTCCGCGCTGTCGCCGGTAAGCGAATGTTTGGGCACCACGTAGGGCTCAAAGCGCACGAAATCCAATGGGGTTTGGATGTTTTGATTGCCCCGGGCATAGGCCACGGCGGGCGCCCCTTCTTTCACGCGCCACGCTTCGTTTTCATCGATGTCCACACGCACATGCAGGGTATCTACATTGCCAAGGAGCATAAGCGGGGTGGACAGCGGACCGACTTGGGCGTATTCGCCCGCGCGGATTTTCACTTGCAACACCTGGCCGTCAATGGGGGCGCGGACCGTGAGGCGGTCTATTTCGGTTTCCACGGATTTCGCCTGCGCTTCCGCCGCCAGCACTTCCGCTTCAGATACTCTGATATCTTCTTGCCATGCGCCGGCTTTCAACCGGTTGAGTTCCGCGAGCGCTTCTTTGCATTTGGCCTCGCCTGCCGTAACCGCATACCGCGCCTGCTGCAATTCCTGTTCGCTGATCGCCCGGCGGTCGGTCACGCTTTCGCGCATGGCGAGTTGATTTTTCAGATCCGCGAGGGACGCTTCCGCTTCTTTCAGGCGCGCTTCCGCCGGGGGAATATCTTCAGGACGCGGCTGGCTCTTCAGGCGTTCCAACTGCTCCTGCGCCACGCGCAGCGTGGTCTTGCGCACGGCCAGATCCGCTTGCAGCGAACGATCGTCCAGCTTGAACAGGGGATCGCCGGCCTTTACCTGGCTCCCCACGCTCACCAGCACGTCGCTCACCACGCCCGGCACCACCGCGCCCACGGAAATGTTTTCGGAACTGGCCTCAATCAGGCCGGAGCCCGCCACAAACACCTCGTACGGCGCCTTGGTCGGCTCCGCAATCGGCTGGGCCGGGGCAATATCCTGGGCTCCTTCAATCACCGTGTACACGCCAAAGCTGACTCCCGCCACGGCTAGAATCGGCAACAGAAACATTCTCACGCGTCAATCCTCCTACAACTCGTTCGGGGAAGAAACCACTTTTTCAATATGACCGTCGTCCATCTGGGCGATGCGATCCGCAAATTCAAAAATGCGCGCGTCGTGCGTTACGATCACCAGCGCACGGTCTTCTTGAACCGCCACTTCGCGCAGCAATTCCATCACTTTATGACCCGTAATGTGATCGAGCGCGCTCGTGGGCTCGTCGCACACAATCAGCTTCGGCTGATGCACCAACGCCCGCGCAATCGCCACGCGTTGCTGCTGCCCCCCGGACAATTGCGCCGGCAACGACTTGGCGCGCCCTATCAATCCAACGTGATCCAGACATACACGGGCCTGCTCCACCGCCTGCTTGCGGCGGACGCCATTCAACAACAACGGCACCGCCACGTTTTCTTCGGCCGTCAACGGCGGCAAGAGGTTAAACGCCTGGAACACAAAACCCACATTCTTGCCGCGGTATTGCACGCGCTTCTGCTCCGGCATGGACGTAAAGTCCTGGCCGAACACGGCGCAGTCGCCGCCGTCGCGATCCAGAATGCCCGCGATGACGGAGATTAGCGTGGTCTTGCCGCAACCGGAAGGCCCCACCAGCATCATCAGTTCGCCCGTGCGCACGCTGAGGTCCACGCCGCGCAGAGCCATGACGGCGTTCTCGCCGGCGCCATAGGTCTTGGTCACGCCCTGGCAGTGAATCGCTATGGTTTCATTTATCGTCATGGTTAGCTCTTGAATACGATGGCGGGTTCCAACCGCATTACTTTGACAATGCTGATGGCCGCCGACAAAATCGAGATAATCAGCACGGTGGCGGCGCTGAGAATCAACAATTGCCACGGCATTAAAAACGTCAAACTGGTGTTTTTCGTCAGGGTGCCCATCAACGATGCCGCGCCCACGCCCAACCCGTATCCGATGCCCGCAACGACAAGGGCCTGGAGCACAATCATCTTGAGCAACGTGGGATTGGTGGCGCCCATGGCCTTCAGCGCGCCGAAATACCGCAGGTTGTCCTGGGTGAAATTGTAGAAGGTCTGCCCGGCAATCGCCGCGCCGATAATAAAGCCCATCAACACCGCCAGGCCGAAATTGATGGGCAGGCCGGTGTTCTTCAGGTAATACCACATGGTCAACCACTTGAATTCTTCTTTCGGATAGGCGGCCAAGCCGGTGGTTTCCCGGATGCGGCGGCAGAGTTCCTTGTGATTTTGGCCCTTCTTGGCTTTCACCAACACAAAGTTCATCATGCGGCGTTCATAGGGGGCAAAGGTGGTTGCGCGCGAAAAGGTGGTGTAAATGATGGGTTGAATGATGAAGGTGCGGCTGGTCTTGCATAATCCCTGGACAATGGCGCGGTGGTCATTGATTTCAAGCGTGTCGCCCACCTTCAACGGAATCAATTCGCCATGGGGACCCCGGGCGGCCAACCGTTTCTGGGCGCCCTCCGTATTCACAATGATCGCGTCATTCAACTTCAAATCCGTGATTTGTCCCTCCACCATTTTCGGCGGCCCGCCGACAAGCGTGGCATCATCCAGACCCAACACGAGACATTCCTGGAGAATGCCGCTCTGCAACCGGACGCGCATCATGCCGCGATACATAGGCACCGCCCACTCGACGCCCGTGATCCCGCGTACCCGGTACAACTGGCTGTTCATCACCGGTTTTCCATCGTCCACGAATTGAACTTTGGGATCCATGACCCAGATATCCGGGAGGGCATTGTCCGTGATCATGCCGAAGGTCCACGTCATCACACCGATGAAAATCGCGGCCTGCTGCGTGATCAGCAGGGAGGCAAAAGTGAGGCCTGTAACGATCCCGATATATTTCACCCGGTCGCCTACGAGCATCTTTATTGCAACAAAATTCATTGACTGGAACTGCCCTTCTCCGCCAGCACCTGGCGGACCTTGTCGCTCACATCACACCACATCACGGCATATTCCGGGCCTATTTTGGTCAACACTTCCACAATAGATTGAAGAGACCGCTTTTCCGCCTGCTCCAGCCGTTCATAGACGTCCGGACTCACCCGGATCTGGACCTCCCGCCGATCCTGACGGCTCTGTGCGCGCGTCAGCAAGCCCATCTCCACCAGGCGATCCACCATCACAGACGCCGACGGCGGCGAGACCATTAAAATCTCCGACAACGCTTTTATTGTGATGGGTTCCTTTTCTTTTATTACCGATAATGCTGTCAATTGCTGGGGAGAAAGATCCTTCCCCGGCCCCTCTCCTGGGCGGTGCAAATGCGGATCAATATGCCGCCGGAGCAATTGCGCTGTCGCCTGGATCGCACGTGCCTGCTCCCATGCATCTGCCACTGAAACTGCCACTCTCCCGGATTCCTTATGATTAGCCATTAGAGGCTCTATATATTAGACAATTTAATTATATGATACACTAACCGATTTGTCAAGTCCAATTTTTTTACTCGCCCCACCCGTACCGCATTGCCCGCTGCACTCACCCGTACTACTTTCCCTCATCGTTTTGGTGGTATGTCACCCGCCACTCAACATACAAACGACGAGGAAAAACGTAACATAGAGAGGATAAAAGGACTTTGGGCGGGCGATCTTTACCAGAAAATACACAAAATAGCGTAAAAACTGAGGTGGTGATACTATTATAAGTGCATATGGTTTAATACCTTACGACACTCATGAATTTGTAATATCCATGAGGATATCGTGCGGGCAACGGGCGGGGAAAAAAGAAATGGATTTTTTCAGTAGCTCCGAAATCCGTTCGGCGAGAAATGTGTCAAAGTTTCTCCACTGGACGGCATCACTTTTAAAGAATGCCCATTTGGAAATGCGCGCTACTACCGGAGGCCCTCACCTCCAGTACACCGTGAAACCCGCCAAAGGAATCACCTGCATCCGCATCGAGTCCTATGGCCCCGGTGATCAAACCGCCTGGCTCCAACCCATGTTCCTCGAATAAGCCCAAAAAATCCATTCCAAGCCCAAAAAATTTTCCTATAGTAGGTCCTATCTCCAGGTAGGACTTTCTTTCCGTAAATTCCACGCAATTTTTGGAAAAGATGTCCCACCTGGAGATGTGACCTACTATTCTGCACATTCTTAAAACATTATTCCCAAAAGAGATTTGCCAATGTGCGCCGTGCGCACCACTCCTCATGTCCCTTTGGTCATTTTTGTCCTTTGGGTCCTTTTTGTTCCATAAGGATGCCATGCTGCCGCAGGCGGTCGGCGTCGGTTCGTGGTACGAAAATGGGGTGGCCTTTGGGGTCGATGGCTGCATAGAACATAGCGGTGGCTACAGTGCCGGGCGTGGGGATGAAACATTGCACTTGTTGGGGTTTCCAGCCGCGTTTCCGGAGCCACTCCGCGAGGGCGCGCATGTCGTGATCGGTGCAGCCGGGAAATGCACTCACAAGGTACGGAATCACATACTGTTCTTTTCCGGCATGGCGTGATTCCCGCTCAAACACGGTTAGGAATTGTTCAAAGGCGTCAAAGGCGGGTTTCCGCATGAGCCGCAGGACGGAGTCGCAACAGTGTTCCGGTGCAAGTTTTAATTGACCGCCGGTGAACTCCGCGATCAGTCCGCGCGCGTACGCGTCGTCCGTGAGCGCGAGATCATGGCGGATGCCGCTGGCGACGCGCAGATGCGCCACGCCGGGGATCTCGCGCAAGCGGCGCAAAAGCGACAGGAGTGCCTTTTGATCCGCGTTGAAATGCGGGCAAATTTTGGGGGTCAGGCAACTGGGACGCTTGCAGACCGCAGAGGCACACCGCGCGCCCCACATGTTCGCCGTCGGCCCGCCCACGTCACTGATACTGCCGGACCAGTCGGGATGCCGCGTGAGTTCCGTGATTTCGCGTTCGATGGAGGCCGCACTGCGCGATTGGATGCGGCGTCCCTGGTGCAACGCCAACGAACAGAAGGAACATCCGCCGCCGCACCCGCGATGCGTGGTGACGCTGAACTGGATCATGGCCGCCGCCGGGATGGGTTCTTTGTAGCTGGGATGCGATTGCCGCTGGAAGGGTAATGCATACAAGCGATCCAATTCCTCCGTGTTGAGCGGTGCGGCAGGCGGTGCGAAGACTACGGTGCGCTTGCCGCAGGCCTGTGTGGCCCACGTCATGCCGTCATGCACCTGCGTCTCCAATTGTACCGTGGCGTCCATTAAGCGTTTTGGGTCCGCTTCAATTGCTTCGTGCGACGGCAACGTCACATATGGTTCGTTTGTGTTAAACGGCTCCGACGTTGCAAACGCCGTGCCAGGGATGCCGGTCAGGGGTTCACCTGATTGAATGCGCCGGGCGATCTCCAGCACCTGCCGCTCCGCCATGCCATACACGAGTAAATCCGCCTTGCTGTCCAGCAGAGTCGAACGGCGCAGTCCGTCCGACCAGAAATCATAGTGCGTGGCGCGCCGTAACGATGCTTCAATACCGCCCAGCACCACCGGCAATCCTGGAAACGCCTGACGGATCAACCCTGTGTAGACGATGCAGGCGCGGTTCGGACGCGCGCCGTGACGTCCTCCGGGGGTGTATGCGTCGTCATGCCGCTTCTTCCGGAATGCGGTGTAATGCGCGAGCATCGAATCCAGTGATCCTGCGCTTGCCCCTGCAAACAGTTTCGGACGTCCCATCCGCGCAATATCGCTGGCGTCCGTCCAGCGCGGCTGTGCCACAATCCCCACGCGAAAGCCATGTGCCTCCAACCATCGCCCCAACAATGCCGCCCCGAACGACGGATGGTCCACATACGCGTCCCCCGAGACCAATAGAATATCCAGTGCGTCCCAACCCAGCCGCTCCATGTCTTCCCGGCACATTGGCAGGAATTGATGTGCCTGGTCCATCGAATTCTTTTTTCTATCGGGGTTTCTTTTTTGCATGGAGGCAGCATATCACAAGGAATCCAGAATCATGGAAATTAGCGCCAGTGTTGTGTATCCCATTTCAGGCAGCGCGGGGATGCGTTGACGGCGAAAACCCGTTATACTCAGGAAAAACCGGAAGGAGAAAGCAGTGAAAGCAATTGCGATCAATGGGAGTGCACGGGAAGCGGGCAATACGGAAATCCTGCTGAAGAAATGTCTGAGCATTCTGAAGGAGCAGGGTATCGAAGGCGAACTCATCCGTTTGTGTGAGAAAAAAATCACCCCGTGTAACGCGTGTACACTGTGTTTTAAGAACAAGGATATGAAATGCGTGATCACGAATGATGCGTTTCAGGAAGTCTTCGACAAGATGCTGGCGGCGGACATCATTATTCTGGGATCACCGGTGTATTTTGGGTCCGCCACGGCGGATATAACAGCGCTCCTGGATCGCGCGGGATATGTCTCGCGCGCCAACGGCAATGTATTCTCCCGGAAACTCGGCGGCCCCGTGGTGGTGGCGCGCCGTGCGGGCCAGAACTTCACCTACGCACAATTGATGTTCTGGTTCATGATCAACGACATGATTATGCCCGGCTCTACCTATTGGAACATTGGGTTCGGCGCGGCCATCGGCGAGGTGAATGAGGATCAGGAAGCAATTCAAACCGTGACGCGGTTCGCGGAGAATCTCGCCTGGCTCGCGAAAAAACTTTACTAAAGGAATCTTCGCATGCCCAGAAACATCTTCACAATAGCAGGCTTTATTCTGCTTCTTGCTACACAGGCTATTGCCGGGCCATGGACGGCCTGGCAGAATGCGCTTGCGCCCACGGGGGTTCCCGGTCATAAACTGACCCTGTCCAAAAATGGGGCTGCCGCCTATGTCGTTGTGATCCCGGAAAAGGCCTCTACGCAAGAGCAAAAAGCCGCGGAGGACCTTGTGCTCTGGCTGAAAGAGATGACCGGCACGGAATTCCCCATTGTGCGCGATTCCACGCCGCCCCGCGACAAGGAAATCAGTATCGGGAATACAAACCGCCTTGTGGATATTCCCGAAGCCAAACAAGATCTCCAGGATGAAGGTTACGCCATTGCTGTCAAGGATAAGCGCCTTTTTCTGTTAGGCGGGCGCGTCCGCGGGCCCATCAACGCGGTGTATGCGTTGTTGGAAGAGGATTTGGGCTGCCGCTGGTATGCAGGCTCTTCCGCCACGATTCCAAAACGCTCCACGTTGAAATTCAGGCCGGCGCCGCGCGTGTTTACACCCATTCTGATGTTGCGCGATCCGTTTTATCAGGTGGCATTTGACGGAACGTGGTCCCTGCGCAACCGAACCAATGCACCTTCCGCTGCAATTCCTGAAGAATGGGGCGGCAATGTTAACTATGTGCTGTTCGTACACACCTTCAATACGCTGCTGCCGCCGGATCAGTATTTTAAGGATCACCCGGAATATTTCATGCTCGGCGCCGACGGCAAACGAAGTGCGCAGCAACTCTGCACCACGAATCCGGACGTAATCCGCATTGTCACGGAGAACACCCTCCGGTTTTTGAAGGATAATCCTAACGCCGAGATCATCAGTGTGTCTAAAAATGATGGCGGCGGCACGTGCCTGTGTCCGAACTGCAAGGCGCTGGACGATGCCGAGGGTACAAACGCGGCCGCACTCCTTTTTCTGGTGAACAAGGTGGCGGAGGCGGTCGAAAAGGAATATCCCCGCGTGATCGTGGATACCCTGGCGTACCTGGAGACCGTAAAGCCGCCCAAGGCCCTGCGGCCCAGAAAAAATGTCGCCATTCGCCTCTGCACGGACAATTGCATGTGGTCGAAACCGTTCACGCCCGCCGAGGAAGTCCCCGCATTTCACGATGCAATGGTAGGCTGGAGCGCGATTCATGACCGCATCACGATTTGGGATTATTGCGTGAATTTCAGCCATTACCCCGCGCCGATGCCGAATCTCCCGGCGATTGCCGCCAACATCCGGTTTTTTGTGGCGCATAACGCGAAAGGCGTGATGGAACAGGGCGCGTATCAGAGCCCCTGCGCGGAAAACGACTTGCTGCGCGCATGGGTCTTTGCAAAATTAATGTGGGATCCCACACGTGACCTCGATGCGCTTGTTCAGGATTTCATCTGGGGCTATTTCGGCAACGCCGCGCCCGCCATTGCGGAATACAATGCCCTCCTGGCAAAAACCGCGCAGGAACACACGGAAAGCATGAAAAGCCCCAAGGACGGCATCCGCTATCCGATGGATTCCGAATTCCTCACGAAAGAGTTTCTCTTGGCGGCCTCCGCGCTATATGATAAGGCCGAGCAGCTTGCGGATTCCGACGAACTCAAACAGCACGTGGAGCGGGATCGGATTCCCATTCTTTATGTACTGCTCTGCCGCGGGCCGGAATTCGTGGGCGCGGACTATGGCGCGGTGCTGGATCGCTTCGAAACTATAGCGCACCGCGAAAAAATGACACATATTTACGAAGGACCGCCCGATCTGGATCAGAAGCTTCAGGGATGGCGGGATGCATGGAATAAAACACAAACGAAGGAGAAATAACCATGATGGGCAAAAAAACAGTACCCTGGATTTCAGCCATGATCCTTGTGGCAGTTCTACTTGGGCCTTGGGCGTGGTGTGCGGACAGCGGCGTGCCGCAGGAGACAAAAGAACAGCGCGACGCCCGCATGGCGTGGTGGCGGGAGGCAAAGTTTGGTATGTTTATTCACTGGGGGTTGTATGCGATCCCCTCGGGCGTGTGGAAGGGCAAGGACGTGAATACGGCGGGCGAGTGGATCATGTTCGGCGGGCAAATTCCCGTGAGCGAGTATGAGCCCCTGCAAAAAGAGTTCAATCCTGTGAAATACAACCCGGAGGAATGGGTGCGCATTGCAAAGGCCGCCGGGATGAAGTACATCACGATCACCAGCAAGCATCACGACGGATTCTGCCTTTTCGACAGCAAGCTCACCGATTGGGATGTGATGAACACGCCCTACGGGAAGGATTTACTGAAACCGCTGGCGGACGCCTGCCACAAGGAAGGCGTGAAAATGTGCTGGTACCATTCCATCCTTGATTGGCACAACCCTGATTATCTGCCGCGCGGCGCGGGAAGTCCGCGTCCCTGGGATACACGCCCCACCGAAGGCGCGGACTACAACCGCCACATCGATTATATGGAAGGCCAGTTGCGCGAATTGCTCACGAACTACGGCGAAATCGGCGTGATCTGGTTTGATGGCGGCTGGGAACACAAGGCGGAAGAGCACCGTGCGGACGAAGTGGCCGCGATGATCCGCGGCATCCAGCCGAAGATCATCATCAATGACCGCATCTGCATTCCGCAGGACTTCAATACGCCGGAACAGTACATTCCCGCTACCGGCATCAAGGATCGCGATTGGGAAGTCTGCATGACCATGAACGACACGTGGGGCTACAAAGTGCACGACCTCAATTGGAAGTCCACGGAAGACCTCATCCGGAAACTGGTGGACATCGTGAGCAAGGGTGGGAACTTCCTGCTCAATGTCGGTCCGACTGCGGAAGGACTGATCCCCGACGCGAGCGTGGAGCGGCTCTCGGCCATTGGGAAATGGATGGATGTGAACGGTGACAGCATCTACGGCACGACGGCGAGCGTGTTTAAGCGCCTGCCTTGGGGCCGCTGCACCGTCAAGCCCGGCAAACTGTTCCTGCAGGTGTTCGACTGGCCCGCCAACGGCGAACTGCTCGTGCCGGGATTGAAGAGCGACGTAAAAGCCGCTTACCTGATGGCCGATGCAACCAAAGCGCCGCTCACCACAGCAAAGAAAGACGACTCCACAATAGTTTCCGTGCCTGCCGCCGCGCCCGACGCCGTCGCGAGCGTGGTCGTGCTGGAGATTGCGGGCGCGCCTGAAGTGGTGGATGTGCCTTTCCGCGCAGGGGCCGACGGCGTGCTCGAAGTGCGCGCGTGTGATGCGGACATCCACGGCGAAACCGCAAAATATGAAACCAGCCACCAGCTTGATAATATCGGCTGCTGGACGAATAAAAACGACTGGGTGAGCTGGCTGGTCGAAATTCCCAAGGCCGGCGCATATGACGTGGAAGTGAATTACGCCTGCGATAAAGGCGCTGCCGGCGCCACATATGCGCTCAGCGTGTGCGAACAGAAAGTGGAAGGAAAAGTGAGCAGCACGGACGCGTGGTCCAAGTTCAAAACGGAAAAAATCGGTTCCATGACTTTTGCAAAACCCGGCCCCTGTGAACTGGCCGTCAAACCCCTCGAAATCCCCTCTGGAGCGCTCATGAACCTTAAGGCGGTGAAACTCATCCCTAAAAAATAGTTGCTATTTATTTGCGAAATTATGGAGCACGGTAAAAATGCCGTGCTCTTTTTTTTCTGATAGCTGATGGCTGAATGCTGACAGCCTCCTATGGCTTGTGTACCATTTCCGCCGCCGTTTGCGGAATCCAGCAGGTACGGTTATCGCGCAGGCGGATGTAGTACCAGCCGCCGCGGTCTTCTTCGAGGATGAACTCCGTGCCGGAATGCAGCGGCTCTTCGAAGCTGGGCTGGTACGTTTCGCCATTGCCTTTGCGCGCGGCGATTTCCTGGGCGGTAATCACGCCGCTTACGTCGCGCGAATGCTGCACGGCCTCCACCATGAGCGATCCGAAGAGCAGTCCGCTGACGATTGCGCAGATCACGATGCCCCAGGTGATCAGGGCGCGGCGGACAAAGAGGCGGAGTCCGGCAAGGATCCACAAGGCAAGAAAGAATGGCACAAAGAGGATAGTGCGCGCGCGCGCGCTAAAATCGTAATGCCAGAAAAACAGGGTTTTGAGAACCCGTGCGCGTTGGGGTTCATCCACGCGATCCAGGCGCTGGCTGCGCACATACGACAGGTTATGAAGCACATTCGGGTCATTGGGAAGATATTGTTCGGCACGGCGGTAATTTAAGATGGCGCGTCCGAGATCGCCGCTCATGAAATAGGCATTTCCGAGGTTGTAATAGAGCTGGCCGTTGCACACGCCGCCTTCTTCCAATATGCGCTCAAAGCGCAGGATGCTTTTCTGATACAAGTCTTTCGCGCCGTCCGGATCGGTGGCCGCCAACTCATTGGCCTGGCGGAACAGCGCATTGCCTTCGGTCAGCAGCGAGTGAAGCTGGCCGGTATCCAGCGCGCCCGCGCTCAAGGCGGCGATGATTGTTATAAGCAGCCCGGCATTCATCGCAGGACTCCTTTCTCCAGGGCTTGAATGATTGCCAGGGTTTGTTCGATGAGCCCCGCGGCATTTTGCCCGCTGCTTTGCCCCGCATAGGAATAGGCTTCACATTGCCGGAAAATCTCTTTCAACTGCGCCTGAATCTCAGGGGCGGCCTGTTTTTGTTCCAGGAGGCGGCGTGCATCTTCATAGGTCAGCGCGGTTCCGGCCACACGAAGCTTGGCGCCCAGATATTCCCGCAACGCGTTCAAGGTTTCTTCGCAGGCACGCCCGGCGTTTGCGACATCGATTGCTTTCAGCCGGTGCGCCGCTTCCGCATGGGCGCGCTTGGCCCGCCGCAGTTCAGGATTCGCCAAGCCCTTGCGGCGCGTCAACACGATTCCCGCAAGAACGGCGTAGGCCAGCGGCGGCAGGAACAAAATCGCCAGCCACAGCGGCGACCGCACCCAGTATCCCGGATCAAAGGCCTGGCTGGTCAGTACGGTTAAATCTTCATAATTGTGCGCAATGCCTTCGCGCCATTGCGTCAATTGATTCCGGACGTGCTGCACTTCAACGCCTTCCGCTTGCTCCGCCGTCACCACGCGGCTTTCGTGCACTTTCAGTGGAATCGGACGGGTGCGTGCTTCCTGATAGGTCCCCGTATCGGAATTGAAGTAATTCAGCGTAATGGGCGGGATCGCGTTCACCGAGGCATCCTGTGCGCGAATGGTCTGGGTAAAAACCTTTGCATTCCCTTCAATTTTGCCCGGCGCCATTTCCTTGGGGATTTTGAACTGTTTGGCAAGTTCCGGCTGTGCTTCGAGCGGCGGCAGTTCAACGGCCTTAAGGTACGGCGAGCCGCTGATACGCAGGGTCAGTGTGATGGGATCACCCACGTTGACTTCCGTGGGCGTGGCGCTGGCGGTAATGGTGAATGTGCCCAGCAATCCGCTGAAATTAGCGGGCCGCCCCTGTTGCGGAAGTTCCGCCACATCCAGCCGAAGGGCGTTGGACGGCGTTACAAAATTCTTGAACGTGCCCCGAGAACCGAAGAAGGGATCATTCCCGAAAAAGTCATTGAAGAATCCGCGCTGCCCCCGGCGCTGTTCACTCACTTTTCCCTCACACGCCACCGTGGCGGGCTGGATGTCGATGCTTCCAGTTTGTTTGGGGATCAAGACCTTCTTGAACGAGAGCGTGGTGTAGGAAATTGTATCCAGCACTTCCTGCCCTTTTTCGGCAATGCACTCCATGTCCCCGGCTTGTACCTTGTAATATTCCTTGCCGGGGTTCTGCGGTTCTCCAAGGTCTTCCACAACGAACCGTGCGTCTTGTAATACGGGAACCGTGAAGGCGAAATTGCGCACATCTTTGCCCAGATACCAGGTTATGGTAAGCACCACCGGCTGACCCACATAGCATCTTTCCGAACTCAGCGCGAGGCGCAACTTAAATTCGGCTGTTTCCTGCGGCGTGCGGCCATTGAGTTGAATCGGCTGCGTGGTGAACCGCTGCCCCTCCGCCATGACGGCGATAGCGGGGATGGTCAACAGGCCTGCCTTTTTCGGCGTGAGGCGGTATGAGTAGATATAGGCCCGTTGCACATTGGAGGTCACATGTCCATTTACAATGGAGACCGACTGGCTGTTATTCGTCTGGCCCCCGAGGGATTGCACATCGAAGTCTTGGGTCAACGCGGTGATATCCGGCTCTTGCGGACGGTCGCTCCCCTGGATCTGAATCTGAAACATGAACGGTTCGCCCACATACGCGTCGGTTTTCTCCACCGCGGCCCGGACCGTGACCTGCTGGGCCAGCGCGGTTACCGCGCCCGCCATGAGCAAGACCGTAAGGCCCAAACGCATATAGGGGGTTGCCGTCATGAACTACCAATCCTTATCCACGGGCTTGTATCCGCCCCGGGGCTGCATAAGCATCATCTTATGTTCCTGTTCTTCATTCAAAATTTCCCGGGCCGTTTCATCCTGTCCTTCGTCTTCGCCCTCATTCTCGCCTTCGTTTTGCATCTGCTGTGCCTGCTGTTCCTCGGATTCGCCTTCCTGCTGGGATTGCGCCTGCTGTTGTTGCTGCTCGCCTTCCTGCTGCTGCGCCTGGGGTTGCTCCTGTTCGCCTTCCTGAGACTCCTGTTGGTCTTGTTGCTCCTGCTTCTGATCGCCCTGTTGTTGCTCCTGTTTCTGATCTTGCTTTTGCTGATCCTGGTTTTCGGAAGTATTCAGGAGGTCCAGGGCTTTCTTCAATTCTTCCACCGCGCCGCCTTGTGGTGAGAGTGATTCCTTTGCCTTGCTTTCGCGCAATTGCTGCTCCGCCGTATCTTGATACTCTACGGCTTGGTCCACATGGTCTTTCGCCTGCGCGATAGGCGGGGTTTCTTCTCCTTCGGGCTCCGGCGGACGCAATGGCGGGGTAATATTCTGCGGCGGCTGTGGAGGTGGAACATATTGCGCCATTTCCGTGGAGATGTTTTGCGCGTCGGTTTTAAGGGTCTGCTGCACCTCCGCCAGGCCTTTACAAGAATCCTCGGCGGGCGCAGGTTGTGGAGCAGGTTCCGGTTGCACCGGCGCCGGAATCGCAGTCGCTGTAGTTTCGCCTTCCACGGGTGGTTGCTCGGGAGCGGGGGCGGGTTCGGGAACGGGTGGCACGGCCGCCTGCTGCGTGGCGGTTTGCTGTGTCAACGTCTGAAGTTGCTGCTGGTCCTTGATAAGCTTTTCCAGTTTTTCTTTCAGTTCCTGCGCCTTCTTGGCGGCTTCCTCCTGGGCTTTCATCGCTTCCTGGATGGTGTTGATCGCCAGGCGCGTCACTTCCACGTTCTGTTTGGCTTCGTTCAGTTCGGGGTCCAGATCCGCCGCATGCTGAAAATACTGCACGCTCCGCCCCAACGTTTTGAGCGCTTCCTCCGGCTTCTCCTGCATCTGGCTCTCCGCCTTGTGAAAGGTGCAGTTTCCCATGTTGAACTGGCTTTTCGCTTCCAGCTTGGCATCCTTGGTTTTCATGCCCGCCTGCTCGAATGCCCCCATCGCCTTGTCATACTCTTTTTGCTGGTAATAGGCCACGCCTTTGTTGAAAAGGATTTCCGAGGCATCCGGTGCGGTCTGGCCCGCTTTCTCATAGGCCTTCAAGGCTTCGTCGTACTTGCCCTTCTCATAGGCCGCGTTGCCCTCCTGCACCAGGGAGCGCGCGGACTCCGCCGCGGCCCACCCCGAAAAAATCATCAGCGTCATGCATAAAATTCTGGTTTTCATGCTCTCACCTTTTTACGCTCACTCAGCACCATCTCCACGCACAGTACACCAAATGCCAACGCGACAAAAATCTGATATTTTTCTTCATACAGCGTGATGGTTTGCGATTCGAGATCTTTCTTTTCCGCGGAAGCAATCAAATCCTGATAGATTTTGCCCAAATCAAACGTGCCCGTGGCCACGTTCAGGTATTTTCCACCGGGGGTCTTCTCCACCATCTGGCGCAAGGTGTCCGCATCCAGTTTTGTCCACACTTCCTGCCCCTGATATTTCAAAAAGGTTTTCTGACCGGTTTCATCTGTAATGGGGATGCGCTGCCCCTGGGTTTCATCGCCCAAACCGATGGCCAGGAGGCGTATGCCTTTCTGCCCCGCTTCCTCCGCCGCCTGCACGGGAAAACTGTCGTGATCTTCGCCATCCGTGATGAGCACGACATCTTTAAATTCCTTTTCCTGTTCGTCAAAAACCTCGCTTGTCGCGCGCCGGATCGCATCGCCGATCAGGGTGCCGCCGCGGTTGATGCTATTGACGGAAATATCTTCGACCATCGTGCGGAAAAAACCATAATCCAGTGTCAGCGGACATTTCACGGCGGCGGTTCCCGCGAACGCAATCAAGCCCACGCGGTCGCCCTCCAGCGTTTCCAAACAATCGGTAATCGCCAGTTTGGCGCGTTCGAGCCGGTTGGGCGCAAGATCTTCCGCCAGCATGCTCTTCGACACATCCAATACAAACACGACATCCCGCCCCTGGCGTTGGACTTGTTTGGGCTTGGGATTCCACGCGGGCCGGGCCAGCCCAAGAATCAATAGGGCCGCCGCCACCAACACCAGCACGGCTTTGGTCCAGCGCCGCCCCGGATAAATCGAATCGTTCAGGCGGCTCAGCAGTCCTGCTTCCGCGAAGAGCAAACCCGCCCTGCGCCGTTGATAGAACGCATAGATGAATACGCCCAGTAGCGCCGGAAGCACCCATAGCAGGAAGAGCATCTCGACCTGGTACAGCCTCATGGGAACCTCCGCAACACCGTGCTTTGAAGCACGATTTCCACGGCCAGGCAAAGCAATGCCGCCAGGGCAAATGGAGCGAACCATTCGCGGTAATCAAGATAACGAACTGCTTCTATTTCTGTTTTTTCCAGTTGGTCGATCTCCGCATAGACATCGCGCAACGAAGCCGCATCGTCCGCGCGCCGGTATACACCGCCGGTCTTGCTGGCAATGGCTTTCAGGGTTCGTTCATCCAACGGGGCAGCAATCCCCATGGGAATCCGGCCCAGCGGCGTCTGCATGAACGATTCCGATTCATCCCCGCCCACGCCAATGGTGTAAATCTTGATGCCCCATTCGGCGGCCAGTGCGGCGGCTTCCATCGGGTCGCGTTTGCCCGCATTATGCTGACCGTCCGTAAGGAGAATCATGATCTTGCTTTTGATTTGATACTCCTTGGGTTTGTCCTTGCTCTGCCGGGCCAATTCCTCCTCCGCCGTCTTGAGCCGTGCCGCCGCCAATCCAATCGCATCGCCAATGGCTGTGCCATCTTCCTCTTTACGCTGCGCCACTTCCACATTTTTAAGAAATTGAGGAAGCGCACCATGACCCAGTGTCAGCGGGCATAAGGTCTCTGGATATCGTGCAAACGCCACCAAACCAATCAGGTCATCCGGACGCCCCCGCAGGCTTTTCCCGTTCCCGGTCACAAATTCATCGAAAACGCGCTTGACCACTTCGAGCCGGTTCATCTCCTGCCGGCCAAAATCCATCTCCGCGCCCATGCTGCCGGAACGATCCACCACCATCTCAATGGCGACACCCTTGCTGACATCATGAACGCGTTCGCGGCCTTGTTGCGGACGCGCGAGCGCAATCGTTAGAAAAATAAGGGCCAACACACGCAACATCAGCGGTGCAGCCATAAAACGCTGCCGCAAGGATACACCCGCCTGCACCGCGTGCATCAAGGAGGAGACACGTAGCGCGGGTCTCCGTATACGGTAATGAAAATACACCACGGCGGGAATGGCAAGCAGCAGTAGAAACGCCCATGGAGATTCAAAGTGCATCAGCCTTGGCCCTCCATGCTTTCCGCCAGACTGGGGATGGTGTCGAGGATAAAACGGCGGCAGGATTCCGCAGCCTCTTTTGTTTCCTCGTACCCCGGTTCAAGCTTCGCAAATTTCACCAAATCGCAATGTTTCAGGAAATCACGCAAGAGAATCTTGTGATTGGCCGCCAGGCGATCGCTGGCGCCCAGTTCCACCAGGAACTCCTCCGTGGTGCGTTCCGGGGCGCGCAGGGCAAAACGGTTTTCAATATAGTGGCGCAGAATATCCGACAGGCGGATGTAGAAGAGCTTGTATTCACCCTGCTCCACCAGGCGGTCCGCCATGAGTTTCTCCAATTCATTCAATGCAAGTTCATGTGGCGGGATGCGTTTCACCGGGGCCACATAGGCGGCCCGTTTGCGGCGGCGAATCAGCAGAATGAGACCCACAATCAACGCCATGGTCAGCAGCACGGGCAACAGATAGATCAATCCGCGCAGACTGCGGGGCAGGTGCAACGGCGACAGGATTTCACGCAAGGCCGGATTTTTTTCATCTTCCGGCAGTACGGAGGTGACGGAAACCGGCAGCTCCTCCGTTGACACCTCGTGTTTTTCCTCTTCGCCCTGTTTCCAAAAGGTGACGGTCAGCGGCGGAACCTTATATTCACCTGCTAGAAACGGTTCAAGGGTGTACGTGTGACCAAAAACAAGTTTTCCCGTTTCCGCCAGTTTTGGGCGGGAGTCGCGATGATCTTTCACCGCAAATTCGCCCAGTTTATCGCCCGGATCGGGCATTTGCGCCTCGTAGCCTTCCGGCACACGCAACACCAACTCTACCTGGAGCATATCCGCGGTGCTCAGGGTGGTTTTATCCAGCTTGGCTTCCAATACGGCAGGTCCGCGCTCATAGGTTTTTGTCAGGCCCTCGGATTGTTGTTTTTCTTCCTGAGCGGGTTTTCCACAGGCTGAAAGCAAGGCCAGAAGCACCAAGAGCCCCAGGCAAGGCACTATTCCGTATCGGCGCGTGACTCCCATGCCTAGAGCCTCCGTTCCCGTCTGCGGAAGAACAGCAACACGTCCTTTACATGGTCCCGATCGGTCCGGATATCGATATGATCCACACCCATCGAAGCAAACAAATCCTTGAGTTTCTGGGCGCGTTCATGGCCTAGTTGTTCATAGCGCTTGCGCACCGCAGGGCTTGAGGTATCAATCAATACTCGCTGGCCGGTTTCGGCGTCTTCCCACTCCATCAGCCCGGCGTTGGGGAGCCGGTACTCGCGCGGGTCGCTGACAGACACGGCGATCAGATCGTGGCGCTTGCTGAGCATGCGCATCGATTTTTCATAGCCTTCGCCAATAAAATCCGACACCAGAAACACCACACTGCGCTTGTTCGTTACACGGCCCAAATAGTCGAGCCCTTCGTTGATGTTGGTTTGGGTTTGACGGGGCGTGAAGGCGAGCAGATCCCGGATGACGCGCAATACATGCGATGCGCCCTTCTTGGGCGGGATATACATCTCCAACGTGTCGGTGAAAATGATCAGGCCGGTTTTATCGTTGTTTTTAATGGCGGAAAACGCCAGGAGTGCGCAGAGTTCGGTAGCGACTTCGTTTTTCGTCATTTTCAGGCTGCCGAACGCCCCGGAGGCTGACAAATCCACCAGAAACATAATCGTAAGCTCGCGTTCTTCGCGGTACCGCTTCACGAACGGGCGGCCCATGCGCGCCGTGACGTTCCAGTCAATCGTGCGCACTTCATCGCCCGGCTGGTATTCACGCACTTCGTCGAATTCCATGCCGCGGCCCTTGAACACGCTCTGGTATTCGCCGGCCAGAACATCGTTCACCGCCTTGTTCGTGTATATCTCGATATACCGAACCTTTTTCGCGAGCTCCTTGGGAATCATGGCACGTCCACGTGATCCAGTATTTGTCCGACAATGTCTTCCGCGGTGCGTTCCTCGGCTTCTGCTTCGTAGGTGAGAATGACGCGGTGGCGGAGCACGTCCATCGCAATGGATTTAACATCTTGCGGCGTGACATAGCCCCGGCCCTGAAGCAGGGCATGCGCGCGCGACGCCATCGCCAGATAGATCGAGGCGCGCGGCGAGGCGCCATAGCGGATCAGGTTGCCGATATCCAGCGTGTAGGCGCCCGGATTGCGCGTGCACTCGACGAGATTGACTATATACTCCTCGATTTTTTCATCCATGTAAATTTCGTCGGTGAGCTGGCGCAGCCGGATAATATCGGCCGGCTCCAGCACGGGGGTCACATCCAAATTCGGCGTGGATTTCGCCATCCGTTTCAAAATCTTGTGCTCCTCCTCCTTCGTCGGATACGTCACCCGCAATTTGAGCATGAACCGGTCCACCTGCGCTTCGGGCAGCGGATAGGTGCCTTCCTGCTCGATGGGGTTTTGCGTGGCCAGCACCAGGAACGGCTCTTCCAGTTTGAACGAATTCTCCCCGATGGTCACCTGGCGTTCCTGCATCGCTTCAAGCAGCGCGCTTTGCACTTTCGCCGGTGCGCGGTTGATTTCGTCCGCCAATATAATATTGGCGAACACCGGGCCTTTCTTCGTGATGAATCCGCCGTCCTTCGGATCGTAGATCAGCGTGCCGACCAAATCCGCCGGCAACAGGTCGGGCGTGAATTGAATCCGGTGGAAACTGCATTGCACCACTTTGGCGAGTGTGGTTACCGACATCGTTTTCGCCAGTCCGGGCACTCCTTCAATCAACACATGATTGTTGGACAGCAGCGCAAGGATCAGCCGGTCCACCAGGTAATCCTGACCGATGATCACCCGTCCGATCTCCGTCCGTATCCGGCCCAGCAGGGCGCTTTCGCGTTCCACGCGCTCACCAATTTGTTTTACGTCCACAGGCATGTTGTATCTCCTTCAACGGCGGGCGCGCCCTTGGTCGGGCGCGCCCAGGTAATCATTTATGCGCACCGGGTTATTCGTCGAGTCTGATCGCCACAAACCGGGCGAATTGCCCATCCTTCACCAGCAGCAGCGCGGTCTTGCCGCTTTTGGCTTCCTGAAGGGCTTCGTCAAACTCGCGGGTGTTGTGGATGGCCTTGCGATTGACCTCTTTGATCAGCATTCCCGGTTGGATGCCGGCCTTCGCGGCCGCGGACCCTTCGTCCACGTCCGAAACCACCACACCTTGCTCTTTTTCATATCCGAAACGTTCGGCCAGTTCGTCCGTCAGGTTCTGCACCGTCATGCCCAGCTTGATGGAAGTGCCGCCGCCAGCGGAACGTCCACTGCGGCCCCGCGCTTCATCTTCTTTCGACAGGGCTTCGATCTGTACGGTCTTGCTCACTTCTTTCCCTTCGCGCACTACCACCATATCTACCTTGGTTCCCGGCTTGGTCGTGGCCACATGCGTCCTGAAGGAACCCACCTCCTCCACCGGTTTGCCGTTGAATTGGACAATTATATCGCCCTGTTGCAGCCCTGCTTTTGCCGCGGGGGTATCTGGATTCACATCGCCAATCAGTACGCCTTTGCGGCCGTCCATCCCGAAATTCTTCGCCAAATCGGGGGTCAGGGTCTGGATCATGACGCCCAGGTAGCCGCGCGTTACCGAGCCGGTATCGCGCAACTGGCCTTCAATGTATTTGATCATGTTAACGGGGATGGCGAAGCCGATGCCCATATAGCCGCCGCTGCGGCTGTAAATGGCGGTGTTCATGCCGATCACTTCGCTGTTCAGGTTCAGCAACGGTCCGCCCGAATTGCCCGGATTGATCGCCGCGTCCGTCTGTATAAAGTCGGCATAATCCGTGATGCTCACGTCGCCCCGGCCCCGTGCACTCACAATACCGGATGTAACCGTATGTTCCAGGCCGAAGGGATTGCCGATGGCAATCACCCAGTCGCCCACGCGGATCTTGTCGGAATCGCCCAGGGGCAAAGCGGTCAGGCCGTTGGCTTCAATCTTGATCAAGGCCACCTCGGTCTTCTCGTCACTGCCTTTTACCTCAGCTTCAAATTCGCGGCCATCATTCAACTTTACTTTCACCTTGTCGGCATCGCCAACCACATGATGGTTGGTGAGAATGTAGCCGTCCGGGGAAATGATAAAACCCGTTCCTTGACCATACGGTACCAACCGCTTTTCATTTTTGTTCTCATCATCCCCTTGTGGCATCCGGAAGCCGCGTCCGCCACGTCCGCCGGGGCCACCCGGACCCATCTGGCCTCCCCCCGGACCAAAGAAGAAGTCAAAAAGGTCTTCAGGCATCATGCCGGGGCCCATCTGACTGCTTCTGACTTCCTTCTCCACTTCAATAAACACCACCGAGGGCGACGCTTTTTCCGCTACATTGGCAAAGGCATTGCTCAATTCATCGGCCGCGGTAGTCTGGCCCGAGACCGGCGTCCGCGAGGAGAACCCCACTACAAACGCCGCGGCGCCTACTACGAGCATGACATATACCGCCGCCCGCATCCATCGTTTAGAGTCCATTTTCATTGTCCTATCTCCTTTGCAGGATCTTGTTCCACCCGCTCCCAAAATCCTGTGCCTGAAAGCGGGTTTTTGCACACACAACGAAGAATAAGCACGTTCCATGCCAATGGCTTGATAAGGCACAACCTATTGAACAACAGTGCGTTACGAAGAATATGAAGACCTGAAAAATATCCCCTGTCCAGCCCATTTGCTCCCCTCTGCCCCATTTGGGGTTTTTACGATTACCGCCGCGAGGCGGAATGATGAATTCCCCCATCCCATGCTATAATTGGCCACAGCAAAGGAGAATACCCAATGGAATTGCCGGTTCAAATTGACAAAGACCGGATTGCCTGCTTCTGCCAGAAGCATCATATAGTAAGGTTTGCGTTCTTTGGCTCGGTGCTGACGGAGCGTTTCACCGAAGAAAGTGATGTCGACGTACTCGTGGAATTTGATCCGGCGCATATCCCCGGAATGATTCGTTTGTGTGGCATGGAGCGGGAATTATCGGAGATCTTGGGAAGAAAAGCGGACATGCGCACCGCAAATGATCTCAGCCGCTATTTCCGGGATGAAGTAATGAACTCGGCGCTTGTACAATATGCTGCTTGATGACGATATTACACGCCTGCGGCATATCATTGATGCCGCTCAAGAAGCTATCGGCTATGTTCAGGGTATCTCGTGGGAGGAATTCAGCATAAGCCGCCCGCTACAGCACTCAGTGGTTCGGTGTGTAGAAATCGTGGGTGAAGCATCAAGCCGAGTCTCTAAAGGGCTTCGTGAATCCAATCCACACATTCCGTGGACGGATATTATCGGAATGCGTAATCGCATTGTTCATGCCTATTACGACATTGATATTGGCATTGTCTGGAAAACTGCCACCGAAGACTTGCCAGCATTGCTGCCTGAAATGGAGGCCGCTGTAGAAAAGTTATCGCGGCCCAAATAGACGGTGGTGGCATAGACGATTTCCGCCTTTTGGTAAGAGAGTAGCTTTTTATATCCGCCATGAGGCGGAATAAACCCTTCTGACATACAACGCACCCCCGAATAAAGGACCAAAAGGACCCAAACGACCCAAAGGACAACACTGCCTGTTATCAGCGAGTTGCGGTATCATTGTCTTTTTGGTCTTTTATGTCCTTTTCGTCTTTTCGGTTTTAACTTCGCACCTGGAAACCTTTACATATCTGTGGCTACTTGCTGTAGTATACTTCACGTTGGCCTCATAACAAAACGCGGATTGAGAAAAGGACCTTAAAACCTATGCGTATCGGTATCGACGCCCATGTCCTCGGTTCCCGTGCCGGGGGCAATGAAACGTACATGCGCAATTTGCTCGAAGCCCTCCGCGCCCATGCCCCCGATACGGATCTGATTGCCTTTGTGAATTCCACGTTGCACGGTCAACCCGGCGTTGCCTCGGGGTTCCCCACGTGGCCCATCCCGTTCCGCTCATCGTATATGCGCGTACCCTTCGGATTGCCCTGGGCGGTTCGGCAGAAGCGCGTGGATGCGCTCCACGTGCAGTATACGGCGCCGCCGTGGTGTCCCTGCCGCTTTGTGATAAGCATGCATGATATCGTGGCATTGCGCTTCCCGGAATCGATGCCCTTCGCGGACCGGCACCGCCTCCGCCTGCTCTCCGGCAATACGCTGCGCCGCGCCGCACGCGTGTTTGTGCTGACCAATGCCCTCCGCGATGAAATCGCCGAGTACTATCACGTGCCGCAGGAGCGCTTCGACCTCGTACAACCGGTCAGCGATCCCTTGTACCGCCCCATCACTGACGCAGAAATGCTCAAGAATGCGCAACAGAAATACAACGTGCCCGGTGAGTATCTACTGTATGTGGGATTGCTCCAGCCCAGGAAAAATCTCGTCCGGTTGGCACAGGCCTATGCACGCATCCGCGAACAGGGCATCCGGATCCCGCTGGTCATCGTGGGCAAACGCGCCTGGCTCTACGGCGAAATGCTGGAGGCCATCGAAGCGTTGAAATTAGGCGATGCCCTTATCTTCACCGATTACGTGGACCGCGAAGATCTGCCGGCGTTGTATTCGGGCGCCACCGCCTTCGCGTACATCTCATTGTACGAAGGATTTGGAATTCCACTGATCGAGGCGCTGGCCTGCGGCACGCCCTCGCTCGCCTCCACGGATCCCGCCCTTGTGGAGGTGGCAGGGGGCGTGGCGATGCACACCGATCCCTTGAATGTGGACGCCATCGCGGATGCACTGACGAAATTGATAACCGATTCTTCGCTGCGGGAAACACTGAAGCGCGAAGGACCGCTTCAGGCGCGCCGCTTCACATCGGAAGCCATGGCGCGCGCCGCCTTGGAAGGATACCGGAAAGCAGTACAATAATCGGTAAATCTTCAACGCATCGGGTGCCGTTTTTGCCAGCACGACGGAGCAGAAAAGAATGGTTGCAGCTTTTTGTGTGAGTTTATTCGGTCTTGCCGCCACGGAATTCTCCTGGGACTTTTACAATGACGAACGTCAGGGCTGGGTCGAACAATCGGGGTGTTGGTCTGGCGAAGAAGACGCATTGACATGCAAGGGCCCGGAAAAACGCGGGGGGCTTGCAGGGCGGCCCGGATTGATCTTCGATGATGTCTTAGTGGAAGCGGATTTGTGTATTGCGGATGTGCTTTCCGATGCGGAAACGAATTGGGCGGGGTTGCTGGTCCGCGCCACGAATCCCGTCGCCAACGGCGCATGGCACGACGGATACCAGTTCTTCATCCGCGCCAATGGGCAGGTGGAATTACAGCGCGCGGATGGAACGCTGCTCGGCTCGGTAGCCACCCGGTTTCATCCTCGTGAAACGACCGTCCGGCTCAAATTGGCGGTAAAGGGAAAGCAATTCACGGCCTATGTAAATGAAGAACGGCTTTTTGAAGCGGAAGATGGCGCCTGCGCCCAAGGCGAAATTGCGCTGATGTGTTTTGGGAATGTAACGGCCTTTGATAATGTAAAAGTAAGCGGAAACCAGATAAAAAACCGTGTGGAACCTCTGCAACCCATCCCCGTACGCCGCACGCCGGTAGAACCGTTGCCGCGACTTGCCGTGGACAACAACGGTTTCTTTATCAAAGCTACTGATGAACGCTTTATCCCGCGCGGCTTCAATCATACCGTCCTCGATAAACATTGGCATGCCACGTTCAATACGAATGTTTACCGCCACGATGCCATGGAGAACGTTCTGAATGAAATGCACCAACTCGGCGCAAATGTGATCCGGGTGTGGATTTGGGGAAGGCAAGACGAAACGGGATTCACCGGCGGCAAACCAAGCCGAGGCCTGAGCGGCGCATACATGGAAAATGTGGTGGACTTCCTGCGTTTGGCCACGCAATGCCAAATCTACGCGATCCCCATCTTGGATGAAACGCCGCACAACGCCTGTTACGATGCGCTTATGGTGGAGCCCGCCCACGAGGTCAATCCGGACGTGGGCGGCTACAACCGGCAATACCTCGCGCAAGGCCCCATTGCCGCCAAACGCACGGCCATTACCGATTTCATCACGTACATCAAAGCGTCCGATCCAGGACTGCTGAACACAGTTCTCAGTTGGTCGCTGGCCAACGAGGTATTCGTCAACTATACCGATGCTCCTTTTTCCCTCGAAGAAGGCGAGGCGCTCACGGCCAATGGAAAACGCTACGACATCACCGATAAAGATCAGCGCCAGGCCTGTTATGACGAAGGCATCGTGCATTGGGCGAATCAGCTTGTGAGCGCCATCAAGAAAATTGACCCCGAAGCATTGGTTACCGCCGGTATGTGGACCACGGATGTATGCGGACGGCCCCCTGTGAACGGCTTGATAAACGACGGGAAAGATCCCCGCGTGCCCTCGCGCCCTTCCGCGCTCGGAGGTCCCAACAGCCTGCTCGATTTCATTGATGTGCACATCTACCCCTGGGACGGCACCTCAAAAGTGCGCCCCGGCATGCATGAACGCGATTTAGTCAAAAAACCGGCTATCGTGGGCGAGTATGGCGTCTTCAAAGATAAAACTCCTGACCATGCCCGCACCATGCTCCGCGAAATGCTCGAACAGGCCTACGCCATCGGCTACCACGGCGATCTCTTCTGGATTTGGAACCTTGTCGGCGTCCCCGGCCAAACCTGGAGCGCCGTCGAAGAAGATTTGGGCGGTTACGTCATGCAACTGCCCCGGAAATAAACTCCGAATAAGTAGAAAATAACGCTAAAATTCAAAGACCCGGAATGTACATCTGACCAGAAATGTCGGTTGTGCCTTTGGACTTTTTTGAAATAAGAGCAGCAAAATATTCCTTTATATCAGCTTTGATCTTGCGATACTTAATCGTATATGCAGAGTTCTTTTCCCCGGTTGTAGGCTGTGCTAGCTTATTATCCACAAGGAACTGAAATGCACTTTTAATTGCATCTTTTCTAGGAAATTGACATGACCGTGGATCAGCTTGTAAAGCCCCTGATCCATGCGCCTTTTGAATTTCATTAACTGTTTCACTAATTGACGCCTTAATATTCCAAGTCCTGGATTCAGGATCATAACAGTCTGACTCTATAAGAGATGGAAAATAGTCCGACCATAGATTTACAAGGACTAGGAGCAATGGTGGATCGCCATCATAGTATTGTATATTTGATAAAGTCTCTACGACTTTTTCAATAGGAACCTGGATTCCTTCCTCTAGTTTCGAATTGAGTTCCTTGTCGTCAATTTTTCCGTATTCAAGCCTAAAGTGATAAAAAACCTGTCTTTCTTGATTCTCCCCAAATTCAATTATGCTGCTTAATGGCCCAAACAGGCTCTTGTCTTTTTTTAAGACAGTTTCGGTATATTTGACAAAGGTTCTGGAACGCGACTGATGTAGTAGAAGAATTGTATTGCGATGCTGTATCTTTTCATTCTTTGTCCACCATCCTTTTAGGTTGTCATCATACTTGCGAAGCTGTTCAAGTATTGTAGTCCATCTATTCTGATCACGTTCAAGAGATCTTTTTACTTCTGCAATAATTCCATAATCTGATTGTTTTTGCACAACAAGATCTGGCGTAACGTCTGTTTTGGGTGCAAACATATTGGAATTTGACGTGGTCATCCTTCTTCCAAAACCAAAATGGGTGTTTGGCCGTCTCGTATGACCATCATGGACCACTAATGCAACAAGAGCCAATAGAGCCCTCACGGTTTGTTGGTAGTCAATGAAATCATCAATAAGTTGATTTGTAAGATCAATCTTTTTCCCCATAGCTCTCGACTTTGCCTTCTCGGAACCCTTCAAAGATAAAGTGAATTAATCTCCCAACAGCTGCTTCCGTTGCCTTTAGGCCAGGGACAATCGCTAGCCGTTTCGGTGGGATAGCCCATATCTCAAAAGAGGATCCATCGTGTAAGTCCGTAATGCGCACATGCATGTACGGGTTCCCATGAATAACTGTATGCATTGAATTCCTATACTTGGTAAGTGTTGTGACAAGACTGCGGACTGTCGCCAAATCCTCAAAAACTGGTTGTGAGTAATTGATCGATAACGGCTTTGGCTTATAATTAGCTTCTCTAAGACCTCTGTTGTCATAGAACCTGAGCTTTTTATCTCCCACAGAGGCTATATACAAGGCAACAGAATCATAGGCTAATTTGAAACTACCAGAGACCTCAATCTCACCATCTTTTCGAATCTTGCAGATTGCTTTTGGAGTAATATGGGCATGATCATCGATAGTTTGATAGAATTCAGCATCAACGGAAGTAAGAATCTGCCCTCGTTCCTCAATCGTACGGCACATCTCTTCCAGCGTTTCATCTGTCCATTCTCGCACCGATTTACGTTCCTTCCTTTTACCAACCTTTAAGTTTTCCTTAGCTGATCGCGATGTTATTCGAACATCGCACCTAGTCTTAATTTTTAGTTCCTCTATTGCATTAAGAAGTTCATGTTGAGAAAGTAAAATGGGAACAATTTGGGGATATTGATTCGCAAAAAGTCGTTTTAGTATTCTCCAACCGTCTCGATTACAAATGGATACAATTGCAGCTACCCTTGATCCCATTTCTGAAACAGGTAACGTGGTTACCAAAAATGGTGTGTTTATCTCTATTCCCCGTACATGAAGCGTTTTAGACTTGTAGAGGAAAACATGTGTTGATAAAGATATCTGTTCGATCAGCCCACCCTTTGCCATTGATTCAATCACAGAAACAGGATCGTTAGGCGAATATACTACTTTTATTTTCAATCCATATGGCCGGGGGATATCAATACCATCAAGCGCGTTAAGTATGTGTTTTTCGTCTTTTAACCGGAAAACTGCCCCTATAAAAGAAAGGAACTTCTTTTCCTCTCGTTCATTCCTGATTTGACCCATCATCTTGTAACACACTCACCTAAGTAATTAACAAACTAAAGTTATTCGCCTCTAGAAGATCATGATATATTAAATCGGTTTTTATTATCCGCAAATCCTTTTCATATTCGATTATACACATAGCCTGAAAAATTGTCCATCTTTTGATTTTCATCTTGGATTGTTCCACCGAGATTGAATCTGCTGAAAAAAACAGTCTTAGAACAGGTACACTATCTTGGCAATATACCAATGGATCTCAATATTGCTGTATTCGGACATCTAAAACAACGCTTGATCCAATGATCGATATTGCACCGCTTCGCCGAGGTGGGATTCACTGAGGGTATCCTGCTGGTCGAGATCCGCGAGGGTACGCGCGACACGGAGGACTTTATCGTAGGCGCGGGCGCTTAATCCCAGACGTTCCAATGCATTTTCCAGGATTTGTTTCGCACCGTTGTTCATTGTGCAATGTTGCCGCAGGGCCTTAGTGTCCAGGTGTGCATTACAAGCGGTGCGGTTGCCATAGCGCGCGCGCTGGCGGTGGCGCGCAGCCTGAGCCGGGCTACGCGCTCGCTGAGTTCCGGGTGATTACTCAATTTCCGGATAAGCCATGTCTAGTTGTTCGCAAACACCTTCTAAGCGCTGCGGTTCAACCGAAATAGATTCAACACGGAGTCCGGCACTTCTCCCAACTGGTTCAGCAAAGCCTCAAAATAGCGGGTGCCATCCAACCGTTCCTTGCTGTATTCCGCTCCTACTTCCATCAACAATCCTGCTGTTTTATTTTTAGCCGTGTTGCCTCCCGAACCGGCAGATTGCGATAGCGCAAGATCTGGCGTAATTCCCGTAGATGGACTGGCATCATGTAGTAGGTGGGAAAAAGGATATTTTGGTGTGGGGAAACTGTTGAGTATTTTAAGACCATGTGCATTGCATTTTCCTCGTAGCGCGCTACGATCCAAGCAAATGCGATGTGGAGGTTTTGTCACAAGTTCTGTTGACGATACGGGAAAAGAAGGCATAGACTTCTCATAAAGAGGCATGTAATGACGGGCGGTACCATGACGAAAGGGAATGAATATGAATAGAAATGTGGTGGTTATCGGATTCATCCTTTTATGGGGAATGGTGTTGGGAACGTCCCTTGCTCAGGCTGCGTCACCGGTCATACACCCAAACGGTGCTCAGAAGCTATCCACGGACGAGGTGGTCATCCCGCCCACGGTGGTTTCCATTGTGCCCATCACCGCTAGTCCGACCAATCTGGAAGACGTCGAATTCCGCGCCACCTTCAGCGAACCTGTCTTAGGTGTGGACATCACTGATTTTGTACTCGACAGCCATAATCTTGTTGGAGAATATATCACCGGGGTCAGCGGAAGCCTAAATGTCTACACAATTACCGTGCATTCCGGCAATGGCGAAGGGGTGATGGACGTGGATCTGGTGGATGATGACACCATTGTGGATCTGGACAGCAATCCACTCGGCGGTCCGGGCCTGGGCAACGGCGATTATTATAACGACAATATGTTGGTGATTGACCGGCGCGGTCCGGTAATTACCCTTTCCGTGAGCAGTCCATTGAGTATTGAATGCGGCTCTGGCCCATTCTCGCCCCCAAGCGCCACGGCCACGGATGGTTATGATGGCGATGTATCGGCGAACATTCTCGTCACCGGCTCGGTGGATCCGGATACCGCCGGATCGTATTTGCTCACCTATTCAGTGGACGATTCCGTGGGCAATCACAGCGAAGAGATCCTGGAGGTGATCGTGGGGCCGTGCAGCGATTTTCACTCCGCCGATCAAAACGGGGACAATCAGATCGGCCTCTCTGAACTGCTGCGCGTGATCCAGTTCTTCAATTCCGAAGGGTATCACTGCGATGCCGCGGGCGAAGACGGATACAATCCCGGCCCCGGCGATACCAGTTGCGCCCCGCACCACAGCGACTACGCGTCCCAGGACTGGCACATCAACCTGTCCGAATTGCTCCGCATCATCCAATTCTTCAACTCCGGCGGGTACCACGCCTGCACGGGCTCCGAAGACGGCTTCTGCCCAGGACTCTAAAAATACTCAAATAATATACTTGCACCGCTTCCAGGAGTATGGCACACTGGTACAGAGGTAAAAAAAGGAGTCTATGTATGGGAAAGGTGCGTTTTGGGATTTTAGGCAATGCGCGGGAATATCTGGCCAAAGAAACACGGGATTCCCACGCACGTTTCCTTTTCGTCAGGGGATTGCTGCTGTACGGGATACTTGCGCTGGGTGTTTTGACCAGCGCTTATGGGGATGCCATCCCCATCGCCTCCATCGAAGAACTCCAAAAAATCGGCAATGACGCTGCCTATCCCCTCGACGGCGACTACATCCTCACCCAAGACATCGACGCCTCAGACACCGTGAATTGGAATGACGGCGCAGGGTTTGAGCCGATTGGGATTAACTACGATTCTTTTTTTTCTGGATCCTTCAACGGACAAAACCATACTATTTCCGGCCTTACCATAAACCATCCTGATGAGGAAGAACTTGATGTTGGCCTGTTTAGATGCATGGATGATGTGGGGAAGATTGAAAATCTCGGATTGCTCGGTGGTTCAATCACAGGAGGTATAAACGTTGGCGGATTTGTCGGTAGAAATTACGGTTCTGTTGATAACTGTTACGGTACAGAACCGGTCGCGGGAATCAATAATATCGGCGTGATAGTCGGATGGAACTCGGGTGAAATAATGAATTGCTCCGCCACGGGTGGGGTTACTGGGGAAGAGAGTGTTGGTGGGCTGGCCGGGGCTAATTGCTATGGTAGAATCGCCTATTGTTATGCCACAGGTGCAGTTGCTGGGGTGGAATACCTAGGTGGGTTGGCAGGAAGCAGCTACAATGGAACAATAATGAATTGTTATGCAACAGGGAGTGTTTGGGGAAGTTATTCGGGTATCGGCGGTCTGCTAGGAAAAACTGACAACAATGACACAATCACAAACTGCTACGCCACGGGTGGGGTTACAGGGGAAGAATATGTCGGAGGACTAGTGGGTTCGCATTATGAAAGTACCATTACGAATTGTTATTCCATGGGTGCGGTTACAGGAGAAGAATACGTCGGAGGACTGGCCGGCCGAAATTTGTGGGGAACAGTCACGAATTCTTTCTGGGATACCCAAACCTCTGGTCAAATCTCTTCTGGCGGAGGCGAAGGGAAAACCACTATCGAAATGATGCACCAGTCTACCTTTTTGAACTGGGATTTTGGGAGTGTCTGGAATATCCACGAAAATGCCTCTTACCCCTATTTACTCAACATGCCAGAACAAACTGAAGGGGAAGATGAAGGTATCACTGAGGGAGAAGGCGAAGGTATGGGAGAAGGTGAAAATGAGGGGTCGCCAACCGAAGGCGAAATCGAAGGAATAGAGGAAGGGGAGGGTATCCTGGAAGGAGAAGGGCTAGGAGAGGGTGAAGGAAACTTGGAGGGAGAAGCTGAAGGCTTGGCTGAAGGTTTTGCTGAAGGGGGAAATGAAGGTGCGCTCGAGGGCGAAGGTGGAATTGAAGGGGAAAGCGAGGGTGCGGTGGGATCTTTGGCGATTGTGCAGCAGCCTCGCGGGGCGGCGTTGTATGTGGGGATGTCATGGACGGCGGTGATTCTGGTGGAAGGAGGGGAGGGGGCTGTTGTCTATGACTGGAAGAAGAATGGAACTTCTCTGGGGTGGCCGAGTGCGATGGTGCATATAGTGAGTCCCCTGACGGAAGGGGATGCGGGGGTCTATCGCTGCACGGTGAGCGATGGCGTGACGACGTTGGAATCGCAGGAAGCGGTTTTGTCGGTCTATCCCATACCGCCATCGGGACAGCATGTTGTGGATCAAAATGGGGACTGGGCGGTCGGTCTTTCGGAATTGTTGCGGGTGGTGCAGTTTTTTAACAGTGGCGGATTCCATTGCGACGCCGGTTCGGAGGATGGCTATGCGCCCGGCGCGGGCGATCAGACCTGTGCGGCTTACGAGGCGGATTATGCCCCGCAGGATTGGATCATCAGCCTTTCCGAACTGTTGCGTATCATACAGTTTTTCAATTCGGGTTGTTATCACGTGGAAGCGGGGACGGAGGATGGCTATGCGCCCGGTGCGGGCTGATTAACGTACGGGACACGCAGCAAATCTGGAAATCAGGAGAAGGAAGGATCGGCAGGGTGCGCCATGCGCACCGGCAACTACTCCCAACACCGCTACCACGTTTAATCCTTGCAAAATCCGGCAGGCGTGCATGGCGTCAAAAGCCATTGATGACGGAAAACACATGCTTCTATTGACTCGTGACGGAAAAATATAAAGAAAATAGCCGAGTCATTGGAATTGCTTTCGCCAAAACAAACCAACGAGGAAAAAGGCCCTTAATTAAACCGCAAGCAAATATACGAAGAGCTATAACATGGGATTCACACCGATTCCCTATTTGAAATATACCTTAAACGTCTTGATCTCGAAAGGCCGGATCGTAAACGTCAGGCTGTTTTCCTGGACCGTGGCGTATTGCTCGCGCTCTTCCAGCAAATTGCACTCCGACGCTTTTTTTATGGGCCGAGAAAACACGATGGACACCGGGCCCCGTGTTTTTCCCGCTTCATACACCCGCACTACCACCGCATCGTCCGCCTCGGCCTTTTTCACCGCCTCAATCACCACGTTCGGATTATCCACGGTGCACAGCCCCACTGCGCCATCCTTGCCGTTCGCGGTATCGAGCTTCATTGCGAGGACCGGCGCGTTCAGCGCATACGCTTCCCGCACCACCGTCTCCGCAGAAAAGCCGCCCATATGCGGCAACAGCGCATAGGTAAACTCATGCAGACCCGCTTCCGCCAGTTCATCCGGACATAGCGACGACCGAAGCAGCGTCAGCGACACCATCCCATCCAGCGAATCGTGCCCATACTTCCCATCGTTCAACAGTGCAACGCCATAATTGCCCTCGGACACGTCCACCCATTTGTGGGCGCATACCTCGAACCGCGCCTGATCCCACGGCGTGTTGCTGTGCATCGGACGCATCACGTGCCCGAATTGGATCTCATTCCGGTACTGATCCGCCAGCACGTCTACCCCGAATCCCACTTTCAACAACGTATGCTTTTCGTTCCAATCCACCGTGGTCCGGAAATCGATCCGGCGCGAACGCGCATAGAAAATCATGTCCTGATTAACTGTAGAAGCCCGGCCCACTTTGTATTTCGAGTGCAGCCTGAAACACAACGGCCCGTCCGCCGTCGGCTCCCGCAACGTCATGCCATCCTCGACCCGGATGCGATCCCGGTAATCCCGATCGATATCCCAAGCGTCCCAATAAATCGGTATATCCTCCGCCGTATAGAGATCATTCAACCGTTTCCCCTCCCGCACCACCTCGCGTTGCGCCTCCTTGTCGAAAAGACTGGTGATCTTCCCCGCCTTATCGAATGCGGCCCGGTAAAACGGCGTTTCCAATGTCTTCCCGTTAAAAACAAAGGGGGATGCATCTTCGCCTTCTTTCTTGCGCAGGGCTATCGGCGCAACACTGAACGCTCCCAGCTTCACCTGCACCGCCACCCCGCCGTCCATCGCCTGCGTGGGCAGCATCCGCCCCTCCGTATCCACCGCCCCGGTGAGTCCGGAATCGGGAATCACCACCACTTCTTCGCGCGGCCAGGAAAGCGCATTCGCCAGCAGAAATGCCTGTCCCTCCGTATCCGGGATCAACCGCTCGCCCAATTTCGCCAGCGCCGCGTCCCGCAACGCCGTCAGGTCCTTTTCCAACTGCGCATATTCCGCCTCGGTGGTCTCATACACCCGGCGGAACGAACTGCCCGGCAGGATGTCGTGAAACTGATTGAGCAACAGCGCCCGCCAATGGTGTTGTAATGCTTCTGCGGGATACGCAAAGTCCTCGCCCATCGCCATCACATTGAACAATTCGACTTCCCGTAATAAAAACTCAAGCTTCCGGTTATACCGTTTCGTGCGCGCTTGTGCCGTATAGGTGCCGCGATGCAATTCCAGATACAATTCCCCCACCCACTTCGGGCGCTTCACCTTCTGTTCGCGCAATTGCTTCAAAAACAGCGATACATTAACCCATTCCGTCTTCGCGCACCCTTCCAAATCCTTCATGCGCGACGCATGCTCGATCATTTCCCGCGTCGTGCCGCCGCCGCCGTCGCCCCACCCTATCGTGATCAGGGTGGCCTCCTGCGTTTCCTTATGCTGAACATAATTCCACGTCTCCTGAATGACTTCCGGAAACGCCGGAGCGTTGTAGAACCCTGTGCGCGTGTTGATGTAGTGCGTGAAAACCTCCGTCCCGTCGATGCCCTGCCACCAGAATGTGTCATGCGGGAAAAGATTCGTGTCGTTCCAGTTGATCTTGCTCGTAACGAAATTCACAATGTCGCAGCCCTTGAGAATCTGCGGCAGCGCCCCGCTGTACCCGAACACGTCAGGAAGCCACAACGTGTCGCTCTTATACCCGAACAACTCCATCGTCTTCTTCCGCCCCTCCAAAAACTGCCGAACCAACGATTCGCCCCCCGTAACGTTGCAGTCCGCCTCCACCCACATCCCGCCATTCGGCTCCCAGCGGCCCTCCTTCACCCGCTTCTTTATGCGCGCCAGCAATTCGGGATAATGCTCTTCAACCATCGTATCCAGCCATGGTTGCGACTGAATAAACCGAAACTCCCCGTAATCCTCCATCAGGTTCAATATCGTGGAAAATGTCCGCGCCGATTTGCGGATGGTCTCCCGCACCGGCCACAACCACGCAATGTCGATGTGCGCATGCCCGGCAAGCGCCACTGTCGGCGTCGTGGGGCCATTCTTCTGCTTCATCAAAGGCATCAGATGCTTGTGCGCCGCACGCGCCGCGCTGTCCAGTTCCTCCTCTGTCTCCCAATGCATCGAAACCATGTCCAGCGCCTCATTCAGCCCATTCAAGATCTGCGCCCGGCGAAGGGAATTCCCCTCCAGGATCAGCGCGGTCTTATACAGCGTGTTCGCATCATAATACAGCGCTGTCACCGCCTCCCGCTCCACCAACAAATCGCTCGCATCTAACCGCAGCGGCGGCGCCATGTTCGGCGCACCCCCCACCGAGTGAATCGTCCGCATCTCCGGATGATACCCATCCACCCCGGGATATGGATGCCCCGCATACGCTTCAATGTCCAGCGTCAATGTTTCTCCGCCCCGCGCATATGCCAGCAACAACACTTCCTTATGCCGCAGGTCCATCCCCGCAAACGGCTTCCCGTCCACGAACAGCAGCTTTTCCGCCACGCTGTCATGCCGGTAATATACCCGCCGCCCCCGGCAGGCCCGCGGCACTTCTACTGTGCCCCGGAACCACGTTGTGCCCCAGTGCTGGCCCCACATACAGCCAACCGGCGCAGGCACATAATCCATCTGATACGGCGGCGTCCGGAAATGATCCATCGTCTCCGCCATCTCCAGCGCCGCCTCCGCCACCTTCGCATAACGCCACTCATACAGCTTCTCCAGCCGTTTCCGAATCTTATCCAGGACCCGTGGTGGAATCATTTGTGCTTCTCCCTTTCCGCGCGCGAAACGGTCCGCGCCTCGACCACTTCAACCTGCATGCCAACACTATGGCGCATGAATATCTTTATGTCAATCCGCCACACACCCTCCATCTGGAATCGGAATCCGTATCGCTATCGGCATCGCACACTCTGTTTTTCATCCCTATCCTCTCCTTCCTGTTCTTTTCCTAAACCCCAATCCCTTTTTTCTTGGCAGTTCCTTACTCATGTCTCACGCCTCACGCCTCACGCCCCCACATTGAGTCTGCCCAAAAGGATGCACTACCATGCTCAACAAAGGAATATTCCTCATGAACCTGACGGAGTGTCTTCGAAAAGAATGCACCGGAGCCAACAGGACCCTGCCCGACAAGCCAGCCGCCTTGCGGGAGATTGCGCGTCTTGCCAAGAAAAGCCCGTTATTAGATGCAATATCCGAAGATGCGGTGGTTCAGGCGTTGGAGGCGCGGGAGGTGCTTGGTTCCACCGGTTTCTCCCAGGGCATGGCACTGCCCCATGCCCGTATCCCCGGTGTCAGCCATTTCATCCTGGGTATCATGACCATCCCAACAGGCGTTTCCTTCAAAAGTCTCGACGGAGGCAAAACCCGCTTTTTCATCTTCATGATTGCCCCGGAAGAACAAACCGACGCCCATCTCGCTCTCTTGTCGCAAGCCGCCGATGTTCTCCTGCTCGATGGCGTCATGGACGCATTGGCGGCGGAAACCTCTGATGAGGCACTCTATCTGCGGTTTCTCACCTATGTCCGCCCCATGGCGGAAAAGGATACATAAGGACTAAAACGATGGCGGAAAATCTGGTTGTGGTGAAAACGTGTTCGAGCGCGCTGGAAGCGGAATTCATCAAAAACTTTCTTGAAAACAACGGCATCCGCGCTACAAGTTCCGCTCCGCAATTGCGATCCTGGACCGGCCGCTACACCGCCATCGCGCGCAGTGCGAAGGTGCTCGTGCTGCCGCGCGACGCCGCCCGCGCCCGCGCACTTCTCGAACATCCCCCCACCATGGAACTGCCCGAAGATGCTGAGGTGGAGACCGAGGAATTACAGCCGGAATACAACGACGACGGCGATTTGCTTCGATGTCCGAACTGCGGCTCTGAGCGCATTGAAGAAATTACGTCGTCCCCCATTATGCGGTTGGTCATGACAATTATCCTTTTGGGGCTCCCCCTCATTTTCGGATGGGGGAGCCGCCGCACCTGGGTATGCCGCGATTGCGACTGGGACTCAAACAGACGATAAGGAGATGGTCTATGCGGAAATGGATATTGATTCTTGTGTTGGCGGCGTCAGGTACGGGCGCATGTGCCGCCGACCTTTGGGACCAGGCCCGGCAAAACGGTGAACTGAACCGCAAAGCCCTTCTCTTTTGCTGGCGATACAGTCAGGGCTGGCTCCAGTTCAGCGATCCCAACACCGGCCTCCTCCCGCATGATCTCAAGGGCGGCGCATATTGGAATGCGAAGGACTGCGCGGCGGACAACTTCCCCTTTATGACCATCACCGCCTGTATGACGGATCGCGCCCTCTTCGACGGGCGAATGCACCAAATCCTCGAAACCGAACAGCGCCTCTGCAACCGTGTGGACCATCTCCCGGATGATTATGACTTCGCCACACAAACCTTCCGCACGGAACAGCCAAATATTGACGGCCTGATTTTCGGCGCCGCGGAATACATCAAAGACGGCCTGATCCCGCTGACGGAGTGGCTCGGACCCAGCCCATGGTCCGATCGCATGATCCAACTCATGGACGACATCTGGAAACAGGCCTACATCGACACGGAAGTGGGGAAAACCCCCAGCGCATCGCACGAAGTCGCGGGAGACCTCCTCCAAGCGCTCTCGCGCATGTATTGGATGACCCGCAACAATGCCTACAAAGAACACGCCTATCAACTCGCCTCCTATTTTCTCGACTATCATCTGCCCACCAAAGCAGACAAGCTCGGCCTCGACGACCACGGTTGCGAAGTCATCGGCGGACTCTCCGAAACCTATGTCATCGCCAGCCACAAAGACCCTGATCGTGCGGCGGCGTGGAGGCCTGCCATGCACGCCATGCTCGACCGCGTCCTCGAAGTGGGCCGCGACAAAACCGGCCTGCTCTACAACCACATCAATCCCGTCACCGGAAAAATCCTCAACGAAGAACGCACCGACAACTGGGGTTATAACTACAACGCCTTCGCCACCGTGGCGGCCCTCGATAACGTGCCGCGTTTCAAGGACGCCGTGATGCACGTGCTCACCAACCTCTCCAAAAACAAAGACTATCCCTGGGAAGGCGCAAAAGCCGACGGATTCGCCGACACGTTGGAAGGCGGCATCAACCTGATCAACCGCTTCCCCGTCCCCGAAGCCATCGACTGGGCGGACTATACCGCGCAACGCCTTTTCGCTCTCCAGCGGGATACCGGTGTCATCGAAGGATGGTATGGCGATGGCAATTCCGCGCGCACCATGATCATGTACGCGCAATGGAAATCGCTGGGCGCGCGCGTGGAACCTTGGCGCGCCGATGTGCGCGTGGGGGCGATCCGCGACACCAACGGCGACGTCTTGCTCCACGTTGCGTCCGACTGGCCATGGCAGGGAACCCTCCGCTTCGACATCCCCCGCCACCAGGAATACCTGAACATGCCCGCAGACTACCCCCGCATCAACCAGTTCCCTGAATGGTTCACCGTGCCGAAAACAGGCAACTACACCCTCGACTACGGCAAGGATAAACCCGAAGACGTAACCGCGGAAACCCTGCGCGCGGGCATCCCGATTACCGTGGCGCCGGACAAACCCATTGCGCTACGTTTATATAAATTTGAATAACCATCGGTATATATTTGCGATCAGTTAATGTCGATACTCTTACATATTGACCCAAAGATGATGAAGCTCGATCGTTGCGGTAATTGTGCTGCCACTCCGTTTGTGTCTGGAGGAACAAGTGGCCACTCCGTTCCTTGGGTCGTTTTCTAATGTATTCAGTTTGTCTCTTGCAGACCATCTACAAACATCCTGTCCTGGATTGCGTGAAAGTTGTTCGATCCAGGAATTGATAGTGGTATGCCAGTGTTGGGCCGTCTCACCTTGGATATACCCAATGATACCGGCAACCTTTTGGTTCGCCGCATATAGTCCCAGTTTGAAACGTTGGATACCACCAGATTTATCATTCAGGCCAGTAACATACTCCCTCTCACGGCCGCGTGAGGGAGCTGGAAGACGCTTGCCCTCCAAAAGAAGTAGCGGGTCATAAATGGAGTATTGGCATGCGCCAATGAGCCTAGATTCTGTTAGTGATGCTGATAAATCTACTTGCCGATGCCCTTGTTGGGGTTCCTCATGCATAAATTGCATCATTGGAAAATTACTTCTGGCCCGGCTATTCAAAAAGTGGCACAATTGCGCATTTAACCTTGGCTCGGAGTCAACAGGGGGGCGGCTAGGATCGTCCCTCCATTCTGGAAGCTGTCGTTCAATAAAAGCAAATACCTGCAACACAAGGGTATTTTCATTTATTCCGTTGGTAATTTGACCGATATGCTGTTCTGGTCTTGATCTCCCAGTCACGTCAATACCCCCAGGAATGTAGATCTGTCAACGTTTCATCCGCATCGCGGATAGCTGTTGAGGGAATCCAGTAGCGAAGCCGATTTGGTTTTACTAAGAACAAGACATTCTTATCGTAGAAGCGCAACACTCGGATTGTTCTCAGTGCAGCATGGCGGTTCTCATCAACTAATAACCGCCGGAATCCCGTCTCATCCCCTTTGATGGGTAACTCGATTTCAGGTTCCGGACCGAAAAAGAAAGGCTGCAAAATTAGCGTATCATCCAGAAAAGGCGTTCCACTTCGAAGATTGTCGTACACGCTTCCAAGCATCCGAACAAACAACTCTGAATATTTAGAGAGGTCTTGTTCTGTTGCTGACTTTTGCAACAAGCGCGAATTTTGACCAAGCCTTACATACTCAAGCATATAATTCATGACATCGTTCTTCAGGATTTCCTCCCAAAAGGACAAGGCAATTTCCTGGAGGTCCTCGGGGTAAGGAAAAAGATCTATATCTTTTTTGAGGATCGATGTGGCTTTTGCGATCAGGGATCGAGTTCCATGCAGTGCACAATAAAACTTAAGAAACGTATGTTTTTCCATTAAAAAAGAAAACAGGCTTTTGAGCTTAACCGTATCTTTGTCGGGGGCATGGATTCCCACAACTTGGTTTTGATATGTTAGAAACCCATCTGTCCAAATACCTGTTTGCAGTGATTCTTTTTCTCGAATAAGCACAAGAGGTGCGGAAAACCTTTTGATTGTGTATGCAGAACGAAAATGTGTGTCGACAACTTTCGTTATCATGGTTTTGTCAATTCCACTATCTGTAAGCGCTTCCGCTGGCAAATAGGGAAGATCTGTCAAAAAAGGTGCGGAATTGCGTTTCCCTTTTTTTGCAACAATGAATCCTTCCCCGTAGTCCCAGTCTTCTTGCTGGTCAATGAAATCCTTGAGCGTTCGCACAGAGCGCAAACGTTGTGAAATAGAAAGCAAGCGACCTCCGCCCAGAAGATTTGCACGCCAGACGATTGGGTCATCAATAGCCAACTTCTGGGGAACACTGTGCCGATCGTAGTGATCCAACTCAAAGCAGATACGTTGGTAGACACTTGCCGTTCTGCGGAAAGTCAAGTGCGAAATTGTATTTGCTTCACCTTCGGGCGATGATAATGGCGCTGTTAAAATAGCAACCACCTTGACGTCGGCATCCTCAAAAAGGTTCCGAATTGATGTGAAATCGAGAACAGCTTTTACTTGGTTGGTCCGAAAATAATTCTTTCGGAAACGCTCTGTTTTGCGATTATGCATCACACTGGCCGGTTGAATGAGGCAGCTCCGGCCATCTTCACATAATAGCTTCACTGCTTGTTCCAGAAAAAGATAAGCTGCTTGTTTATCCGGCAGCATACCACGCTCTTTATGTTTCTTTCTGGCTCTGCTCTCGATTTCCTTAGCCGAATCTGTGAGTGTTGACTCGAACGGCGGGTTCCCAATCACAACGTCAAATCCACCATTTAGAACACCTTCTTGTCCGTCCTGCAACTTGATAAGCTCAGAAAAAAAATCTCCTTGCAGAAGGTTTGTTTCCCTAAGTTTATCAAATTTAAGTTCCCCCCATATTACATCGGGTTTAAGGGCATCACAGACGGCCAAACTCAAACTAAACACCGCCAAGTTGACGGCATATGGATCCAAGTCTACACCATAAATGTTTTTCCGTAAAAGTTTCTTCAGCGTGTCTACATTTGGTTTTTCCCAACCGTGCCGGTTTCGCCATGCATTGACCAAGCGTCGAAATGCCCCCACGAGGAAAACCCCAGACCCACACGCGGGATCGAGTATTCGTATATTTTCAGTTAGGGTGTCATAGGGCAAGGCTTTGTCAAGAAGCAGGGCTGCCAGGAAGGGTGGCGTATATACGGCTCCTCGGCCATCTTCAACAAAATGCTGATAGAGATGGCTGATAACCTCAACGGGCAGATGCTCGAATGTGAATTGCTCCCAAAGATACCGTTGTTTTTTAATTGTTTTTGCCTCAACCAAGTCAGCGAAAGTCAATAAGTTGGAACGAGTAAGAGTCTTTTTAGCCTTGGGGCTGAGGCAAAAGACATCACCATTAAACTTATTTTCAAGAAATTCCAACAATCTGAGCACTTCTTTCGCATCACCGCCCCCTAGAACATCAAGAAAACTTTTTGAACCTTTGTGCCACCTACCGAACCAGCCTTGTTCGGGGAAAACTCGTCGATCCTCTAAATATTTGATTAACACAACCAAAAGAAGGAGTTCTCGTAATTCAGGAATCTTCTGTCCCTGCAATTCTTTGTCGGTTTCAATAACCCCCTGGATCAAAGCCGCATGTGCTGCTTTGTCGCAATCAGCCAAGTGCCTGTGAGCCTCGTCTTCCCACAGGGTGCCGTCAGCCAGGCGAAACGCAGAGAATCTTTTTAGTTCAGCATCAATTTGTAAAGCTGTTCCCAGTGATTTGTTAACTGGGTTATATTCAAATTCGCCTTGCGTCTTGTTCCAGAAATCGGCTCCACGGGCACATGCCAGAACATCTATTCTGCTAGGCCAAGCAATGTAAAGCAATGGGGCGGCGCCGTTCAGCCATATCTTTTGATGCAACTTCGCTAACGTTTGCTTGTCTAGTTGCTCTCTAGAGTTGTCAACAATGAATGCGGCGATTTGGGAGGAGCGCCCGTCGTTGAATCGGCGAAAGAAGATATAGTCAATATGTTGGAAGGTCTCAGCATCTTTAATAGCAGCGCGCTCATGAATGGAAAGTGATCCCTTGGGGGAACGAACCGAAACAAGTCCAGGGAAAGGTCTGCCATCTGGATGAATGAAATCAACAGATTTCAACGCGACACAACCCATGTTAATTTTCCCTTAACTGTCTACACAATAACGTGGCAGGATCGTTTTATGGTAGCAGGATTTTAATACACCACTTGTATCATCGTTCGTTGGATGTTTCTATTGCTACCACCTATCCTTTTTCCTCCTGTAAAAGTGTACATGATCGCAATATTTTTTTCACCTGTTTAAAAATACGTGTAAATTCTACTTGCCTGCTTGCTCCCAACCCCTCACAATGATTAAAGTAAAGATTAACTGTGTGCTTGAGACCCGATTCATGGTGGAGCATTGGATACGGTGAACACGTTAACCTTGCGAGCCATATTGCGAAGCACGTTGCTGGCCCTGGTGCTGGCAGCATCGGTGTGGGCCTTATGGCCGCCGCAAGACCATGCCGCCTATGTGAAAAAGGATTCCCCACAACTCACCTCCACATCCCAATACCGGCCGGGCATCAAATATGTCCTCAAGATCAGCCCTGGACAACAATACATTCCCGGCGCCTCCCCCATGGGCATCGGTGAACCCATCCATGGCCTCGCCGATGTGCTGCACGATTTCGAAGCGCGCTTCCCGGACACCCGGGTGGAGGTGGTGGTCACGCCATTGATACGCGAGTACCTTGTCACCCAACTCAGCAGCGGCAATGCCCCGGACATCATCAATGTAAACGTCGAGGATGTGTGGGTGGACATCCAGAAGCATTGGTACATTCCTCTCGACGGATTTCTGGAATCGCCCAACGAGTTCATCCGCGAAAAAGGCGATCCTGCGACGCCCGGGTATGACCACTGGTGGGACATGTTCAAGTATCAGGCCATCAGCCGGGGCAAGGCTGCGCCCGACCGCCTCACCTACTGCCTCAGTTACGACATGGTCGAAACTGGCATCTTTTACAACAAAGACGCCTTCCGCAAGGTGAACGCCGAGGTCCCGAAGACCTGGGAAGAACTTATGGACATCATGACCCGGCTGGAGAAAGCGGGATATACCCCCCTGGCCATGGTCTCGGATCAATTCAACGACTGGTGTACAGATCTATTTTTTGATCAACTCTACGCCAACATTCTTCCCGCGATTGATCTCTATAAAGATCCGGTCCGCGAACCTTACCTGCAAGGCTATCTGGACGATTTCGAACTCTATTTTCTCTTTCAAAAAGGCTTTTTCACAAAAAACGACAAACGCTACAGGGAAATCTGGCGGATCATGCACGACATGCACCTATACACCAGCCGCAACATGATCACGGCCGATCTCAACCGCGATTTTGTGACGCAGAAAGCCGCCATGGTCTGGAACGGCTCCTGGTTCGTATACCGGCTCAAGGCCGATCAAAAACTGGGGTTTGACTGGGGCGTTTTCTATCTTCCCCCCTTCACCCAAAAGACCTCGCCCTATGCTTCCGAAAACCCCATGTGCGTCATCGGCGGATCCGCGGTCCAGTTCGAGGTCACCAATTCATCCATTCAGGACACCCCCGAAAGCATGCCGTTCGATGAGCGCATGCGGCAATCCGGACGCCTTAAGCGCGTTATGCAACTGCTGCAATTCCTCTGTGTGCCGGAAAATTACACCCGCATCGTCAATGAATACGAATGTTTCGTGCCCAATATCGTCGGCGTCCCAACACTCCCGGCCCTGAAACCCTTCGAGGATATCCTTCAACGCGATTACACCACCACGAAATGGGTGTTTTCCTTCGATCTCAAATTCACCGAAATTCAGCGCCGCAGCATAGAAATGTTTCTGAACGACGGCATCTCCCTCGACGAATTCATGGATTGGCAGACCGCCAACATCCAGTACGCCACCAACAACATGAAGCTCCGCAAGGGAATTGATTTGCCGCCGCTCCAGAAAGCGTGGGACGAACTCCGCCCCCTCCGTAAAACCATAAAGGATTTGCCCTGTGACGATTAAATCACACCGATTCTCAGGGCACCGCCTGCGCTTCACGCTGAGTTGCTACGCGCTGCTCGCGCCCGCCGTGATCCTGGTCGCGGTGTTCGTGTACTTGCCCGTAATCTGGGCCTTCAGCAAATCCCTGTACCAATTCGAAGTGGGCGGCGAATCCCGCTTTATCGGCCTGGCGAACTATCAGGAATTCTTTACGGACGACCCCGTGATCTGGCCCTCCTTCCTCAACATGATGCTGCTCACCCTGATTGCCGTTTTTGTTCGCCTCACCATCCCTGTGCTCGTGGCCAAGTTCATCTTCTCCCTGACCAATGAGCGAAGCCGCTATTTTTACCGCATTCTGTTCCTGATCCCCATCGTGGTGCCCGCCGTCGCTGTTCAGCTTATCTGGGGCGGCCTGATTTACTCCAGCCAGGGCCTGCTGAACGAAACGCTGGACAAACTCGGCCTGGCCTCCTGGGCGCACGACTGGCTCAGCGACCCGCAGACCGCCCTTATATGCATTGCCATGATCGGTTTCCCCTTCGCCGGTGGATTCGAGATCCTCATTTACTACGCCGGCCTTGCGAACATCCCCCAAAGTGTCCATGAAGCCGCGCTCCTTGAAGGCTGCACCGGCCTCCGTAAATTCGTCATGATCGACCTCCCCATGATCCTCAGCCAGATCAAGCTCATCCTTATCCTCACCATCATCGGCGGCATCCAGGGCTTCTGGGCCTTGTTCGTACTCACCAAAGGCGGCCCTGGATTCACCACCATGGTCCCCGGCCTCTGGCTGTACTTCAATGCCTTCAGCTTTCAGCGCATGGGCTACGCTTGCGCCATCGGCGTCTGCCTCTTCGTGTTGATCTTCACCCTCACCGTGATCAACCTCCGCTATTTCAAGTCCACGGAAGAATTGGAGGGCATCCGATGAAACGGGACAATCTCCTGCGCGATATCCTCCTGCACGCCGTGATCCTGTGCTTTGCGTTCATGACGCTCGTCCCCTTCGCATTTGTCATCAACAGTTCATTCCGCACCAATGCCGAGGTCTATCACGGCTACTTCGCCATCCCCGAAGCGTTTAAAGGCACGGTCCACGCCGTAGCAAACATTGTGAAAGGCGATACTCAACCCTTGGAAGTCGCGGATCCCGAAGGGAAAGCCCAGCACCTGCCCCCCAAGGACGCCCTGAGTTTCAATGTAAACCTCGCCTCGCTCAACTACCAGCGTGCCTGGAAAATCATCCGCCCCTATATCATAAATTCGCTGGTGGTCTCCGGAAGCACCGCTGCCGCCGTGCTTTTCCTGGCCTCATTAACCGCCTTCGTACTCTCCCGATACCGTTTCTTCGGATCGCGCTTCTGCTACCTCTTTATCATCAGCGTCATGATGTTTCCCGCCGTACTCACCCTCGTGCCCAGCTACCTCCTATTACGCACCTTCGGCATGCTCAACAGCTACTGGGCCATGATCATCCCCTACACCGCCGGCGGCCTCGCTTTCGCCATTTTTATCCTCAAAGGGTTCTTCGACGGGCTCCCCGAAGACCTCTTCGAAGCCGCACGTATCGACGGCGCAGGGCATTTCCAATCCTACCGCCATATCGTCCTGCCCCTTTCAAAACCCATCCTATCCGTCGTGCTCATCATGAACCTCCTCGGCACCTGGAACGAATTTATGTGGCCCTTTATCGTCAATTCCGAGGGCAAATACCATGTCATCGCCTCCGCCCTCTACGTCCTCTCCGCCTCCACCTTCATCACCGACCTGACCGCCCTCTTCGCCGCCTATATGCTCGCAAGTCTCCCCCTCCTTATCCTCTTTATCTTCGCCACACGCCCCTTTATCCAGGGCGTCACCTCCGGCGCCTTCAAAGCCTGAACCGCATATCAAGACCTTTTCTGGAGTGTCATGGAACCTCATCATAGTGTGTCATTTTGACGCCAGAATAAGACCCATGGCGAAAGAGAACCAGCCGCCTTCGATGGACTTGCTTGCGGTTGTACCGCGCTGGCTTATCCTCGGGCTTAATGCTCAGTTTACAAAGACGGGGCTCGGCTGAATCCCCAACAGGAAGGCCATAAAGAAAGCAAATTCCATGCTATGGGCGAGATTGGGCAGAAAACGCAATGCCGCTTTCCGGGTATGGTTGCCCATTTCTTCCACGCGCTGCACCACGGCCCGTCCGCGCAATTCCTGGGGTAATCCCAATTCTCCCGGACATGTCCGCGTGGGAATGGTAATATCGATGTGCTGGCCGGGTTGCAGTTCATGCCGTGTGGTTACACATGCCCCCCCTTGCGACACATCGCACGTGATGGCCGGCCCTATGGTTACAGGATTATCGGCCTTTAGCATTACTTTAAGTCCCACTTTCACCCGCTCTGCTTGGCGCTTTTCAACATCTCCACCCTTATTGAGCGGTTGAAAAACACCGTCTGTCTCCGAAAACATGTAGCCTCCTAAAAAATTATCCAATTGAACTTCCCAAGATTGCTACCAGTATACCAAACTGTCAATAGAAAAGTCCAATAAATTTTCCATATGCGCATATTGCGCAAAATGAATAGTTGATCAACAGTCGTACTCGGGGGGGGATTCTACAAATAAAGTAAATCTGTAAAAGATTTCCCCTTTTAGACGCCTTTGCCGCGTGTATGCATTTCGTGCTCCACCCGGCGCCGCAATTCCGGCGGCATCTCGTCCAAAGAATGATACGTGCGTTTATTTCCCGAAGCATCGGTAAACGTAAACGTTTGCCGCCGCTTGGTTTGAATCCCTTCGGCGGCCGCCTGGGCTCGTGTACGTTCTAGCTTGGAACGCACCTCCGGGGGGAGTTCTCCCTCTGAATGGGCAATACGCCGTTCTCCGGTGATTGGATCCTTATAGTCAACGCGAAGTGTCCGGGTGATGTTGGTTCTGCGGACAGGCGGAGGGATTGAGAAGCCGCGATTCAGCATCCGGCGCACGATGTCCGCAATCAGCAGCGCCACGCCGAGAATAGAAAAAGTAATAGCCCCGAAATAGACATCATAGGGTTCGGTAAGCCGTGCTTCTGAGGGATGCTTGGGGTTGTACGCGATGCGGATGTTCTGGCCTTCGGTATGGGGGAAGTGCGCTTTCACGCGTGCTGAGACCGGGGCGCCATTGTTCAGTACATAGTTCACCCCAGTGAACTGTCCGCCCCCGAATAACGCCCCGCCGGGTTTCATAACGGTGGCGTCCGTTTCCACGGCGGTCTTGAAAAAAACCTGCTGCTGCATGAATAAAAGCGCCGAATATGCGAAACAGGCCACCACGGCCAAACCCATAATTTGCCCGGAAGTTTTGTAATGGATTCTGCCGGTCAACATGACTTTCCTTTTCCTCCGGGCGAGCGTTTTATCGCCGCCGGGCATTAGCTTAGCATAGGTTTGGATTATTTGGAGAGCATAATATCGAGATCGGTTTCATGGGTAATGGCGTAGCCGAGGGGATGCGGAAAGGCGCCATATTCTTTCCAATGGCGGATAAGCACGCCGACGCCCTTCGGCACAAGGGATTCCCGGCGATCAAGAGCCACGGTTTCCTTTGCCGGCAATCGTTTCAGATCAACCGTGCATAATTCTTCATAAAGCTTCTTGGCGGTCTCGCCCCACGGCGTGGGCGCGAATGAACCGTCCATCCAGCAACTCCTGGCCTCCTTCCCGCCATGATCCGCGCCGGGCTGAGGATTGTTGGGATATTGCAGATACCAGGTGGTCCAGCCGGAGACATAGCCGACAGTGCCGCGCACAATGGCGGCCTGCACTTCCGCCATGCGATTCAGATCATGCGCGGGATAGGAATATTCTTCGAGGATAAGCGGCATGGGGGCGCCGGCATCACAAAATCGGGCGAGCATTTGAACGCAATGCACGATGTCCGCATCGGTGCGCCCGGGCGCGTTATCCGTCTCGCTGAAGTTGGCATGGAACGTCATATAGTCGATATACGGCTTTTGTTCGAAGGGCGTGGCGCCAAGAAACTGATTTGCGGCACCCTCCCACAGATCCCAAAAACGCATGTGATTGCTGATGGTAACCATGTGATTGGGGTCGGCGGCGCGGATCGCGGCGATCTGCGGTTTGAAATACCGCAGCGTGGCCCAATCCCGGAAATTCGAGTAGTCAAAAACCTTCGATTCCGGGTCCAGATACCGCTTGTTGGCCCCGTCATACCCATAATTCACCAGCGTGACCTCCTCGAATGCGCCATATTGCGCGCCCCAGGCCGCATTCAATTTTTCAATCGCGCCGTACTTCGCTTTGACCCACGCCCGCCAGTACCAAAGACCGGGCTCGCTGGGGAGCGTGCCGTCATACCCATGCGGAGGAAACCACGTGAGATTCGTCGCGGGCATCGTCCATTCCACCGCGGGGGTATACGAAAAAATCGCGGGATTATCCCTGAACCGCGTGGCAAGTTCCGTCCAGAACCGGCAAATCACCTCCAGCGAATCGATCCCCGCATCCGCCTTCCATGGCGACCGCCCGAAATACTGCCCGCCCTCCTGCCACCACTTGCAGCCATTGCCGCCCCAACACGAGAAGCACACAATCGCCCGGATATGGTGTTTTTGGCACAATTGAAGAAACCGATCAAGATTATCCAGATATCCTGGCGCGATATGCGCGGTGCCGGGCTCTTGCGGGTCCGGAAGCACGGACCCAATCGGCAGAAACACCTTCACAAGATTGATGTGGAGCGATTCACACGCCGCCAGAATCTGTTCATACCTCGTTTCCGAAAATGTTGGGCCAAAAACGTTCAACTCATCTTTGTTGTCCAGCACAAAATTCGACCCGAACGGAATAAACCGCTCATGACTCTTCGCCCCTTCAAACGACCATCGATCCGCCGCCACCCGGATAAACTCGTCTTGCGCGGCCTCAGCGTACGCCATGACGTGCAACCCAAGAGTAATGAATACGAGAATGGTCAAAAAGTTTTTCATGCGATGCCTTGTATATGTATTTACTGCTACGTTTTTAACGCAAGCGTATCCCCAAGTGCAAATGGACATTGACGTATGGTGAACTTGAAACGAATGCCCCCAGGGAGCAACAATAGCTTCGTTTGTAAAGGAAGCATACGATTTGTGTGAAAGTCGTGGATGTATTCGGTTGCGATGCCAGCATCACGGTCGAAGTAGCGGTATGACGTCTTATTAACGGGAAGTCGCCAAAAGTTGAATAAGGAGTTTCCTTATTAACAGAAACGGCCATTTTCTTTAATAAGGCGCAATCTTATTAACACGAATGGCGGCTTTACAGGCATTTATATAACGAATTATGCTAATATTGACAGGGGAGCCAGATGAAACCAGAAGATTTTACCTCAACACTCGCAGGCAGGTGTAGCCAGGCGATGGGGGCGTATTGGGCTTTCCATCCCAATCCCCTGCCTCCATCATTGGAGCTTGATTGGAAGCTCGCGAAGCTTTTATCAGAAGCAGACTTGGCCATGGCGGAGCTATCGGGGGCGGGGCAGTTATTACCCAATCCGCATTTGCTTATCTGGCCCTTTTTACGGCGTGAGGCCATCTCTAGCTCGCGCATCGAAAATACGATTGCAGAGATGGAGGAACTGGCTCTTTTCGAGGCCGATCCGGATGAAGCACCGCAACGCCCGGATGTACGGGAAGTGGCAAATTATGTAAGTGCGCTTGAGACCGGCCTGCACCGGATGCGTGAGTTGCCCATCAGCAATCGTCTAATTCGTGAATTACACGAGATTCTCTTGGGGGGTGTGCGCGGCGGAGAAATTACGAAGACTCCCGGTGAATACCGGCGTAGTCAGAACTGGATCGGACCTCCTGGGTGTAAGCTTGAGGAGGCGACATATGTTCCTCCACCGCCGGAGGATATGCTTCGGGCTATGGGAGAATGGGAGAAATACCTGCACAGCAATTCATCAGAACCCATGCTGGTGAAGTGTGCATTGTTGCACTATCAATTCGAAGCGATTCATCCGTTCCTGGATGGCAATGGGCGGATAGGGCGGTTGCTGATTACCCTGTTTCTGTGTTCGCAGGGTGGTCTTTCGCAACCGTTATTGTATCTTTCGGGATTCTTTGACGAAACCCGAAACGACTACTATCGCTATCTGCTGGCGGTCAGCCGGCAGGGCGCTTGGCGGGACTGGGTCGAATATTTTCTGCGAGGAGTGCGTCAACAAGCTCGTATAGCATTGGCACAGACACAGTCAATGCTCCGCCTCCAGGAAAGCCTCCGGGAAATGTTGAAACAAGCGAAGCGTCCGCCGCAGATCGCATCGCGTATTTTGGAAGAGCTTTTTAAAAATCCTGTATTTTCCATTGGGGGGTTTTGCCGGCGAAACTCCGTGAAATTTCCAACGGTTAGCAGGGGTGTGAAATTCTGGGTTCAACAGGGACTATTAGAAGAATTCACCGGCAAGAAACGCAACCGATTTTTCTTAGCGAAAAGACTCCTGGACCAGATGCTGGACACCCCAAAACCAGCACCATCCGGTCCGTCCGAGGGCTCTACAACATAACCGAAAATCTGACCATAAAGGCCGATGTGCTGGAGCCATTGTTTGCTGCATGGGAAGAACTCCATAAACACCGTGTCCGCGCGGAATCTGGAGAAGGCGCTATAGAGCGCAAGGGACGGCGTCCGTCGAGCATTTTAATCGCACAGAACCTTCGTGCCGTGGTGAAAGACTGGCGGGATGCCTTTTACCCGGGTGCAAGCGACACCACGCGCCACCTGTTAAATCATTGGTTCGGCGGTCCTCACGATCGCAGTGAATATGGGGGGCCGTCAGAATTTAGATACTATTTTTGCCAACGTGAGGCGATAGAAACTTTAATCTACGTGAAAGAGGTTCGGAAGCTGGAATGCCTGTCGCAATTGGTGGCGGAGTTCGGGGGGCAATATTCGGAGACAGCAGCGTTAGGGCTCCACTCCTGCAGTTGTTTTTTGAAGACATACTTTTTGGACGGCAGAAATCTATTTTTGACCCCGGGCTCGTGGCGCGTTTATCTGGCAGTGATGTTCGGGAATACGTGCGTGCCGTATTTGTGCCTCTGATTCGGCGCAAAACCGTCCAGCATCTAGTACGTGCAATAGAATCGCCCCCTTCGCCGGTTAGTCAATGGAAGCCCTTCCAGGTTACCGTAAGTGAACGGCATCCCGTAGACCAATCACCAAGAACGATTTTTAATCTGGTGCCCTGCAATCGTGCGCTGGAATTAGCCTTTGTTGGCTTGTGCAGTAATGCATCGGACATTGTTGCTTTTGCAAAGAATGCCGGGCCACAATGCCTTCGTATAGATTATCTTTCTCAAGGTGCACGTCTTGCGTTTTATGCGCCAGACTTTCTTGTGAGATTGAAAAACGGCCACTGCTATCTCGTTGAAACAAAAGGGCAAGTGGACAAAGATGTGCCGGTAAAAGCGGCCGCCGCGATCGAATGGTGCAAGGCGGCATCCAGCAAACAAGTTCGCTGGGAATATCTTTACGTGCCTGAAGGCGTTTTTCAGCGATTTAGTGGAAATACTTTCCAGGAATTGGTGCGCATGTGCGCCCCATCGCTTGTGGAACTTCTGAATGAAGACAGGTTTCAAGAACAGCTTCCACTCTTCGCTGGTATGGGACCTCTGGAAGCGGAGATTTATCAAGCACAAAGTATCGTGGAGCCAAAATTATTGGATGGGCTTCCAGAAAGACTCCGTAAGGCGGTGGATGAATCCATAGCTCTCTACCGTTTCTTTGAGAAGAAACAGGATGTGAACTATGCACCCATGTTTACATCATTATTGGGTGCGGTCGATGAAACTGCCAAAGGATTGATCTTACAGAAACTTACGCCCCAAATGCCGGGCAATATGGAAGATCAAAAAGATTGGTTCAGCCCGTATTTGGGCAAAGTCGACTCTCGAATGGAGCGTCATTACCAAGAAACTGCGCGAAACCTGCGGAAAACATTGGTATATAGAAACGGAGTATCACCATTGGGTTTGCTGCGCACCTGCCTAGACTATGCCCTTAATGATTCTACGAAATTAACCGGGGTGTTTAATGCGGTGAAGGAAGAATTTCGTTTCAGCGGTGGCCGGGAACTTCTACGTCAGGTGACAAATATTAATGATTTTCGAAACACCCGTATTGCGCATCAAGAACAACCGCTAAATGATCGGAAAGAGGCTAAAGAAGCGCTTATTGAGTGGGTTGCGGGATTGGCACAGTTGTGGCAAGTAGTTAAAAGTCAATAAGTCTTTTGCCTTATATGGTTTTTCCATTTCCACACTATCAAATTTCTTGTTCTGCCTCACGTTATGCCATCTCCCCATATATTGCTTCCTTCTCCCGTATGCGCGGGTAGACAGATCATGTGCCCACCGTGATTTTCTGCACTCTGGCAAATTCACATGCATACACCGCATCACCTTGGGCCTCCAGATATGCTTCCATGGCTTCGTGCAAACGCTTAATTATGTGGCGTATTTAATGTGTTCTATAAACTGTACATAAGCAAGCATACACGTTAAAATGGCGCTGTCAGGAACACAACCCGTGAAACTCATTGACGTGCATTGCCATCTCGAAGCGGAGGAATTCCACGGCCGGCTCGACACCGTCGTGCAGAATGCCCGCGAAGCAGGCATTGTCAAGATGATCACCGCATCCATCATCCCTGAACAATGGCCCGTCTCTCAATCCATCGCGCAGGAATATCCCGAAGCGGCCTTCGCCTGGGGCGTTCACCCCTGGTACATTCAGCCCGGGCATCTGGAAGCCGTCGAAGGCTTGCGCGCCGCCCGTGACGCAGGCGCCTGCGCCATCGGTGAAATCGGCCTCGATGGAAAGATCGATGAGCCGGCCATGGAAATCCAACTTCCCCTATTCGAAGCGCAAGTGTGCATCGCAAAAGAACTCGATCTGCCCGTGATCCTGCATTGCCGCGGCGCATTCAATGAAATGCTGGAGGTTTTCAAGCGGTACGGCGCACCCGAACGCGGCGGCATTATCCACGCCTTCTCCGGCAGCATGGAAATCGCTGAAGCCTTCATCCGCCACGGCATGAGCTTCTCCATGGGCGGCGCGCTCACGTACAAAAAAAACAACAAGCGCGCCAAAACCCTCGCGCGGATCTACCCCGATCATTTCCTCCTCGAAACCGACAGCCCCGATATTCCGCCCGTGCAAGCGCTCGGTCAACCCAACGTCCCCGCCAATATCCTCCACAACCTGCGCGGCGCCGCGGAATACCTCAGCCTCCCTGAAGAAAGCATAGCCCAACAAACCACCCAAAACGCCGCGCGCCTTTTCCAATTTGTCTTGCCGTAGCGTTTGTATTCCTGCCGGCTGAACCTCACAACCCGGTTCTATTTCCCCCCTGGATGACATAATGGTTTCCAGGCTTCGATGTTCTTTACAAGATCCTTGGAAATTTCCAGAATCTCCACCGGCGCCAGAACATCCTCGCCCAGATACATGCGCAATGCCACCAGTAACGGCTCAAACGTCACTTTCCCCTGCGATTCGTTCAATAAGGCAATGGCTTCCCGGCACAGACCTGCCGCTGCCAATGCACAAAAAACCTGGGAAACCACCCTGCCCCATGTTTCTGGAAGCACAATGCTTCGTAAAAATGACCGCGCATACGGTAACGCTTCCCGTCCGCATCCACAGGCGCAAAGCACCAGCGCCATTTTCGGGTATTGACTGAGACTCTCCGGCGCCTCCGCGATACCCTCGCGCGCCCAAGCTTCCGCCTGATGGGCCCAGGTGCGCTTGCCCCGCTCAATAAATTTCACTGCCAGGGAACACAACAACTCCGTTGTGCGCCCGCTTTTTTTCAACGCCTTTTCCGCCAGGGCCAAGGCTTCCGCCTCTTCCCCGCACGCCAGCGATATGCTTACACGCCCCAGCCAAGACTGGCAATGCGCCCCGTCCAGTTCCAGCGCCTTTCGATACGCGGATTCAGCTTCTGTGAGCGTAGTGCGATTGCGTTCCAGCACACGGCCCAGTTCATACCAGTTTTCCGGATTCTCCGGCTGCAGCCGCAGCGCCTCGCGAAAAGCATTTTCAGCTTCATGATATTGGCAAAGATCATACTGAAGAAGCATTCCAAGCCAATACCATGCGCCCGCATCTTCCGGACCGGCCGCGAGATCCGCCTCCAGAAGTTCTTTGGCGCGGCGCACGTCTCTTTTGGTGGCGCTCAACAACATTTCCAATACCGCGGTCCGCCGCTTCAACCACCGGGCATGCTTTTTATCTTCCTCCACCGCTTCCACAAGCGCGGTTTCCGGCGCCTCCGGCGCGTTGATACCGCCCAGCCAGCCCATACCAGGGCTTTTTCTCAATATCGCCTCAAACGGGGTGAACCGTTCCTTGCCTGCTTTTGCCACCAGCCGGCACGCCTCCTCCGCAATCCTCAACGCGATCTCCGGCAGTTCGGATTCCCCATAAAAACTCACCATGAACGCCGCCATGTACCGCACCCGGTTCGATACCACGCCGCGCCGCCGCATTAAATAATAAATGTTGTACATCCGCTCCGCGGATTGATAATACTTGGTCCGGCCCCGCTTCGCGGCCTCGGTCACCGCGCCCCGTTCCATAAGCCGGTTCAACAACGCGCTCACCTCATTCACGCTCATGCGCGCCGCGCCCGCCACCGTCCGCGCCGACACCGGCTCCCAAAGTTCGGCAAGCGTCACATATACCTTGCGCTCTTTCGCAGCCAGGCTGTCGAAATAACTCTTGAAATATTCCGTATGATCATCCACCAGTTGCAGCAGATCATCCATCAGTTGACGAAACGACAGATCCGCCGCAAAGGACGCCACAATCGTAAGCAATCTTGGGCTGCCCCCCGTAAGTATTTGAATGGGCCGAATCCGCTGGTTCCCCGGCGATTCGCCCGTAACGGCCTTCCATACCGCACTGCACTCCGCACCGTTCAACGGTTTGAGTTCATGCACCTTGAACACATCAAAAAACGCCTTGTCCCGCTTCTCTACATGCGCAAACCGCATTGTCGTCGTTGCCAACAACATGATCCGCAGCTCATTCAACAACGTTTGCCGCAACGTCCATGTGTCGCGTTCCCTAAGTTGCTCACCCAGAAGCATGTTCAGATTTTCCACAATAAGCAGAATGCGCTTTCCCGCTTTGTCCGCAAAATCCAATAAATACCCCAGTGCCCGCGATTGAAGCCGCACTTCGTCTTTTTCCAGCAGCAGCTCTTCATATACCCGCACCCACTGAGTATCCCCCGTCTGCCGGCCCAAGTGAAACACCGCCTCCAGCCAGAGTTCCCCCGGCGTGGTTACCGTGTAACTCTCTTCCGCAAGCGCCAGCGGATACCACCCCCTGCTCAACGTCTCGTCCCGCCGGACCTCCGCCGCCATCCGCAACACAAACATCGTTTTTCCCATCCCCCGGGGCCCAATCACCAGCACATGTTGATTCACCGCCCCCGTATTCTCCCGCAAAATCCCCGAAATCAGCTTGAGATCCCCCTGCCGAACCACAAACGACTTCACCAACCCCTCTTCCGCTAAAAACGCCGGGTTATTCTTTATCGGACCCTTTGGCATCCCTTACCAGCCTCCTCCAAAGGTATCAGCACCTAAAATCATGTCAACCTCTCCGATTATTTCCCAACAATTCTGTTGCCAACAAATCCGTTGGAATAACACTGTACCACAAATCATCCCCAATTTCAATACCTCCCAACAGTTTTGTTGCCAACAAAATTGTTGCCATAATCACACCCGCCAAATTTCACCCATTATGTTACAGAATTCTTAGATTTCATGGCATCACACCCCTGCCCCCCAACAATATTCAGCCTTTACTGCCATGTCTTACATTATAGCTCACCCCGCGCCCGGCGCATACCCGTCCTCCGTCCCCGCCTCTGCGTGATAACACCCCGAATTGAAAAACTGGATGATGCGCAACAGTTCGGAAAGACTGATGGACCAATCCTGTGGAGCATAATCCGCATCATACGAAGCGCACGTCTGATCCCCCGCCCCCGGGGCATACCCGTCCTCTGTCCCTGCATTGCAATGAAACCCGCCACTATTAAATAACTGCACCACCCGCAACAATTCCGAAAGACTAATCGCCCAATTCCCGTTCTGATCCACGGCATGCTGCCCCGTCAAGGCCGCTGGATATACGGACAGAGCCACTTCGCTCGAATCAATCAAAATCACGTCATCACTCACCGTACAACTGTATACCCCCGCATCCGCCTCCGCCAAGGGTCCCAGCACATGCACCATCGAACTTGGCCAGCCTATTGAAACTCCGTCCTTCTTCCAGTCATACGTAACCATCCCTTCGCCCCCTGTTACCAGGATCGATACTGTCCACGACATCCCCACATATAACGACGCGCCACGCGGCTGTTGGACAATCGCCAATGAGTCAACTTCCCCTTCCTCCGGCGCCCCTTCCAGTTCGCCTTCTTCTTCCGTTCCTTCGCCTTCCTCCAGTCCTTCAGGGTCCAGCAAAATGGTTAACGTGCTATCGATCCCATTTTGCAAGTTAATCACGTCAGTACTGGAAAGAAAACCTGGAGCCGTTGTATGCACCGAATAGCTTCCTGCCGGCAATGCAAGGAAGGTATATAAACCGTCAACATTGCGTGTCACGACAATGGAAAGCGGACTCAGGGTTAAGGCCGCAGTGGTGACGGGTGTATCCGGAGCATCCGACCGGACCACGCTGCAATACAAAGTGGCCGGGAGCATGGGACCCTGTTCCTCCCACACGCGGAAGGTATATGACGTGTCAAATGTATCCCCTGTGGGAAAGGATCCCGATGGAGAAAACAGCGATCGGGCATAATAGATGCCTGTCTCTTCAATCAAGTATTGAATTCTCGACTGAAGCTGGCCGGGACCCTCATCATCATTACTGGCCAGGGGGCTTGAACCACTTTCAAAATACAGTTCAAGATAGGTGTCCGCATCTGGCCCAAGATCCTGGGTGTCCACAGTAACGCGTTGGCCCGCTTCTGCATAAAATCGCACCCAGTCTTCATCTGCTGCCTCATGAAAGGTATGCCGCTGATTCTGACCATTGATCCCGATCCATTGCGCCGTCTCGCGGGAATTGTCCGGTTCATAAGCATCCGGCAACCCTGCGGAAGATAATTGTTGCACGTCGGTCTCCGCGGGTAATGATATATTCCCGGTGGCATCCATGGCATAAATGGCAACATGGTATATCCCCGGCAAGGTAAAGAAATCACAGAGCGCTTCATACCGGCTTCCCGATTGAAATACGAGTTCCACCTCGATGGCCTCGGATTCCGATGTCTTGCCGCTATGCGGTATGGTGTACGGGGGCAAAATACACCCCCACACCCGCGCAATTGGCTCCGTGGCTGTTACCAAATCCACCCATAAGACCGCCTCGTCGTCTCCCGTTAACTCCTGATTGGGAACCACTGCGCCCACAACGGGGTCATCCCCTGCAAGCAGGATGCCGGATCCCAAAATATGATACATCGCAAGCTTTCCATCCGATTTCTCATTTGAAATGCCATTCGCATTGTCGTCAATTTGCGCATCAGGACCCCATGCGGATACTTGCATCGCCTGACGTGCGCTGTTAAAGGCCCTGCCCACCGTGGCCCCATTAAAAATTCGCGCCCAGAAATACATGGAAAATGTGGGGGTTCCCGGCGAAAGGAAGGCCTGCCCTTCTCCCACGTTTGTACTCGCAATTGCAATGCGTTCTTTTCCATCCGGCGGTAACAGAAACGGTATAAAGGACCCGCTGTAGGGGCTGTCAATAATAACAGTGACCGTTCCCGGCAACAGTGCCTGAATGGAATCCAGCCAGGTGTCCAGCATATCCGCTGAAAACGACTCGGTGTCATTTAAGCAAAAGACATCCGCAGCCGCCTTGCCGCAAAGATAGACTGCAAGATCCGAGGTGTCCTCTTCCAGCCACGCGCCTAATGCAAAAGCAAAATTAGTCAATTCCGGCAGGGCGTCCACGCCTTCCATGCTCACGGGGGAGAGAAGATAGATTTCCTCCTCCGTGTAGCCTTGATTCCGAAGGGCGCGGTGCGCTTCCGAAAGGGACCGTTCCACTATTCCTATATAAGCGCTGGATACATCCAGGCCCCCAACAAGCACGGCACGGCGCTTTAAGGGATCCGTCACTGTAACGCTAGTCACGCTGGGAACACACACATTGAGATTCTGGTCTCTGGCATAGATCGCCACCTGATACGTTCCCGGCTGATCAAACGTATTACATATCACTTCATACCGCCCCTCCGTTTCCGTTGGCAATAAATCAACACTCGGCAAACCCTGCACCGGATTGCCTGTGTCCGCAGGCACATAATCCGGCGGCCGAATCACTGCCCACACCCGTGCAATGCCATCGCTGTCCGATACACCCTCCGCCCATAACAGGACGGAATTCGTTTCTGAAATGCTCTGCGGGCCTGAGATGCTCCCGATAACAGGAGCACTCCCTGAAAACACCGTCCCATTGCCGAGATAGACGTTTTGGACGCGATCATAATCACCGGCTTGATTCGGCACGCCGTCCCCATCGGCTTCCAACATTGGAACCTGTCCCAAGGCTTCCAAGACATCGCTAACCTGCACTAGCGCCCCATACACATCCATGCCATTGAATACATTGCTCCAAAACAGATTGGAGAAACTCACCGAGCCTTGGATAATGAAGTTTGCGGGTTCTTCGGGCTCCGTGCTGGCGAGGAGTATCCGTTTGTTTTCATATCCCGTGGGCGGCGCAAGGAACGGAAGGAACGATCCGGACTTGCATGCATCGTAAATGACCGTCACCGTGCCTTGAATGCCGGTCTGAAGCGTATTGAGCCATTGTGCAAAATCGGACGCGGACAACATTTCCGTGGGACTCATGCGGAATGTTCCCGGGCCTCCATGATCCACCAGGTAAATCAATACATCGCCTGTCGGCAGACCATTAACTTGCTCAATGGCCCACTGCGTGATCGCCTCTTCCAATAGGGCATTGGTGACAAGCCCGTCCACATCGTCCGCAGCGCCGTTTTCATCCAGGTCCAACTGCAGGTCGGAAGACAAATAATAGAGAGTGCTCTTGGTATATCCCTGATAGGCGAGAGTGCGGTATGCCTGATTGGCGCAGAGTTCCGTCGCATCCCAAAGATTATTCACCGGGTAGGCGCCCCCGCCGGGACCGCCCCCCGCAACAAGTATCGCCTTGTTGTTCTGAGTGAGCGTCACCGGACGGAACTTTTGAACACGATTGCGGTTTTCATCCGTCACATACACCGAACCGTCGGGTGCGACTGCAATCCCCGAAGCACGATCGAACTGCCCGGGATCCTGGCCATATGCGCCATACTCGGCAATGTACTGTCCGTCCGCTGTGAATACCTGAAAACGATTCCCATAATATTCCGCCGCGTATACGTTGCCGGCAGTGTCAATCGCCAAATTGTCCAAACAATAAAACTGACCAGGGCCGGATCCCGGACCTCCCCATTGCATGATATACTCGCCGTCGGCAGTGAATTTCTGAATGCGCGTGGGCGAAAGCCATTCCGAAACGTACACCTCCCCCTGGGCATTGATGGCGATGCCTTCCACCTGCTGAAATTGACCATTCTCCGTGCCTTCCGAACCCCAGGTAAGCAATAGTTCGCCCGTAGGACTGTACTTTTGTACACAATTGCACGCGTGGTTTGTGACATATATATTCCCTGTAGCATCGATGGCAAGCGCCTCAATATCAAAAGCGCCATATCCTGAAATAAACCAGCCTTCAAGAAGACCGCCTTCCGGCGTAAATTTCTGTATGTGCGGCGCACTGTCCCATTGATCCAACACGACAATGTTGCCCTCCGCATCAACATCGACATCGGTTGGAAATCGCACCGATGCAGGATTCCCTGTGGCGCCTCCCCATTCCAGCAGGAACGTTCCTTCCGAATTAAACTTCTGTATCCGGCTGTTACGCATGTCCGCCACATAGACGTTGCCGCCCGCATCCACCGCCACCCCCCGGGGATTATAAGGGTAACCTGGTCCTGATCCCACACATCGCCAAAGGCTTAAAAGCTGTCCGTATGGCGAATATTTTTTGATGGTGTAATCATCCGGAATAACAAATACATTTCCGGAACTATCCACGCAAATATCGCCAAAATTGCTGCTCCATACATCTTCGGCCGAGGTGTATGTCCAGCCGCGCACATAACTGCCTTCTCCTGTAAATATCTGTATCCGTTCCCCATCGTCCACATAGATATTCCCAGAACCATCCGCACTGACATTGTTCATGTTCATAAATTGTCCGGGTTCGCTCCCGGTGCTTCCCCACATGCATACAAATACACCGTCAAAGGTAAACTTTTGGACTCTATCGAGGGGATCAGGATGATGAAAATCTCCTACATAGACAAAGTCACCGGAAACCTTGATAGAGACTGGATGCTGGAACTGGCCTTCGCCCGTACCTTCTTCTCCCCACATGCGCACAAATTGACCATCCGATGTGAACTTCTGAATGCGGTCAAAAGGCCCATCAATATCGCGGTCGGCAACATATACGAACCCCTCCGCATCTACGGCCACATCAACTGGATAGCCAAATTGACCCGCATCAGTTCCCTCACTGCCCCAAGTCAACAAAAACTGGCCGTCATGATCAAATTTCTGTATACGGTAGTTGTAAGAATCCGCCACATAGAGATCACCATTAGAATCAGCTACAAGCCCCTTTGGAGTGGTGAATTGTCCCAGGCCGCCCCCGGCACCTCCCCAGCGCTTCATATAATGTCCGTCAATGCTGAATTTGAGAACTCGATGCCAATCCGTAACATAGACAACACCCTCCTTCGATAGTGCAATTCCCTCAGGCCCTTGCCAATACCATGGCTGCGACAACAACGGCCAAAGCCGGTCAAAACGAAAGGAAACGGTCGTCTCTTTTTGAGGCATTGCCGCCGCCTCTTCTTGAAATGCACCAGCAACCAACACCAAAAGCCCACACACACCTGACGCCAATCCGTGTAGCATTATTAAACGCTCCCTTGTTCTTTCCTTGTACACCCATTACTAAACCCACTATCCCAGAGTCTACACTATTTTACCAGAAAATCGCCCGCCCCCTAATGTCTCGCGCCGAATCTCACCCCGCGCCCGGCGCATAGCCGTCTTCCGTACCTTCTTCAACATGATAACAAGCAGAATTGA
>ERZ795059.317-NODE-317-length-66117-cov-11.467167_pt1 | contig 66117 bp, 46 predicted proteins | sample MGYA00375143_ERZ795059 | MGnify/ENA primary metagenome ERZ795059 (study PRJEB30188, sample SAMN05720168) | activated sludge metagenome | isolation source: Anaerobic digester | place: USA | collected 2015-01-07 ... | reverse complement strand
CGGCGTGGCCTTGACCCACCCGGAGGGAACGAGCCGCAGAATCAATCCCGTGGTGCCGGGCGGGGTGGGAATATCCATTTCCCCTTCATCGCCGAAGATATCAAAATCATCCATTTTAGCCGAAGACATTTCGAGACCGACGATCCAGCCGCTGTCAACGGTGGGCACATCGATGTCCATGGGCACCGCATCGGCGAGACCGGCAGACAGACTGACCGCATGCCATGGATCCGGCACTTTACAGCCGCTGAGACAGAGCGCTACAACTACAAGCATACCCGCTGATCCCATGATGCCGCGGTACAGCGCCTGCAATGCGGAGCGCATCGCCTTGCCGGTTACGATTTCCTCGGGCAGATCCACGCCGCATACATCACGGGTCTCGCAATACCCTCCTTTGTCCACACGGCAAATATCGGCGCCGCACGCGTCCGACGCGTCGGTCACACACTGATCCACATCGCACGCGCCGGATTTATCGGAAGTGCACGAGTCTTTAACCCCGCATTCGCCAGAGGAATCCGAGGTGCAGGTATCGTTGTAGCACGCGCCGGACTTGTCCGAGGCGCAATGGTCGTTGCCACAAGAGCCGGAGGAATCCGCGATACATGCGTCCTGGACGCAACCACCGGAGGAATCTGAAACACAGGCGTCATCGTGACATTCGCCGGAGGAATCGGACACGCATTGATCAGTTTCGCATTCACCGGACGAATCCGAGGTGCAGGTGTCCGCAGTACAAAATCCCGATTTGTCGGATACGCACAAGTCGGTAAAACATGCAGCGCTTTTATCCGAGGAACACTCATCGGTTTCACAAGCGCCGGAGGAATCGGCTTCACACAAATCACCGGCGCCTTGTCCTGATTTATCTGAAATACATACATCATCGGAGCACTCACCCGATGAGTCGGATACACACTCATCGTCCGTGCAGGACAATGACTTATCGCTCGCGCAATAGTCGTTCGTACAGGTGTCGTCCGTGCAGATGGTTACTTCCTCAGGCGGGCAGTCTCCCACGCTGTAGTGGTCAGAATCGCAGTAGTCATTGTCACACACACCGGATCCATCATCCGTGCAGGTATCGCGTGTGGCGCATTCGCCGGAAACATCCTGGGTACAGGAGAAATCATTTGCGCAGGTGTCTCCGTCGCAGACACATCCCTCGCCTTCGCAGGCACACCCCTCTTCCTCACACTCTTGTTTGCCAGCCGCGGGAGAGGCTTTCGCCGCCACAAAATTGACCCGCCGGAGCGGAGGGCCGTCCGCGGCGATTCGGGAACCAGGCAGAATAAGCAAGAGTGCCTGCCCGCATCGTTGGAGAAAACTGCGTCGTTGCATGGTAAATCTCCTTTTCGATTAAACCTTCAGATACGGAAGCGTGGTTTCGTCAAATATCCCGCTGACAATAGCCTGATCGGATACATCAAGGATGGCGTTTGCCGCCATGGCCAGTTCGATCTGCCTGCGAATCAGGCGGCAGGCGCCGTTCTCATCGGGTTGTTCAAGACCGCCATGGGCCGTGTGCGCATGATTCCAACACCCGCCGCCGCAGAAGTAGCGCGCCCAACAGGAGCGGCAACCTGGCCGTGCGTCTACATGAAGCGCATGAAACATGCGCCGTTGTTCATGTTCGATGCCCGTATCCACCGTGCCGAGGCAATGCTCTTTCACGCCCACAAAACGATGACACGGATAAAATTCACCTTCATTCGACACACAGATCAGCCCGCGCCCCGCCCCGCAATAAAAATACCGCCGGTCATGCACCACGCGCGTGCCGCGCACATGCCGCACCAATCCGTGATAGTTTGCATATCGTCCACCTTGAATCGACTCGACGAAATACCGGGCAACAGCCTCTTCCTGCCGCAGGAGTTCATCCAGATCTTCCGTATTCAGACCGCCTGCTTCACATCCGCCACCGAGTGCTGGTTCGATATGGACGGATGCGAATCCGAGATCGGTCAAGTGCCGGAACACACCCAGGTTGTCCATGGCGCCATGCGCCGCTGTAATCCGTGCGGGGATCCGGCCTTTCCGCGCCGAACGCACTCGGCGCACCCCTTCCATCACCGCATCATAACTCCCTGTGCCGTCCCGGAAAGGCCGGTTTATGTTGTGCAGCGCCGCAGGACCATCAATACTAATCTGCACGCTAACCTTAAACCCCTTGATAAACGCGATGGCCTCCTCATTAAGCAAGGTGCCATTGCTCACCACGCTGAAATGGATATGTTTGCCGGTCTCGGCCTCCTTCTTCCGGCAATACGCGGCCACAGTCCGCATCAACGGCAAATTCATGAACGGTTCACCCCCGAAAAAAGTGAGATTCAGTTCCTTCAGATTGCCCGAACCCGCCCAGAACAGATCGACCGCCTTCAGCGCCACCGATTCGGGCATGTGGACAATCCCGCTCCCGTACAGCGGGCCTTTGCCATTCCCATCCGCATCTCCATGACGCCCATAGCAATACCGGCAGGCAAGATTGCACCCATGCGTCACGCAAAGTTCGAGCGTGCTCAACGGACGTAAGCGAGTGTTCGGAGAGGCTGCTTTTTTAGCAGAATTGTCAAGAAAATGCTCTTGCTCAAGATATGCCACCGCATCCGCAACATCCTTGGCCTTAAACCGCTTTTTCGCACGCTTCAGAGCAGCATCCCACTCCATGGAAGAAGCATCGTTCACCAAATCAAAAACAATATTATTGACTTTGTAGAAAAGAGAGGTGGAAACATTCAATACGATGCGTTGATCAAGCGCCTGGAAGCAATGTACTTCCCCACTCCACGCCCGTTCCTGCCTCATTGGCCCATTCCTTCCGTTCGGAATATCCACCGATTATCCTGCTTCAATTTCATTTTAGGCCATCACCGCCATTCTGTCAATACGCCGTGTGCGGGCGAGATTTCCTGCAAAGCCCTCCCCAGCGGCTATTTTGATTGTGCCGGGAGCGAAGATGGATTTTGTCCCGGTGTTTGAGCCATACACTGCTTTGGTACACCAGGGAAATTAATTATTGCGTGACATGGTCAAGCCAGGTGTCAGCGCGGCTTGGCCGTGAGTTCTATGTTGCATAAAACCGGTCCTCCTGAAACAGTCGGAGAATACACCCCGCAGGACCCTTGATTTGCCGGCAACTGGGCGACTTGACGCGCCCATATTGAGAGGTTACGATGGCCGGTGGAGGAATCGATGAACTATGGAACTTTCTCGGGAATCCATGCGCGCCGCAGTGCCCGCGCGGCCGGAAGACGGGCATAAGGGAACATTCGGTCATCTGTTGGTGCTGGCGGGATCGCGTGGATTCACCGGCGCGGCGAAGCTGGTATGTGAAGCGGCAGGCCGGTCCGGCGTGGGATTGGTCACCGCGGGAATTCCATATCCGCTTGCGGATATCCTTGCCGCATCGCTGTTCGAAGCGATGTCGCTGCGCCTGCCCGCTACGGAAGAAGAAAGTTTTGCGCCTGCGGCGGTAAACCCCGCCCTTAAATTTGCTCAGGATAAAGACGCAGTGGTGTTGGGGCCGGGTTTGTCCCGCCATCCGGGGACGGAGGCGTTTGTGCATGGATTCGTGTTGCATTGTCCAGTACCGCTTGTGATCGATGCGGATGGACTCAATGCGCTCAGTGAACAGCGGACGGTGATAAGCAAGATTCCATCCCCGTGTATTCTCACGCCGCATCCTGGCGAGATGGCGCGTCTCATGGATACGAGTTCCGGCAAGGTGCAGGCGGATCGCGAGGGCGTGGCGCAACGTCTGGCGAAATCTTCGGGGTGTGTGGTGGCGCTGAAGGGACATCGCACGGCGATTGCCGGCCCGGAAGGGCAGTTTGCGGTCAATACCACGGGCAATAACGGATTGGGCACGGGCGGCACGGGCGACGTGCTTGCGGGCTTAATCGGTGGTTTGCTCGCGCAGGGAATGTCCGCCTTTGAAGCGGCGTGCCTTGGCGTGTATCTTCATGGGCTCGCTGGCGACATTGCCGCGGAACGGTTCACCCGGCGCGGGATGATTGCCGGCGATGTGATCCGGGCCATCCCGGACGCATGGCGCATGCTGGAGAGTTGACGCCGTGGAAACCTTGCGCGATATCGGAGAATTCGGATTGATCAACCGGGTGGCCCGCATGCTGCCGGGAAATGAGGCCGTGGTGGAAGGCATCGGCGACGACTGCGCGGTACTCAAGATCGGCGGCGCCCTCGCCCTGGTCTCCTGCGACGCCTCGATTGAAGACGTGCATTTCAAGCGCTGTCTTTCCGCGCCGGAAGACATCGGCTGGAAAGCGATGACGTCCGCCATCAGCGATATCGCCGCGATGGGCGGTCATCCACGCTTTGCTTTGATCACGCTAGCCTGTCCCGCCGGCACGGAGACGGAATTTGTGGATCGCCTGTACCACGGCTTCTCCACAGTGGCTACACGCTTTGGCGTGACGATTGTAGGCGGTGACACGGCACACTCTCCGTCCGGAATCGCCGTTGACATTATGGTGATAGGAGAAACAGTGGAGGGCCGGTATCTTCTGCGCAGCGGTGCGCAACAGAACGATGTTCTAGCGGTCACGGGGTATCCGGGGAGGTCCGCCGCGGGCTTGCTGGCGCTGGAACGGGGGCTTACAGCATGTCCGCTGATCCCCGCACACGTGTTTCCCGTGCCCCGCGTGGAAGAAGGAAAATGGTTTGCACAACAACCCAGTGTGCACGCCATGATCGATCTCAGCGATGGTCTCGTTCAGGATGCGGGGCATATCGCGGAGCGGAGCGGGCTCGGTCTCGATATCGATCCGGAGCGCGTGCCCATTGCGCCGGAACTCGATGCATACCAGGATACGTTGGGGATCAACCCGCGCGATCTTGCGCTAGCCGGCGGTGAGGAATACGAATTGATTCTCGCACTCGATCCAAAACATTCGGACGATATTCGGCAGGCATTTCAGGATCGCTTTTTCATGCCGTTGACGGTAGTGGGGCATTTTATGGAAGCGTCGCACGGGGTATGCGTTGCGGGTGAACCGGTTTCTCCGAAAGGGTTTGATCATTTCAGGAAATGATCTTGCTTTTCGCGAGAAAATAATGAAACAAAGAAAGCGGGGCTCTTTCACGAGAAAGTCAAAAGTGGAACCGTGTTATTCGGCGCCTTCGACGGAATATTTTTTCAAGCCAAGTAATTGACAGACACACAGAACCAGGAACATCGGATTGTTGTAAATATAACGGCGCCACATCCGCCGGGGTTCAACATACAAGCGGAACAGCCATTCGAGGCCGTTGCGCTGCATCCATCTTGGGGCCTGTTTCACGGTGCCGGTGTGAAAGTCGAACGCCGCGCCCACTCCCAGCATCACCGGCGCGGAAACGCGATCCGCATGACGGCCCATCCAGAGTTCCTGCTTGGGCGCACCCAAACCCACCCAAACCAGATCCGCGCCGCTTTCGTTAATCATTTTCACTTCGGCGGCATCTTCTTCCGGGGTCAACGCGCGGAAAGGCGGCGAATAGCATCCCACCACCTGCAACCCGGGAAAACGCGCGGTCAACGCATCACGCAATTTTTCCGGCACACCCTCCTTGCCGCCATAAAAAAAATGTTTCCAGCCGCGCGGCACGCCATACTCACAAGCCGCAAGCATCAGATCCGGTCCGTACACGCGCTCATGCTGTGGAAACCCGCGCCAGGTCTGCATCCAGCCCAGCGGCCGTCCATCCGGTGTTACCATGGCTGCCTGATTGTGAATGTGCCGGTATTCTTCATCCGACTGACACATCATCACCGTGTGTACATTGCTCACGCACACATAATGCCCTCCGCCTTCCGCAATAAAGTGTTCCAGCGCGTCCACCGCTTTTGGCAGCACGATATTGTTTACACCAACACCCAGAATATTGACCTTTTTCAGCAAACGTGGTTCCTTCCGCGCTTAACGGCCTTGTTTCGAGAGCGCGATTGCTTTTTCATACACCTGCATCAAGCGCTTAAAATGCACATCTTCATGAAACTCGCGGCGGGCATGTTCGCGGGCGTCCCGGCCCATGCGGTCCGCCATGGCCGAATCCTTCCAAAGCCGCTGAAGTTTGTCCGCAAGATCCACCGGATTTCCCGATTCGTAAAGAAAACCCGTCTTGCCCTCCTGCACCAATTCCGGCAGCGCGCCCATGCGCGAAGCCACAACGGGGATGCCATTCGCCATGGCTTCCGCCGCCACAAGCCCGAAGGCCTCAAACCACACACTGGGCACTATGATGCACCGTGCCCGGCGGTAAAAGTCCGCAAGCCCGGCTTTATCCAGCATGCCCACAAACTCCACATTGACCGGCGCAGCCGCTTTCAATACATCATACATTGGCCCAACACCACCAACACGGACAGGCACATCGGGAAGCCGCGCCGCCGCGGCTAACAATGTATCTACTCCTTTTTCTTCACTTAAACGCCCCGTGAAGGCAATATATTCTCCCCGGGCGGCATCGGATGCGGTTTCCGGAATGGCCACGGTGTTATAGACCACCTCAATCCGATCTTCAGGATAGCCTTCCGCCATCAGGCGCTGCTTCAGGAAATCGCTGATCGCGATGAAGCAGGTTACATTGTTTTTGAACAAGCCAAAGAGGCGTGTCATTGCACCGCGCATCGCATACGCCACGCTTTCGAGCCGGTTCCCCCGGCAATTCTTCATCATGCACCAGTATTCCCGGCCGCCTGCACACCGCTCGCACACCGCGCCGTTCTGGAAATGCACGCCTATCGGGCAAATAAGCCGGAAATTGTGGCACGTCATCACGACCGGCACACCCGCCTTCCGGCATGCCACCAGCACCGATGGCGAAAACAATGGAAAGAGATTATGGATATGCACCACATCCGGCCGCTCTTGCGCCAGCACCTGCGCCATCTCCCGTCCCGAAGCGGGGGAGTAAATGCCCGTGAACACTGCCTGAAGCTTCTGCGCAAACGTGTTCTGAATATCCTGGCTGGCTTTCTCGAACGAGGCGGCTTCCGCGCCATGCGCGCGCAAGAGACGAAGCGTCCCTTCAAACACCGCATCTTCTCCACCTCGATACCGATACCGGTTATGTACCTGTAAAACTTTCATCATGTACTCTCATCTAAAGCCGTTGCCCTCAGGCCTCAGGCCTCACACCTCAGGCCTTTGTAAACAGTTCACGCTCCGATCTGAATTCCAAATCAGCAAGGAATTTTTTCTGGGGAAACAATCCGGGCGCGATTAAAACAGCCGCGGTGCGCACATAACCCGTCGCGCGCCACAGCAGACATTTCATATCCATTGCTTTGGCTGTATCGCGCCGTATCTGCACCGCGAGTAATTTAGGGGCATGGATCAGCAATGCTTGGCCCATACGCGCCAGAGCAGCCGCCGCCAAACGGGGTTTTCCACGCTTGGCGTCAAATCGCGCGAATTGATTGCCCCACCGCAACGAAACCCACCGGAAATAGGCGGATTCCAAACGATACTGCGGGATCATATGGGCAACCATGGCGCGGGGAGCGGTCCAGATCTCAAACCCTGCCCGGCGCGCCCGATGAATCAGATCCGCATCTTCACCACTGCTGACCAGGCTCGTGTCAAACATGCCTGCCGTTTCAAACACCTTCTTGGAAATCAACAGATTGCCGGTGGTGGGCAGGTCCTTCCCGCACAGTTTTTCCGGCTGCGGCGGATAGACATTTTCGCCCAGCACGGCGCGGCAGACCGGACCCAGCCGAAAAAGTTGGTCTTCCGGAACATCCAATTTTCGCGCGCCGCCCACCAGCGCCGCCGATTTCTCTTCCGCCACGGCCATTAATTGTTTGAGCCAATCCGGATCCGCCAGTTGATCATCATCGAAGAAAACGACCCATGCGCCCTGCGCTTCGTTCACGCCCCGGTTCCGGGCCACGGCTATGCCCGCCTTGCTGTCTTCCCGCACATACCGCACCGGCACGACACTGTTCTGCGCAAGCTCCTCGACGACTTGACGGGTATGATCCATGGAGCCGTCATCCACCACCACAACCTCCGTAGAAAATGTCCCCGGTTCCTGGCGGATCACCGTTTCCAACGCACGGCGGAGACTATCCGCGCGATTGAAGGTACAGATAACGACACTCAACGCGTCTCCGGTCATGGAGCGGTTTCCGGAAGGGACGGCGCAGGGGCTTTCTTAAAGGCCAGATACACCAAAATGATCATGGCGTAAAAGGAGAGCATGCTTCGTTGAATCGGCACGGATTCCAGGAATCCATCGAGAGCGCAAAAAAGGAGTAAGGACGCAAAGAAATAGTAGGCGATATTCCCGCTGCGCCAGTAATACTGGAAGGCGCGTTGAATTCCAAGCACAAGGATTAGAATCAGCGCGATCATGCCCACCGGCCCTGATTCCAGGAGAGTATCGAAATAGGCATTGTGCGCATGGGGAACGGGCCAGTTTTGTTCTTCTATTACTTCCCGCGTGCGGTCCTCGTTCCAAAACCCGGCGTAGCCATAGCCCAATACAGGTTTCTCCTTGTAAAACTCAGCCAGTTGCTTCCAGAGCGCGGTGCGGCCTGTTAATGTCTTAAAGGATTCCCGTTCTCCACCGCGCCGGAACGTTATACCTTCCGGAGTCCTTACCAGGATGGTGGTGCCTACGAGGAAGAACAGCACAACCAGCGCCATCAGACAAGAAGCCAGCGCCACTTTCCGGGAATGATCCCGGCCCAATCCATATTGAAATATCAAAACGGCAATCACGCTCGCAAAGGCCGTCCGCGATTTGGTGAGATACAAGACCACAAACGCTATCAGGGTGAGGACAATCCACCAGCGGCGATGGTGTTGGGCCTGTTTCCAGCATGAGAATGCCGCAAGAAAGAAAATGGCGCAGTTTACGCCCTGGGCGTTTGGATGCAACGTGCCCGCAAAGCGGAAATACGTCCGCCATGGATAAAAGGTTCCCTGATAGAGTTCCGCGCCAATCCCCGCAGCAATATATATAATCGGTGCAAGGAGTGCGAACCACACCAAATGACGGGGTTCCATCGCTCCCGTGGCTCCGGCGGCGCCCAGGCATAAGAAGGCAAAGAGGGCAAGACGGCGCAGGGTAATATAGGATTCATCCGCCCAGAGGAGGCTCAATGCGCACCATCCCACAAAAAACAGCAGGAGTGTGCCGAAAAAATCCAGGGTATGCGCATCGCCCCGTTGCCGGCGAAACAGCATGATTACGCCAAACAAACCGATAGCCACGCCGGCAATTTGGCGCCAAGCCCTCGGCTGAAACATCGAGTTGATATTCTCATACTCATCCACCGACTGCGCGGTCATGGTCAGTTGGAATGCTTCCGGCGCCTTGAAGTCATGTTCGATAATGAAAAAGGCGGCGGTAAAAAAAATCAACAGTATCCAGATTGCCACCCCAGTTTCACGCTGTTGTCCCCGAGGGGACATGGCCAATTCCGTCGATTCCATGGTCAATCTCCCGTGGATGATTCCAGCCTATAGTGTAACACGTTGCGCCTCCAGAACGCGGATTTGTCTCGCATACGCCACGCGGGTGTATATACACGCCGCCACATTGCCCGCAAACAGCCCGGCGGCAACTCCTATGGGTCCCCAGGCATATACGGCCCACAAACCCAGCGTCACCATAACCGCGAGCGACAACAATAAGCTTTTAAACGAAACATCGGGGCGTTCCACGGCGTTCAAGCCAAAATTGGACGGCACCGTAAGCGCCCACACAAGCTGTCCCAGTGCAAGCACGGCAACAACCAATCCGTTGCCCGCATAGGGGCGCCCATATAAGAGTACCAGAAACCAATCCCCAAGAAGAAACATACTTCCAGAAAAAATGATCATGGTGACCAGAAAGAAGCGATTCGCCAGCGAGACGACACGGCGCAATTCCTCCGGCCCGCCCTGGGCATAGGCATGCGCCGATTTCGGCCCCAGAAAATTTCCCAAGCCGATAATGAAGGGATTGGCAAAAAAGACCACGCCCATGCACGCCCCAAACACCCCGTTGGCCTCCGTGCCATGAAAGGCAACCAACAACCACGGATACAGTTGATTTGCGGCGATAAACGCCAGGTTATACGCAAAGAACCATTTGGAGAAAGCCCAGTTTTTGCGGAAATGCGGCCACGCATCCGCAGGCTTCAGTGTGATGCGGCCCCGCATGCTCAGCAACCACATCCCCCCCGCCACGGCGCACACCATCCCAATAACACCATACGCGTTCCGGGAAGATATCCAGCCCAATACCACGAGGCTCAACAACCCTGCTATCTGGAAAATAAACACGGCGGAATCCAACAGCAACACCGCTTTGGTCCGCAAGCCGGCAAAACATACCTGACGGGCGTATTCCTTCAACATAATGAAAAGAATGACGGCCGTTAACACGGCGACGACCGGGGCAAGCCCCGCCGGTTTCCCTGTAAACCAAAAACCTATGCCCATCCCCGCTAATACCAGCACGGTGATTGCAGCCAAGGTCAGATGATGAAGGAACGTGCTCCCCGTATACCGCGTCCGCTCACCTTCCTCCATCTTCGGACTGAATACCGTATAGGCCGCCGTTATCAGCGCGATCTGCGTATTGGTGGCGATGATGACAATACTGAAACCTAACAGGTAAAGACCGAACTCATCCTTGGCGCAGGCCCGGCCCATGAGGATGCTCGATAGAAAATTCGTCGCGCTTACCACCCCCTGATCCACAATGGTAAGGGCCGCCTTGCCCGTCATCAGGGCATAAACAGCGCTCAGCATGGAGCGGGGTGTGCTCAAGCGCCCTCCACATCTTGCGCTGGGGCAGACCGTTCTGGAAGTTGGCACGCTATGGGGATCATTCCACGCCCGTAGGCATCTTCTTCCGGAGTATTCCGGAAACTCACCACTTTCGCCGGATTCCCTACCACTACCGCCCAACTCGGCACACTCTTGCTTACCACGGCCCCGGCGCCAATTATCGCTCCACGGCCAATTTTTACTCCGGGCAAAACAATGGAATTCGCGAAAAGGACCACGTCATCCCCAAGGAAAACCGGTTTATCCGGACGTTTCCCTTGAATCTGCATCGGTATGTCCGTTCGCCCGGTCTCCCGGCTGTAGGCGGTGACAAACACATTGATCGAAGTGGAGAAATAATCTCCAATATAGATCTCGCCGATGAGCCTTACATTTTCTCCAAATCCGGAATGATTCCCGATATGTATCTTATCGCCCATGCCAAAATCCACCATCCGGTCCACAAACAGCGGCGATCCACATTCCGCGAACAGATGCCGGCAGGGAATCGCGCGCAACGCATTCCAGAATCTTCCACCCGCCCAGCTATTACGCGGCAAATAGCGCGAGAAAAAGTAATAGAAACAATAGCAGAACACCCGAACCAGTTTTCGTTTCATGTCAACGTCCCGCCTTTCCGTTGTCCCATCCTATGAGCCATAGAATCCCGCCAATTTCTTCAGCCGGCGTTTCCAGGGCCGCAAATACCGTTTGAGATATCCGGCGAGTGTCTCATGCGCGCCAATCGCATCCAATACATTGCCTTCACTGCTGCCCTTTTTGCGCGCCCACCCCCATTGACCCGTAATTCTGAAATCGCCATAGGCAGGGTGTTGTTTCACCAGCACTTCATATACTTTCAAAATATGGGGCTGATCGCGCTCCGCGGGACTCAGCTTCACGGCCCACTCTTCTTGAGCGAATTCACTCGAACCGATGGTCCAGTACAAATCATCAAACAATACCCAACCACCCGGCTTGAGCAGCTTGTCCACTAGAAAGAAGGCGCAGGCGTCCGGCTCAAACAAATGCGCGCCATCCACGAAACAGAAATCGAGATAAGGAGTACAGACGCCTTCTACGCTGTGTTCTTCAATCATTCGCAACAACGCCCAGGTATACGAATTGGGTTCATACACCGGCGTAACGACGGACTCGAGGCCCGTCCGGTTCAACAAGGCCTCCACATTCGGTTCACGCTCTTTGGCGGAAACGCGATCTATCGTGGTTAGTTTCCCCCCCGTCTCCTGGAGTGCCGCCCCGATGTAGCAGCTTCCAACACCATGACCTATGCCTAGTTCCAGACATTCTTTCATGCCACCCGCCCGGATAAATTCATAGAGCATTTTCCCCTGATCCTCTGAAATGAAGGGTACGCCGTGTATCAGTTTCCGGACTTGCTCAAATTCCATGCTCCCGACTCCTTAATTCCCACTCCAGTTCAAAACTCTCTCTGTAAGAATGTAATTCTACTCTAGAACTCCCTCTAAAAGATAATCGCTCCATGCCTTCATGACGTGAAGCGGTTTAGAAAGGCTGAAATCAACTCGAACCCGCTCGCGGCAGCATTGCGGAAGTTCATCCAGGCTGGTTTTCCGGAAAGTCCGGCCCACGGCGGCGATCCGGGGATCATTTTCTATCTTGAAGGCCGATCCGCGGTGTTCATTCAGCGCCAGCAGTTCCGTCTTGCGCCGGATCCGGGCGCTTCGGAAGTTGACAGACTATCGGAGTTATCCCCGGCTGATAAGCGTCTTCTTCAGGCTCTTTCCGGAACTTCACCACTTTCGCAGGATTCCCCGCCACTATCGCCCATCGCGGCACATTCTTGGTCACCACCGCGCCCGCGCCAATGACACACCCTTCACCCAGCCTCACTCCGGGAAGAACAATGGCGTTGGCAAAGATATTTGACTGATTTTCCAGTATGACCGGCATATCCGGACGTTTGCCCTGCAGAATCAACGGGATGTCCGTACGGGAAAAATCGCGGTTATAGGAAGTGATAAACACGTTGAAAGACGTGCCAACATAATCCCCCACATGAACTTCACCGATAATCTTCACGTTCTCACCAAAACCGGAATGGTGGCCCATATAAATTTTGCTTCCACTGCCAAAGTCCACCATCCGGTCTATATGCAACCCCTCACCGCATTCCGCAAACAAATACCGGCACGGAATCGCACGCAACGCATTCCACAGTTTTCCGCCCGTCCACGTATTGCGGGGCAAATACCGCGAAAAGAAATAGTAGAAGCAATACCAAAATGCTCGAATCAATTTTCGCATCATACAACGGTTATTCCTGTTCTCTCTTTAACTCAGCAGCCATGCCATCCCGGCCATTTCTTCAGGCGGCGCTTCCACGGTCACAACCGCCGCTCAATATAAATCATGAGTGTTTCATGCGCGCCATCCAAAAAACAAAAATTAATACGCGCCCTTGCGTGAAAGCACAGCGGGAATAGTCTTAAATAACAACTTCAGATCATAGGAAAAGGACATATTCCGGATGTACTCCAAGTCCAAGCGCATCCACTGATCAAAACAGCTTTCATCCCGGCTCGTAATCTGCCACAGGCAGGTGATCCCCGGTTTCACTTCCAGACGGCAGCGATGCCAGGGTTTCGATGCCCGCATTTCATCCACGGGGAGTGGCCGCGGTCCCACCAGGCTCATATCCCCCTTGAGCACATTTAAAAACTGCGGGAGTTCGTCCAAACTCGTTTTCCGAAGTATCCGGCCCACGGCGGTAACCCGGGGATCATTCTTCATCTTAAAGGCCGGGCCTTTGCGTTCGTTCAACGAGAGCAATTCCGTTTTGCGCGCCTCCGCATCCTGAAACATGGTGCGGAACTTATATACCCAAAACGGTGTCCCGCCCAATCCGCTCCGTTTTTGCATGAAAATCACCGGTCCGGGGGAGGTAAGTGCAATCAGCAGCCCTATCACCATCATCAGCGGGGCAAATAGCACTATACCCGCCAATGCACCTGCGATATCCAGTATCCGTTTCCAAACCGGGAAGGGGCGCACCAACAGTGTTTCCAAAGGGCTTGTATTCTCCAGAGACGTTTCACGCAAATGTTCCAGACCATGGATATACAGCCTGAATACAGGAAATTGATGCGGTATTCCATCATCGGGCACTACGCCATCATCCACCCCCATTCCCGCTGTGCGTTCACATTGCTGTAAAAAGGGGTCGCGCCGCGTACTTAATGCTCTGGGCGACATAGGTACTCCTGTCCGTGTAAGGGACGTTAATCACCGTTAGGGTTAATAGGGTGCTTCCTCGATGGTAACGGGCATTTGCTCATCCCGGATCGCTGATAAATGCGTCCACCGGCATAATTCCTTCATATGGAAAAAGTGGCCGGTACAAGGAAGCGGTTAGAATCTCTTACTATATACCATTAAATGACCATTTCGTTTCATCGAAACCTTGCTTTTTACATCCTCAAAATCGTTAAAACTATGAATACTGAGTTTTCCCGTTTTGTGCAAACAAAACCACTCGTTTCGCCATATTCAATTTTCAGAAGAACAATGTCTTCTGAAACACAAAAATAGTGCCGGAAAATTTCTGATTATCATGGATAGAAAAATCCACCCCGGTCCAAACCGGGGTGGATATGTGCGAATTCCTTATGGGGCAAGACTATAAGCGGCTATAGACGAAATAGGGGATATAGTCGCGGCGTTTGTTAAACAATACACCCAATACCTTGCCTTTGTGGACCGTGATTTGGTCGATCCAACGCTTGGCCACCTGCCAGCGAGTTCCGCCTGCATTAATGACCAACACCACCCCGTCGGTCAATGGGGCCAGCATGACCGTGTCCGACGAACGGTCCAGTGCCGGGGCGGCAATCAAAATCATGTCAAAACGCTGCCGTAAGGCGTCAAATACATTGGCGACCAAGGGGGAAGAGAGGATCGCCGCCAAGTTTCCCGTTCCGCCGCTCATCGTACTGACATACAACGAACTGTCTGACACCGGTTGGAACAATTCTTCCCGGAGCACGCCATCCTGCGCCATTTCATCCCAGCCCATGCCGCTCCCGCCTGGCGCTAATTGCCGAATTACTGGGGAACCATCGGCCGAAATGAGCAAAATGCGGCGATTCAACCGCCCTGCCGCGAGCTTGGCGGTCTCACACAACAGCTTGGCGCTTTCATCGCCCTGTTGGCCACCCGAAAAAGCAATGACACTGCACCGCCTCTCCTCCATAATGGTTTCCAGCCGCTGATAGAGCGACACCAGTTTGTCCATCATCCCCTTCGGCAGAGGTTTGCCCGGCAGATTCACCCGCGGCGCCGCAGTCTGCGCGCGTTCCTTGCTGGCCGAATCGAGTGCTTCATAAATCTTTGTCATGGGTTGCTCCTATCCAAAACGGTGTTGCTGGATTCCTGCGGCGATGCCGCCGCACTTTCCACGTTCTTGGGTGCGTCCTCTTTCACGGGAAAAACGAGGGTATCCCCCTCGATTATCATATCCGGATCTTGAATCTGCGGATTAAGCTTTTGCACTTCCTGAATCATTGCTTCACTGCTCCGGCCATACAATTGCGCCACCAGTTTGCTCAGGCTGTCGCCGCGAACGATCAATCGCCGGGTTTTTACCCCACTGACGTCCATCACGGCGCCGTCCGCCACCGGAGTTATCTTGACTTCGGCAGCCGGTTGCGGTTGGGCAGGCTCGGGAGACTCCGCTGAAGGCGCCGGGGATTCCGCGGGGACAGGAGCCACAATGGGTTCCTCGTGCTTGGGCGCTTCCGCTTCCGGCAGAGGCGCCTCTGCAACCTTCACCGGCGCCGCCTTCTCTTCTGCGTCGGATTTGGCTGGTGCAGGCGACTCCAGAGGGGTGGGTGCTTCCGCAGCCTTTTCCGGTTGTTCAACCTCTGGGGCCGGGGCCGCCGGTGTGGAATCCGGCGCCGGGGCTGGTTCAGAAATCTTCGCCACCACCGTTTCCTCCACCTTCGGAGGTTCCATGGGCGCTGATGGTTCCGAAACTGGAATATCCGGAGTGGTTGCGGCCACCGCCGCCGGCGGGGTCTCTGGTGCTGATGTTTTGGGTGTTTCAACCGGCGTTGATACCGCCTTTTGCATCATTTCCAAGGCAATTTTTGCCGGATCTTGTTCCGCTGCCTCAGGCGCGCGTTCTTCTTTGGCAGGCGCCCGCGAAACTGCCGCAGCGCTTTCCTCCTTGAGGGGCTGCTGTGGTATGACCGCCGCCACAGGATTACTTTCCTCCTTGCGGGACTCCTGGGAAGCTGTTGTGATTGTCGGCGGTGGTGCGGGTGCGGAGGCATGCGCAATATTATTCTGGACCTGCGGTTCACTCATCCCTGGACGTGCGGTTTGACTCTGCCAATATACCGTGGAAACCACGGCAAGAACTGCTGCAATTCCCGCCGCCCATGCCCAACGCGGCACCCGTCCACGGCTGGGTTTGAGTTCGGCCATCACTTCTTTCACAATTTTCGGCCCGATAATCTCCGCCTGATGCCCGAAACCATTGGCCAGGGCATTATCACACACAATATTCAATACTCTCGGATTCCCTTTAGCGCGCCGGATTATCAACCGCAAGGCTGACCGCGAAAAAACATCCGGCCGCGCACACCCCGCCAGCGTAAGCCGGTGTTGGACATATTCTTCGCTTTCCCGGCGGGTAAGCGCTTTCACCTTCGCGCGAACGGCGATGCGCTGGTTCAACTGCCGCAGGGAATAATCACGGAGCTTTTTCTCCAGTTCAGGCTGACCCACCAACACAATCTGAATCAGCTTGTCGGACGTGGTCTCCAGGTTGGAGAGCATGCGCAACTTCTCCAGCGTCTCCACCGGCATGTTTTGCGCTTCGTCAATAATCAATGCCACATTCCGCACCTGGCGGTATTCATGAATCAGCGCCCAATGCAGCCGTTCCAGCATGGACGGGACCGTTTGCTTCTGCTTGGGCTCAATCCCCATCGCCTTCAATACGCTGGCCAGCAATTGTTCAAACGTAAGGTCAGGATTGAAAAGATAAATCGGGCGTATCGAACTCTTCTCGATGCGTTTCAAATACGCGCGCAGAATCGTTGTCTTCCCGGTGCCCACTTCCCCGGTTAACGCCACGAATCCCTTGCGCTGTTCGATGCCGTAAATCAGGGCGCCGAACGCTTCTTTGTGGCTCGGACTCAGAAAGAGGAAATCAGGATCGGGGGTGATGTGAAAAGGCTCTTTCGCAAGTCCGTAAAAGCCTAAGTACATGCCCGGTATTCCTTCTCCGACACAGAAGCGAGCACGGGAACGCCCAGCCGCTTCTCCACGGCTTCCGTCGTGTTAAGCGTGTCATCCAGATACTCGCGTACAAACGCGAAGAAGATCCCGCCGAAAAGACCCAGCAACAAGCCCAGACCGACATTGCGCAGTTTCTTCGGACGCACCGGCGCCAACGGCTTGGACGCCGGCTGCACCACGCTCACGTTCGAAAACTTCGCAATGTCCATGGCCGCGTTGATCTGCGCCTGCTGTAACTGCTCCCGGTACTTCTTGTATTCCTCCTCCACCAGATCTCGCGCCCGCGTAAGACGGGCCAATTCGATTTCGCGGCTCGCCAACTGCGCCAAGTCTTCCTTATGCTTGTTCACTTCCTCGGCCAGTTTCGTCTGACGCGCCCGGCGCGCCTCCAATTGCGCCTTCTCGTTCTTCCAAGTGTGCTCCCACGCTTCCCGGTTCGCGTTCAAGCCCGTCGTGACTTCCGTGCGGCTCTCCGGCTCCTTGCTCAGCGCATCTTCTACCAGCTTCAATTGCTCCCGCAACTCAATCAACGGGCGGTGCGTGTCCGGATAGCGCGCGGACATCTCCGCCTCCCGCTCACGAAAGTCCGCCAGCCGCTCCTTGAGTTTGTCCGCAAGATAATTCGGCATCCCCGTCGTCTGGCTCAACTCCTGCGTCCGGTTGGTGCTCTTGACAATCTCTTCCAGCGTGTTGACCAACGCCTCGACTCCATCGGCATCCGCCGTGACATCGCTCAATTCCCCGGACAACTTCGTTATGCCCGCCAGCAGATTTTCCTTTTGCGCCTCGATCGATGAAATCCCGTATTGGTTGCGGAAGGCGTCGAGTTCCTGCTCCTTTTGCGCCAAATCCGCCTCCAGCTTTTTCACCTGATCATCAAAAAATTGTGGCGAAACCTGGGGCGTATAAACTTCCACATGCTTTTCCAAATAGAACTGAACCAGTTTTCCCAACACCACTTGCGCCAACGGGCCGTATTTCGCCTCATACGTGACGCTGACAACATTGGTCTGTTTTTCATAGTTGACCTTCGTGTCTTTCATCACCCGCCGGACCGCTTCCTCATACGGTGTCAACTCATCCATCAGTTTGAGGGTGACCAACGTTCCTTTCACGAGGTCCTGAACCTGCCGGTACACAAGTTTCAGCAGGCCGGGCGCGGGGGGACGGTCAATCTTGATGTCTTCTGTACGGTATTTGGTTTGATCCGTCCGGTTCAATATCCAGCCCTCCCCCACCTCATCCACCACCTTGCGCGCGAGGTCCGCGCTAATGAGGATCGCCACCTCCGACTTCACCTCGCTGGTCCGGTCTTGCGCCACGTTCACGTAGGTGCCGGGCACCGACTGGTCGCCGGGAAGATTCTCTCGCCCCAGCCGTATCAGCAACTGCGCATCTGACTCGTACACCACCGGCAGCAAAAACGTTACCAGCGTTACGATGGCGGCCGTTAGGACAAAGAACACCGCGATTTTTCCTTTGTGACGGAAAATCACATAGAGTACATCGCGCACCGAGCTAAGCAGCATCCCGCTGTCCGATTGCATCGTGTCTATTTCTCCTTACGCGCGTTCGCGCGGTTCAGTCCTATAATCCCTGCCCTGCATAATTGGTAACATTTGATGTGGCCGGATCAATATCCTTGAAGAACGTCATGTTCATCGTGGTGCTCCGGGGGATAAGCTGGTTAATATACTGATCCACCCACTGGTCGAGGCGGTCAATCGTGACGCGCGGCACGAAAATTATATCGCAGGGTGCAAGAAAAAAGGGATCGCTATCCGGCTTTTGAATTGCCCTTTTTAGATTGATTGACTGCGCTACTTGTTGGCCGTTTATCCGGCGCACCACCACCACCTTCTTCAGTTTCGCACTCTGCTTGATGGGCCCTCCCGCCATCATCAGCGCGTCCAGCGCCGTCATCCGCCCCCGCAACGGCATCACTCCCGGCTGACGGACTTCCCCCCCAACATACACACGCTGGCTGTCATAGGATTTCACCACCACATTTATTTCCGGATTTTTGATTTTATCCGCATATAATTCGTTCAATTTGGTCCGAACCTGATCCGGCGTAAGATCCTGCACCATAACATCGCCCACCAGCTTCAGCGCCACCTTGCCATCCGGGCGAATAGTCTGGGAATCCGCCAAATCCGGCCAATAGATAAATTGCAGATCGAGGACATCCCCCGGCTGTAATGCCACTATGGGTTCCGGGGGCGCGGGAAAATCCGCCCGGTGGGGCGGTGTCACACACCCCCCCGCAAGCAGCAGTGCCGCTATCACACCCAATCCCGCCACAAGCCTCTGTCGCATGCTAAACGCGGATGATCTCATGTATCGTGGTTTCCTGCTTTATTGCGCCGTTTCGGAATGTGGCATCGGTGTCGCCCCACACAGGACGGCTCTTCTTCCACCCGAGCGGCCTTCTCTTCCATTCAATCCTTCATTACCACCAATTAAACTATTCTGCCATAAATGCTTTACAACGGCAAGGATTATTTGCGTTAGCCTTGCCGCTCTCACACCCTCCCTCCCAGGAGCCAAATTCAGCCCCTGGAGGTTGGCAACCATTCCTCTAGTGAAAGCGTATCAAAAAACAGGAAAAATGTCAAAATAAAACGTTTCGTAAACTAATACCTCAAATGTGTTGCTTTTATCTTTACATTGCAGCGATACTAGAGAAGAATCAAACCACAGAGGAGCCATGTTGCCATGAATAAAATCCTCGGGGCCGTTTTCATCGGTATAGTGCTCTGTGCTTCAATCGCAGCCGGACTCACCGTGGAAACCAAGAATGCAGCCGTGAAACCCTTTCTAAGCGGGGGAAATCTGACCACCAACGGGAAAATCGCCGTATACGCCAGGATTCAACAGCCCGGCGCCTGCCAGGTCGTTGTACGCGCCTATGGAAGCCCATCCGGAGGGGAATGGCCGTTGATGGCGCTCAGTGTGAATGGATTCAGCCCCAACGGTTTCACTTTTGACCCCGTAACGGTTAATACCGATAAAGTCAAGGATTACGTATTTACCGTGACCCTGACCAACCATGTCCACTGTATTGGCGTGGCCTTCCTAAACGACGGCTGGAGATGGGGAGAGGACCGCAATCTCTACCTGGAAACCATCACGGTAAAGCCCCCGGAAGGAGCCCCGGACCCTGTTCTTGCCACGGAAGAGGAATGGAAAAAGGATGGGCCAGTCCGTGAAGAAGCCGCGGTGAAAGAATCCGAGGAGGGCATAAAAAAGAACCGTGTGGGCGAGGCCTCCATTCGGATAAAGGATGCCCAAGGCAATCCCGCCGCCAATGTGGAAATCGCTTTAGAGCAAACACGCCACGATTTCCTCTTTGGATCCAATATTTGCGCTTTTGACGCGTTTCACAACTCGGCAAAAGACGACACCTACAAACAACACTTTGCCAACCTGTTCAATTACGCCACCCTCCCCTTTTATTGGCGGCTTTTCGAGCCGGTAAAGGGTCAACCGGCCTACGCGGCCATTGATGCCATGGCAAAATGGTGTAAAGACCACAACATCCAAATGAAGGCTCACCCCTTGCTCTACGACCATGAGGCTGGAATCCCGCCATGGTCCGCCTTACAGCCTGCTGCTGAAATCCAAAAAGAACATGTTGTCGACACCATGCAGCATTACAAAGATCAAATCACCTATTGGGAAGTGGTCAACGAACCGGTCAACGCTCCCGGAGTCTCCGTGGACCCCGCCTTCCGTTGGGCGCGCGAAACCGTGCCCACTGCAAAACTTGTCATCAACGAATACGGTATTTTTTACGAAGGTTACCCAAAATTTTACCAATTCATTGAAAAAACCATCCAGGATGGCGTGCCCTTCGACGTCATCGGCATTCAGGCTCATGCTCCGGACGACTGGGCATTCCCCCTCGACGGCGTCCGGATGGTCCTCGACCACTACGCGACTTTTAAAAAATCCATTCACATCACCGAACTCACCCCCTGCTCTAATAATAAACCGGTCCAGGGTTCACCCTGGCGAACCGCATGGAACGAAGAACAACAGGCCGATTACGCCGAAAAACTGTACCGCGTGTGCTTTGCACACCCCGCCGTGGGCGCCATCAGTTGGTGGGATTTCACCGATGTCAACGCCTGGAAAACCGGCGGCGGAATGCTCCGTAACGATCTCACCCCGAAACCTGTCTATGAGCGCCTCCACAAACTCATCCACGAAACATGGCATACCACTGCCCAAGGCACTACAGACGCCAACGGCCTCTTTAAATTCTCCGGCTTCTACGGCGATTACCGCGTCACCCTCAAACACAACGGCCAAACCAAAGAAACCGAACTTCATTTCCCCAAAGGAACCACCGATACTCTTCTCCTCCCCTGCCCTTGATTATGCTCTCGTGGTGCGGTATTGCCCTGTATTATTTCTTTCTCAACACGTAGAAGAAATCGCGGGCATCGTTGGTGTCGAGAAACCGCAACGCGCCGCCGGGACCGTTGGCGTTCTCCATGCCGTTGTGGAGGTATTCCGCGCCGGTGCGTTTGCCGGAATCGTTATAGCGATAGAGCGCGGCATAGCACAAGGTCAGAGAATTCATGTCCAATTGCAGGGCATAACGGCATCCGTAGGCTTGAAACATGCGCGCCATGGCGTTGGGGGTGGCGCCGGTGAAATAGGCATAGAAAATAAACCGTTTCGAGCTGATTTCCTGCAAAGCCAAAGCCGAACGTACCGTAAGAAAATCACCCTCTTTGCTGCCGGACCACGATCCCACGCCCCACTGGTTCACATAAATGCCGGGGACGCTGATGCCGGATTCGTCTATCTTTTCAATCAGCGGCACCCCGTTCTGACGGGCACAAAAGGTGCGCGGAAACAACAACGAACCATCTTCCGGCCAGGTAAGCAAATACAGCGAACCGCTGAGATCAATCCAGGCGGTGGCCAATTGCGGCTGCAGGCGGCTGAACACGACGCCCTGCTCGATAAATCCATAATGACTGGCATGATTGATTTCCGCGAGCGGGCCGAATTTGAACGAGGCATGCTCACGCTTGAATCCCCCGGTGAAGGTGGCGGCGGCGCGCAACGCCTCATACGGCGGCACGGAACCGGCGCGCGCCAGGGGATTCACGGTGTCGAAACCATCCGGACCCTTCAGGGGCGGATTGACCGGGGCGGCGCGCTCGGACCATTTTACATGAGGATGTTCCGCGCCCAAGGTGTAGCCGAACGAGAAATAATCCGTGTCAAACGCCATACAATACGCTAGAGCGTCCGCCTCTTGGTTCTTGCCGTCGTACGCGCCGATCTTGCCCGCGCGATCCCGATATGTTTCCAACAGGGCCGCATCGATCACGGAGGCCTTCATTGCGCTGACAAACACTCCCGGATGATGAACCGCCCTATACCAATGCCCATATATCATCTTCCCCGCGGGGGCATCCGTCGCAATGCCCAATCCCTCCGGCGTGCACGACGCATTTGCATACTTGGCATCAAGTCGTGCAGTACCCGGAAAACCCGCTCTATTGGGGCTGGTCTGTCCAGACGCCTGACTGTCCTCTGGAACCTCCGGAGCCGGGATCAGATATGGCTTGGCTGTTTCCACAAACCATGCGCCAATACTCGTGGTGCGCAGCAAATCCGTCACCTTCTCCATTTTTGTCGCCGAGCCCGCTTTCTGAACCCGCACCAATGCCAGACCATCGCAAATCACCGTGTAAGGCGCATCAAAGGTATGATGGGGATCTAAAACCCCGCTGAGGTCCGGAGCCGCCGCCAGATGATCGTCTTCCTTGGCGGATTCCTGTTCGTTTTCCGCGGGTTTCCCCCACAAAGGAAAATAGTGAGGCGCTTTTTCCGGAAGAGCTGCGGCCAATCCATCCCGAAATAAAAACAACGCGGGGCGCTGGCCACGTCCGCCGGGCAGCGTAGGCACTTCCAGATGCAGTGTGTTTTTTCGCTTGTTGACATTCAGTTCCAGCACATACCACGCCCCCACGGCAGGATTCAGGTTGGTCAGCGTGACAGAGTCGCCGTGCTCATTGGAGAGACGTTGAATCACCCGGCTGCTCTGCAATTCAACAATAGAATTAACCAGCGGCGGCGAAGCCACAAGCGCCGAACCCGTCATCAAGATTGTCAAGAAACATACTGCCCCACGAAACATGCGCACGATGCGGCCACGCATGCCACAGCATAGTTTTGGGGAACAAGGCATCCGCGAATAGACGCGTCCCTGCGTCTGATACACGTCTTCTGAAACAGTTTTCATTGGTATAAAATCACTGGCACGAGCGCACACTGTACTGTTTTTCTTTAAAAAATTCCAGTTGAACACAAAAGCGGAGGAAATGAATCGTCCAACGTATCGGATGAGCCAGACCTGTCGGAGAGAATAGATGCGGGCTGTAAAAACGGTTGATTTCTAAGACAGAATAGCATAATAATTGACAAAAATACCCCAAATGAATAAAATGTTTGGGGTTCGGGAGATTCGGATATGGCGATGCAAGTAGAAGAAGAATTCAAAACGTTTGGTGAGGAGTTTCTTGCGCAGTATCCTAGAAATGAGCAGGGGGGCTTTGATGGCGTGGGAGAGGACATGGTGGCCAAACAACGTATCGGCTGGTGTTTGAAAGAGGTTGAGGAGGGGGAAATCCGGATGTTTCAGGAAAGTGCTACAATGCGATTCGTGGGATAAGGGATTTTCGGGGGATTGAGATGTGATGCAAGAAGAAAAGGCGGTTATCTCTTTTTATGCGGTTGAGGGCAAACTCTTGGACAGTTTCCTCAAGGAAGCTGAAACCGCTACTACTGACAACCACAAGCTGCATGAGTCCTGCATTGCCCGGCTTCAGACTGATCCAAAATACAAACCTATGGGGATTTCCCATCTTGTTAACGCATTTATTGGGAATATCGCTCCTCGTCCTCTATTGAGCATCCTCAGGATAGCCAGAAAGCGGTATCATTGTTTCGCACTGGTTGAAACTCCCTATTTTGACCTCGAGGATTGGGACGGATATGCTGCGTTCTATTCCCGATCTTTTACACCATTCAAGCGCGTTTGCTCACGAGTGCACCTGTTCGAGGGGGATGAGAAAAAAGCAAAGGATGTCATTAGGAGCCTTGAAGATGGAATACATCAAGATGTCTATTCCCAATGGCTATATTGTCTGAAAGTAAAATATCGAGGCTTTTTTGTGCTGCGGCCATATCGCTCGTGTGTTGTCGGCCGAACTGTAATCGAATTTGATAAGAGAACTGCGCACGAAATTCCTGATGTCGACAAACACATTCTCGAAGAAACAGGCCAGCCATTCTGCACTGCAGCGATTGCCAATGAGTTTCACCTATCTTCACTGGCTATGACCCTGGATACAGCCCCGTCTGTGCAGCAAAACCCTGTGGTGGGAGTTTGTGCCACGGCTTCCGTGTGGGTCGCATCACAAGTGCTTTCCGGCAGATTCGGACTTCATAAGTACCCTTATAATACAATCACGCGCCAAGCCCTCAAACGGGATATTGAAGATGCCGCGGCGGACAGTAGTGACTGGAAACTGGGTCCAGGACTTACCCTTCATGAAATCAAACAAGCCTTCACGCGCACAGGGTGCGTACCATTTATCTGCGGCCCTTCAGATGCGCCACGTTGTTCCTCACAATCGCGTATGCGTTTTCTTGGCTACACCTTTGTTGAATCCGGATTGCCAATTGTGGCTGCATATTCCGGTTCGAGGGGTGGTCATGCAGTGACCATCGTCGGACATCTTCTTCCTGGGAAAAGGAATGGTGAAGATGCGGCTGAGGCAGCGGCTGAACGGGTGTTTGATGAAAACACAATCGCCAGAGAACGGCATTTGCTTCTCGGTCAAGCAATTCAGTTGTACTATGCCCATAATGATGCCTATGGACCCTTCGACCGGCTTCGCCTCCTTACCGATCAAGAGGCGGAAAAAATCAGGAACAAAGCATCTCCCGGTTCTGCCGCCCAAAAAACCGGTTCGTGTCCTATAGCCACCTGGAGACGAAACGAAGAAACAGGCGTGAGGGAGGAACAAATCAGTTTTCTTCAGGGTTTTGTTGTTCCACTGCCGCCCTATGTGCAAAACAATAGACCGGAATATGTTGTTCTAAATGCCATTACCACGTTTGATAGGCAGTTTCCTCCTCTCGATGTCGAGATGCCCGTGACGGAGAGGACTAAAATTTTGTGGCGATGCTTTCTCGCCTCAGCCCCTGACTTCAAGCAGTCTGTAGTTCGGAGAGGTTATTCCTTGCAGATGTGCCAACGGTATATGGCGATGCATTTGCCTCTTTTTATTTGGGTGGTTGAATTCACCGTGCTTCGGCCAGGCAGCCAAGTGCCCTATGCTGCTCCGCGCCCTATTGATGGCGAACTCCTTTATGATTCAACCACGCCCTTTTATGAACCTCAATGTTTGAGTTTTCGGTTTCTTAATTGTTTGAGAGACTTTCGTACAGAAATATCCCTGAATCCCTGTGGGGAAAGCAAAAACAAGAATGTTAAATGTTTTATCCCAGTAAAGACCAGACGATGATATACCGTCATCCCATGGAATGCATACTGCCTCTCTCAGTATATCGTTTGTATCACATTATCGAGAATCACGTTGCAATACGTTGAGAAATAATCTTCTTGGGCAAATGGAGAGTAAATATGGAGACGATTGAACTTCATACATGGGATGATTTCCAAAGCCACGTAAAAAGTTTCCAAAGCGAAAGTGTAGAAACAAAAAATGATTCATCGATAGGGCATATATCTGCCATGCTTTTCCGTGGACAAGCGAATGCGGAGTGGGGTCTCGATACTACATTAGAACGTTGGGCAGGCACGAATGTGAGTATGTATCAATACTACATGAAGATTTCCGCAATTCATCCAGAAATAGAATCTCGAACTGGACGTACTTGGAAAATTCCGGTTAATCCTAAATATCGAGATTTGCTCGAAGATACTCGGCAATATCGTTATCCTCTTTGTGATGATTTGTATGAATATCTTGTGTATTTACGGCATCACGGATTTCCATCACCTCTGCTCGATTGGACCCGCTCACCATATATCGCAGCTTATTTCGCATATAGAACGGCGAAACCAGATTCAAACGTAGCGATATTTGCTTTTAGAGAATATGCTGGTCATGGGAAAGTTTTGCGCGGGTTTGAACCTATGATTCAAGAACTTGGCCAGTATGTAAGGTCACATGAACGGCATTTCCTTCAGCAGAGCAACTACACTGTCTGCTTCGAGAAGCAAGACAATACTTGGCAATATTCTCCGCATGAAAACGGATTCTCTCATGAAGATCGACCGCAGGATCAACTCTGGAAAATAATTCTTCCAAGCTCAATCCGCAAAGAAGTTCTACAATACCTGCAAATTCATAATATTACTGCCGCTTCCTTATTCAATGCAGAAGACATGATTGTTGAGAGTCTTGCAATAAGAGAGTTTGTTTTGAATGAATAACTATTTGTTGCTTGATGTAAATCGCGAAAATAGTAAATCATTGGGGTGGCCAACAGGCGAAGAAATTGTTAAAAAGTTGATCAGATGTAGAAAAACATGTTAGGCTATATTTCCACATGCGCATGAGCGTGTGAAGAATTAAGGAAACAGGAACAAAGCAATGAGCCTGAACGGCGCGATTATGATGAACCTGCCGGGCGTACTCGTAGTAGTACGACTGGTAGTGGTCCGTCACGCGCCGTAAGGGAACCGAATAGAGATAGAAAACTCGCCCCTGTCGGCGCGGAGCCGGCGGGGGCGAGTCGTTTTTACCCCCAAAGGACCGCGCAGCCGGGGCATAACAAGGAAGTACGCGAATGAAACGAACAGGCGCACAAATTATCACGGCATTGCTGGAAAGGCAAGGCATCGAAACGGTAGCGGGCATCCCCGGCGGATGCAACCTGCCGCTATATGATGCACTCCGCGACAGTCCGATTCACCATGTATTGGCGCGGCATGAGCAGGGCGCGGGATTCATCGCGCAGGGCATGGCCCGCGCCACGGGAAAGGCCGCCGTATGCCTCGCCACCTCCGGCCCAGGCGCCACCAATCTGCTTACCGCCATTGCCGACGCAAAACTGGATTCGGTGCCTATTATCGCGATTACGGGGCAGGTTCCAGCATCCATGATCGGCACGGACGCCTTCCAGGAAGTGGATACGTACGGCCTCACCTTACCCATAACGAAACACAACTTTATTGTACGCAACATCGAAGAATTGCTCGAAGTCGTTCCCGAAGCGTTTCACATCGCGCTGTCGGGACGCCCGGGGCCCGTCGCCATCGATGTGCCCAAAGACATGCAAACGCAAACGCTTGATATCACCGAGTGGCCGGAGCCGGGAAAAGCGGATGCATTCCCGCCGTGTGATCCCGAAGCCATCCGGCAATTGGCGGACCGGATTCACCGTGCGAAAAAGCCGGTGCTGTATATCGGCGGCGGAATCATTGCTTCGGGCGCTTCGGAGGATCTGGCGGCATTTGCACGGAAAAATGGCATCCCCGTGGCATGCACGTTGTCCGGGCTAGGGGCATTCCCGGCAAATGATCCGCTCTATCTGGGCATGCTGGGCATGCACGGCGCACAGTACACCAATTTGCTGCTTGATGAGGCGGATTTGATTCTGGCTTTTGGCGTGCGCTTCGATGATCGCGCCACGGGCCGTGTCGTGGAATTCTGCAAACACGCGGATATTATTCACGTCGACATCGATCCCTCGGAAATCAGCAAAATAAAACCCGCCAATCTAGCCATTGTCGGAGACGTTGGAAATGTGTTGCGCTCGGTAATGCCGATGCTCCACGACAATGAACGGTCCGAATGGCGCGGGCGTATCATGGAACTGAAAGACCGGTTCCCCTTGCGTTTTCCGGTGCCGCAAGACCCGCTTCATCCCATGAATTTCCTCCAACAATTGTCGATGCGCACGGAACCCGGCACAATTATCACGACGGACGTCGGGCAACATCAGATGTGGGTTGCGCAGGCTTATCCGTTTCAGCGCCCCCGAACTCTGCTTACGTCCGGCGGGCTGGGCACCATGGGATTTGGGTTGCCTGCGGCTATCGGAGCGGCACTGGCCCGGCCCGGAATCCGGGCGGTGTGCGTCAGCGGCGACGGCTCCATCCTCATGAATCTGCAAGAGCTTGCCACGCTTGCAGAACTCAATCTCGATGTCACCGTGTTCATCATGAATAACCATCACCTCGGCCTGGTCCGCCAACAGCAGGAACTGTTCTACGGCCAGCGCTATTTCGCCACGCAATTCGGCGCGGATCCCGATTTCGCCCGAATCGCCGAGGGCTTCGGTCTGCGCGCCTGGGATCTGGGCGAAGAAACGGATCCCATGGAAACCGTGGCCCGCACTCTTAATCAACCTGGGCCCTGTGTCATCAATGTGCCCGTGCACCAGACGGAAAATGTGCTGCCCATGGTGCCCCCGGGAAAAGCCAACCGCGAAATGATTATCGGAGAATTGACCTATGCCTAAGCCTGTTATCGAACTGCTCGTCAATAACCATGCCGGCGTCATGTCCCACATCACCGGACTGTTTGCACGCCGCGCTTTCAACATCGACGGTATTCTCTGCGGCCCTGTGGGAGACGGAAACACCAGCCGGATGTTTCTCCTCGTGGATGAAGATGAACGGATCCCCCAAGTCATCAAACAACTGGAGAAACTACACGACGTAATCAACGTCCGCGAACGCAACGACTATGATCGCACCATCTTCCACCGCCTCCATGAATTCGTGGAAAGTGAATGACCGAATGCGAATGAAATGAGACGGGGCATTCAGCGGCCACCGGGCAACCGTTGTGCCAGGATCTTTTCCAGGTTCGCTTTATGCCCCCATTCTTCCTTGATCACACGGTCAATATACGGCCGTTGCGGCTTCGGAATATACATGCGCAACTGCGCCATCAGCAGGGCCAGATGCTCCTCGGCCCGGATGGCCACCCGGAGTGAATCCGCATCACTCACATACCGAGCCGACCGCTTGGCATGTTCTCGGTCCGCAAATACGGAGACTTGCAGCAACCGCACAATATCTCCCGAAAGTGGCCCACTAAGCTGAGATTCCTTTTCCCCGGTATGTTTTTCCACATGCTCCGCATACCGCAGAAACCGATCATGATGACGTTGCTCCGCCAATACCATCTTTCCAGCAAATTTCCGCACCCATTCCGATTCCGCCCCCTCGGAGAGGCCATGATAAAAATTAACGCCGTCTTGCTCCAGTTCCGCCAACCGGCGGAGCACCGCCGCCGCGTTTACATACGGCTCAGATGTCTTTTTGGTGATCATCGCTTATCTCCTATTGGAACTAGCATCACTTTGCTGGACTCTGCTCTAAAGGTAAACCTATTCATGTATTCATTTGCCTGTTAATTAAACAATCCGGGCGGCAGATTTTATTCACCCGCCGCCCGATCTGTATATTCTATAGCTCAATATTGTCCGGGACAATACCCGTCTTCCGTACCCTCTTCCGGACAGTAATGATATCCGCCGGAATTGTAGAACTGAATGACGCGCAACAATTCGGAGATGTTGATCTGCCAATCCTGCGGGTTATAGTCACTGTCGTGCACACCACAACTCGTGTCGCCCAAACCCGGGGCATAACCGTCTTCCGTGCCTGCCTGGCAATGCAAACCGCCGGAGTTATAGAACTGAATAATCCGCAATAATTCAGATAAGTCAATGATGCCATCACCATCCTGATCTGCGGTATGGATTCCATCCTCCACTTGGCCTTCCAAAACACCTTCCTCAACACCTTCGCCTTCCACTTGGCCTTCCAAAACACCTTCCTCAACACCTTCGCCTTCTATCTGGCCTTCTATCGCGCCTTCTTCAACGCCTTCGCCTTCCTCCTGGCCTTCCAAGACACCTTCCTCAACGCCTTCACCTTCCACTTGGCCTTCAAAAACACCTTCCTCAACACCTTCGCCTTCCACTTGGCCTTCAAAAACACCTTCCTCAACACCTTCGCCTTCCTCCTGGCCTTCTAGCACGCCTTCTTCAATGCCTTCACCTTCCACTTGGCCTTCCAAAATACCTTCTTCAGCGCCTTCACCTTCCACTTGGCCTTCCAAGACACCTTCTTCTACGCCTTCACCTTCCTCCTGACCTTCTAATACGCCTTCTGCCACACCTTCGCCTTCAAGTTGTCCTTCAACAACACCTTCTACGACACCTTCACCTTCCACGGCGCCTTCAACATCGCCTTCAATCTGACCTTCCGAAGGATTCGGCGTCAAAGCAATAAACACATAGTCAGCACGGCCAAGACCAGCCCCAACAGTGGCGCTGAACTCCGAAAGATTGTCAAGACTGTCCCCATCGGGATCACCTTGAGCGGAGAAGGGTTCTCCTGGGGCTTTAACCGTCATTAAGGCCACATCATACTGCCCGATCAAACCAAGTGTTTTTACTGTGTTTTGCATCTCGGTGCTGATAGACAATAACGCTACAACAACATGCTCAACATCTTGAATCAAACCATAATTGGGTTCCGTGCGCAACATATCCAAATTGGAAAGATACGTACATACCGTGGGATCCGGGTCCGGCGCTCCAGCCCGGCACAATACCGCCTGGAACAACGCCACTTCCCAGCTATCCGGAATTATCGAATTATCTATATCCGAAATGGTCCAGTCGATTTCGATACTCAATAACGATGAAAGCTGCACATAGAACGCAGTTCCTTCCGCATCAAAGTCGGGACAGGTGTCCAATATACATCCTTCACCTTCAATCGTGCCTTCGGTTTGCCCTTCAACCGCGCCTTCCTCTGCACCTTCCCCTTCGGTTTGCCCTTCCACCGCGCCTTCCACAACGCCTTCGCCCACGGGATTCACCATAACCGTTGCAGTGTCAGAAATCAGTTGCGCCGATGTGCCGCCTTGCACTCCCGTAATCACGCACCGGTAATTTCCGCTATTGGCTATAGTGGCATTTAGTATTTCGATCCCGGAAGCATTAATGCCCAGGCTAACAAAACCGCCGCCGCTGTCCATTTGCCAGTCGAAACTCGGGATGGCTTCGCCGCCTGTCACATTTACCATCAACGTAATTCTTTCGCCTTCCGTATACGTGCCGCCTGACGGCTGCGATATAATCTGGAATTCGACCGCATTTACTGCCAACGCCGCCAAATCCGACCTGCGCGTCCACAAGCCATCGCAAATCGTGGCCGTGTATGAGCCTGCATTAGCGGGCACCGCATACGGGATCGTGAAATCACGACTCATGGCCACATTTCCCAACACCTCAAACGATTCCGCATCCGTCAGATCCCAAAAATACAACACGGTGCCGCCATCCTGGCCGCCCACATGCGCAATGCTCATGCTTACAGGATCGCCCGCATTCACTGTCTGCGAAAGCGGCTGAAGCGTGATCTCCAACGGCGGGTCAACAATACCTTCATTCAGCATAAACCCCTGCCGGTCTCCACCCGCGTTTACATAAGAGGTTCCGTTTGCCGTGACATCGCCATTGAGATCGCCTACAGCCCCCAGAATCGCAGACTGACACGAATAATTCGTGCACGAGAAATTATTGATAAACGTATTCACGCCCGTGTCAATATCCGACCCGGCAATAATGATATTCACATCAAAACCGCTGATTGTAACGGTGAAGTTAAGGTCTGGAGCCCCTTTTACACTCTTGGCAACAGGTTTTTCATATCCCTCCCAATTGATCTCCTCGTTGATCGCTAAATCCTGAAGGGCTCCCGCACTTTTCAAGTTCGCCAGAATCTCCGGCAATTTATCCACTATAAAGCGCTCAATAATGACCCCTATCATGCTCCGCAGGTGCTCCACGCTGGTAGCATCGCCAATGGTCATGTAGCCCGATATCAAATCTAGCAATCCTTCTTTGAATACCGGACTCTCATCATTCAACAACTCCCATAAGCTCGGTATGGTTTGTTCCCCAACAAACGGCAATGAAATCGAGCCGCCCGTGGTCAGCGGACCATCATAAATTTTTATGCCGAACACTTTCCCCTGTACCCGCGGCAAAGTAAACTCTATTGTGCTCGTATAGGCGCGGTTGGAGGCAAACGCGCTTCGCACCGTATCAATATTTTCTTGCGGGACACCAGTTAACGAAGTGGGCGTTCCATCCAACACTGCTGCAAGAAAATCAAAATGATCATCATCCATAATTCCATTGGCATCATTATCCAGATCAACAAAGTACGGACCTTGCTGATATAACACATCATCCCACCGGCTATCCGTAAACCACGTGGGCAAGAACGTTTGCATTACCACGGCAAAGGAACCGAGTGTAAAGTCATAGTCTTTCTGCCCGGAAGGACACTGCGCCTGTGAAACAGAAGACATAAGAAAACCAACGCACAGAATCAACCCGCCTGTGAAACAGACAAATGAATTACGATAACGATACTCCACGGAAATACCCTCCTCAGTTTCATAGAAATTTTCAAATGAGTACTATTACGATAATTTGCAATATTTTATCATAATTCATTGTTTTGAGCAAAAAAATTAAAAAATACCAAAATTTGCTTGACTCCGCAATATGAAAAACATATACTGACTGAACATCAGTCAATATAGGAGCTGGCTCGTGAGGATATCCAAAAATAAAGAAGAACGGCGTCAAGAACTTATCGATGCCGCGGAACGCTTATTCTTGGAAAATGGATATACAGGCACCAGCGTCAACGACATTGTACGCACGACAGGTGTCGCCCAAGGCACTTTTTATTACCACTTCAAATCCAAAGAAGATATTCTGGAAGCTATCGTCCATAAAACCGTCCAAACGCTGGAAGTGCAACTGAGGGAGATTGTCGAAAAGACCGGCATACACCCGGCCAGGCAACTGCAAGAGTTATTGGCCGCCTTGTTTGAATTTGTGCTTGCACACCGGAGCCTTATTACATTCGTCCACCTTGATTCAAACGCACTATTGCACCATCGCCTGATGGGCACGACGGCGCGAATTATACAACGCCATCTTCTGACATTGGTGGAAAGAGGGATTAAAGAAGGCTGCTTCCACGTCTCCAATCCCGAGGATGCCATTAATTTCTTTTTAGGCGGGGTGACCGGCGTTTTACATGTGCCCAGCCTGAGCGAGGATCCCGTGCAGTTACAGCGATTTCGTGCAACCGCCGAAATCGCACTAACCCGCATCTTAGGCCAAAACGAGGTCTTCACCCCATAATTCTTAAAATATTCAAAAGCAAACGTATTATCACAAAATTGACTGAGAGTCAGTCAAGAAAGGAAGAAGATATGACCCCGCCCTATGCCATCGATAATGAAATGTACAAATACAAAGGACATGTCTGGTGGGACGACAATGAGAGTCCAGCCACTCTGCGGTTCTTTATTAATCCCATTCGCTTCGCCTATTTCCTGCGCATTTTAGATGTACACAGGGGAATCAATTACTCCTTAAACACAGTCCTGGACGTGGGATGCGGAGGTGGATTCCTCACCGAGGAGTTTGCCAAAGCAGGCTATTCCGTCAAGGGTGTTGATCCCGCGGAAGAATCATTGGATTGTGCGCGCAACCATGCCTTGGAAAATGGTTTAAACATCGATTATCGAGCGGGGTGTGGCGAGCACCTCCCCTTTCCAGACGCCTCTTTTGATATCGTGCTCTGCTGCGATGTGCTCGAACATGTTGATGATATCCAGGTAGTGCTGCAGGAAATATCCAGGGTGCTCAAGGACGGCGGTCTTTTTTTCTACGACACGGTTAATAGAACCTGGGCCAGTTATTTTATCGTCATTAAAATTCTGCAAGATTGGCCGTTTACCGCGCAGCACGAGCCCCGCAGCCATGTATGGGAAATGTTTGTTGCCCCGGAAGAGCTTTGTGCCGCAATGGCCTCTGCCAAACTAATCCATAAGGAACAACGGGGATTATCCGCCAGGGGAAGCATGATCCGGAATCTGATCAACCTGCGCCGGCGCGTGCAGGGCAAAATCTCCTTCCGAGAATTGGGTGAACGCTTAAAATTCCATGAAAGCAGCGATCTCCGTGTTTCCTACATGGGCTATGCGGTAAAAGCGGCTTCTGAAGAATCAGATCGGGAACGCGCCTTTCGCAAACTGGGCCAACGCCTTGGTTTTAATAAATCAGGAGATCAATTATGAAACCTGGGCAGCATCGTGATCACCTAAACCGTTCATTATTACTTGCGTCGATAGCAATCCTCGCCTCCGGATTACTCCTCTTCACCCAATTTCATATCGGCCATGGGGCGCACGCCATCGTATTTGCAAGAATCTCCAAGGCGTACTGGCGGGACTTACACCGCGTTGCCGCGCTGTTCTTTTTGTTCTATAGTGTGCATCATCTGCACATTCACTGGCGCATCATTAAACGCCACCTGGCGCGGTTTAAACTGTTGCAGGGACAGGTTCTCTTATTGTTTCTGTTCTCCATCGTATTGATTACTGGATTGATTGGCTGGCTAGTGCTCCCCGGCGGTTACAATCCGGAATATACGCCAAGGCATCTTTGCATCGATATACACAACCTTACAGGTATCCCGCTTACCCTCGGGCTCTTCCTTCACCTGCGCCGCCGGTGGCGATTGTTATGGTTGCCAAACCGGCCCAGAGTAGGGAAGGCTATTCCCTCCGAAACAAAACCGTCCGGATCATAGTCCCATCAATTAAAATAATGATGCCCGCACGGAGGTGTGTTGTAACATATCCTGCCGCCAAATGTAGAGCAACATGGAGGATAACTGTGCGGTATTTACAACCAAGGGGACGGATGATTCACCGGATCGCGGGCATATACACTGTGCCGCGTCTGTGGATAGTGTGCGCCTTCCTCTTTGGCGGCGCTTCGGCCTCGGCGGTAAATACACCGGATTCCAAAACAGTTCCCTCGGCGTCCAGGCAAAATGGCGCATGTCCTCTCCCCAAACACCCGGAAAATAAAAAAAACCCGCCGCACAAAGTAACCGTTCAACATAAAACCTGGGAATTTGATAAGTCGGCCAGCGGGTGGTTTCCTGTCGAATTCACCGGAAGCGTCGCTACGGAATTGGGCGTAATCACCAAGAGGCTGCGTTTGAAGGATATTCTCGAAGGAACCCGCGGCGGGGTGCTCCTGCATTTTACCGCGCGGCGGGGATGTCTCGGGGTCAGCGCCGATCTTTGTTATGGGAACATCCAGGACACCGGACACACCTCCTACTCGCCGTACTATGGCGCCTATTCCCTGCCGCTCTTAGACAGCATCCAGTGCAGCATCACCGATCTCCAGGCCTTCTGGCGTGTTGGAAATGAAAAAGCGAGCTTCGACGTGCTTGCAGGGTTCCGCCTTCTACAAGTCCGCTCGCACTTCGCCATGGATGTGGGATATATCGATTGCGACAAGGATTTTTACGATCCTTTGATTGGCGGTATGCTCCGCTTCTGTCTGTCCGATGTATGGAGTATTTCAGCCCGCGCGCGGTTTAGTGGATTTGGCATAGGGTCTGAACTTACCTCTGATCTCGAAACCCATCTCTCCTGCCGCATTTCTGAACATATGGAGTTTTTCATTGGGTATCGGTTCATAGATTTTGAATACCGGCAAGAAGCCGCAGGGTTCTTCGTTCCCGGGGTCTGGCATTATCCGCTCCCGCAAATGCTCTACGAACAATTTAATATCCAAGTGGACTGCACGATCCACGGCCCCACCGCCGGGTTTTCCTTGCGTTGGTAACCCGCAGTGTAAATGCTGTTAAAAACGTTGTGTGTTATTTTAAGGTAAGCACCACTGTCGCGATGCCCCGTGCGGGCACGGTCACTTTGCCGCCGCCTTCAATCGCTTTTCCGTTCTGACCAAGCAGGTCCGTGAGTAAGATAGCTTTCGGCGTAATGCCGCGAAGATTCACCGGCGTCCGCGCCGCTTCCCTGCTCGGGTTGTACAACCGCACGAGCACGCCCCCTTCCACCGGCAACAACTCGCTTAACACGATTGGCCCCTTGTCCAGTGCGGCAAAGGATTGTTCCGCCGCACCGGGTGAATCCGCAGCAACTGCGCCGGTGCGTCCTGGCGTCATATCAAGCACACGCGCCCAGCCAAACCGAGTAGCGGTCACGGGATCGAAGGGCGCATTGGACAGTTTTACGGAATACGCGCACCGGATATCGCCGCCCTGAGATGCTTTGTAGTTGGTGTGCCAGTAATTATTGAATGCATACGCATACAACACGTGCCGGTTGCCGTTGATGCGGCCCGGCCACAGCCCGCGGTTGACATCGCCCACGCAGAACAGCGGCGTGTCCGGCGAAGCAACATACGCCGAGCCGGTTGCATTGCCCGCCGCCGCAAAGGTATTCACGCAATACCATTCCCGGCATGCCCCCGGCATCTGCTCCGTATCCGCCTCCACCATCCCATAGGGCAATTCCATAAACGCCCGCGCTTCATCCGGCGCGTTCAAACCGAACGGGAACACAAAATAGCCCGCTTCCTTCTCCAGCGTTTCCTGCTTGTGAAGGACATTTACCACATCAAGTGTCCCATCTGCATGAAACACCACATCGGTATCCACCGCCGATACGTTCGCACCGCTCCTCTGTATATGCAATACCGCTCGCGCGGGACCGTTCTCCGCCAAGCTCACCGATGCCGTTTCATGCGTGATGAATTGCAGATCCGTGCATAACGGCGAATTCGGATGCACCATCGAGCTGCTGTTCGTGCCGCCCTTCACATATAAAAACTGATTGAGTGTATACCCTGCCTTCGGGTCCACCCACTCTTTCCCAGTCGCGATCTCCGTAATCCGATCCAGTCCGCCCGTCTTCGGGTCGATATGAATCTCATAGTTCGCCGTCTTCCACGTGTAGTCATCGCCCGCCTGGCTCAGCAGCGCCTTGCCAGCCTCGCCGTCCGCCTCCACCGCATACACGCGATAACCCATCGCTGGAACTTTCGCCGCCATAAAACACACCCCGCCATCCGCCGTGGATTGCGCCGGAACGCTTTTACCCGTGGCTGTATCGCGTACCGATTTCCCTTTCGCACCCGCAGGCAGCGTCACCACAATATCCCGCGCCCACGAAAACGGATTGGACACCAGCAGCGAGTTCCCATCCTTGCTTTTTCCCGCATGCGCCAGCCGGCGAAGCGCATCCTCGCCCCGCGCGCCCCACGCCCGGCCTTGTTTCAACGAACGATCCGCATAGGATGCCTTCCGCACCCACTGTCCCGCCGTCTGCGGATTATTCGGATCGCTAATGCTCACCGCCGAACCCCAGGTGTGTTCATCGTAATACAAAATCTCTTTCCACGTTCCCGCGTAGGTATCCAGCGTATCCCCGCTCTTCTTGTTCCGCGCCCCCGCCAGCGTCAGCCATTTTTCCGCCGTGCACAGGTCTGCTTTCGCCCACCGCGCCATGGAAGTCTCCAGCGCCGATGACGCCGCACCGTCTTCCCAGAATACCCCCATGTCACCGCGGTACACCGGCAGGTCATTCCCAAAGTTCTCCTCCACATACCGGAAGTAATCGCTCGGCGTCCCGATAACCACCTGCGGGAAATCCCACGTGCGGTTCCACTCCGCCGCCACTTCCGCGTAATGCGGATTCATCACCGTATTGTCCACGAACCCGCCATTAATAAAGACCGCATCCGACGGATAGTCCGGACGCATAAACCGGCCAAGAAATCTCGGCAACGCCTCCTCCATCGCCGCCACGCTGTTCTGCATGTTGATCTGGCAAACCTGGAAATAGGTCCGCGTCAGCAGCGCCAATACCCGCGAACCATCCGGCGCTTCCCACCAGAACGGCGATTGATTCATCTCCGCATCCGCATGCGAAAACACCGGCCCGCGGTCCTCGTTGATTGCCTCCGCGAAATACCGCACGCCCGCGGCCTTCAGGAACATCGGCAGCGTTCCCACCGACGTCGGCACGTCATTCAGCGACGCCATATCCACCGCCACGCCCAAACTCCGCCCGTACGTCTGCGCGGGCCGCAATAGCCACATCATTTCCTCGCCCGAACACAACCCAGTCAGCATGTTCAGATACAGCGCCGTCAACCCCATTTTCTGATCGCGGATGGCCTGCTCCAGCGCAGGCACGGCCTCCGGCTTCAATTCCTTGATCCAATCCGCCTGCGCGAACACTTCCAGGTTATATTTGAAATCCGGATTCGTCTTCGACGTCTCCAGGGAAATCATCGCGTTGTTCACGTGCAATTCCATGCACTTTTCCTGCAAATCCGTGTACCCGATATCCGTATGCGTCGACGCCGCCACAAACAGTTTCAACGGCTTCTCCACAGCCGCATCAAATTCCGCTTCCTTTGTTGCCTCTCCCACCGTCAACTGTACCCGCTGCTTTCCCGCCGCCGCGAATGGCGTCACCAGCAGGAAACACGCCTGCACCCCCGGACGCAACTCCACGCTCTGCTCCGAACCCGCAACCTCCTTCAAGCGCAATTGTCCCGTGCCTTCCAACCCCACATTCTGCACTTCCACACGAACCGCCTGTTTCAATACGCCATCCACCTTTTTAAACATCGGCGTGCACATCGCCGCAATCCGCGTCACCTCCGGCGCACTCGGCAATCCTGCCTCCAACGTTACCGCGTCATACAGCAACCACGACCCGCTCGTAGTTGTCAGGGTAATCGTGTTCATGCCCTTGTGCAGCCATTTCCCCGGGAACACAAACGGCTGCGCCAGTGGCCGTCCCGCCTTCGCATTTGTCAGCGATGCATCCCCCGCTCCCGCCGGCAGTTGAATCGCCGGGCATTCCTGATCATTCACTTTCACCGACAACACTGGCGGTGACCCGCCCTGTGTATCCGACAAATACACCATCAGGCGGCACGCGTCCTTCACTTTCTTCTTCACCTTGAACTCCACCACGAACGGATGCGTCTTGCTTCCCGCCCAATCATCCGCAGGACCCGGCTGAATAAAAGGCCACTCCTTCCGCGCCACGCTTTTGCCCGCCACATACTTCACATCCTGCGGAAACGCCGCCGAATACTCCCCATGCGCCCCCGGAATCGCAAACTCCCGGTAGCTCCCATCATTATGCCCGATGCTCCATATCGTCCCCGCCCCCGCCACACCCGCCAGCATCATGCCCAACCCTGTCACAACCGCCACGATTCCTACGCGCATAACGTTCATCCTTTCACTCCGAAGCCGGTCCCGGAGTCTCATTGAACCCAAGCTTTTCGAGAACACACCCGGCAATTATACATAATGCCTCTTCCGAACCCACACCCCCTTCCCCTAATCTCATCGGTATCGCTATCGGGTTAATGGTTCGAATGCATAGGGTTCCTTAGGCTTATAGGTCCAATTTCTTCTCTACCCTCCGCTTCCAGCCTGATTTCATCGGTGGTTCCTTCATCAGGATACCACCCTCTGGTTGTGGCTACGCCGCGCTGTGCTTTTCTTCATCCCTTTTCTTCGCGGCGATCAAGAGCGTCAGAAGCGCCAGCATTGTTATAAGAAAATCGCCCCCCAATCCCTGAGCCGGTCCACCGGGGTGATATGTGCCAGCCGCACACGCACACTGTGGCGTTTCTCCCTCGCCTTCGCCCTCATTCTGGCCTTCACCTTCCTGCGTGGCGGAACGGTGCAGGGGAATATTGAGTGTGGTTGTTTCGCCGGATGGCAACACCACCGTTCGCGAGTCCTCCTGATACTCTGGCGCCGTAACGGACACCCCATACGTCCCGGCAGGCACGCTGACAAAGGTATAGACGCCGTTGATATTTTCGGTAACGGACATTCCAAGAGGACTAATCGTCACGGTGGCGTTCACAATAGGCGTGTGCTCCCCGCTGTCCGCGTCCCATACACTGCACACCAGCGTGGCGGCCAGAATGCCCGCCTTGGTCACCGCGGTGCTTTTGACGGCTGCGATGTTCAAATTGCCGTCAATGGCGTAAATGTCCACTTGATAGGTTCCGGGTTCGTCAAATTGATGGAACGACCCCGTGAACGATCCATCGCCACCGGGATTTAAATCAAAGCCCGGCAGTTCCAGAATGGTCTTGTTCTCCTTCTTGATCCCGCCGGGGGGGGTAATAACCCCCCAGACGCGGGCGATGGCCAGCCGGTCATCCACCACGCCGCTGGCGGAAAAAAGGGCCGTGGTTTGGTCTTCCGCAAGCTCCTGCGGAGGCGAAACGGCGGCCATTGTCGGAAACTCGTCAAAGGTCGGAATGCCGCTTGTGATCGCCACACCGGCCGCCAGCGCATAGTCTTCCGGTTCGTTCGCCACACCGTTGCCATTCGCATCCAGTTGCGGATGCTGATACGCCACCGAACCGCCCATGGCGTCACGCGCCGCATCGAACGCGTCTTGAACATCCTGTCCATTGAAAAGACCCAGCCAGAAATAGTTCGAGAAGGACAACGTGCCATTGGTGACAAAATACGCCTCTTCATTGCCCGATGCGCTCGTGAGGACAATGCGTTTCTTGCCGGACACTCCCGTAAGGTTCGTCAGAATGCTTCCCGCATTGCTCGCATCGTACACCACCACTACGGAACCGGGCAACGAAGACTGCAACGTGTCCAGCCATCCGTCCAATTGAACAGCCGATACGGTTTCCGCCGGATTGATCTGAAAACCTGCTTCCCCGCCAGGCCCCACAAGATACACAATCGCCCTTTCGGCTTGATCTTCCATTGCCCAACTCGTGATGGCCTGCTCAAGGTTTACGGCGGTTGCATCCCCCGCCACTTCCTCCGTATTGGCGTCATTGTCCAGGTCCACGGTCCTGTCGGAACTCAAATAATGAATGTCTTCAGGAGCGAATCCCTGATGCCTCAAGGTGTGGTAGGCAAAATTCGCGAGCATTTGCGTCGGCGCCCATAATCCGCCCCCTGCATCGGCGCCGCCGCCCGCCACGAGTACTGCCCGGTTCTTTGTGTCTGCTATCACCGGACGAAACGCCTGCACACGGTCATTGCTCGTGTCCGCCACAAAAATACGACCATCCGCACTTAGGGCAATCCCTCTCGGTTCGCTGAATTCCCCGCCGGTCTCTCCCGCACGGCCCAGCGAGTACAGGAAATCCCCTTCCGGCGTAAATACCTCCACACGTGCGATGCCCACATTATCGGTATCCACCACAAAGAGATTGCCACTGCTGTCCACGTCAATCCCATGCGGGCCGGCAAGCTGTCCCGATCCCTCGCCGAGTTCGCCCCACTGAAGCAGGAAATCCCCCTCGCTCGTGAACTTCTGCACCCGCGCATTCTCCGCGTCCGTCACGTACACATTATCCTCTGCATCAATCGCAATATCCCGGGGGCCTGCAAACTGAATGGGGTCGTCCGGATGCTCCGCGCTCGGCCCGCCATGGCCGAACTGCCCCCATACCTTCAGGAGTTCCCCTGTCGGCGAATATTTCAACACCCGGTCCACGCGGGCCGCCTCAGGATCACTTCCCGAATCGGCAATGTACACATTGCCCTCGCTGTCAATCGCAATCCCGCACGGATTGGAAAAATTCTCTTCATTGCCCCATTGTCCCGCCAGGGCGCCGTCCAATGTGAATTTAAGGATGGGCTCCCCTTCATTTCCCTGATTGGACACGTAGACGAAACCTCCTTCATCCACCACAATGCCCACCGGAGCCATGCCCCGGTCAGGCTCAAAATCTCCCGTCAAACGCCACTCCCGCTCGTACTCCCCGGTTTCCGAAAACACCTGTACGCGAAGATTTTCCGTATCCGCCACATACACCTTCCCCGCAAACGAAATGTCCAGGGCTTCAGGACGTCTGAACATCCCCGGCACACTCCCTGCCGTGCTCCACTGCGTCACAAACCGCCCGTCCGGTGAAAACTTCTGAACACGGTCCGCTGCGATCTCCGCCACATACACGTTCCCGGTGGAATCGACCCCGACACCACCGGGACTCGCAAGCGATTCAATGCCCCAGCTTGCATCCAAAACACCCTCTGGCGTAAACCGCAGAACTCGCCCGTTATATAGCTCCGCGACATACACGAAACCACTGGCATCCACGGTCATCCCTGCGGGTCCGTAAAATCCTGACGCCCCCTCCGGCGGCGCGGGCGCCGGAATATCAAACAGCCACTGCCCCTCCGGCGTGTACACCTTGACCCGGTTGCCCAAAACATCCGACACATAGACCCGGCCGTTCGCACCCACGTCAATCCCGTTGCGTTCCGCGCCTTCCTGACTCGACGGCCCTTCATCCCATTGACGAATAAACTGACCAGACGCATCATATTGCTGCACCAGAATCCGGAACCGGGCCACCAGATAAATATCCCCGTTCTCCGCCACGGCCACATCCGACGGCCACACTTCCTCCGATTCCCCTTCTCCCGGAACATCCACCGTTACGATGGAAAGGACCAGCGCACCCGCGGTGTCGTATTTTAAAATGCCTTCCTGATCCGCAACATACAGATTCCCCGCCGCATCCGTTGTCAGCCCGAAAGGATAGCCCACCGCCAGATTCGTAATAAGCTGACCATCCAGCGTGAACTTCTTCACCCGCCCGTTCAGGCTGTCCGATACATACACCACATTCCCCCGCACGGCCACATCGATGGGATCGTTAAAAAACCACGGCTGCGACAGCATCGGCCACATCCGCTCGAAACGATAGGGGGGCGCTTGCTTGCTGGCAGCGAAGGAAAGCGGCGCCGCAAAGAGCGCTATACACGCCACCACAAAAGAAACACGCAGGCTGTTTGCCCTTAACCGGCTCATGCACATGCACCTTCTCGCGCCCTCTCCGGGCACATTGAAGACACTCCATTATGAATTTGCCCCCGCAACCTTGTCAATGCCCTCTCCCACGGATTTATCACAAGGTGCACTTATCCCAGCAAGCGGTGTATGCTCCAACGGTGGGTGAAGCCCAGCGAAACTCACCACCAAGAAAACAGAAGGATTGTACTCTATGATCAGTACTGTCGGATTGCTCATTATGTCCGGGATGCTTCTTGCCGCCGAGCCCGTCTCCATCGGCTCCCGTTTGGAATTGATGATCGACGATTATCTGATCGAGCACATGTCCGGCGGCGCCACCCTGCGGCTGCATCCCCCCACTCCCCAGGAAATCGTGCTTGTGCATGACGCCCCGTGGGAAGGAAACTCCTGTAATTACTACTCCGTCTTTCAAGACGGCGATCTCTACCGCATGTATTACCGCGGGAGCGGACAAACACTCAAAGGAGAAGCGGCGGATCATGAAATGACTACCTGTTACGCCGAGAGCCGCGATGGCATCCACTGGACCAAGCCCAGCCTGGGTCTCTTCGAATTCAACGGCTCCAAAGACAACAACATCCTCTGGATGGGCGGTTCTTCACACGATTTCACTCCGGTGAAAGACACCAACCCAAACTGTCCACCCGAAACGAAGTATAAATGCGTCGGCGCAGGCGATGGCGGCTTACTGGCGTTTCAATCCCCGGACGGCATCCACTGGTCGCCCATGAACGACGGCCAGCCCGTGATTACCAAGGGAGCGTTCGATTCTCAGAACATGGCATTCTGGGATGAGACCCGCAAGGAATACCGCGTGTACTTCCGCGACTTCCGCGACGGGCTCCGCGATATCCGCACCGCCACTTCCCAGGATTTCATCCACTGGACCGATGGTCAGTGGCTTGCCTATCCCGGCGCACCCGCCGAACAACTCTACACCAATCAGATCATCCCCTACTACCGTGCCCCCCATATCTTCCTCGGATTTCCCACGCGCTACGTCGACCGGGGATGGACACCCTCCGTCGAGGCCCTCCCGGAACTGGAACACCGCCGCATGCGCGCCGCTCTGTCCCCGCGCGAAGGATCCGCGGTCACCGACGGCCTGTTCATGACCAGCCGCGACGCCGCCATCTTTCACCGCTGGGACGAGGTATTCATTCGGCCCGGTCTGCGCACCAAGGACAACTGGACCTACGGCGACAACTACCAGAACTGGGGCATCGTGGAAACCAAGTCCGCAATCGACGACGGAATCACCGAACTCTCCGTGTACGCCACCGAAAGCTACTGGACCGGCAGAAGCTGCCAACTTCGCCGGTTCACCCTGCGCATGGACGGATTCGCCTCCCTCCACGCCCCCAGAAGCGGCGGCGAAATCATCACCAAGCCCATCCTCTTCGACGGCAAAGACCTTGTACTGAATTTCTCCACCTCCGCCGCTGGCAGCATAAAAATCGAGATCCAAAACCCTGACGGCGCACCCATCGACGGATTCCGCCTCGAAGACGCCACCGACCTTTTCGGCGATCACCTCGAACACATCGTCCCCTGGAAAGATCACCGCGATCTCTCCGCCCTCGCCGGAAAACCCATCTGCCTCCGCATTGTCTTTAACGACGCCGACCTCTACGCCCTCCGCTTCAAATAGAAAGCGCCATCCTGAATTCGAGATCACCCCAACTATCCTTCGTTGCATTAACTGCAGAGTGCGCCCTCACACCGATTTTCTAATCGCAAAAGACGAGTGAAAATTCCCAACGGGAATTCGATAATGTCAGCCCAGACATTTTACTATCCACTTACAACATCTTTAAATACGGTATCCACCATGGTTTCTCCGAATGGAAGGCAAACATGGTGTTAGGCACATTTTTCCACCCTCGACCCACGAACCTCCATGTATTCTCCCGTTCTTCCTATACACCAAAGGTGTATTTCGACAGTAGCCGGGGGTTGAGCGTCAGCGATACCCCCGGTAAAGACCCGAAAAAATCTACCCCGGCAGGAGATGAGATTTACTATATCCCCGATTTCATGCGTTCCAGAGTGTTCTCTTTTTTGCGCTTATGCATGGGAACCTGTCAGGATAGAGACATGAATAAGCCTAAATCTACACACAAAAAGTCGTCTTGGGCATGGAACCCTGCGCCGAAGAAACTGTCCCTTGCCTCCAATGAAATTCATGTGTGGATCAGTTCGCTGGAGGTGCCGGCGGAGACTGAGCGGCGGCTGATGGCATACGTGACGCCCATGGAATTTGCGCGAATGCATTACCAGAAAAACCCGCAGAAGAAGCGGCAACAGGTATTGTCGCATGCGATGCTGCGGATAATTCTGTCGAAATATGTAAATATCGGACCGGCGGAAATGGTATTTGTCCGTTCGGAATCGGGCAAGCCCGCGCTGGATGCCACACTTGGCAAAACAGTCTCCTTCAGCATGTCGCATTCGGGAGGATATGCCGCATATGCGGTGACGAAAACATTTAACGTGGGGGTGGACGTGGAGCGTTTGGATGAGAAGCGGCGGTATGAAGTCATTGCCGGGCGTTTTTTTTCAGAATCGGAGAAAGCACATCTGACTCAGAGGTTTCTGGACGAACGGCTGCGCATGTTCTACCGGCTCTGGACGGCGAAAGAGGCGGTGTCCAAGGCGGTGGGCACGGGGCTTTCGTATCCCCTGAGCCAATACGAGATCGCGCTGAATAAACAGGGCGTGCTGGCCGTAGCCGCGTTGAACGGGGATACTTCCGCCGCATCGCGTTGGTCGCTCCGTTCGTGGGATTTGGACGGATACGCCGTGGCATGCGCCGTGGAGGGGCATCCGCGCACATGGGTGGGCTATTCCCTATCGGAGCGCGATTTAGGGTAGAATACCCACTCACCCATTATCTTTGGAGGAAAACCATGAGTGCACTTGGAAAACAAATTCGACTGAACCGTATATTCAGTCATCCCAGCGGGAGGATTTTATCAATAGCGGTGGACCATCTCGTGAACTATGCAATCGGGATGCCGGACGGCCTGAAAAACCTTGATCGGACGGTAGAACAGATCGTCGAAGGCGGGGCAAGTTCCATCACGATGCTGAAAGGTTCCGCGGTGCGGTATATGGGCAAGTTTGCGGGACGCATTCCGCTGATTCTTCAGCGGATGGCCATCCGCACGAATGCCCCCGCCATGGAGGAACTGGTAACGGTGGAGGAGGCACTGGCGCTGGGCGCGGACGCGCTGGCGGTGGCGGTGTATGTAAAGACGCAGAATGATCTCCCCGCATATAAGCAGTTGGCGGACGTGGTACGCGAGGGCGAGCGGTTCGGAATGCCGATCATCACGCACATCTATCCGCTGGCATATGACAACGGCAAGGCGCAGATCAGCAACTCCCCGGAGGACATCTTTTACGCCGTGCGCGTGGCCTCGGAAATGGGCGTCGATGTGATCAAGACGCCCTATACCGGCGATGTGGCCTCGTTCCACGACATCATTTCACTGGCGCCGGTGCCGGTGGTGACGGCAGGCGGCCCGAAATGCGATACGCTGGAAGAAGCGGAAGCAATGATCCGCGACGTGGTGAAAAGCGGCGCCGCAGGCTCGACAGTCGGACGGAACGTCTGGGGATTTTCGGACATCGCCGAAGCCATCCGCCGGCTGAAAAAAGCCATGTTCGAAACCGAATAGCCGGATATTACCAATGGTCATGCCTATTGACCATATTCCCGATTGGGAACGGCGTCTCGCGCGCCAGGACGCGTTCTGGGATCGCGCGATACTCGATCGTCCCGTGGTGATCACGCAATGGCCAAAGAAATGCCCAGTGCATCCCGGACCAACGGCCAAAAGCTACGCCACGCATCGGGAGCGCTGGATGGACACGGAGCGGGTGGTGGAGGAAGCGATGGCCGCCGTGATGAACACGGAATACGGAGGCGACGCATTGCCGATCGCATGGCCGAACCTGGGACCGGAGGTGTTCAGCGCATTTTTCGGCCAGGAAATGGAATACACGGAAACCACGTCGTGGTCGCGGCCCGTAATCGAGAACTGGGCGAATACGGATCATATCCGGTTTTCCGAAGACAATTTTTATTGGCGCAAACTCCGCGAGATGACCGATGCGCTGCTGGACGCGGGCAAGGGCCTCTATTATGTCGGCATGACCGACATGCATCCCGGCGGAGACGCCCTGGCGGCATTTCGTGATCCCATGGCACTGAACACCGACCTGCTTTTGTATCCAAATGAAATCAAAGCGATGCTGGCAAAGGTCACGGAAGCTTTCTTCCAGATATATGACTTCTATTTCGAGAAATTGAGTGCGGCGAACCAGGCAGTGACCACATGGCCGGGCATCGTCTCCTCAAGAAAATGGCACGTGCCGTCGAATGATTTTTCATGCATGATCTCGAAAGAGATGTTCGATGAATTCTTCCTGCCGGGGATTGCCGAAGAATGCCGCCGCCTGGACGCGTGCATCTATCATCTGGATGGGCCCGGCGCCCTGCGGCACTTGGACAGCCTGCTGGCGATCCCGGAACTCAACGCAATACAATGGGTGTATGGGGCAGGCCATGGCCGGGCCAGCGATTGGATCCATGTCTATAAGCGATGCCAGGCCGCCGGAAAAGGTGTGCAAATTTTCGCTGAATTGGACGAATTGGACACGCTCATGGAAAACCTCCGCCCCGAAGGGGTCTGGCTGAGCGTGAACGTTCAACACCACGATGAGGCGGATTGGGCCATTGCGCGCGCCTGCCGCTGGCGGTAGTGATCCTTTGACTGGATTTTTCCTATGTCCTGGTGGCGCAAGGGTTTGTAAAAAGTATCACAAGCTGTTATAATTTGTAACAGATTGTGATACATTTTATAAAGGAGAGGCAGTTATGTACCCCCGGAACTTACTGGATCAGGTCTTGGCGGCATTGTCTGACACCCCGGTAGTGGTATTAAATGGAGCGCGGCAAACAGGCAAAAGCACGCTGGCAAAGCATCTTTTGGCGCATGCATACCCGGCCGACTACATGACATTAGACGATCTCAGTATTCTCGGGATGGCACGAAGAGACCCTGCAGGATTTCTCGAAGGGCATCGCGGCGCACTGATCGTGGATGAAGTGCAACGTGCGCCTGATTTATTGCTGGCGATCAAAGAAGCAGTGGACCGGGATAGGCGGCCAGGCCGATTTCTTTTGACCGGCTCAGCGCATATGTTGAATCTTCCGCGACTGGCCGATGTGCTGGTGGGCCGAAGCGAATTGCTCACCTTGTGGCCCCTTTCCCAAGGGGAATTGCTGGGGTACAAGGAAGCATTTGTGGACACACTTTTCCGGGATGCATTGCCGGAAATACCACCGTGCCGCACTGCTTCAGCGGATCTATGGACAAACCATATTGTGCCTGGGGGATATCCAGAGGCTATCGCCAGGCAAGAACCCGCACGGCGCAGGGCGTGGTATGAATCCTACCTGAACACGCTGTTGCTTCGGGATGTGCGCGATCTCTCAAATGTCGCCGGCTTGGCCGATTTTCCAAAGTTTCTGGAACTCTTGGCGGCTCGTGCAGGCAGTCTGATCAATTATGCCGATGCAGCCCGCGATGCAGGTCTGAATAAGATCACCTTGAAACGGTATTTCACCTTGCTGCAAGCCGTTTTTCTGGTCCATACCGTCCGGCCATGGTTTACCAACCGGATCAAACGTTTGATGAAATCCGAGAAACTGTATTTGTGCGATACAGGACTGCTTGTTCATCTGTTGGACTTCACGTTTGACCAGCATGCCAGGAATGACAAGGTTCGAGGCGCTATTCTCGAAAATTTCGTGGCCATGGAACTCCTGAAGCAACTTTCGTGGAGCCAGATACGCCCTCGTATATATCATTTTCGCGATTACCAGGGAACAGAAGTGGATTTTCTTTTAGAAACGCCCGGCGGACGGCAATTGGTGGGTATTGAGGTCAAAGCGGCATCCATGGTGAATCCAGAGGATGTCAAAGGGCTGCAGACATTGGCTGAAACACTGGGTGATCACTTCGTGCGCGGGGTTGTTTTATATATGGGGCGGGAAGCTATATCGTTGGGCAAAAACCTGCATGCCTTGCCCATTGAAAGCCTGTGGTTCCCTTGTCCGAAGTGATGTTGTTACGATAGAATATCGTCATTAGATGTTATGGAGAAATAATGTGGCCCGTGCTGTAATACCTCATGTCCAGCTTAATTTGTTTCCTGCTGGTGCAGTTGCGCCTACCCCCGGAAACATGTCATTGACAAATGGGCGTGCCAATAAATTGAGTGTATCGGATAGAGCCTTCCATGATTGGTATCGTTTTGTTCTTTCCTATCCGCCTCATCTGGTGCGTGAATACATAGCGAAATTCGCAGTACCATCCGGGCAGATGGTCTTGGACCCTTTTTGTGGCACGGGAACAACGCTCATTGAGGCAAAAATACTTGGAATTAATAGTATTGGCATAGAAGCCAATCCAATGGCACATTTTGCTTCTAGCGTGAAGACTAATTGGAAAATAAACCCGGATGGATTACGAGAACATGCGGGGTGCGTTGCAGAACAAGCGGAAAACAGTCTGGTTAAAACTTCCGTACTTCGTACGTTGCCGTATGAACAGCATGCCTTGCTCCTCAAAGATTCCATTAGTCCTCGCCCTTTGCACAAAGCACTTGTTCTGCTAGAGACTTTACGTAATCAAAGTGGTTCGACATATATGAATCACGAATTATTAGCGTTTGCCAAGGCGCTGATTGCATCAAGCAATCTTCATTTTGGTCCTGAAGTTGGTGTTACAAAACAAAAGAAGGAAGATGCTCCACTTATAGAGTATTGGATGCAGGAAATTCTAAATATGTCGGAAGATCTTCGAAGCGCTAATGTTAACAAAGCATTTTCGAAGGTAATATGTGCGGATGCGCGGCAAATGGATTCCATTCTGACAGAACGTTCTATAGATGCGGTTTTTACTTCTCCCCCATATCCCAATGAAAAAGATTACTCGCGAACAACCCGTCTGGAGTCGGTTATTCTTGGGTTTGTTCAGGACAGAGCGGGTCTCAAAACGCTTAAAAAAAACTTGCTTCGCTCCAACACGCGAAATGTCTATAAGGGAGACGATGATGAACGTTGGGTTGAACATAACGCATCGGTACAAACCCTCGCAGCACAAATAGAACAACGGCGTATTGATCTTGGGAAAACTTCCGGTTTTGAGCGGTTATATGGGAAGGTGACAAAACTGTATTTTGGCGGAATGGCAAGACATCTGGCTGAATTAAAAGATTTCTTAAAACCTGGTGCCTATCTTGGGTATGTAGTGGGCGACCAGGCTTCCTATTTCCAAGTTATGATTCGCACAGGACAGATTCTGGCCGAGATAGCCGAATCGCTCGGCTATAAGGTGATGGATATCGTTCTATTTAGAACGCGTCTTGCAACCGCGACCAAGCAGCAAATGCGCGAAGAAGTCGTTGTGCTTCAATGGCCAGGAAAGGAACGGGGATAATGGGTAGTGACAAAAATCGCTATGTCCAATTAATCGAACGTATTTTCATGACTAAACACAAAAAGGGGACAAAGGAGGTTTCGTTCGAACGGCAAGACATTATTCAAACCGCACATCAACTGGGAATTCAATTGCCTAAAAATATTGGAGATGTTATTTATAGCTTCAGATACCGTTCAGCGTTACCCGCTTCCATACGCAAAAAAGCCCCTGAAGGCTTGGAGTGGGTAATCCGTCCTTCGGGGAAAGCCCAGTATAAATTTGCATTAACCACCCTGGCTCGAATTATTCCAACTTCTATGCTTGGCGAGACAAAAATCCCGGATTCTACTCCTGGTATAATCACAAAATATGCTATTGATGATGAACAAGGTCTCCTAGCCAAGATTCGATATAATCGACTTATCGATATATTTACCGGCGTTACCTGTTATTCACTGCAAAACCATCTTCGGACGACCGTCCCAACGATGGGGCAAGTTGAAACGGATGAGGTTTATGTAGGCATTGACCAAAGGGGCGTTCAATATGTCTTCCCGATACAAGCCAAAGGTGGTTCAGACCAACTTGGCATAGTCCAGATAGAGCAAGACTTCACCATGTGTGTGGCAAAGTTTCCAGACCTTCTATGCAAGCCGATTGCAGCTCAGTTTATGGAAAACGATCTGATTGCCTTGTTTGCTTTTGAAGAAAATGAAGCGGGTGTCGCAATAGGAATGGAAAAGCATTACCGGCTTGTTCCTCCAGAGGAAATAAAAGAGGAGGATTTAGCTCAGTATCGTTCAAGATGTTTTGAAATACATATCCAAACGTAATATCACAACAGCGGCAGGAACTTGTGGTTGGCTTTGGGGAAGCTGAATGTGCGGAATTCTTTCGGGGCCGCCCATTTCAATTCGGTATGGAACTTGGGTTTCGGTGTGGCGGAATCGGGGAGAGTGCAACGGTAAACACTGAGCGTCACTTTAAAATGGCTGTAGGCATGATTCACCGTGGCGATAAGACCACCGATGCGAACAGAGAGGTCGAGTTCTTCTTTACATTCGCGCTTGAGCGCTTCCTGATGGGATTCCCCAGGGAGCACTTTTCCGCCGGGGAATTCCCATAGTCCGCCCAAAAGCCCTTCCTCGGGGCGTTTTCCAATAAGGTATCGTCCGTCGCGATGGATAGCGGCTACGACAATTTCATAGTGCGGTGTTTCTTTCTTAGCGCGGCGCACGGGACGCTCTTCCTGGACCCCAAGCTTTTCCGCGACGCACTGGGCGGCTATAGGGCATGTCTCGCACAAGGGTTTGCGTGGGGTGCAAATGCGCGCACCAAGCTCCATCATGGCCTGATTGAAATCGCCGGGGTGCTGAGGCGGCACGAGGGATTCCGCAATGCGCCACAGTTCTTTTTCAACAGCGGGCTCATCCACGCAGGCATCGAGATTAAAAAGGCGTGCAAGCACGCGTTTCACATTGCCGTCCACGACGGGCGTACGCTCGCCAAAGGCGATGCTTGCAATAGCGCCTGCGGTATACCGGCCGATGCCCGGAAGCAGGGCGAGAATCTCGGCCTGTTGCGGGAGTTTTCCATGATATTGCGAAGCGATCTGTTTTGCAGCCTTGTGCATATTGCGCGCGCGGGTGTAATACCCCAACCCTTCCCAAAGCTTCAATACGCGATCCTGACGAGCCTTGGCAAGAGCCTGGACGGTCGGAAAGGCGGCGATAAAGCGTTCATAGTAGGGTAAACCCTGATCAACGCGGGTCTGCTGCAAAATGATTTCCGCAACCCAAATCTTGTACGGATCGTTGGTTTTTCGCCAGGGAAGATCCCGCGCATCCGCATGAAACCATGCCAGGAGCGCACGCCGAATACTCTGTGTGTCTTTCATCGTCCGAGATACTTCCGCACTTCTTTAAGAACATCCTCGCGGCCTGCCCAGGGTTTACACACCAACCGCATGTTCAGCGCATATTCCTTGTTAATCTCATAGCGGGGCACGATAAGCTGAAAATCCCACGCAGGGTTTGTGTCGTCGCCGGAAGCTGTTCTCCCGCCGCCGGAGGGCGAATGCGCGAAGCGCACCACCGGGCCCGGCTGAAAAATATACATCAAGACCTGATCCCGCACGCGTCCATAGAAAAAAGGCTCGGAAAATTGGAACAACGAGGAGTTGGCGTAGAGCAAATCATCCGGCTCGGCATAGGGCAATTCAAGGACGTCATTCTCGCCGCGCACACTGCTGGCCACGCCGTGTTTTTGTGTGCACAATTGCACCCATTGCGGTTTATCGAGAGACGAACCCGCCGAAAGAAAGTACATGCTTTTATCCTCAGGCGCGTTGATATATGAAGCCCAAAACACGCCGAAAAAACCGCCTTGAAAGACATCCTTACGCGGGATGCAACGGAACTGCATATCAATATACTGCGGGCCTTTGATTTCAAAGCGCGTCCAGCTTTCAACATTAAAAAACGGAGTTGCAGGTTGATGCAGTTCCGCCGTGGTGTTGTTAATCCGCGCGAAGCTCATAGGCGCGACGCGCGGCTCGAAAAATAGATCGCGATCCGAAAGCCGCGGCCGCGCATCAAAGTAATGCTCAAGGTTCAACCCGGCATAGTCCTGCACAAAGGGGGATTCAGTTGCACCGGGCGCGGTGATACAAAAAACACCGTTATAGCGGGCGTTGTGCTTGTCCATTTGGGCATTGTTGCCGATGATGCACCGCAGGCCTTCGGATTCGAACACGGCATAGTTTTCATTGGCCTCCGCAGCGATCATCGCCAGCAGGATGGCCACAGGCGCCACGCTCATGAGCGCATTTCCTTTCGGTTAAGGGTTTGCTTTTATTTCCGCCAGCCGTTGCTGCAAGTGTTGCGTGGTGATGGATTCGCCCAGCGGCTTCAGCGAACACTGCGCATACAACGCTAACAACCGCGCTTCGTGTTCCGGGCCCATCATGGCATAATCCAACAGGCTCTGCACAACATCCTGCTGTTCCACGCGCGCACTGTTCAAACGGTTTGCAGGTTTTCCTTCCGCGAGCATCGGCATATCCGTCAACTCATGGATGTAGCGCCGCATCAGCCATTCCAGTTTTGCGGCATTCAGTATGGAAGGTGCGGGCGTGGCTTGTTGAAAGTGCGCGACATACGCGCTCGGAGTCATTGACCATTCATGGCTGATATGCGAGGCGCAAGGAGTAGGCGGGCCTTCATTCTGATACAAAAGCGACCATTGGCGGTCCTTGCTCCAGGGCTTTTCTATTTCTTTTGGCCGTTTCTTGGGCTTGTTTTTATCATCCTTAAACATATCCAAGGTAAGTTCAAAGCTGTTCTCCTGTAAAGGAACCCAAATGGTTTCCCGCTGATCTTCCGGAATGCACTCCTCAAAGGTTTTACGCGCTTTTTCACACGGCGTGAGCGAATCAAAGGCGCGCTGGTAGCCTTCTGGAAAACGTTTTGGATCCAGCGCGGGCAAAGGCTGGCGCGTCATTTGTTCCATCGGCACCAGCATATCGCCCGTGGCGCAGGTGACCAGAACGGGATTCGCAATGCGGTTGACATAGGATATTGGACTCAGGAAGTACCAGGTGTCTGCACGGAGATCATTGGGGAAGGATTTGTAGCACACCTCCGCAAGGCCAGTTACAGAACAAAGAATGGGAAGCGGGGAATCGTCCATCGTGGCGGGGAATTTCGATACCGGCTTGTTGACTTCAAAGTATTGGAGGTTATAGGACCAGTTGACGACGGGGCAGTCTGCCGTGGTGGCGGTAACAGGAAAACAATCGGCGCTCATAGCCAGAGCCATATAGCCGCCTTGGCTGCCACCGTCGATGTGAAGGCGCGACCGATCAATGAAGGGCAGGCGGCGCGCCCATTGGATGATGGCGCGCGCTTCGTTGTAGCCATTGGCCACGGCCGCATCAATGGGATAGCCGCCTTTCTCATCCGTGTATACGGCGGTGAAGACGGCCCAGCCGCGTTTCGCCCAGTGTCTCGCACCGCTAATTTTCTTTTCATAATGCACGTGGCAAAAGGCAGGGATGGGTTTCCCGGAGGCGATGGATTTTTTTGAGACCACCAATCGCGCCAACCCCTCTTTTTTCTCCCCGCGAATATCCACGTAAGGCACTTTCACGGTCACCACCCCACAACCGCTTTCGGTGTCCTCCTTCACGACGCTGACCGCGCCGTCGAATCCCGATTCATTGGGCACAACACCCTTGATAAAGGATGGGCACCCGGAGAAAAAAACAATCAGAAAAACAGGGAGAATAAGCCTAACGCCAACCGTAATGTTGCCCGCCTTTAGAGAAATAATTCTATCCGTGGACATGAACAAAACTCCTGCCAGTTAACTACCCCGTGTTTGCGCCAGATGAGAATTTGCCCCGTCCATCAACCCGCTATTTTGCGAACACGGACAATTCCTCTTCAAGGGCTGCCACCGACACCGTGGAACCCAGAGGCTTCAAGGCGCCCGCATTATACAGGGTTATCAACCGCTGTTCATGATCCGAACTTAGTGTGGCATAGTCCAGCAATCCCTGAAGTACGTCGCGCTGCTCGAGATCGGGGAAATTGAGCCGGGTGGCGAGTTGGTTGTTGGCCAGGCGCGGCAGGTTTTCCAACGCCAATGTATAGCGTTCCATAAGACGATGGAGTTTGGCGTCATTGAGCAGATCCGGGGACAATTCGCGAGTCTTGTAATACTCCGTGAATGAGTCAGGATACAGCACCCAGGTGTAGCGAGTGTGACCGGAGTAAGGCATAGGCGCGCCTTCATCAAGGTAAAGCAGAGACCATTGCACCGCTTGGCTCCAGGGCTTGTCCTCGGCGTCGGGCAAAATAAGAGAGGCTTTAGCGGGAGCCGTATAGTAGTTCGGAATGATCTCAAATGCGCCCTCTTGCAAATCAAGCACCTGAATAAAATACGTGCCCTCCGTCAACGCCTCTTCGAACGTGATCTTGGCCTGGGGGATCAAGGTTAACGCGTCAAAATCCCGGACATAGCCCGAGGGGAAATTGTCCGGATCAAAGGCGCGGAAATTGGCCGTGCTCATTTGTTCCATGGGTACCAGCATGTCCCCGGTCGCGCAAGTGATTAATACGGGACAGGTAATACGATCCAGGTAAGAAATAGGGCTGAGGTTGTACCAGGTCTCCGAAGTAAAATCGAGTCCATAGTAGGTGTAATTCCAATCGGCAATGTAACACACGGAATTAAGGAGGGGAATGGGGGAGTCTTCCATGCTGACGTCCGGGTACTGTGCGGGCCCCTTATTCGCTTCGGCATATCCGATGTCGTAAGACCAATTGACGGGCGGATGATCGGCCGTGAGGGAGGTGACAGGAAACATCTCCGCGCCCAGATCCAATGCTACAAAGCCGCCCTGGCTGATACCATCCACGTGGACGTGGGTGCGATCTACATACGGGAGCCGGCGAAGCCATTGAAACGTGGCACGCGACTGGTTCACGCCATCTCCCGTAGCCAGCCCCAAGGGGTAGCTTCCCCCCGTCCCCGTGTTCATACACATGGCAACGGCCCATCCCCGGTCACACCAATGCTTGGCCACCCCCATGTCCAACGTATAATAAACGTGGAAGAACACCGGAATACGGTTTCCGGATTCGCCCTCCTGGCGGCGGATGATCACCTGTGCCAATCCCACTTTCCCCTGGCCATATACATCCACATAGGGCACTTCGACGATGACGATGCCGTACTCTCCTTCCATATAGCGTGTGACCACATTAACCGCCCCATTAAACCCAGATTCGTCCGGTACCCAGCGGGACAAAAACCGGGTATCCTGGCAGGAGCAAAGAACCAGCAGGGAAGTAAACGCCATCGCCACAAAGAGTCTGCTTTTTAACATTCGAATCTTGGCTTGAAGAGAGGCGGAGACACGGACATACGAGGCGCATTCAAAAGCGCGCGGTCCGCGGATATCCCGCCTTATCAAGGGATTGGCATGCGCCCAAACACTTGATCTCACGATACCGGTCTCCTGTAAGGCCCTAAAGGAAATTACAGTTTCTTGACGCGAATGTTACGGAACGCTACATAGTGGGCATGATCCTGCAAGCCGATGAAACCCCGGCGCAGCCGGTACTTAAGCTCCTCGTTCTCATCGAAATTCAAGTCCTGGACCACTTTCCCATTGAGGGTGGCTTTCAGCATGGGCCCATTAAATATAATTTCCAGTGTATTCCATTGTCCGGCAGGTTTTGCCGCATTCACCTTGGGGGGAATCTGGTCGTACACCGCGCCAGTGGTATGATTATCGGGCGCTTTTCCGTGATCACCCATGATTTGAAACTCCATGCCGATTTTGGATTGACGGGCTTCCCGAGGAGCACGCAAGAAAACGCCGCTGTTGGAACCCTCTGTTTTGAGTTTGAATTCGAGACGGAGGATAAAATTGTCATAGCGGTCCCGGGTATAAATGGCTTCGCCGCCGGCCTTGACCCATTCCATCCATCCTTCCGGGCTTACCCGGAATCCGTTGGTGTCGCCGCCCCAAACCCACCACCCATTAAGGGTTTTTCCGTCAAAAAGCGATATGAATCCGTCTTTTTGCTCTGCTTCGCTCAGAAGGGAATTATCCGGGGTCCAAGGCGCCTTTTCCACCGGATTGGTAAGAGCGGCATCGAGCGCGGCATAGTCTTCTTCTTTTCCTTCAAGAAGGAAATGGACATTTTTCGTCTTTTCCTTCGGGATGGCGCTTACTACGAGCACGGGATGGTCCGGCGCGGAAGCAGGTGACGCGGAAACAACTTCAATATCGCCGTTTTTCGGAGCGGCAGTCAGCCGTCCAGGGGCAAGTTTGGAAAATTCCTTGGCGTATTTAGCCGCATCGGGGCCATCGAAGTAATAAATGGCCATACCCTGATTCTTTAGGGCCTGCGCCGCGGTGTTCACGGCATTTTTACAAAAATCCACATCGGTATGTGCACCGAGAATCCGTACCATCACCCCCATTCGCTGATCCTTGGCGCGCGTGGCAAGAGTATTGACCGTTTCCAGGGCTTTGGGATCAAGCGATTTGCCGTCCCCTGAAAATCCGGCAAGATCAAAACAGACCACATTGCCGCCCACTTCGGCGATACGCACCAGGGTGGGCGCCATAAGGGATACTTTGCCTTCACAGGCGCCGAGAGCCGGAACCTGAAATGCCTTGATGGAAAAATCCTTGTCGCCACGTTTTAACACGCCGGACACTACTTTAAAGTCGTCTTTGCCGTAGGTGATCGCGGTGGCGCACCCGGAAAAATGCACTACGGCTGCGGCGAATATCATCAGCACAAGAAAATAAACACGGTTTTTCATACTAGCCTCTTCTCTCTTGGATGAATAATTAGGAAGGAATCATACCAGATATTCAATGGGAAAAGCATGGTGCTGAGAGAATTTCAAGTTTGCTTTCCCTCACTTCTATCCCGTTTCCAGAGTTAAAGCCACAGGATCCGGCTGTTAATGTCCTCTTCATGCAAGACCGGGGCAGAAGCCATCTTCCGTGTCTTCGCCGGGACAAGCATGATAGCCGTTGGAGTTGAAAAACTGGATGAGCCGCAGCAGTTCCGACAGATTGATCCGCCAATCCTGCGGATTGTAGTCGCTGGAGTGTGCTGTACAAGAGGTGTCGCCGGGTCCTGGCGCATAACCATCTTCCGTGCCTTCCTGGCAGTGCAACCCATTCGAATTGTAAAATTGGATCACCCGCAGCAATTCCGACAGGCTAATCTGATAATCCCCATCCGGATCGGCGGAATGTATATTTATAGCAATTCCCAGCGAGATGACGATGTTCACGGCGGATTCGCAAAACACCAACAGTCCCGCCACCGGATTTTGACTGATAATTTGCCCCGCCGGCACAAAGTCACTGTTTTCTTCGGTAATGGCGCCTAAAATCAGACTTGCCGCGGTGAGCGCGGCCTCAGCCTCTGCCTGGATCAATCCGATAACACTCACCACTTGGGTGTAACAAGGTCCAAGCGAGACGACAATGGAGACGGCCGCGCCATAGGCTACATCGGTTCCACTGGCGGGATCTTGGCCGAGAATCTGGCCCTCCGGCACGGTATTGCTGTGTTCTTCCATCACCGTCCCCAAGATCAGCCCGCTTGCCGGCAAAGCAGCCTCGGCTTCGGTTTGGGTCATTCCCATAAGATCCGGAACGGTCACGGTGGTGGGCACAAACACCGCAATGAGCTCCCGGTTCTGGGTCATCGCCCCGGAAATGGTGAGCGCGGTGGGATCCTCTCCTTCGGGAACATCCCCCTGCCAATGCAGGAACAACGTATCAGCACCGGGAATCGCGGTCACCTCAAACGCAACGCCCTCCCGGTAGAAATACAGATCAGGGGCTGGGTCCGTGGTTCCATTGCCAGATGCCTGAATATACAAATACCAATCCGCCTGAGTGAAAATGGCGGTTACGATGCGGTTTTGGTTCATCAGGATTTCAATGTCGCGGGCATAGGGGTCTGCACCTCCCGGTAAATCCCCTGTCCAATGATCGAACAGGCTCTGGTGATTGTCGATGGCATGGATAACAGGCTGTGCTCCCGCCATATAGCGCCGTGTACCCGAAGGAACGGTTATGCCATATCCCTCTTCGTTCACCACCAGGTCAAACCCGGAAGTTCCCAAGGTAATCGTGACATTCTTATTGCCATCCATGAATAATTGACAGAAATACTCAAAGCTGTTCACATCGCCGGAAAAGCCGCCCCAGTAGGTGAAGGCATTGGGGCGCACCTCAAGGTTGGCATGACGGCCCGCGATATAGTTGTACACCCCCGCCGGATGCGAAACATATTCGGCCGTGCCGGATCCCGCAACAGTGGTGGTCAGCGTATAATCGCCGGTGCCAAAAACCGCCATCAGCGTCAAATCACTATGAACCTCGATGGTGTGTCCATTTTCCTGGGCATCCAAACCTTCCGGCAGGCCCCCCCAATGGTCGAACGCATCGCCTCCCGCATAAATACTCGCCACCACTTCCTGGATCGCACCATCCACAACCCCATACGTTCCAGATGTGGGCCATGTATCGCCATCGCCCGTATGGTCGATGGATAAAGTCCAGTCTGCGGTCACATAATTCGCCACGAGGGTCCTGTCTTGATCCATGGCAAGGAACATTTCACGTGTTGAAGGATCCGCAGCGCCAATATCGCCGGACCAATGACTGAACGCCCAGCCGTTTATTCCCAATTCGGCGATCACATACACGTGTGCATCGAGGCTGTAAATGTATTGGAGGCCGGGATCCGCCGCACTCGCCGGATTCGTGACCCCCTCGCCCACAAGGATCATGGTTAACGTACGCAGCTCCTGGATAAAGTGCGCCGTTATTTGCCGGTTCTGATCCATTAAAACAGGCAGGTGCGGATCATTCGGGTCTGCACCTTCCGGCACGTCGCCGGTCCAACCAGAAAAGGTGTATCCCGCCCAGGTGATAGCTTCAAGCACGGGTTCTGCCCCGGCTGCAAAATACTGTATGCCGCTCGGATTAACCCCCCCTTGGCCATCGATAATAATATTCAATATATAGCCCGTATCGACAAAGTTGGCGGCGAGGGCTTTGTTGCTGTCCATGGCCGTCTGAAGAAAGGGCGTATCGCTGACAATGTCCCCTGTCCAGCCGGCAAAATATGCGGATGCATTGCCGATGGCGCTTACCGTGGCCGTGCGCCCATCCAAGTACATGTATGTTCCCGGCGCCGGGCTGATAGTTCCCGCCGCGGAGCCCGTTTTACTCAGGGTAAGGCTCCAGTCGCCGGTCACGAATTCCGCCGTCAGCGTTCGGTTTCGGTTCATCGTCACGGACTGCCATTCCCAGTCCGCGCTCGCGCCGGGCATCAGATCCCCCGTCCAATGGCTGAACGCATCGCCGCCATTCACCAGCAAGGCGTTGACCGGCACTTGCGCGCCTTCCACAAATCCGTACGCGCCAGGCGTTGGATTTGTGGTTCCATTGCCGGAGGTTTCCAGCGTAAGCGTCCAATCCGCGGTTACAAAATGCGCGGTAATCGTGCGATCCTGATCCATGATCACGCACAACATGTTCTGCCCTGGATTCGCACTGCCGATATCGCCGGACCAGTAAGAGAATGCAATGCTGGGATCCAATATGGCTTGAATACACGCCATTTGATTCGTGAGGTATTCATGGGAAGTGCCGGGGTCGGGGCTGCCGGAAGGATTGGTGCTGCCGGGACCGTCAATAATAATCGTTAGCATCTTGGCATCATATAGAAACACCGCCGTAAGGCTCCGGTCCTGATCCATCGTGACAGGCAGACTAGGCAACGTCTCATCCCCCTCGGCGGGCACATCCCCTTCCCAGTGATCAAAAACCCAACCGCCCCACGGATTGGCAACCAACGTAAGCGTGGCGCCTTCGGCCAACCCAAGCGTGTTGCTGCCAAAATTGATATAACCGCCTCCCTGCACCTGCGTCGAGAGGGTATAGCCCGACGTGGTGTAATGCGCGGTAACCGATTTATTGCCATCCATGAGTAGTTCCTGATGGGGAAGATAGCCGCTCAAATCCCCGGACCAACCGGCAAAGTACATCCCAGGACAGTTATTAATATTCACCCTCGCCGTGTGTCCATTCATATACGAGTACGTGCCCGGCGCCGGATATGGATTACAGGTCCCTCCGCCGTCAGCGGCAATCGTGAGGATCCAATCGCCCGGCACGAATTCCGCCGTCAACATGCGGTTCTGATCCATGGTAACCTGCTGCCACTCCATTTGTGGATTTGCGCCCGCCATCAAATCGCCGGTCCAATGGCTGAACGCGTCTCCACCCGAAAATAGCGTTACATTGACACTCGCCAAATGACCATCGGCATATCCATACACACCCGGCAGGGGATTGGTTGTCCCATTGCCGTTTTTCTGCAACGTCAAGGTCCAATCGGCGGCAAGGAATACGGCGGTAATGGCACGATCCTGGTCCATCACCAGATTTAAACTGGACGCATACGGGTCGGCACTGCCGATGTCCCCCTCCCAATGATCAAAAGCCCAGCCACTCCCAGCGATCTGGCTCGCATTAACCCACACTGCTTCGCCCAGTCCATACACATGAATGCCCGGACCTGGATTCACTTCGCCGGTGCCATCAACACTAATGGTCAGCGCGGCCACGGGACCGCAAATGGCATTGGACTGAACATTATTGGGGTTATTGAACTTGGCCCGCAACGCGGGAAGTTGTGTGCACGCCGCATCCTGCGAGAACGGATTATTGGTCAGCGTGCAGGTGTCATCGCCGCCAAGACCAGGATTGTCCACCAAGGCTTGAATATCGGTGATTTGGTTTTCATCCAGGCTGAGATAAAAAAGTTGCGGCAAGGCTGCAAGCGCGGAGATGTCCGAAATGTGATTCCGGCCCAAGAGCACCCACTGAAGGGAAGACACCCCGCTAATTCCCGAGATATCCGTCAATTCACACGTGTCAAGAAATGCAAATTGAAGATTTGCCATTCCCGCCAAGGCATCCAAATTCGTCAAAGGGGCGCCGGGCATATAGAAGAAATTCAAGTTTGGCCAGTTCGCCACCACGCTAATATCACTGACCAGACTTGCCGAAAATCCGGCCGCCTGAAGACTCAGCGTGGACAATGCACTGATGTCGCTAATCCCGGTTACAGACACCAGCATTAATATCGTCAAATGCGTCAATCCCGCCAGAACCGGCATATCGGCATCCGTAAAACCGCAGGCCCCCATCATAAAAAGGCTCGTCAGCGTGTCCGAACGGCTGCTTAAATCCGTCCAATCCGCAATGGGATTCCCCGCCAGAAAAAGATCCGTCAGTTGCGGCATGGAGGCGATCACGGAAAGATCCGTAATCGTGTCCACACCGCCGAGGCCCAAATTCGTCAAATTGATCAGACCCGATAAGGGTGACAAATCCGTGATGAGGTTGGTGCCCGTTTCAAACGGATCAAAGTTCTGTTGTTTAAGAAACGGATTCTCAAAACCCAGTTCGAGAGCGGTCAACGCGGTCAATCCGGCGATAGGCGTCACATCAACGATCTTATTATGACCCACATTCAGCGTGGTAAGGGCGGTGCAGGCCTCAAGGCCCGTAAGATCCACTATCTGCAAACCCGTGGCAATCAGTTCCGTAAACAAGGGGTTCGCTAATTCCGAATCTTCGGGCGGCTCACTCAGGGTCAATCCTGTCGCGGTTTCCCACTGTGTTTTCACCGCCCCCAACAAGGCCGGATCATTAAATAGTACCGGGGCCGCGCAAATGCCCGGGGAAAGAAGGAATATAAGAATTACAAAACCTGAACCCCTCGCCCGTAAATACATGGCAAAGCCTCCCAATTTCCACCCTTCTGTGAATTATTCCACCCTGGAAAACCATTAAATACTATGATTTCACAGAACCGGCCAAAAAGCAAGTGGTAATTAACAAATGGATGACAAATGAAGAAACTGGGGCATTTCCGGCGATTCAGGATTATTTATGGCCGCGGGACTTGAGCAGCTTATACTCGATGCTGTCAAGCAGTGCGATATAGGAGGCGGTGATGATATTTTCCGAGACGCCGACGGTATTCCACTTGACCCCGCCTTTGTCGCTGGATTCGATGAGTACGCGGGTGAAAGCGCTGGTGGCAAGCTTTCCGTCGATAATGCGGACCTTATAGTCTTCCAGATGCACTTCCTTCAATTCGGGATAGGCAGGGTCCAGGGCTTTGCGCATGGCGTTGTTGAGGGCGTCGACCGGGCCGTGTCCTTCGGCAACGGTATGCATGATATCCCCATTGGCCATCTGAATTTTAACCGTGGCTTCGGAGACGCCCGGCTGATCGAAACGGTATTGATTCACGTCGGCATGGTAGCTGAGGGTAGTAAAGAAGGCGCGGTAGCGGCCGGTGGCCTTGCGCATGATAAGTTCGAGCGAAGCATCGGCTCCCTCGAATTCATAGCCTTCGCTTTCAAGCTTTTTGATCTTGCCGAGGATCTGTTTGGTTTCCGGCGTGTCCTTGTCGAGCGCAATGCCGAACTCCGCGGCTTTCCGCAAAAGACTCGAACGGCCCGCCATTTCACTTACCGTGACGTGCGTGGTGTTGCCCACGAGGGTTGGATCGATGTGTTCGTAACTGGTTTTGACCTTAATCACGGCATCCGCGTGCATGCCGGCCTTGTGCGTGAAGGCATCACGGCCCACATAGGGCTCGTGATCCCGCGGCGTCATGTTGGCCAGTTCCGCCACCAGATGCGAGACCTGGGTGAGACGCGCAAGCTGAGCGGCGCTTAACACTTTATACCCCATCTTGAGCTGAAGGCTTGGGATAACCGAGCAGAGATTGGCGTTCCCCGTGCGCTCCCCATAGCCGTTGATCGTTCCTTGCACATGACGCGCCCCAGCATGCACCGCCACGAGTGAATTGGCCGCCGCACACCCCGAGTCATTATGCGTGTGTATGCCAATTTTTGTTTTCGGAAAATGATCGCACACCAGGCGCGTGATCGCCTCGATTTGATGCGGGACATGCCCGCCGTTGGTGTCGCATAGCGCCAGCAATTCCGCGCCATGTTCCCATGCACACGTCAACACTTTCAACGCATAGGCCGGATCTATATCATAACCGTCAAAAAAGTGTTCGGCATCCACAATGACCCGGCGATCATGTTTCTTTAAAAATGCCATGGACTCACGAATCAATTTCAGGTTGGTTTCCAGACTGACGCCGAGTACTTCGTGCGCATGCAAGGGCGACGATTTTGCGAAGATGGTGACATATTCCGTTTCGGCCTCCAGCAAGGCCCGCATATTGTCGTCGTCTTCAACCGCGGTGCGCGGATGACGCGTGCTGCCGAACGCCACCATTTTCGCATGTTTCAGACGCAACGTCTTTGCGCGGCGAAACAGATCCACGGCCTTGGGGTTCGACGCGGGCTGACCGCCCTCAATGTATTGCACGCCCAAGGCGTCCAGTTCCGACACTACCTTCAGTTGATCATCGGGAGAAAATTTAACCCCGGGGCCCTGTGCGCCGTCGCGCAACGTCGTGTCATAAATTTCTATCCGGTTCGGCATGGCGTTCTCAACCTTGTTCAAAGCGAAGCGATGCTTCGCGCAGCATGCACTGCACCAGTTCATAGCCTTCGGTAAACAGAATGCCCGTTTCTGCGGCGTCGCGCTCACTGTACCGCGAGAATCCGTTGTGCGGAACACCCGCGCCGCATAGCGCGAAGGGCATGTCACCATCGGCATGCGTCATTGTTTTTATCGCGGTAATGTGATCCGGCGCAATGAGTATGCGGGTTTCGGGATGCCCCTCAAGATACGCCAAAGCAGGCGCAACAATGCGCGCATCGAAATCTTCTATCGCCTGGATTTTCAGATCGGCGCGGCCCTGATGCGCCGTCTCATCCGGCGCTTCCACATGCACATAGACAAAATCATGGCGGTTCAGCGCATCGAGCGCGGCGTTGATCTTGCCTTCATAATTCGTATCCATCCAGCCGGTGGCGCCGGGAACATTCAACACCTCAAATCCGGCAAGTACGCCGATGCCCTTCACCAAATCCACGGCGGATACCACCGCGCCCGATAAAGCATATTGCTCCGCATACGTCGGCATGGACGGCGCCTTGCCCTGGCCCCACAGCCAAATCGACGTCGCCGGAAGTTTTCCTTCGGCAATGCGGCGCCTATTCACGGGATGCGGCGGAAGCAGTTCGCGCGAGCGTGCCATCATCGCGCCGATGAGCGATTCAGCGGCGCCTTTGGGCAAACAGGGCTCCCAGGGCTGACTGCTAATGTCGTGAGGCGGAGTGCACTTCAACCCCGCAAGATCATCGGTGGAAAGCCCGCCCGCTGCTTTCATCACCGCAAGATGACGGTAACTCACGCCAGGATAAAATTTCACGGGAAAATCCGTGGCCAGCGTTTCATTCAGCGTGGCCACGATCTCCGCGCCTTCTTCACTGGAGATGTGTCCGGATGTAAAATCCTTCATCACGCCGTCCTGCAACGTCACCAGATTGCAGCGGAAAGCAACTTCATTATCGAGAAGTGTAATACCCATGTTGGCGGCTTCAATGGGAGCGCGGCCACAAAAACACACGCGGGGATTGTACCCGAAACAGGAAAGATTACCGATATCACTTCCGGCGGGTAGTCCCTCCGGGATCGGACGAAATTGACCCAGTGTGCCCAACTGAACCGCGCGGTCCATATTGGGCGTGTGCGCCACTTCCAAGGGCGTACGCCCGTCATATTGCGGCAACGGCCAATCGGCCATCCCATCGCCTAAAAGGATGATATACTTCACGGGACAACTCCAATAAAGGGATGTGTTATACTAAACGGGTAAAAAATAACATTCTGACAATTAGGAAGTCAAACACCCCACGGTTTTTGGGTATTCCCGGGAAACGAGGGGGGGAAATTCGTCTGGAGACTGTAGTCTGTAGTCTGTAGCCAGAATGGGAAACGAGGGGGCGGTTAGCGGCTGAAGTTACGTGCTGAGATGGGAAACGAGGGGTCGGAGTACGAATTGTAAGAAAAATATGATAGCGAACAATGCAGATATAATAAATTTGCTAAAATCATCGGGCTTCCTGTGGGGGGAAACGCAGGAAAGCCTGTTGGCCCGGTATTTGGGGGAGATCCGGGAATGGAATGCGTATGCCTCACTCGTTTCCCAAGGAGATCTGGAGAAGCTGGAGATGCATGTGGTGGATTCATTAAGCCTAGGT